>Ga0105046_10013656_pt1 | contig 12566 bp, 10 predicted proteins | sample MAT03_FD_78385 | JGI IMG/M metagenome (GOLD analysis project Ga0105046, IMG submission 78385) | Freshwater microbial communities from Lake Fryxell liftoff mats and glacier meltwater in Antarctica - MAT-03 (megahit assembly) | ecosystem: Environmental > Aquatic > Freshwater > Ice > Liftoff... | reverse complement strand
GCCCCCGCGTTCAACGAGGGCCGCTACCTGAAGATCAAGCTGCTCCAGCTCGACTGACGCGCCCGCGGCCAGGTCCTGGACTCAATCTTTCAAGAGATGGGTGGCCCCGAGCTCGAGGGCTTCCTGGGGAGTGAGCCCGCGAACGACGGCGATCCTGGCCATCTCCGGGCGCCCGCGGGCCTGGTCGTAGGCCTCCAGGATGATCTCGTCGCGTTCACGCTCCGCGACTCCGTGCCACCGATCCCAGATCACGAACACCCGCAAGGCGGGACTGAGGCGCACGGACTCCTCGATGATCCGGGGCAGTTCGGGAAGCACGTCGCCTTCCGCCGGCTGGAGATGACGGACGAGCTCGCCGACGAGCTCATCATGGGCCGGATGAAAATGGGGTGGCTTGCGAGAGAAGACAGGCATGCTGGTCGTCCTATGGAGAGTAGAGCCGAGAGTAGTTGAGATCGAACCACTCCACGGCCTTCAGCACTCGGTCCAGTGTGGCTGACGTGGTGTAGTTTGTCTTGTAGCGCATCTCTATCGACCATCGCGCATAGACGATCGTCACCTCGTCGATGAGCTGCTGTTCGAAGATCGATTCAAACGGCAGGCCGATCGCGCGGCGTTGTTCGCGGAGCAGGTCGCACCAGAACTGGACGCTGTGATAGGCCTCCGTCCGCGCGGTGACGCCATACGCAACGGCCTTGGCCTGCGCCGCCCGCAGCTCGAGCGCCGTGATGGGGTCCGAGATTTGCAACCCGAGGACCCGGAAGTAGGCGCACTTGAGGGCCATCTCGACGCAGTAACCCAGCAGGTAGACCGCTCCGGCCGCACTGTCGGTGTGCCCTTCGAGCCACAGCGTCATCCCGTCCCACAGGCGGTCATGGCGGGCTCCCTCGAATTCCTGGATCGAGTCGTGGGTGGGCAGCGAGGCGCGCATGGCGGCGAGCAGTCTGGTCCATGCGTCGCACTGCGGCCAACTCGCGGAGGAAGCTCACTATTTCCGCGCCTGGCCCGGAGCGGCCCGTGCGGCGCACGGTTGGCCCAAAGCCGTTTATCCTCGCGGCCGCATGCAGTCCCGGCCCCGCGCCCACGAGATCCGTCGCCGCTTCCTCGACTTCTTCGCCGGTCGCGGACACGCCGTCGTGCCGTCCTCCTCGCTGGTGCCCAGCAACGACCCGACCCTGCTGTTCACCAACGCGGGCATGGTCCAGTTCAAGGACACCTTCCTCGGCCGCGACCCTCGCCCCTACCAGCGCGCCGTGTCGGTGCAGCGCTGCCTGCGGGCCGGTGGCAAGCACAACGACCTCGACAACGTCGGCTTCACCGACCGTCACCACACGTTGTTTGAGATGCTCGGCAACTTCTCGTTCGGCGACTACTTCAAGCAGGACGCGGTGCGCTGGGGCTGGGAGTTTCTCACCCAGGACCTCGGCATCCCGGCCGAGAAGCTGGTCGTCTCGGTGTTTAGCGGCGAGGCCGAGTCGGTCCCGGCCGACGACGAGGCCTATGCGCTGTGGACCGAGCTGATCCCCGAGGACCGCATCTATCGTCTGCCCGCCAAGGAGAATTTCTGGGCGATGGGCGACACCGGCCCCTGCGGCCCCTGCTCGGAGATCTACATCTTCCACGGCGAGCATGCCCCCGGCGACGCCAAGCGTGAGGGGAAGTTCGGTCCCGCCTACGAGGACACCCGTTACACCGAGCTGTGGAACCTCGTGTTCATGCAGTACGAGAAGCTCGCCGACGGCAGCCTGCGCGCGCTGCCGCGGCCGAGCATCGACACCGGCGCCGGCCTCGAGCGACTGGCCGCCGTCATGGAGGGGGTCGGCAGCAACTACCGCACCTCGTTGTTGACCCCGCTGGTCGACCTCGCCAAGCGCCTCGCGGGCGCCTCGATGGACGACCTCGGCCCCGGCGAGAGCCCGTTTCGCGTGATCGCCGACCACGCCCGCGCGACCGCCTTCCTGATCGCCGACGGCGTGTTCCCCGACAAGACCGGCCGCTCGTACGTGCTGCGCCGCATCATGCGTCGCGCGATCCGCTACGGCAACAACGTCGGGCTCGAGCGGGCCTTCTTCCACGAGGTCTGTCAGAAGGTCGTCGAGGACTTCGGTGAGGCTTACCCGCAGCTCATCGAGCGCGCGAGCACCATCGACGAGGTCGTGCGCATCGAGGAGGACGCGTTTCGCCGGACCCTCAGCCGCGGCCTCAAGCGCCTCGAGGCCGCGCTCACCGACCTCGGTCCGCAGCCCGGTGTGTTCCCTGCGGCCGTCGCCGCCGATCTCTATGACACCTACGGCTTCCCCGTCGACGTCACTGGCATCATCGTCAAGGAGAAGGGCCTGACCCTCGACGAGGACGCCGTCGAGGCCGCGATCCGTCAGCGCCAGGGCCAGGACGGCGGCGCCGCGGGCCCGCTCGGCGGCGACAAGGCGGTCGGCGACCTCTACTTCAAGCTCAAGGAGGCCCACGCCCCGAACGCCACCTTCAGCGGCTACGCCGAGACCACCGGCACCGGCACCGTGCTCGCGCTCGCGGTCGATGGCAAGCAGACCACCGAGGCCCACGTCGGCGACCGGGTCGAGTTCGTCGTCGACCGCACGCCCTTCTACGCCGAGAGTGGCGGCCAGGTCGGCGACACCGGCCGCGCCTTCGCCGACGGCCTCGAGCTCGAGATCAGCGACACCCACAAGCCGACCGGCGACCTGCACGTCCACCGCGGCGAGCTGCGCACCGGCAGCTTGCGTGTGGGTCAACAGATCACCCTCGAGGTCGACAGCGAGCGTCGCGCTGCGATCCGTCGCAACCACAGCGCGACCCACCTGCTGCATCACGCGCTGCGGGCCGTGCTCGGCACCCACGTGGCCCAGAAGGGCTCGCTGGTCGGCCCCGACCGCCTGCGCTTCGACTTCTCGCACAGCCGCCCGATGACCCTCGAGCAGCGTCAGGACATCGAGCGGCGCGTCAACGCCGAGGTCCTGCGCAACCACGGCAGCCTGATCCGCAACCTCTCGATGGACGAGGCCCGCAAGACCGGCGCGATCGGCCTGTTCGAGGCCAAGTACGGCGAGGTCGTGCGCGTGATCAGCATCGGTGGCGAGAGCGTCGAGCTGTGTGGAGGCACCCACGTCGACCGCGCCGGTGACATCGGCATGTTCGCGATCCTCAGCGAGACCGGCATCGCCCAGGGCGTGCGCCGCATCGAGGCCGTCACCGGCATGAACGCGCTGACGTATCTGCAGCAGACCGCGCAGATCCTCGGCGAGGCCGCCAGCCAACTGCACGCCGCGGGCCCCCAGGACGTGCTCGCCAAGCTCGAGCGCCTGCGCCAGGACGTCCGCGCCCGCGAGCGCGAGATCAGCGAGCTGCAGCGCAAGTTGACCGTCGGCAGCGGCGGTGGGGAGGGGGACGGCATCGTCGAGGTCGGCGGCGTGAAGCTCCTGGCCAAGATCGTCACGGTCGGCGACCCCAAGGCGCTGCGCCAGGCCTGCGACACCCTGCGCGACCGCCTGGGCTCCGGCGTCGTCGTCCTCGGTGCCGAGCGTGAGGGCAAGGCCAACCTGCTGGTGGCCGTCACCAAGGATCTCAGCGCAAAGGTCCACGCCGGTAATCTCATCGCCGCGATCGTCGGCCACGTCGACGGTCGCGGTGGGGGTCGCCCGGACCTCGCCCAGGCGGGTGGTACCAACCCGGCCGGCCTGCCCCAGGCGATCGCCGCGGCCCGTGACGCTCTGGCCGCGCAGCTCGGGGCGTGACCGGGCTCAACACGATCGCCCCATCGATCGCAACTGGATCCCCCTGTGGCCGCCGAGCCCACGCGGCCGTCGATTACCTACAGGAAGCGCATGCGGACTGATCAACGTTATCTTCGCAGGCGTGTCCCGGGGCGTGCGAGCCCGGCTCGCGTTCGCGGCGCGGCCTGTGATAGCGTCGTCACCGCATGGACCTGAGCACGTTGCTCGCCCGCGAGGGCATCGAGGCCGGTGAGCTCGACGCCATCCTCAAGTGGGCGAGGCACCGCGCCGCAGCGCTCGTCGCCCGCATCGAGCCCGGCTCGCCGCTCGCCGAGGCTCTCGGCACCGCGCTCGAGCGCAGCCGCGACGGCGACGCCGCACCCGTGCCCCACCCGGCGCAGCGCAGCGCGCCGCGACCGATCGCACGCGCCGTCAGCAAGCCGTACCTCGGCGCCGCCGTCAAGGCCGCTCTGAGTGGCAAACAAGAGGACCTCGACCTGGCCCTCGAGACAGCCGCCGCCGCCGAGGCGATCGTGGACGAGTCGGGCGGGGTCGAGCTACCTGTCCTCGAGGACAGCCCGCCGTCTGCGCCCGCCGCGGAGCCCGAGCTCGACGACAACGACCCCTCGATCGGCGGGTTTAACCGCTTCGCCTTCAGCTTTCGCCGCCGCGAGGCCGAGAAGGTCGCTGCCGAGGAGAGCCGGTCGTCGCTGACCTTGACCCGTAACTTCGAGACCCACGCCGACGAGACCGCCGCCTCGGGCGAGTGGAACGCCGACGCACTCACACTCCCCGAGCCGCCCAGCTTCAAGGCCAAACGCCCCGCGTTTCGTCGCGGACCCGAGGCCGACCTCAACGACGGTGAGGCCTCCGGACTGCTCGTGCTCGGCATCCCCGACGAGGAGGGCATCGACATCCCCGTCCCGCGCGCGCGCCCAAGTAGCGCCCGCTTCGATTCTGGCGAGAGCTCCGCGCCGCATATCGTCTCCAGCATGCCCGCCGCGCTCGCCCGGGCGCAGGCCGAGGCGCGCGCGTCGCAGCCCATCCTCGACGACGAGGACTCCTTCGACCTCGGACTCGACAACCTCGAGACCGACCCAGTCGTCGCGCGCCCGACCTCCAGCCCGCAGCCGACCGCACCGATCGACCGGCAACCCTCCGGCCCGCACTCGGGTCTGCAGCGCGCGGACTCTGGCCCGCATGGGCCGCGCATGCAGGGCTCCGGCCCGCACGGCTCACCACCGCCGCCTCCGCCGCGTCCGGTCTCCTCACCGGCGCCGGCCGCCAACAAGACCCAGGCGCTGCGCAGCCTCCCGCCGCCGCCGCCGCCGCCGCCGCCGCCGCCGCCGCCGCCGCCGCGCGAGGGCAAGCGCAACGGTCGGCCTCCACCCGCCCCCGCTGCCGCTGAGAAGCCGGCGAAGGCCGAGCCGACCCCTGCGCCGACCAAGCGCGGCGCCAAGCGCAAGAAGGTCGTCGAGCTCAGCCAGCCGGTCGCGCGCCCGAGCTCCGCGCCGATGACCGTCGCTATGGCCCCGTCGGAGCGCTCGGGCCAGCGGCCGATCCCCGCCGACGACGAGGTGCTCCCGCGCCGCTCCGCCGTCCCGGACTATCTCCGCGATGATGACGAGTAGCGAGTAGCCCCGAGGACATGTCCCTGGGGACAGATCAAGCGTCCGGGTCGGCGGTGACCACGTCGAGGCCTGCGCCCGCGAAGTGGAAGTGTCGCGCGAACGCCAGCCGGGCTGCGGCGCCGCGTCCGGGCGAGGCTCCGAGCGCCTCACGGGCCAGGTCGGCCGGTGATTTGCCGGCGTGTACCAGCGCCTCGAGCCCGTCGAGGAAGCGGGCCTCCGTGCGCCCCTTGCTGTCGCGGACGTCCTGCCGCTCGAGCCCGGTGCGCGCGATCGCCAGCAGCTTTGTGCACAGCTCGGCGACCCGCGGCGAGGCCATCGCGTGCTCGCGGCACTCGTGCCACAGCGCCTGGCGGGCCGGGAAGTCGAGCTCCGCGACCAGCTCCCACGCCGCCTCGGTGGCGTCCGCGTCGTAGAGGACGCCCTTCCACAGCGCCGGAAGAGCGCACAAAAACTGCGAGCTGACCGAGTCGCAGCCGCGGACCTCGAGGTAGGGCTTGAGCCGGATCTCCGGGAACAGGGTGCTCAGGTGCAGCTCCCAGTCTCCGCGCTCGGCCCGGTGATGCACGCCGTCCGGACCCGTGTAGCCATCCTTCATGTACACGCGAAACGGCGCGTGCAACGGCACGTACTGACCGCCGCGGCGGATGAAGAACATCGGCACATCGAGCGCCCACTCGGCGTAGCGCTCGTACGAGAAGTCGGGCTCGAAGGCCAGCGGCAGCATCCCGCAGCGGGCGTTGTCGACGTCGGTCCAGTTCTCGCTGCGCAGCGACGCGAACCCGCGGTCCTCGCCCTCGCGGTACGGCGAGTTGGCGAACAGCGCGGTCGACAGCCCGCTGATGCCCATGGCGACCCTGAAGCGCTCGCCGCACTGCTGCTCCGACGCGAAGTCGAAGTTGGCCTGCACGGTGCACGTGCGCAGCATCATGTCGATGCCCCGCGTGCCACGGGTCGGCAGGAAGTCCCGCATGACGCGGTACCTGCCCTTGGGCATCCAGTGGATCTCCTCGCGGGTCGCGAAGGGGTGGAAGCCGGTCGCCAGCCAGGCCAGACCGAGCCGCTGCGAGACCCCGTGCAACTCGTGGTAGTGCTGCGTGAACTCGGCGCAGGTCGCATGCACGTGGGGCAGGGGCTTGCCGCTGAGCTCGAACTGTCCGCCCGGCTCGAGGGTGATCGACGCCCCGTCGCGCTCGAGCGCGATGACCTCGCCAGCGGGCCCGCGGTCGGCGGACGGTTTCCAGCCGAACTCCTCGATGAAGGCCGTCAGCACCGGGAGCACGTGGGCCTCGTACTCGACCGGCCGCGGGTCCATCCCCGGCTTCGTTGGATCCAGCACCAGACCGAACTTCTCCTGCTCGGTGCCCACCAGGTGGGTTCGCGGATCGCGGCGTTCACCCCCCCGAAACACGTCCGTCAGGTCAGCGGTCCGGAGCGGCTCGGACGAGGTGGCTTGGGTCGGGGTGCTGCTCACGAAGGGCTCCAGGGCTAAAGCGGACGGACGGCCCGAGGATCGATGGTGAAGTCGAGGGCCTCGCGGCGGCCGAGTGTAGCCGCAGGCCCGGCCGACTTGACCGGATGTCCCCGAGAAACTTGCCCGCCTCGCCTGCAAGCCTCGCTTGACCCGGTCCGGCCGGCACCGCTAATCTGCGCCCCGCGTGCCACGCTCGTCGCGTTGCGCAAGAAACCAGATCGGACGATGGCCACACCCGTGAGCAACCCGGCAGGCGCCCCCTGTAACATCGGTCCGCGGATCGCCATCCGCGGCAACATCTCCGGCGAGGAAGACCTCGTCATCGAGGGCCGCGTCGAGGGCAGCATCGCCTTGACCGGCCACCTCACGATCGCCGCAGGCGCCGTCGTCGAGGCCGACCTCGAGGTCGACAGCGTCGACGTTCATGGCCAACTCGAAGGCGACGTCATCGCCGCCACCACGATCACCCTGCACGAGGGGTGCCGCGTCGCCGGCAACCTCCGCGCCCCCCGGGTCGTCATCACCGATGGCGCGCACTTCAAGGGCGGCGTCGAGATGGAAGTCCAGCTCCCCGGCGGCATCCAGCGCCAGCAACGCCGTTAGTTCGCTCGAAGCACAGGATCATCATCATGGCCAGCACCGTCATCGGCAGCAGCATCGTCATCGACGGGGAGGTCTCCGGCGAGGAGCAACTCGTCGTGCACGGCACCATCAAGGGTCGCATCAGCGTGCGTGACTCGCTCGTCGTCGAGAACGGCGGCGTCGTCGAGGCCACCGTCGAGTCGACCACCATCACCGTCAACGGCACCGTCAACGGCGACATCTCGGCCAGCGAGCGCGCCGAGCTGCGGCCAAACTGCACCGTGATCGGTGACATCCGTGCGCCGCGGATCCTCATCGCCGACGGCGCTTCGTTCAAGGGCAGCGTCGACATGGGGGGCTAGCGAGGCATGGCAACCAAGACCAGGAACAATCTCCCCTCTCCGGAGTCCAGCGCCGAGGTGGCCACCCACATCGGCCCCGGTACGCGCGTCGTCGGTCGCCTCTCGGGCCAGGAGGACGTTCGCGTCCACGGCACGATCGAGGGCAGCGTCCGCCTCGCCCAAACCCTCTACATCGAGCCCGAAGGCGTCGCTCTCGCGGAGATCTTCGCCCGCGATGTGGTCGTCTCCGGCACCGTCGTCGGCAACATCCACGCCGAGAGCGCCGTGGTCCTCGCCGCCACCGCCCGCGTCGTCGGCGACATCCGTTCGCCGCGCGTCAGCGTCGAGCCCGGCGCCGCCTTCCGCGGGTCGATCAGCATGGAGCCCGTCGACGCCGACGCCCTCGAGGCCGAAGCCACCGCCTCCCGCGGTTCCTCGGCCCGCGCCGCCGACCCCCGCGGAGCGATCTCCGAGCGCTCCACCCATGGCGACGCCCGCCGCCCCGCGCCCGCCCGCCAGCAGCAGGCCGTCCGCCTCCCGCCGCGCCGCGCCCAGGCCTTCACCGCCGCCGCGCCGCGCCCGACCACCACGCCCGACCCACGCGCCTGGGCCCCACGACCCACCACGCCCCCGGCCTCGCTGACCCCGGCCCGGCCGGCCCCGGCCCGGCCGGCCCCGGCCCGGCAGGCTTCGACCCGCGAGGAGCGAAGCGATGGCGAGGACACGATCACCATCCGGCACCCCGCGATCCACAGCAGCGACGACCGCCCCCGCCGTCGCAACGAAGCCCTCCCGACGGCCGCCGCCACTACCGTCATCAGGGAGTCCCCCACCGAGGAGGACCGCAAGAAGCCCGCCCGCCCGCGGACCCTCCCCCGCGGCAAGCACAAGGTCGAACGCGTCGACTGACGCAGATCTCCCAGTCGGGACCGGGCGACAATTGGGTCGCCCCGGCGGACTGAGGCCAACAAGCGCGTGAGGCTGATGTACCATCCTCACAAGAGAGGTTTCATGCGCAAGCTCGTCGTTTCGTCCCTGTTGGCCCTGGCGATGGTCACCTGGTCCGGCTGTAAAGAGTCCGACCCGAACGCCTTTGAGACGCACATCGAGGGCATCCGCGAGCTCAGCAGCCGCGCCGCCAGCATCTCTCAGCTCGAGGCGCTGGTGAAGACGGTGGTCGCAGCTCCCGGCGACAACAGCGCGCGCGTTCAGGAGTTCGTCGACAAGATCGTCCCGATCTTCGACGAGGTGTGGGACCAGGTCACGCCCGAGCAGCAGATCACGATGCTCAACATGCTGCGTGACGTCGGCCGCGTCGAGGGCAGCAAGCTGTGGGCCAAGTCGCTCGTGCTCGACGGCTCCGACGGCGCCCGCAAGCGCGTGCTCGCGGCCCTGCAAGGCATCCAGCGCGCCCGCGCCACCGAGGTCACCGCCGCCGTCGTCGCCCTCCTGCAGAGCCTCATCGCCGACCCCAGCAAGGACCGCAGCAAGCAGAACGAGGGCGAGCTGCGCCTCGAGCTCGCCAAGACGCTCGGCGAGCTGCGCGACAAGGCCGGCGTCCCGGTGCTCATCGAGGCGATGAAGCAGACCAAGGAGACTCAGCCCGTCTCCGTCCACCGCGAGGCCGCCAAGGCGCTCGGCATCATCAAGGACCCGGCCGCCGTCGACGCCCTGCTGACCGTCAGCTTCCGCGTCCCCGACGCGCCGTCCACCACCGACATCAGCAACCGCGCCAAGATCGCCCTGGTGTCGATCGGCGAGCCCGCCGTGCCCCGCCTCAAGGAGATGCTCGCAGGCAAGTTCGACGAGGTCAACAAGCTCGCCGACCAGCACGACGTGCCCATCCAGGTCGTCCAGCAGACCGCCGCCGGCATCCTCGGCGCGCTCGGCACCAAGAGCGCCACCGAAGAGCTCATCGCCTTCATGCCGCAGAAGGAGTGCGTGCCCGTCGTCGCCAAGCAGGTCGACAAGAAGAAGAAAAAGAAGAAGGACGAGGACGAGGACGAGGACATGGAGGAGGGCGATGACGCCAACCTGCGAGCCTTCGTCGCCAACTCGCTCGGCATCATCGGCGACCCCAAAGGCGTCGGCGCGCTGTGCAAGTGCATCAACGCGACCCACAACCCCGGCGACATGTTCCCGATCACCGAGGCCCTCGGCCGGATCGGCGGCGACGAGGCCTTCAAGTGCCTCGCCGACGTCACCCGTACCGGCGAGTACGACACCGCGGCCCTCGAGAGCTCCGACTTCAAGTTCCAGATCCGCTGGGAAGCCGCCCGCTTCGCCATCCTGGCCGCCAGCGCCGAGCAGATCGGACCGCTCAAGGAAGCCCTCGCCGGCGCCGCCAAGGAGAACGACAAGAAGGTCATCGTCGAGCTCCCGAAGTGGGACGCCGGCGTCAAAGTGCTGGAGGACTGCAAGGCCGATAAGGCCTGCTACTTGAAAGTCCTGCAGGACCAAAACGCCGACTGGTTCGCCCGCGAGAAGGCCGCCGTCGAGCTGGCCCGACTCTCGCCCGGCGACAAGACCGTCGCGCTCGAGCTCTCGAAGGCCTTCAAGGTCCGTAACCCCGATGCGCGCGTCACCATGGCGTTGCTCATCCCGCGCGTGCTCGGCGACGCCAAGTGCCCCGAATGCGCCGCCGCCCTCGAGGACGTCATGAAGGGCGAGAAGGGCTCGATGGACGCGACGATGCAGCTCCCCGTGCTCACCGCCCGCACCACGATCGCCCGCATCGCCGAGTGATCGTCCGCGCTCGCAAGGGCGTGCAGGAAGGCCGTCCACGCGCTCGCGTGGGCGGCCTTCGTCATGTCCGTTCTATCCGTCATGGAACACGCGCCGCCGCGATGTGGCATCCTCCGAGCATGGCTCGCCGCTGGCTCTGCGCCGCCCTGCTCCTCACCGCCTGCGCCGGTAAGCCCACGACCCCGAGCGCCACGCCCGGCGAGCCCGGAGCCCCGGTCACAGATCCCCGCCCCACCGGAGATCTCCCCGACAAACCCACGCTCGCCGAGGCCGAGGCCGCCCTCGCCGCCAGAGAACCAGCCCGCGCCGTCGCCCTGTTCGCCGGTTACCTCGCCGGTGAGCACGACCCCGCCGGCGCTCGCCAGGCCTATCCCGGCCTCGCCCGCGCCCACGAGCAACTCGGCGACTGCGCCGCTGCGATCCGGGCCTACGACGAATACCTGACCCGCTTCGCCGACGGCGCCCCAGGAGATCTCTACACCGCGCGCGGCGCCTGTCACGCTGAGCTCGAGCAGTGGCAAGCCTCCGCCGACGACTTCGCCGTCGCCTTCGCCCGCTCCACCCTGCCCAGCGTCCAGGTCGAGGCCCTGACCCGCCAGGGCTTCGCCTACTTCCAGCTCGGCGAGTTTCCGAAGGCCGACCCGCCCCTCAAACAAGCAGACGAGATCTTCCTCGCCGCCCAGGAAGCGCAGCGTGAGCGTTTTACCACGTTCTATTTCGTCGGCATGGCCCGCTTCTATCGCGCCGCCATCCACCACCGACACTTCCGCGACATCGCCATCCGCCTGCCCGAGAAGGTCATGGCCGAGGACTTCGCCCGCAAGTTCGCCGTGCTGGAACAGGCCCAGGATGGCTACAACTACACCGTCAAGGCCCACCACATGTTCTGGGTCTCGGCCGCTGGCTACCAGTTGGGCGCCCTGTTCGAGGAATTCTACGACGCCATGATGCACGCCCCCGTGCCCGAATGGCTCGACGAAGCCCAGCGCCGCGCCTACTACGAGGAGCTCAAGAACCAGCTTCGACCCGTCGTTAACAAGGCCATCTGGGTGTTCGAGAACAACCTCGAGACCGCCCGCAAACTCGGCTACGACAGCGAATTCGTCGAAAAGACCGAGGCCAAGCTGTCCGAACTGCAAGCCGTGCTGCTCGCCGGCGACACCACCCTCGGCCGCCCGTACCCCCGCCTGGTCCCCGAGGCCCGCCCCGAACTGTCCGTGTCCGGCGAAGGCCCTCCCGCCGAGCCGAGCCCCGTCGACCGCAAGCTCTTCATCCCCGAACCCACCCCCCTCTGAAAAGCCACCCATCGCGTGCCCCTGGTCACGAGTCGACGAGCCCCGGGCGCGGCTTGACACCCCCCGCGATCGAACGCTATACACCGCCTCCGCTTTTGGGCCTCCCGGGGTTCAAACGCGGGCCATCTTCAATTCGGAGGAACGAAGCGCTCTCCCAAGCTGGCGTAGCTCAATGGTAGAGCACCTGATTTGTAATCAGGCGGCTGCGGGTTCAAGTCCCATCGCCAGCTCTCTCGCCAGACCCCTCACGATCAACCCCTCACCAAGACCTCCCGGATGGGTGCCCGAGTCGGCCAAAGGGAGCGGACTGTAAATCCGCCGCATCACTGCTTCGAAGGTTCGAATCCTTCCCCATCCACTTCGCCTCGCTTCTCTCTCTCTCTCCATCATCCCCGCGGGAGTAGCTCAGTTGGTAGAGCGTCAGCCTTCCAAGCTGAATGCCGCGAGTTCGACCCTCGTCTCCCGCTCTCGCCCGATTCCTGAATCATTTCGCCCATGTAGCTCAGTTGGTAGAGCACATCCTTGGTAAGGATGAGGTCAGCGGTTCGAATCCGCTCATGGGCTCCCTCGAACAACTTCACGGCCCCCCGGGCCTGAGACTTCACGGCCCCCACATCCCCAACATCCCGGGCCCCCCTCTGGAGAACCCCCGCCATGGCGAAAGAACAATTTGTCCGCAACAAGCCCCACGTGAACATCGGAACGATCGGACACGTGGATCATGGCAAGACCACGCTGACGGCGGCGATCACCCGCGTGCTGAGCCTCAAGGG
>Ga0105046_10013655_pt1 | contig 12567 bp, 10 predicted proteins | sample MAT03_FD_78385 | JGI IMG/M metagenome (GOLD analysis project Ga0105046, IMG submission 78385) | Freshwater microbial communities from Lake Fryxell liftoff mats and glacier meltwater in Antarctica - MAT-03 (megahit assembly) | ecosystem: Environmental > Aquatic > Freshwater > Ice > Liftoff... | reverse complement strand
GAGGTGCGCCGAGGATGGGATCCGCCGGCTCCTATCGCGCGAGAGCGCTGCGAGCACCACCTCCTCGAGGTCGGCCGGGTAGTTCGGATCGCGGCTGGTGGGCGGCGCGACATCCTGCTCGACGACCTGGGTCATCACCTGGACGTCGCTGCCCCGAAAGAGGCGCGTGCCGGTGGTGAGCTCGTAGAGGATCACGCCCAACGCGAACACGTCGGCGCGCTTGTCCAAGGGGCGAGCGCGGATCTGTTCGGGCGCCATGTAAGCGAAGGTCCCGCGCACCGCGCCTGCCTCGGTGTCCTTGCGCGCGGCGGTGGAGGCGACCCCGAAGTCCATGAGCTTGGCGACCCCGTCGCGGGTCAGCATTACGTTCTGCGGGGTCACGTCGCGGTGCACGATGCGCAGCGGTCGCCGCGCCCGATCGGCGCGCTCGTGCGCGTGATGGAGCGCCTCGCAGGTCTGCATGACGATGCCCATCGCGACGGGCAAGGGCATCGGCAGGCCGTTGCGCACCCCGAGCTGGAAGGCGTCCGCGAGGGTGTGACCCTCGACGTGCTCCATCGCGATGTACCAATACCCGTCCGCGTGCCCCACATCGTAGACCTGCGGGATGTTGGCGTGGGACAGCGCCGCCAAGAGGCGGCCCTCGTCCTGGAACATGCGCAGCTGACCGGGGTGCTCGGCGAGGTGCCGAAAGAGGCGCTTGATCACCACCTCGTGGAAGAACCCCGCGGAGCCCCAGTGGCGCGCGAGGAAAATCTCCGCCATCCCGCCGGCGGCGATCTTGCGCACTAGCTCGTAGCGTCCGAGTCGGCCTAATGTCGACATGGGGTGCGAGAGGACAGTGAGATGAGGGGAGTCTGGGACACTCGATCGAGGGGGGCGCGTGTGCCAATCCGTGACGGTCGGCCAAAGCATCGTAGCTGCACCGGGCCGTCCCCGTATACTCCGTTCGGTGTCCCCATCGATGTCGCGGCACCAGCCGCTCCTTGCTTGCTTGCGAGCTGCGTTCCTGGTCTTGGCGAGCGGGAGCGCGCTGCTCGGATGCGGCGGCGGCAGCGCGGACTATGGGGCGCCGTGCACCGACTCGTGCGAAGGCGGCCTGCTCTGCGTTCCGTCGTTCCCCGGCGGCTATTGCTCGAGCCGCTGTGGCAGTGGCCCGGCGTGCGGCATGGGCGCGATGTGCGAGCCCGATCTCGCGGGAGGCCTCTGCCTCGCGACCTGCGACGCACCCTCCGACTGCCGGGACGGCTACCAGTGTTTCCACGGCGGCTGTCAGCCGAGCTGCAGCGACGCCTCGCAGTGCGACGCGGACATGGCGTGCATCGAGGGTCAGTGCACGGCCACCGAGTGCACCAGTCCTGCCGACTGCGCACCCGGCGAGACCTGCGCGGCCGGCAGCTGCGTTCCGATCGGCGACGCAGGGCCCATCCCAGACGCGGATCCCCTCCTCGACGGAGCGCCGTGCACCCGATCGGTCGAGTGCTCGAGCGGCCTCTGCCTGCCACCTGCCCGCGGCGGCGTCTGCAGCCGCCCTTGCGTCGATGCGTCGGCGTGCTTTGCGACGGTGAGCTTCAGCTCGGCGTGCGGCCCCGCCGACGTCGACGGAACGCGGGTGACGGCGTGCCTACCGATCGACGTGACCGGACGGGTGAACGGGACCGCGTGCGCCAACGACGTGGAGTGCGCGGGACAGACCTGCTCGGACGGCCTCTGCACCGAGGCGTGCGACCAGGACAGCGATTGTTTGGCCGGCGAGCGCTGCCAAGCGACGCTGCCCTGGAGCAGCGGGACCTTCTCGGGCTGCGGGTATCCGCCCCGCACCGGCACCGTGGAGATCCTCGAGATCGACTTGGGGATGCGCACCGTGAACGGTGGCTCGGGCACCACGGGTCTCAGCTTCGGTGTCCCCTCGGATGCGATCTCGGTGACCCTTCGAGCCGAGAAGGTCTCGAGCAGCGATCTCGCTCTCGCGTTCTACACGGTGACCTCGCCCGCTGGGGCTTCGCTCTACTCGCTCTCGGATTTCAGCGACCTCATCGATCAGCCCATCCGTTGGTATCCGGTCGATGGTGGCGAAGCGATAGCGATGCTGATCCCCAACACGACACCGGACGGCTTCGCCTTCGAGATCGGTCGCTACCCCTACGGCGTGCTCGCGTTCGTCGGGCCGGGCAGCGTGACCGTTCGCCTGTCGGTTCTCATCAAGCGCGCCGCATCGCGTACGGTCAGCAGTGGCGCGCTCGATCTCGCGATTCACTTGGTCGGTGTGGGCCTCACCGCAGCGAGCGCCCCCTCCAACAGCCGGGTGGTCGCGATGCTCACCCGGATGAACGAGATCCTCGCCCAGGTCGGCGTGACGCTCGGCACCATCACCTATCACGACGTCTCCGCCAGCGACGCAGCCGCCCTCGCGGTGATCGACACCGTCGATGGCGCGGACAGCGAGCTCGCGCAGCTGTTCAGGCTCTCGGCGGGGCGCACCGGGAGGGTGCTGCCGCTCTTCTTGGTGCGGGGGATCAACGCGGGCGGCGACGGCTTCAACACCCTGGGGATAGCCGGCGGCATCCCGGGGAGCACCGCCATCTACGGCACCGAGAACAGCGGCGTGGTGGTGTCGTTCGACAGCGGCGTCGTCGGCAGCGGCACGGCGGCGGGCCACATCGCGGCGCACGAGTGCTCGCATTTCTTGGGACTCTTTCACGTGACCGAGCGGCTGCGCCCGTGCGGTGTGGGCGAGTCGCCCAGCGCCGGCACGTGCTCCCCGTTTGGCGCGACCGACGTGATCAACGACACCGTCCGCGGTGACACCAGCAACCTCATGAACTGGTCCATCCGCGGCGGCGGGAGCAACGACTCGGTCACCGCCGGCCAGGGCTTCGTGTACCTCCGCAGCCCGCTGGTCCGGTAACCGACGTGGGTGTGCTCTCGAACAAGACGGTGCTGGTCACCGGCGCGGCGCGAGGCATCGGTCGCGCCACGAGCGAGGTCCTGGCGCGCGAAGGCGCCCGGCTCTTTCTCTCGGACAGCGGCGGCGATCCGTCGGGCGTCGGTCTGGATCCCAGCGTGCTGGAGTCGCTGGCCGCAGAGCTGAGGAAGCGACACGGCGCGGAGGTGCACACCGACTGCCGCGATCTGAGCGCGCCGCACGCCACCGAGACCCTGGTGGCCACGGCGCTCGAGGTCTTGGGCTCGCTGAACGGCGTGATCGCTTCGGCTGGTGTGCTCCTCGATCGTCCCGCGTACCGCACCGACGAAGAGAGCCTCGATCGCATGCTGGGGATCCACGTGCGGCACGTGCTCGCGCTGCTTGGTGCCGCCGCCCCCTCGATGATCGAGCGAAAGGAGGGCGCCTTCGCATTCTGTGCCGGCCCTGCGGCGTTCTTCGGTCTGCGAGGTCACGCCGCGGAGGGCGCAGCCCAGGCGGCGGTGATCGGCGCGATGCGATCTGCGGCGCTCGAGCTCCGCAAGCACGACGTTCGCGTGAACGCCGTCGTCCCCAGCGCCCGCACCCGACTCACCGAGGCGCTGCCCTTGTACCGCTCGATCGACGCCGACTCGATGGCGCCAGAGCACGTGGCGGTCACCCTCGCCTACTTGATCTCGCCCGACGCCGCCGACGTGACCGGCGAGACGATCGGCGTCGCGGGACCGCGCACGTATACGTTCCGAATTCGCGAGAGCCCGGGCGCTTTCGGCGAGGGCAAGCAGGCCTCGGACGTGACGACCGCCGGCGCGCGTCTGCGCGAGGCGCTCAAGGGCTGAGCGACGTCGCGCTCAGCGGGTCATCAGCTCAGCGCGTCATCAGATAGAGCACCAGCGCCCCGAGGATGCAGATCACCCCGAGGAGCACCAGCGACATCCCGATCAGCGCATACGTGAGCGGACGGGTGCGGCTCTCGGCGGCGCGCACCGCCGCCTCTTCGATCGCTGCGCGATCGGGGGCTGCCAGCACGCCGCCCCCCGAGCCGCGCGCGGCCGACATCGCGACGTCCATCGTGCGCTGCCCATAGAGCTTGTCCCCGCTCCCACCGGCCGGCGGCGTCAGGATGGGGCCGGGCGCAAAGGGTCCACCGCCCGCGATCGGACGCGACGAAGGTGAGCGTGACCACTGCGGCGCAGGGGTGACCGAGGGCGCAGGGGTGGCCGAGGGCGAATAGCCGCTCGGTCCCTCACCGACGGAGGGAAACCCCATCGACGACGAGGACGATCCGCCGAGATCCAACGGCGTGGGCGGAGCCGTCGGCGCGCCGCGCCGCGGGGGCTCCTCGATCTCGATCTTGATGCGAGGTCCACCCGTGCCGAACTCCACCTCGTCGCCGCTGCGCACGACGTGACGCTGGACCGCGCGCCCTTGCACCAGGGTCCCGTTGCGGCTCCCCAGATCGACCAGCACCCACTGCCCGGCCTCGCGCCGAAGCTCGGCGTGGTTGCCCGACGCGTCGAGATCGGCGTGAGGATCGAAGGCGATGTCGTTCGACGGCTGACGCCCGAAGCGCACCACGTCCTGATTGAACTCGCGCGTCCGCCCCGAATGCGCGCCAAAGGTCTGCCGGATCCGAATCATGCGCTACCCGCGGACAGTCGCGATCGTAGACCCTCGAGGGTCAGCCTCGACGCCGTCTGGGCCTTGGCTGTAGCGAACGTCGAGCGGGCTCTGCACGTCGAGCACGCCCACCGGATGCTCCGGCTCGGAGCTGCCGGCTTGAGAGATGGCCCAGGCGACGGCACCGAAAATCAGGATGATCACCGCGGTGAGCCCCAGCCAGATCAAGGGATTGCCGCCCTCGTCCTGCTTGGGTCGAGGTCGCATCGAGCGCGGCGCGGGCGAGGGGATGCTCTTCTTCACGTCCGCCCCCGGCTTGGTCCCCCCAGCCTTCATCGAGGGCAGGCGGCTGGTGGGTCGCGCGCTCTCTGGGGGTTCGGGAGGGGGAGGCAGTGGGTACTGCTGGTACGCGACGCGGGCGGAAGGATCGGGATCCTTCAGATCCGTACCATCGAAGTCCACGAGCACGACGGTGATGTTGTCGTGGCCGCCGCCCGCGTTGGCCATCCCGATCAACTGCGCGGCCGCGTCGATCAGATCGCGGGAGCCTTGCAGCACTTCCTTCATCATGTCCGCGTGCACCAGGCCCGAGAGGCCGTCGGAGCAGAGGAGCAGACGATCGCCTCGACGCAGCTCGAGGAACGTGAGGTCGACCGTGACCTCCTCCGTCGTCCCCAGCGCCTGAAGGATGATGTTCGAGTGCTCGAAGGCCTCGGCCTCCTCCTCGGTGAGCTGGCCCGCCTCGATGAGCTGGTTCACCAGGGACTGGTCCTTGGTGATCAGCGCGAACTGATCGCCGCGTTGCACATAGGCGCGGCTGTCGCCGACCTGACCGACGAAGAGCGTCCCGTCGACGAGGCCCGCGACCGTAGACGTGGTGCCCATGCCGCGGCGGCTTCGGTCCATCTTGGCGGCGGCGAAGATCCGCGAGCCCGCTTCCTCGATGCTGTGCACCAACGTGCGCGCGAAGTCGTCGCGATCACTGGGCGCGCCTGCGCTCTCCATGACCTCGAACACGGTGTCGACCGCCATCTGCGAGGCGACCTCACCTGCCGCCGCCCCGCCCATGCCATCGCAGACCGCGAAGATGCAGCCGCGCGAACCGAGGGTGGTCTCGAGGATCGATTCGTCGACGCCGCGTCGCTCCGACTTGAAGTCGGCCACGAGGAAGTTGTCCTCGTTGTGCTCACGCACCAAGCCCACGTCCGTGCGACCGAAGTAGCGCAGGCCGAGGCCCTTGGAGGGAGACGCGCCATCGCGCGCGATCAACGCCTCCACCTTCGCTAGCTCGTGGGGCTTGGTGGGCAGACCCTCGCTCGCGGGCTCGGAAGTCTCGAGCACCGGTCCGTCGTCGGGCGGCGTCGACGCAACTTCAGCCGCGGGAGCAGCTGCAGGTGCAGCCTCGGCAGCAGGTGCAGCTTCGGCAGCAGGTGCAGCTTCGGCAGCAGGTGCAGCTTCGGCAGCAGGTGCAGCCTCGGCAGCAGGTGCAGCTTCGGCAGCAGGAGCAGCTTCGGCAGCGGGTGCAGCTTCGGCAGCGGGTGCAGCTTCAGCAACAGAAGCGGGCGCGGCTTCCGAAACGGGCGCTACAGCGGGCTCCTTGGGAGGAACGCTGTTCGGCTTGTCGCTGTGCGCTTCGACCTGCGCCAACGCCGCCACCACCGCGTCGGTGAGCGACGAGGCGGAGCTACGGGAGCTTTTGGCGCTCTTGGGTTTGTCGTTCTTGATGGTCATGCCCCAGAGCGGGCTCCGTCCGCGCGATCGTACCGGAAGAGATGGCGTCCTACCCGAAATTGATCACCGGGCCGCAACGCCCGTTCACCCCGTATGCGAACGGCGGTGCCGTTCGACGAGCCGAGGTCGCGGAGCGTGAAGCGCTTGGCAGCTCGATCGATGGTCAGCGCGGCGTGCCGACGCGACATGAAGGGGTCGTCCGTACACACGATGTCGCCTTGCTCCCGACCCACCACGGTCTCGTCTCGGTACAGGTAGTGAATGTCTCGGCCCACGCCCTCGGTGGTGTACTGCACCAACCGCGCGAGGCGGGGGACCTCAGGGGTCCCAAAGACCATCGCACCGCGCTGGGTGGCGGGTCCGAGCGGCAGCTCCATCTCGGGGAGGAGCTCGAAGCGCAGGACCTGCTGGCCCAGGAGCAAGAAGTCTCCATCGTGGATCTCGGCGGGCTCTCGGATGCGAACGTAGACGCCGTTCACGCTGTCAAGATCGCGCACCAGGATCCCATCGGGGCGGCTGATGATCCGCGCGTGACGAGGAGAGAGGTACGGATCGTCGGCCAGCTGGATCGCACCTTCCTTCTGGCCGATGTCGGTCACCTCATCGCGCACCGGGTAGGCGCGACCGTCGGTCCCGTCCTTCAGGATCGCGACCAGCACGGCGATCGCGGCCCGGTTGTCCGCCGCGGGGGCGGGCTGCTGGTAGGCATGAGACGCCACTGCGCTCCCGATCGATGACGGCGCCTTGGGCGGCGCAGCATGTTGCGCTGCAGCAGGCGCGTCGGTGTAGCGAGCCCCGCAGAACTTGCAGAAGTCGGCCCCGCCATCGCCGGTCGCCTGACAACGCCAGCACACCGGCGCGCCAGCGGCCGCGTAGGGGTTGGGCGATCGGGGCAACGGCGCTGCGGCCAGCGGCGCGACGGCAGCGGGCGGCGAGCCCATCTGGTAGCCGCAATTGTTGCAGAAGCGCATGTGGGGCGCGTTCGGAGTTCCACATCGCGGACACGCGAGCTGCTGCACGGCACCCCCTGGGCTGGCCTGTCGAGACAGCTCGCCTCCTCGTCCGACCTCGCCGCGGGACAATCCCGTCGGAGGTGTCGGCAGAGCGCCCGGACGTTCGGGCGATGCCCAATCACCCAGCCGGTGGCCGCAGTCTTGACAGTAGAGACTCGCTGCGGGGTTGAGTGCCCCACAGTTGTTGCAGTTCATTGCGGACGGGAGTGGAACCCGCGCGGGGTGTTTGCGTCAAGCTCGGCGAGCACGGCCTACGAGCACGCTCTAGAGCACCGATTCATTCGAATCCGTGCTCTAGCCCTCGTTTCCGAGGGGACGCATGTCCCCTCGCCCCGCCGAAGTGAATTCGTCCGGGGCCCCACACCCCCGAGGAGCCCCGAATCCGTTGGATTCCTTCTGGAATCAAACGGATCGGTGCTCTAGCGGACCGCTGAGGATCCCAGCACCACGACCAAACCCGCGCTGGTCTCGAGCGCCACGTTGACCCCGAAGTCGGCGGCTCGCACCGCACCATCGCGGGTCTGAAACGCCGCGACGGAGAAGAACGCGAGCTCAGCCGTCAAACTCAGGGAGACGTCGGGGGCCAGCTCGATCTCCATGCCGGCCCCGCCCGCGACCACACCACCTGCGGTGGTCGCCTGCGCGGGGTCCGTGAGGAGGACCGCGCCCACCGTCGCCTGCAGGAGCGGCTGCACGATCGAGCTGTTGTCGATGGTCCAGCGCACCCCCAGCCGGAGAGAATGAAGTGCGCCGACTTCGTAGACGCCGCCGCCATCGAGCAGCCAGACCTGGTACCCAACCAAGAGGCCGATCCCGTCTGGGTCGCGACGCAGCAGATAGGCCCCGGCCCCGAAGCCTCCCCCGAGCAAGCAGCTCGATCCCGAGGGACAGATCGCGCCTCGCTCGATGGGGAAGATCGCCGACGCGTGAACTTCGAGCGCCCATACGGGCTCCTGCTCGAGAGGCGCATAGACCTCCAGACCATCGGCGCGCGCCGTCGTGATCCCGAGGGTGAAGATGCCGCTCAGCAGGAGCCCTACCAGCAGCGAGCGCTGACCAGCAAATGGCAACCTCGCGAACTCCGGCCTTGCGAAGCGCGGCCACACGACCCATGAGGGTGCCGCCCTCAACCATCCCGACGTCCACGACCAAAGGAACCCAAGCACCAGCGGAGCGTAGCCCGAGCCGCTTCGGGTGTCGGGGCTCGTGAGCGTCGGGGATGTGCTTCGACCGCAACGCATAACGGTTGTTGACAGGTAGGGGGCTCTTTCTATAGTAGCCGCCCGCTGAGGCCCGGAGACGCATGGAAATCTTCCTCGATAAGAAAGCCCTCAAGCAGATCCGCGTGTCGGCGCAGGATGCGATCGATGAGGGCGACACCGAGTCGCTCCGCGAAGACATCATCGAGGCGTTCAACGACGAGCAGATCGAAGAGATTGAACGCCGAGTCGACAGCGTCGACTTCAACGACTTCATCAGCGAGGTCCTCGACGAGTGGTCGGGGGACGAGACCGATGAGCTCTTCGAGCTCCTCGAAGGTCACCTCGCCGAGGCAGGGATCGACGTGAAGTATGCGACGTCGGATCACGAAGACGACGAAGAAGAAGACGACGACGACGATGACGACGACGACGACGACGCGGAGGAAGAAGAGGGCGACGTGACCGGGTACGTGGAAGACGAGAGCGAAGAGCTCTGAATTTTCCCTGGGGCCGCTGGTTTTTCCTGGGGCTCCGCCCCAGACCCGGCAGTGGCGCGTGCGGGCTTCGCCCTGCGCCACGCTGCGCGCGGGCCCATCCCCGCTTGCTCGTCGGGCCGTGCTGTCTCGGACATCGGCTCCGCCCCAGACCCGGCAGTGGCGCGTGCGGGCTTCGCCCTGCGCCACGCTGCGCGCGGGGGCCCATCCCCGCTTGCTCGTCGTGCGCTCTCTCGTAGGCCGGCAGTGGCGCGTGCGGGCTTCGCCCTGCGCCACGCTGCGCGCGGGGGCCCCATCCCCGCTTGCTCATCGTGCGCTCTCTCGAAGGCCGGCCGCCGGCAGTGGCGCGTGCGGGCTTCGCCCTGCGCCACGCTGCGCGCGGGGGCCCATCCCCGCTTGCTCGCGGCGGTGTGCGGGGAGTCGTTGTGAAGGCAACGCGCTTTGGTACAGTCGCGCCCCCATGCGATTCGAGCTCACCGAAGAACAGAAGATGATCCAGCAGATGGCCCGCGACTTCGCGGTGCGCGAGGTGGAGCCGAAGGCCCGCGAGCTGGACAAGGAAGGGCGCTGGCCCGCTGAGCTCGTGAAGCGGATGGGCGAGCTGGGCCTGATGGGCGTCGCCGTCCCGGAGGAACACGGTGGCGCGGGCTCGGACGCGGTGAGCTACGCGGTCGCGATGGAGGAGATCTGCCGCGCGTGCGCTTCCACCGGCGTGATCATGTCGGTGAACAACTCGCTGGTGTGCGATCCACTCCTCAAGTACGGCGATGCGCGCCAGAAGAAGGAGTACCTCACTCCCCTCGCGAGCGGTCAGAAGCTCGGCTGCTTCGGCCTCACCGAGCCAGCGAGCGGATCGGACGCGTCCCACATGGAGACCGTCGCCGAGGAGCAGGGCGATAACTTCGTGATCAACGGTGCCAAGAACTGGATCACCAACGGTCCCCACGCCGATCTGATCGTCCTCTTCGCCGCCCACGATCGCTCGGCCGGCGCCAAGGGCACCACGGCCTTCATCATCGAGAAGGGCACGCCCGGCTTCACGCTCAACCCGAGGGATCACAAGCTGGGCATCCACGCCGCCCACTCGTGCACCGTCTTCTTCGAGAACGTGAAGGTCCCCAAGGCCAACGTCATCGGCGAGAAAGGCATGGGCTTCAAAGTCGCGATGTCGACGCTCGATGGAGGTCGCATCGGGATCGCGGCCCAAGCGCTGGGCATCGCACGAGCGGCCCTCGAGAAGGCGGCGGCGTACGCCAAAGAGCGCAAGGCGTTCGGCGAGCCGATCGCGAACAAGCAGGCGATCCAGTTCATGCTCGCCGACATGGCGACCGAGCTGGACGCGGCGCGCCTCCTCACGCTGCGGGCCGCGGCGATGAAAGATCAGGGCGTTCGCCACACCTCCCAGTCGGCCATGGCCAAGCTCTTTGCGTCGGAAACGGCGCACCGGGTCACCCACAAGGCGCTCCAGATCCACGGGGGCTACGGCTACTCGACCGAGTACGACGTCGAGCGGCACTCCCGCGACGCGCGCATCACGGAGATCTACGAGGGCACCAGCGAGATCCAGCGGATCGTGATCGCCGCGAACCTCTTGAAGGGCTGACGGTCCAAGCGTTCGTGGCAAGCAGGCGCGCCGGACCTCGGCGGCGAGATGGAGTCGACGATGAAGTACGTTGGGTTGCTCTTGATGACGGCGCTCGTGGGTTGCGGCGGCGCGGCCGCGACCGAGACCACCACCCCTACCGCCGAGCGTGGTAGCTCCCGCAGCACGCGTGGTGAGGAGGCGCTGCCGGAAGGTGCGAGCATCACCGGACTGATGGGATCGATCTCGGCGCGCGCCGTCGGCGACACCCTCACCAACCGGATGGGCCGCTTCGAGCGCTGCTTCGCCGATCGCAGCGACGACGTCGAGTTCCTCGAGGGCGACATCACGCTGTCTTTCCGAGTGCACACCGATGGGACCGTCGCGTGGGTCTATCCGTCCGCGAGCACCATCGGCGATCGGGAGACCGAAACCTGCATCCTAGGCGTCGCCGAGAGCACCCACTTTCCTCGACCGAGCGGCGGCGAAGCCGAGTTCCGCTGGGGCTTTGGCCTCGACGCGGCGAGCGACATTCGCTTGCCCATCGCCTGGAGCTCCGATCACATCCTCGAGGTGATCGAGGCCAACCGCTCGAGCGTCGCGAGATGCGGCGGCGGCGGCTTTCAGCTCACCGCGTACGTCGCACCTGGCGGGACCATCATGGCAGTCGGCGGCACCTGCTCGGGCGCCGAGTCCCTCGCCGCGCTCGATTGCGTGGTGAGCGCCGTGCGCAGCTGGACCATGCCCAACCCCGGCAGCTACGCCGCCAAAGTCAGCTTCACGCTGTAGTCAGGTTCTGTTCCGTGAACTTCGATCTCGACGAGACCCAGCAGCTCATCCTCAAGACCGCGCGCGACTTCTCCGATCGCGAGCTCGTGCCGCGGGCCGGCAGCATCGATCGCGAGGGCAAGATCCCCCGCGAGGTGTTGAAGGGCCTCGCCGACGCGGGCCTGCTCGGGGTCAACGTCGATGAGACCCTCGGTGGATCGGCGGCGGGTGTCGTCAGCTACAGCCTCGCGATGAGCGAGATCTCGCGGGGTTGCGCCTCCACGGGCGTGACCATGGCGGTCTCCAACATGGTGAACGAGGTGATCGCGAAGTTCGGCACCGACGCACAGAGAGAGAAGTATTGCCCGGCGCTCTGTGACGGGTCGCTGGTGGCCGGCAGCTTCGCGCTCTCCGAGCCCGAGGCCGGCAGCGATCCCGGCGCGATGCGCACCACGGCGACACTCGACGGAGATCACTACGTGATCGACGGCGCCAAGCAGTGGATCACCAGCGGGGATTTCGCGGGCGTCTTCATCGTCTGGGCCCGCACTGGCGGCACGGGCACCAAGGGGATCAGCACGTTCCTGGTGGAGCGCACGACCCCCGGTCTGAGTGTGGGCCACCACGAAGACAAGATGGGCCTCCGGGGATCGAGCACGACCGCGCTCCATTTCAGCGGCTGCCGCGTCCCCGCGAGCGCGCTGCTCGGCGAGCTGCATGGCGGCTTCAAGATCGCGATGATGGCGCTCGATGGAGGCCGCATCGGCATCGCGTCGCAAGCGATCGGCATCGGCGAAGCCGCACTCGCTGCCGCCGTCGAGTACGCCAAAGAGCGCAAGGCGTTCGGCAAGTCCATCGCCGACTTCCAGGCCATTCAGTGGATGCTCGCCGACAGCCGCACCGAGCTCGACGCGGCGCGGGTGCTCACGATGCGCGCCGCTTCGCTGAAGGAGTCGAGCAAGTCGTTCTCGCAAGAAGCGGCGATGGCGAAGCTCTATTCGAGCGAAGCCGCGGGACGCGTCTGTGATCGCGCGCTCCAGATCCACGGCGGCTACGGCTACGTGAAGGAGTACGACGTCGAGCGGCACTACCGCGATGTGCGGGTCACTCGGATCTATGAAGGCACGAGCGAGATCCAGCGGGTGGTCATCTCGCGCGGCGTGCTCGCCTAGAACATCGATGTGCGCGACCAACGCACACCGGTCCTTGGGGCCGACCGCCCCCCGCCCGCCTC
>Ga0105046_10013654_pt1 | contig 12567 bp, 9 predicted proteins | sample MAT03_FD_78385 | JGI IMG/M metagenome (GOLD analysis project Ga0105046, IMG submission 78385) | Freshwater microbial communities from Lake Fryxell liftoff mats and glacier meltwater in Antarctica - MAT-03 (megahit assembly) | ecosystem: Environmental > Aquatic > Freshwater > Ice > Liftoff... | reverse complement strand
CGCCGCGAAGTCGTGGGCCGTTCCTCCGGAAGGAAGGTCGCTCGACTTCGCGTCTCGTGCCCGCAGGCACGAGAACCAGGACGGCTGCGCCCGCAAGTGCGTGAAATCGAGTCGGAGGTCTAGCGGCAGCCGCGTCCAACGCGAAGTCGCGGTGCAATCCTGCCGAAGGAACAGGGCTCGACTTCGCCGCCAGGCCCAACCCTTCCATGCCCAACCCTTCCATCCCGCGGCATCCCGCGGGTTGACGTCTGCGACCGACCCGACAAACCAATTCCCGCCCGCCGCCTTACCGCGCCCCAAACGCCCGATGCAGGTCGAGCCCGTCTCCGACCTCGCCTCCCGCCTCGTCCCCGCTGGCGCGCCCCGCAGCAAGCACCTTCGCCTTGTACCCGCTGCCGATCGACTCCACCGCCACGATCCCCCGCGCGGCGTCCGCCCGGAAGCGCGCCCGCCATACTTTCACGGCGATCACCGACACTCCGTCGGGCAGCACCCGGATGCGTCGATACGGGTGGGGTGCGCCCCCCAGGCCCAGCGCCGTGACCAGTCGGCCGCGGAGCTCGATCTCGCCGCGCGCCTCCAGCCATTGCAATGCATCTTCGGCCGCCGTGGTGAACGTCACCGCCCATTGCGGCCCCGGATCCGGCGGCGCCTCGAGCCAGCCACTCGACGCGTCACCCACCGAGTCCGTGTACGGCACGTAAGGCTTGATATCGAGGATGGGCGTGCCGTCCATCAGGTCCACGTCCTGCACGTGGACCGTCAGTCCCTCCACCCGGACCAATCGCACAACCGACAGGCCAATCGAGTTGGGCCGATGCGGCGACCGCGTCGCAAACACGCCCCGCTTGGCGTCGCTGCGGGGCGGGCTTACCTTCGTCTTCCTCGTCGCGCCGGCCTGGTGGAACCAGAAGACGAGCCAGATGTGGCTCCACTTCTCGAGGCCTTCCAGCGCGTGCTCGAACCCTTTGCCGGGCTGGAGCTCGATGCGCCCGGCCACGCCGCGCGCGGCAGCCGGCTGGCGCGGGGCATGCACCAGCTCGACGAACGGCGTCCGTGCGATGCCGATCGGCTCGAGCGTCAGGCTCATGATGACCGCGCCCAGGGTCAGGGGAGGGTCAGGGGCTTCCGTGGGCCAGGGCCAGGCGACCCGGATTCAACCGAACACCTCTTCGCGCAGCTCGGTCAGACCCAGCTCGCTCTGCTCCACCAGCTTGCGGGTCAGCGTGAGGCCGGGCAGCACGTTGCGACAGAAGAAGCGCGCCGAGGCGACCTTGCCATCGTAGTAGTCGGCGTCCTCGGGCTTGCGGGCCTTGCCGGCGAGGGCCACTGCCGCGTGGTCCACCAGGAGCCACGCAATGGTGAGCTCGGCCACCGCGAACAGGACGCGATTGCCGACCAGACCGGCGTGGTACACCGATTCAGCGACCTTGCCCATCAGCGCCATCAGCGTCGCCTGTACGTCGCCCAGCGCCTTGCCGAGCATCTCGCGCTCCTTGGCCAGCTCCGGCCCGCCCGCCTCTCTCGCAATCGTCTTTTCGATGCGCGACACCAGCAGACCGAACGTCTGCCCCCCGTCCTTGGCGATCTTGCGAAATAGCAGATCGAGCGCCTGGATTTGCGTGGTGCCCTCGTAGAGGGAGTCGATCTTCTGGTCGCGGATGTACTGCTCGATCGGGTAATCCATGCAGTAGCCGGAGCCGCCGTAGATCTGGAGCGACGCCGAGCCGAGCAGCTCGTACGTCTTTTCCGAGCAGTAGCCCTTCACCAGCGGCAGCAGCATGTCGTTGAGCCGGTCGAGCGTCTTGGACTCGCTTGCGCCGTGCCCGCCGAGGATCTCGACCTGGTCCTGCACGTGCGCGGTGAAGAAGCAGAGCGCGCGCATCCCCTCGGCGTGGGCCTTCTGGGTCATCAACATGCGGCGGACGTCGGGGTGTTGAATGATACGCACCCTCTCGGAGGCCTTGTCGGTGGCGCGCGCCAGATCCGGCCCCTGCACGCGGGTCTTCGCGTAGTCGAGCGAGTTGAGATACGCGGTCGACAGCGTCGCCATGCTTTTGACGCCGACCGCCATCCGGGCCTGCTCGATGACGTGGAACATCTGGCGAATGCCGTCGTGCACCTCGCCGACGAGAATCCCGCGCGCCGGCTTGTCGTCGCCGAAGGTGAGCTCGCAGGTGGCCGAGCCCTTGATGCCCATCTTCTTTTCGAGATTGGTGACGTATACGCCGTTGCGCTCGCCCAGACTGCCGTCCTCGTGGACCCAGAGCTTGGGGACGATGAAGAGGCTGAGGCCCTTGGTGCCGGCGCCTGCGCCCTCGGGGCGGGCCAGCACGAGGTGAATGATGTTCTCCGGGACGTCGAAGTCACCATTGGTGATGAATCGCTTGGTGCCGGTGATGTGCCACTCTTCGCCGCCCTTGTGGGACGCGCGTGCCTTGCCGGCGCCCACGTCGCTGCCGGCGTCGGGCTCGGTGAGCACCATCGTGCCGCCCCAGTTGCCGTCCACGATGCGCTGGGCGAACCGCGCCTTTTGCGGGTCGGTGCCGATGCGCTCGAGGACACGCGCGACGAACGTTCCGAAGAGATAGAACGCCGAGCAGGGGTTGGAGCCGGCGACCATCTCCAGCTCGCCGACGTGCATGCTGGGGGGCGCGCCGAAGCCGCCCAGGTGCTCGGGGAGCTCGAGGCGATGGAAGCCGGCTTCCTGGTACTTCTCGATCGAGCGCCGGAGCGACGCTGGAATCTTCACGTCGCCGGTCGCCTTGTCGAACTCCAGCGGGATGCGGTCCGAGTCGACGAAGCTTCCCGCAAGCTCCGTCGAGCAGATCTTCTCGACGCCGCGCAGGACCTCGCGCGCCGTCTCCTCGTCGAGGCTCGACGAAAACGGCGCCTTGCCCAGCGTGTCCTTCTGGACCTCGAGGTACTCGAAGAGGTTGAAGAAGATGTCGCGGAGGTTCGACTTGTAGTGGAGGGCGGTGCTCATCGCGCCGCGGACTCTACTCCAGACGATGCGCCCGATCCGCCCTCAACCGCGGGATTTTCGCCGGTCACTCCACCGAGTAAACGAACGTCCGTTGGTCTCCGACGGCGGCGTCGAACCCCAGGTTCTGGAGATCGTCGCGGGTCGTGGTGGCGACGACTTCATCGGCGTTGCCGGCGCCGTCGAGGACGAGCCGCACCTCGACCTCGGGGCCGGAGATGCCCGCGGCGTCGAGCAGCTCGACCGGCAGGCGCACCTTGCCGGTCTGCTCGCCGCCACCGCCCAGGTTGGCCGCGACGACCACGATGCGCCGGCCCTGCGCTGAGAAACGCGCGAAGGTGAAGAGGGCGTCGTTGGCGTCGCCGTTGGCACCGGCGTTGTTGATGTAGCGGAGGCCCCAGAAGCCCGCTCCGCGCACGGCAGGGTCCTGCGAGAAGCGGAGCAGATCGCCGTAGTAGGCTCGCAGGCTCTTCTGCGCGTCGCCCAAGCCGCCGCCGTCGTAGGCGTGACCATTGACCCACCCGGTCATGGCGGGCATCGACCAGTAGTCGAAGATCGAGGTCCGCCCGTCCTCCCCGCCGAAGCCCTCTTCGCCGGCGCCCTGCTCGCCGACCTCCTGACCGGCATAGAAGAGAATCGGACCATTGGCATAGAGGTAGAGGAGCGGCGCGAGCTGGCGCCCCGCGTCCATGCTGCCGAAGCCCGATTGGTCTTCCCCGGCGCCCGCGTCGACCGGCGAGGAGATGCGGCGCTCGTCGTGGTTCTCGAGGTAATGCAAGTAGCGACCGCGCACCGGATCGCCCAGGCTTGCCAGCATCGCGTCGAGGTCGCTCGCGCCGGCCTTGCCCTGATAGATGCGCTTGAGCAGATCGTAGGCCGGGTCGTTGTAGACGGCGTCGAAGCCTGCGCCGAGCAACCCGTCGAGGTCCTCGTAGGCCTCGGCGAACACGTAGGCGTTCGGGTCGCGGTCCTTCACGCGTGCCAGCAGGTAGCTCCACGCCTCGTTGGGAACGAAGTGCGCAAAGTCGGCGCGGAAGCCGTCGACACCCCGCGCCTGCCAATACGCCAGAATGGCATCGAACTTGTCCCAGACCGGGGGCCGCGGGTCGAAGCTGCTCGCGCCGGGATCGGCGAAGTTGCGACCCCAGTTGAGCTTCACCGTCTCGTACCAATCGGTGGCGCCCGGGGTGGGCGAGGTCACGTTGTTTCCGGTCGCCTTGGGCGTGCGACCGTCCTGGCCGTCTTCTCGCTCGTAGGCGCCATCGAAGGTGACGCCTGCCGGGTTCCACCCGGGGGGCTTCGAGAGCGTCAGCGCCTGCCCCGCCGGGTCGGGCAAGTAAAAGAAGTCGTTGGCGGTGCTGAAGAATGCGCCGGTATCGTCGTTCTTGCCGAAGTCTGTGTCGGGCTCGACGACCGACTCGTAACCTCGCGCGACGTGGTTCGGCACCAGATCGATCACCACCTTCATGCCCGCGGCGTGAATGCGAAGGACCAGCGCGTCGAACTCGGCGAGGCGATCTTCCGGGTCGTTCGCATAGTCCGGACACACGTCGTAGTAGTCGCGCACCGCGTAGAACGAGCCGGCGCGACCCTTGACCACGTCGCCGTCGTCGGCCGGCATGCCGAGGTCCGAGTAGTCGGTCAGGGTCGCCTGGCGAAGGATGCCGGTGAGCCACACGTGCGTGAAGCCGAGCTCGGCGATCGAGCCGAGCGCCGCTTCGTTGATGTCGTCGAACTTCCCGCAGCCGTTCTGCTCGATCGTCCCGTCCTTGGTGCGGGTCTCGACCGTGTTGGAGAAGTTGCGAACCGCGAGCTGATAGATGACGACCTTCTGGTCGACCCCGTCGTTCGGTGCCAATCCGCCCTCCCCCTCGCCGCCGATGCCCGCGCCGCCACCCGCGCCGCCCTGACCGGCTCCCCCGCTTGCCGCGGCCGACCCGGTCGGAAGCTCGTTGTCGCCTTCGGCACACCCGGAGACGAGCCAGCCCAGCCCGAAAACCAAGGATGCGACGGTTCTAACCAGGTTGTGCATACGACTCCCCACATCTCGCACGATGGCGAACGCGCTGCGGGAGGAATCGGCTCTCCCGAGGCGCACGAACCGGCGCGGTCAGGCCGAGTCTACGACGGAGCGGCGCCGATGGATGCTCCCGTTGCCGCTTCAGATGCAAACGGCTACCTGACGACGCCGTGCGGCAGTACCACGACCTTCTCGAACGCATCCTCCGCGACGGCAAGCCGCGCGCCGATCGAACCGGCACCGGCACCCTCGGCGTGTTCGGCCACCAGATGCGCTTCGACTTGCGCGAGGGGTTCCCGCTCCTCACGACGAAGAAGCTGCACACCAAATCGATCGTGGAGGAGCTTGTGTGGTTCCTCTCCGGCTCGACCCATGTGGCTCCGCTCCAGGCGGCCGGGGTTCGCATCTGGAACGAATGGGCGACGCCCGAGCAAACCGCGCGTTTTGGTCGAGGCGAAGGCGACCTCGGCCCGGTCTATGGCCACCAATGGCGGAACTTCGGTGCAACGCGACTCGCTGACGGCAGCTACGAGCGTGACGGCGTCGATCAGATGGCGCAGCTGCTGCGTGACATCGTCTCCACACCGTGGAGCCGCCGCCTCATCGTGAGCGGATGGAACCCGAGAGAGGCGACCGAGGTCGCGTTGCCTCCGTGTCACACGATGTTCCAGTTCCACGTCGAAGGCGGCGCGCTGTCCTGTCAGCTCTACCAGCGCAGCGGCGACGTGTTCCTCGGCGTGCCGTTCAACATCGCGAGCTACGCGCTGCTGCTCGCGATGGTGGCGCAGGCGACGGGGCTCGAGCGCGGCGACTTCATTCACACGATTGGCGACGCGCACCTCTACCAGAACCACATCGCACAGGCCCGCCTGCAGCTGGGGCGCGAGCCGCGACCGTTGCCCTGCCTGGTGCTCGATCCCGCGGTGCGCGATCTCTTCGCATTCCGCGCCGAGCACGTGCGGTTCGAGGGCTACGATCCCCACCCGCACATCAAAGCCGCGGTGAGCGTGTGAGGCCGCTCGGCATGATTGCGGCCGTCGGAAAGGGCGGTGTCATCGGCAAGGCCGGCGCCGTTCCCTGGCGCATTCCGGAAGATCTCCGCCATTTCAAGACGAGCACCCTGGGCCACGCCATCGTGATGGGTCGCAAGACCTGGGACGAGGTCGGCAAGCCCCTTCCCGGTCGCACCAACATCGTGGTGAGCCGCCAGGATCTCTCATTGCCGCAGGGCGTCATCACTGTGCGCGACGTGGAGGCCGGTATCACGGCGGCGCATCTTGTCGATGAAGCCCCCTGGGTCATCGGGGGCGGCGAGATCTATCGGCTTGCAATGCCCTTCGCGACGCACCTTTCGATCACCTGGGTCGATCGCGACGTCGACGGCGCCGAGGCGTTCTTTCCCGATATCCCCGAGTCCTTCCGGGAGACGTCGCGACGCCCAGGAGAGACCGAAGGGGTCGTGTTCGTCCAGTACGTGCGATCGAGCTAGGGGCGCCGCGCGGCGTGGTGCGACGCGGTCTCGGTAGGAGTACGCTCCGCGCCCCATGAAGAACCTTCTCCACTTCGTTTGGCTGGCTCCCCTCGCGATCGCTGCCGCGGCCTGCGGTGATGACACGGCAGATGGCACGGGCGGAGGCAGCAGCGGAGGCGGGACCACAACGAGCTCGGCGTCGGGGACCAACACCAGCGCGGCGACGAGCACCGGCTCGACGTCGTCCAGCGACGGAGGAGGAACGGCCGAAGGCGGTGGTGGCAGCGGCACAGGCGGCTCGGGCACCGGCGGCTTCGTCCCGGGCGAGCCGCTCGAGGCCCCCGCAGAGGAGTGGTCGTGGGTCGACTTCCCCGAGTCGCGATGCATCAACGATACGCCTACCGGCATCGGCGTGAACCTCAGCGCGTCGAACGACGAGGACGTCGTCATCTTCCTGATGGGCGGCAATGCCTGCTTCAACAACCTGACCTGCCTCATCACCGCGAACACCAACGGCTACGACGAGACGAAGTTCGAGGACGAGATCACCCTGGTCGAGGGGTCGGATCTCTTCAACCGCGAGGAGAGCCCCATCTCCGACTGGAGCTGGGCCTACGTGCCCTATTGCACGGGCGACGTGCACGCCGGCGATAACGCCGGGGTCGAGGTCGGCGGCGTGGAGAGGACGTTCCGCGGATTCCGCAACATGAGCGACTACCTCGCTCGCCTCGTGCCGACCTTCCCCAACGCCAAGCGCGTGATGCTGATGGGAGTCAGCGCCGGCGGCTTGGGCGCCACATTCAACTACGATCAGGTCAAGCGCGCGTTCGGCGACGGCGTCGACGTCTACCTGGTCGACGACTCGGGTCCGCTGATGTCGGAGGAGTACATACCGGCGTGCCTGCAGGGCCACTTCAAGGAGGTCTGGGGGCTCGACAACACGCTGCCCGCGGGGTGCGACGCGTGCCGCGCCGGCGAGACCTTCACGGAGGAGTACTTTGCCTACGAGCTCGAGCAGTTCCCCGACCAGCGCTTCGCGGTCATTTCGTCCACTTCCGACGGCACGATCAGCTCCTTTCTCAGCTTCGGCGACAACGAATGCGCGGGGCTCAACGGCGCGCCAGGAACCTACCCAGCCGGCAAGTACGAAGAGGGCCTCATCGACATGCGCGACCGCATCGCTGCGAATGCGAACTTCGCCCTTTTCATGCCGGAAGACAATCGCCACGTCTGGGTCGACGACAGCGAGGGCCTCTCCACGGTCGTCGGCGATTCGCCCACCCTCCTCGATTGGATCGGCCAGACGATCAACAACGACGACGCATGGCAGAGCTGGCCCGCCGCAGAATGAAGTAGAAGTCGTGCGAGTGACCCGGGGCTCGGTTGGCCCCAGGGCGCGACCACCTCCGCGGCTTGGTTCACGACCCGGGACATGTCGGACCGAAGATCGTTCGAGAACCCGGCGCGACTGCTGATCGCGGAGGACGAGAAGCTCCTGGCGCGCGCGATGAAGCGTGTGCTGGAGCGCCGCGGCTTCGCGGTGGACCTCGCCTCGAATGGTCGCGAAGCGAAAGACCTGCTGGATCAGCACGCTTACGCGGTCCTCATCCTCGATCTCGGCATGCCGATCGCCGACGGATGGAGCGTGCTGGCCCACCGGCGCAACCTTCCGTGCCGCCCAAGCGTGATTGTCATCACTGGTGAAGATCATCGAGATCTGGCGCTCCAGGTCATGCGCGCGGGCGCCAGCGACGTGCTGCGCAAGCCGGTGGATCCGGCGGAGCTCGTCGAGCGCATCGACTACCTCCTGACCGACGCGGTGTCGCAGACCGACGCGGGAGATGAGGCGCGCGCCGCGGCGGGCGCCAAGCGCGGCGCATCGGTGGTGATCCAGGAGAGCAGCGCCATGCACGAGGTCCTGCAGCTGGCCGACCGCGTCGCGCGGACCCCGACCACTGCGGCGCTCATCGTGGGCGAGAGCGGCGTCGGCAAGGAGGTCGTTGCAGGCTACATCCACGAGCACAGCGCGCGCGCGCGCGGGCCCTTCGTTCGGGTGAACCTTGCGGCGCTGCCGACCACCATGGTCGAGGCGGAGCTGTTCGGGTCGGTGCGCGGCGCCTACACGGGCTCGCAGCAAGACCGCGTCGGCCTGATGGGCAGCGCGTCCGGCGGAACCATCCTCCTCGACGAGCTGGCCGAGTTCGACGTGGCCCTTCAGCCGAAGCTTCTTCGCGTCCTCGAAGAGCGCCGCTACTACCCCGTCGGGTCGGACCGCCAGCGGACGCTCGATGTACGCGTGCTGTGTGCGATGAACGTCGACCCCAAGGCGGCCATCGCCGCCGGGCGCCTGCGCGCCGACCTGTTCTATCGGGTCGCCACCGTGGCGATCCGCGTGCCGCCCCTGCGCGAGCGCACCGCCGACATCGTGCCACTGGCGCGCGCGTTCCTCACCCACGTCAGCGCGTCCTTGGGACGGCGGCGACTCAACTTCTCGCCCGAGGCGGAGATCGCCCTGGCCGCGCATCGCTGGCCGGGCAACGTCCGGGAGCTGCGCAACGTGGTGGAGCGCGCAGCGATCGTCGCGCCCCGCAACGACATCTCCCCGTTCGACCTCGACCTCGAGTCGCTCGAGCGCAACGCCCCGGCCTCGACCCCGTCGATCAGCGTCCCCTCCAGCACCAAGCTCGCGGCCGTGCGCGAGGAGGCGGTCGCCGACCTGGAGCGTGAGCGCATCGTCGAAGCCTTGCGCGCCGCCGGCGCCAACAGCTCGCGCGCCGCCGAGATTCTCGACATCGCTCGCTCGACGCTGTGGCTCAAGATGCGTCGCTATGGGATCAAGCGGCGGTAGCCGCAGCTTTCCTCCGCTGACGCCTCGAGCCCGCGACGGCGAGCGCTACGTGGCTAGTCCTGGTTAGTCCGACGTGATGACCACCGGCGTGCTCTTGCCGTTGCCGTCGCCGGGGCGTATTCCGTTCCACCCTTCGGGCAGGGTCGGCGCCGTCCACCCGAAGAGGAAGTGGCTGTCCTCCGGCGAGACGTTCACGCACTCCTTGCTCTTGCGCTTGCCAAAATCCTGGTGCCAGAGCGCGGCGTGCATGGCGAGGGGCGCCCGCAGATACTGCTGATTGGGAACGTCGGTGTACCAGCTGATCTTGGGCTCGCCGTCCTCGCTCGACATGACCGAGGCGCGCTCCTTCCATTCGATGGGATAGGTACCGACTCCGGTCGTCATGTACTTTTCATGATCGAGGCCGGGCACCGGCGGGCCGCCCTTGCCCGGCGAAAAGAGGGTCGTGAACATCGGCGTCAGGCCCTCGTAGGCGACCATTGTCCCCGGCCGAATGCGCGCCTCGATCCAGCGCTCACCGTCAGGGACGCTCTTCGGCATCTTGGTGGCGGCCCGGGTGATCGACACCGGCTGATCGAGCTGCTTTTCGACGACCGTCGTCTTGGGCAAGTACATCCCGGGCTCGTTGCGGAGCGGGTAGTAAGCGAAATCGCCGTCCTTCTCTGGCGCGTCGTGGATCTCGACGAAGGTCTTGGGCGCAACCATCCGCTCGGTCTTCACGAAGCGGCCATTTTCCTTGGTGAAGAGCGCGAGGGGCGCCTTGCTGCGATTCCATCCGAAAGGCAGGCGTTCCTTGGCCGTGTCGAAATGGACGCCGTGGAACTTGGATCGCACCATCTGCTGGGTGCGCTCGGCGGGGACCACCATGGAGTCGGGGGTGAGCAGCCAGACCCGGCCATTCGCTTCGAATGCGCGCGAATACGACAGAATCACGCCATTGGGAGCGCGCCGCCATACCAGCGCCGCATTGGAATAGTTTCCGCCTCCGGCCGTCCTCTTGCCGCCCTCGAGGAAGTACGGGATGGGGTCGGTCGCGACGATGGGCTCGTCCACGTTCTGCTCCTCGTAGGTGTGGGCCCACAGACCGAGGTCTTCCCACTTTCCGGGGGCCCGGTACTTCCATTCGGCCTTCTTCCATTCCTCCGGCGTGGGGACGCGCGAGTACATCGGTGCGTCGCGCGAATAGGCGTAGCGATACGGCCACACGCCGGGATCGGGTGCCGAAAAGGCGAGTGCGCGATAGTAGGAGTCGTTGAGATCGAGCGTCGCCGACGGGTCGAGGCACACGTAGCCGCGAGGCTCGACCGCATACCAACCGCGACCGCACCCCTCGCCGGGGACCGGCGTGGTCGACTTGAGCCGAACACTGGTGCCAGGCCGCATCTTGCCGAGCGCGGGCCGGAAGAAGGCGGGCTTCTTGTAGATCCACGTGTGCGGACCGAGCGCCCCGATGCGCGGACCGTCGTCCTTGGCCGGCGGGGCCTTCGCGCCCTCGTCGCTCCTGTGGTCGAGCTGGGCGGCGGGCTCCTTGGTCGGCTGAGCCAGCGGGCGGGCTCCGGCAGCGACGGGCGGAGTGGTCGTTTCGACCACGCCTTCGGCGGCGCGCGGCGCCGGGCTCTGCGACGGAGCGGCGCAGGCGGCGGCAAACGTGAGGAGGAGCGGTAGGAACGGAAGGGCGAACCGGCGGGCGGATCTCATGGCGGTGCGACCCAACCACGGCGGCTGCGAGCGGGCCAAATGCGGGGCGCTTGCGTGCTATGCCGATCGCATGCGTCACGAAGTCACCCACGGGCTCGGGCTGGACCTCGCGAAGAAGGCCGTTCGCGCCGCGACCGAGAGCTACGCAGTGCGCTTCGCGAAGTACTCACCGAAGACGGTGTGGGAGACGGACGCCCGCGCGAAGGTGTCGTTCTCCGTCCCCGGGGGAAACCTCGAGGGCGCGCTCGAGGTCCGCAGCGACGTCGTCGTCTTCGAGCTGGACGTGCCGTTCCTGCTCCGCCCGTTCAAGAAGCGCGCGCTCGACATCGTCGAGGGCGAGATCCGGATCTGGATCGACAAGGCGAAGAAGGGCGAGCTTGCCTGATCCCTCTTGCCTGCCGCATCCGCGACCTTTCGTTGGGGCACAGGCAAAACCCGGAAGTGTGTCGCGGCGCCGCCGGCCGACGCCGAGCGGCTCGGCGATGTCCTTGCCCCGTCCTTGCTCCACAGCTGAGCGAGCGTCTCAAGATGGCCTCGCACTGTCGTCGCGCGGAGGCGGGACGACGTGGATCACCGGGCGATGCGGGTGCGCTTCTTCGCCGCGACGCGCGCGCGCGCGGTGGGGACCCTCTTCCACAGGCGCTCGTAGGCGCGGAGGGTCTCCGCCGGGCGACGGAGCGGGTGGCTCACCCGGGACAGCTCGTCGAAGACCACATCGGCGACGACGTCGGGCGCGGCGTTCCATAGGCGAGCGCGGCCGAATGTCAACGCAATGGGACCGAAGTCGCCGCGGAGCACCCGGAGCAGGTCCGTGGCCCAGCATTCGAGGCCCAGGAGATAGGCGCTCTCGGGATCGTCGACGGAGGCGCGGCGGAAGGCGCACGCCGAGGGCACGTATTCGAAGACGTGCCGGCGCGCCCCGTCGCGCAGCGCGAACGCGAAGGTCGGCAGGCGACCCTGCGACTCGCCCGCCATCATCGAGTGGAGGCATCGAAAGAGCGGGCCTCCCACGAGCGCCCTGGCGAATTCATTCAGGCCTACTTCAAGGCGCGCGAGATCACCGCGGCCGAGCGCGCGTGCGCCGCTCGCGGGCGTAAAATCGGGGAGGTCGGGGAGGTGCGCTTGCTCGCGGGAGGGCCAGACGTCACGTGGCTCGGTCGCGAGAAAGTCGGTGGACGCATCCACGCGCACGAGCCGGTTGTCCTGCATCCAGAAGGTCTGCCCCGGCAGCGTGGAGACGAACCTCTCACGCGGGCGGGCGCACTGGAGCGACGCGCACGCGCGCTCGCAATCGATGGGGAACACGCGCCCGTTGAGCCACGCCCGCTCGCCGTGGAACGAGAAGCCGCCCGCGCACAGCAGCATCGCCGCGGGCCGCCCCCACACCGCGCGAACGAGGTCGCGACCGACCGCCATCCGCGCCGCGCACGCCTCGGTGCTGCCGGTCATCTCGTCCACGAAGTCGGTCATGTGACTCCAGTCGAGAGCGTTGTTCGTCCAGGTGCAGAGGCCGGGCTTGCGGACCACCCCCTTGACGAGGCGAAGGT
>Ga0105046_10013652_pt1 | contig 12568 bp, 9 predicted proteins | sample MAT03_FD_78385 | JGI IMG/M metagenome (GOLD analysis project Ga0105046, IMG submission 78385) | Freshwater microbial communities from Lake Fryxell liftoff mats and glacier meltwater in Antarctica - MAT-03 (megahit assembly) | ecosystem: Environmental > Aquatic > Freshwater > Ice > Liftoff... | reverse complement strand
GGTCGATCGCCGACACCACCTCGTCGAGCCAGCGGGTCAGCGTGCCCTCGGCGAAATCGCCCCCCGACGATCCGGTCCCCGAATAATCGAAGCGCAGGTAGCCAAGCCCGGCGGCGGCGGCGAAACGGTCGATCTCGACCGCCTTGGTGCCCTCCATGTCGGAGCCATAGCCGGGCAGGAACATCAGCGTCGGGCCGGGCACCTCGGGATGTTTCGCTCGCTGGCGATAGGCGATCTTGCGCCCGTCGCCGGGATCGAAATAAGCCAAAGGCGCGGGGTCGGGGGTGGGAATATCATTCATCGCCGCGCCTATTGGCGCAAAGCGTAGCGCCCGAACAGGGGGTTTAGCGGCGTTTAATGGGCTTTGGGTCGTTGGCGCAGGCGGTCAGCATCGCCTTGGCGGCGGCCGGGTCGAGCGCCGGGCGATAGGATATTTTCGGGTCATAGGATCGCGCGAAATTGCCGGCGCGGCCCTTGCTTCCCGGGTGGCTGTCGAGGAATTCGAGCGCCGGGTTGCTGTCGCCGCCAGCCTTTTTCGACAATTTGGCGAACAGGGCCGCAGTCGGGCGTGGGTCGATCCCGGCGCGGCGCAGCGTGGCAATGGCGTCGGCATCGGCCTCGCGCTCGTTGGCGCGGGTGAAGCTCAGGCCGACGACCTGCTCGGCATTGGCGCCGACACTGCCGGCGAAGGTCCGGATCAGCGCGCCAATGCCAAGCTCACGCACCAGTGCCTCGGTCACGTGGCGGCGGCGGACATGGGCGATCTCATGGGCGATGATCCCGGCCAGGGCATCGATATTCTTGGTCTCGTCGAGCGCGCCCTTGAACACCACGATATGCGCGCCGGGAATGGCGGCGGCGTTGAACATGTCGACGTCGAGCGCCGCGATCCGGATCTGATTTGCGCCCGGGCCCGTGGCGCCGGGATCGAGCCGTTCGACCAGCGCGTTGAGCGCCGCGTCGCCTTCGGGCGAGCGGCAGCGCAACTCGCCAAAATCACCGACGATCGCATCGCCGACATTGCGTTCCCACGACGGCGGGACGATCGGCGCGATCCACAACGGCGCGCTATGGCCGATGAGCAGCACCGCCCCGGCGATTCCGGCCAGCACCAGGCTGGCCTTGCCCAGCCCGACGCGGTCGATCCACCCGCCGTAATGCGCGCTCCTCGGCAGTGCCGCGCGAAGCTCGGGCGCGACCGGCTGGTCGAGGATCAGTCGCCAGCCGGGCAGGCCGCGGCGCGACAGGATCAGTTTCTGCTTGTCCTCGTCGGCCACCACCAGCTCGTCCGCCTCGAGCTCGACCGGTTCGCCGACCGACGGCGTGACGCGGATCGAGCGCGGGCCCGCGACGGCCACCTCGGCGGTGTAGCGCTCGGCGTTGAGGCCGTCGTAGAAGGTCGCCTGCACCATCTTTGGTTACAGCGCGCCGATGTCGAAGGCGTCGGCGAAGCCTTCCGCCTCGGTCGGGACACGGGTGGCCGACTGGCCGAGCGCGGTGACGTCGATCTCGCCGTAGAGATGCATGTGGCGGACCATGAATGCCCAGTTGCGATAGCCCCAATAGGCCAGCCCGAACCCCAACGTGACCACCGCCAAGGCGATATTGCCGAGGAACAATTTGAGCCATTGCCAGGTGGTTGCATCAAACCCGAATTCGAGCTCGCCAAGCGACATCGTCTCGGCCGCTTTCCGATAATATTTGGCGTACCAGTGGAGGGTCAACAGCGGGATGGCGAGATAGATCATGACGATCAGCGCGACGACCACTGCCGAGGCACTGGCGCTGCGGCCGCCCAGCCCGATCGTCGCGCCGGCGATCCCGCCGACGAACAGCAACGCCAGCGGGATCAGATAGATACCCGCCCAGCGCCGCTTGAGTCCCTCGGCGTCGAGCGTCGAGCGGAACGGCAGCGAGCCGAAGCTCATCTCGTTCCAGCGGCTGCGGAACAAAGCCGTCGCCATCCACGGCCAGGCGATCCACATCGTGATCCCCGCCAGCGCGATGCGGCCAAGATATTCGCCGCCATAATTCCAGCCGGGCTCGTCGCTGCCGCCGCGAATTCCCCGCCACCAGGTGCGCGACAGGCGGTAGCGCAGCGCCCGGAACCGAGCGACGCCGGCGAGATAGAGGATGGCGACGTAGAACAGCATGAACACCCCGCCGGCCGCCTCGGCCTTGCCGCGCGCGACCAGCGCCGGGAGCAGGAACTGGAAGAACAGGAAGAACGGCAGCAGCACCAGCGTCACGATCAGGAAGCCGATGAACATCTCCTTGCCGGTGCCGCTCCACTCGAGCCGGTCGCCGATCACCTCGGTCCGGCTCCACAGATAGCGGCGCTGCCGCGCGGCGGCCCAGAAGCGATAGATGCCGAGCGTGACGATGATCAGCAACACGTTGCTCGCCGCGATCGGAAGATATTCGCGCCAATTGCCGGTAAAGCGGATCGCCCGCTCGTGCGCCGTCGGCGCGCTGCCCATCACGTTCATTCGATCCCCCGGTACGCGACTGACCCCGATCGCACCTTAGCGGATGATTTGATTAAGGAAAGTGAAGAAGCGGCGGCGCACCTCAGCGTTTGAGGAACGCCTCCAATTCGGTAGCGAAACGCGTCGGCTGGTCCTGCATGATGAAGTGGTAGCTGCCGGTGATCGGCACCAGTTTCGCCGACGGCAGGCCGGCATAAGCGTCGCCGTAAATCTTGGCCGCCGCCGCCGCGGTCAGCAGTCGGTCGTCCTGCGGGTAGAGCATCGTCACCGGCGCCTTGATCGCGCTCAGCCGCGGGGTGAGGTCGGTCACCATGTCGTCATGCATCGCCTGGGCGACGACGCGCAGGTCGGACGCCATCGCGCCATAACGGACCAGGCACGCGCCCTGGCCGCTGTTGGTCATCGTGCCCCTTGGCGCGGCCGGGGCGGGCAGGGTCGCGGGGCAATCGGGGGCGGTGAAATCGGGCGGCGTCTTGGCGGCATTGGCGATTAGCATGGCGCGCATCTGGTCGGCCATCGGGCGCACCGCCTCGACGGTTGCGGCGCCGAACAATGGCCCGATGAACGGCAGCGCATCGACCACCAGCAACTTGCCGGTCAGCCCCGGATGGTCGGCCTCGACCATCAGCGCGGCGAGACCGCCCATCGAATGGCCGACCACCGCCGGGCGCACCAGCTTGTTGGCGGTGATGTAGGCGGCAAGCTCGTCGACGAACGGCTGCAGCACCGGGCCGCTGGCATTGGGCCCGGCCGCCTCGCCGAAGCCCTTGAATTGGACCAAATGGACTCGGTGGGTCGCCTTCAGTCGCTCGGCGGTCGCGGCCCACACGGCGCGCGGGCTCGACAGGCCGGGGATCAGGATCACGTCGGGGCCGGTGCCGACGGTCACCACACTGAACCGCGTCGGGGCAGCGTTCGCGGCGGCGGGAAGTGCCAGCGCGATGGCGGTGGCGGCAAGCAGGAATTTGGTCATCGGATCAGCCTTTCGTGGGCGAGGTAAAAATGGCTTCGATCGGAAGCTCGAACAATTCGGATATGCGAAAGGCGAGCGGCAGCGAGGGGTCGTACTTGCCGGTCTCGATCGCATTGACGCTCTGCCTCGATACCGCGAGGCGCTCGGCCAGATCCTGCTGGCTCCAGTCGCGCATTGCGCGGAGCACCTTGAGGCGGTTCAGCACGATCTGCCTCCCGAACTGCCGAGGGTCAGCCAGTTAACGACGCTGCCGACGCCGAGCCCGACGAACCACAAGATGGCGATGTAGAAGGCGTCGACATGGGGCACGAGCGCGACATTCTCGAGGAAGCCCCAGACGGTCGCGATCGACAGCGAGAAGCCGGTCGCGACGAGCGTCTGGCGGACGAGCAACATCCGCAGATACTCGTCCTCCTCCTCGATGATCAGGCGACCGACCGCCCAGAACACGCCGATCACCGCGATGCCGGGCAGCGCGCCGAGCAGATAGGCGAGCGGGCCGGTCACCTGACCCGAGCCGACGAAGCGCAACGCGACAGTGAGGAAGATAATGTAGAGCGTCATCGAGACGAAGACGCGAAGGACGTACCGGCGCTGGGCGGGATTGGCTGGGCGGGACATGTTGAGGCTCCTTTGCAATTAGTAAAGCTGCCTTTACTTTTGAGTCGACGACATGTCAAGCGACATTTACAAAATGTCATGGGTGCTTTCATACAGCCGCGCCTTGAAGCGTTTGCTGCGCTGCACTAGTGCTCTCCCCCATGTCGAAGATGTTCAAGATCGCCCTGCCCGATGGCTCGGTTCGCGAAGTCGCAGAGGGCTCGACCCCGGCGGACGTCGCGGCGGCGATCGGGCCGGGGCTGGCCAAGGCGGCGCTGGCGGCGCGGGTCGATGGCGAATTGCGCGACTTGAACCGCCCGTTCGACGGCGATGCCAGCCTCGCGCTGGTCACGTCGCGCGACGAGAAAGACGCGCTCGAGCTGGTCCGCCACGATTTCGCGCACATCCTCGCCGAAGCGGTGCAGAAACGCTTTCCCGGCACCCAGATCACCTTCGGCCCGGCGACCGACGACGGTTTCTATTATGACTTCGCCCCGGCCGAGGGACGCGGGCCGTTCACCGACGAGGACCTCCCCGGCATTGAGGAGGAGATGCGCCGCATCATCGCCGCCGACGAACCGTTGATCCGCGAGGAATGGAGCCGCGAAGACGTCCGCGCTTTCTTCGAAAAGACCGGCGAGACCTTCAAGGCCGAGTGGGTGATGGAGCTTCCGACAAGCGAGGCGATCACCATGTATCGCTCGGGCAGCGCCGACCATGCGTGGATGGACCTGTGCCGCGGGCCGCATCTCGCCTCGACCGGCAAGCTCGATCCGCAGGCATTCAAGCTGACCCGCGTGTCGGGCGCTTACTGGCGCGGCGACCAGACCAACCCTATGCTGTCGCGCATTTACGGCACCGCCTGGCTCAACAAAAAGCAGCTCGCCGAGCATCTCGTCCGGCTCGAGGAAGCGGCCAAGCGCGACCATCGCCGCATCGGCCAGGACATGGACCTGTTCCATTTGCAGGCCGAGGCGCATGGCAGTGTGTTCTGGCATCCCAAGGGCTTCATCCTGTGGCGCCAATTGGAGGCCTATCTGCGCCGCCGCCTCGACGCGGCGGGTTATGACGAGGTCAAGACCCCGCAATTGATGGACGCGCGCCAGTGGGAAAAATCCGGCCACTGGGGCAAATATCGCGAGAATATGTTCGTCGTCCCCGACGAGATTCCGAATGTCGACGATGATGCCCCGGTCGTCTCGGGCACCGCCGACCTGATGGCATTGAAGCCGATGAACTGCCCGGCGCATGTGCTGATCTTCAAGCAGGGCATCACCAGCTACCGCGACCTGCCGATCCGCATGGCCGAATTCGGCTGCTGCCACCGCAACGAGCCGCATGGCGCGCTGCACGGCATCATGCGCGTGCGGCAATTTACTCAGGACGACGCGCATATCTTCTGCCGCGAAGACCAGCTGATCGAGGAAGTGAAGCAGTTCTGCGACCTGCTCGACAGCGTCTATCAGGATCTCGGCTTCGATCGTTATGCGATCAAGCTCGCGCTTCGCCCCGACCAGCGCTTCGGCAGCGACGCCATGTGGGACTGGTCGGAACAGAGCTTGCGCGACGCGGTCAAGGCGGCCGGGCGCGATACCGAAGCATATCAGTGGGAGGAGCTACCCGGCGAAGGCGCTTTTTACGCCCCCAAGCTCGAATTCCATCTGACCGACGCGATCGGCCGGACGTGGCAGGTCGGCACCATCCAGACCGACACCGTGCTGCCCGAGCGACTGGACGCGAGCTATGTCGGCGAGGATGGCGAGCGCCATCGCCCGGTGATGCTCCACCGCGCCATCCTCGGCACCTTCGAGCGGTTCATCGGCATCCTGATCGAACATCATGCCGGCCGCTTCCCGTTGTGGCTGAGCCCGGTGCAAGTGGTGGTCGCGACGATCGTGTCCGATGCGGATGATTACGCCAACGAGGTGCTTGCTAAGCTCAAGGCGGCGGGCCTCCGCGTCGAGCTCGACGTTCGCAACGAGAAGATCAACTACAAGGTTCGCGAGCACAGCCTGGCCAAAGTCCCGCTGCTGCTGGTGGTCGGCAAGCGCGAGGCCGAGGAAGGCACCGTCGCCATCCGCCGCCTCGGCAGCGACGAGCATCAGAAAGTGATGAGCCTCGACGACGCGCTCGCGATGATCGCCGCCGAAGCGGTGCCGCCCGACTTGCGCTGACGCTTATACCCCCTCATCCGTTCCGTCCGCTTTGGAGCAAGATCAGGTTGATCGCATGGCGGGCGGCGGCGCAGACGACGCTGGGCGGCGTCCTTGTCTGATCGCGCGAAGTGCGCGCCGGAGGGGATCGCAATGGAAGGCTTTGTCGACAGGAATAGAGATTCCTCTCTAGTCGTAACGCGATTCGTTGAAAGGCCTCCACTCGACCACCCTTCGCGCAGTTGTTCCCTCGCCAACGCGGACTGCTCCAGATATCTGGAGTCGCTGTTGGCTTCATCGGCCGACTCGGTCGCCGCGATCGAGCCCGACGGCACGATCTGTTTCATCACCCTGCCGCTGCTATCGCTGTTCCACGAGGTCGATCCCGGGAAAATGGTCGGCCGGCCGTGGCTCTCGATCTGGCCGGGAGGCTGTTCCGAAAAGCTGCGCGGCAGTCTTGACCGCGCGTTGGCCGGATCGGACTCGAGGTGCGAGATCGATTGCGTCGATCACGAAGGGCGTCGCACCTGGTGGGAGGTCCGCCTCAGTCCGGTTAAACTTCCACGTTCGACGGGCGCGGGCGAGGCGTCGGCGACCATGGTCGTCGCCGTTGCGCGCGATGTCACCGACTATCACCAGGCGGTACGCCAGGCCGAAATGCTTGGCCGGGAGCTTCATCACCGCGTCCGCAACATGATGTCGATGGTGCAGGCGATCGTCCGCATCGCCGCGACAACCAGCACCGACAGCGCAGTCTTCATCGAATCGATCGAGAGCCGAGTGCACGCGATGGCGCGGACCCACGAGTTGTTGTGCGAGGGGGCGGATGGCGAGGTTGATGTGGGCGCCCTGCTGCGCGGCGAGCTTCTCCCGTTCGAGCGCGACAATGCCATTGTCATTGACGGACCGCCGGTGAATGTTCGCGAGCCGCGTGCCTCGGCCCTCGGTCTGGCGGTGCACGAACTGACGGTCAACGCGGTCAAATATGGGTGCCTGTCGATCGCGGCGGGCCAATTGTCGGTGTCTTGGGAGCTTCGCGACGCCGGCAACCTGCTGCATCTCACCTGGCACGAGGAATGTGATTCCCCGGTCGTCACTAGCGGACGGTCCGGTTTTGGATCTTTGCTGCTCGATCAATTGTTGGCCGATCAGTTGAAGGTCAGCCGCGCGTGGCACGCGACCGGGCTTCTCGCGACCATCACGATTGATCTTCGGCTCCCGCCCCCCCCGATCGAATGAATTGACGCAGGGGCGCCACAACTTGCATGAAAATGTCCGCCTCCCCTTCACAAGCTGGTGGTGAAGGCCTAGCTGGCGCTGACCACAACCATTATCGGAGATTGCGTTATACCCCCGCCCAACCAGCGCCGTTCAAACTCGCCGCCGGCCTTTTCCGGCCCCCGTTTCAATCAGTTCATCAACGTCCCCAAGGTTCGGGTGATCGATGAGAATGGCGAGAATCTGGGCGTGATGCTCACCAACGAAGCGATCGAGCAGGCCGCCGGTGTCGGCTTGGACCTGGTCGAGATCAGCCCCGGCGCGGATCCGCCCGTCGCCAAGTTCCTCGATATCGGCCGCTTCAAATATGAAGCCCAGAAAAAGGCCAACGAGCAGCGCAAGAAGCAGAAGACGCAGGAGATCAAGGAGATCAAGATGCGTCCCAACATCGACGACCATGATTATCAGACCAAGATGAAGAAGGTCGTCGAGTTCCTTGAGGATGGCGACAAGGTGAAGCTCACCATGCGCTTTCGCGGTCGTGAAATGGCGCATGGCCAGCTCGGCATGGCGGTGCTCCAGCGGGCTGCCGAGGAAACTTCGAGCATCTCCAAGATCGAGGCTCATCCGCGCATGGAAGGCCGCCAGATGCTGATGGTGCTCTCGCCCAAGTAAAACTGCCCTTACGGAAAGCGGCTGTTTTGTCCGACATGTAGCATTTTTGTCGCAAGGCTCAGCTTTTGCGTGTGGTGCCGTTCGCCTCGCTTCCCTCCTGTGACGCCTTCGACTAGCTTCCCTCGCAATCCGTAACGCGACTGGCAAACAGGTCGCGAGCGGTAATGGGGAGGATCACATGCGCAAATCCATTTGGCTGCTGTCTGCTGGCCTGGCCGCTTTTTCGGCGCCGGCGTTCGCTCAGGATACTACGGACCAGCCCTCGACCCCGGCGGAAGCTCCGGTCGAAGCAGCCTCGGTCGACACCGCCGACCAGGCCGCCGAGGCCGGCGACCAGAACGCCATCATCATCACCGCGACTCGCCGCAGCGAAGCGCTCAGCGATGTCCCGCTGGCGGTTTCGGCGGTCACTGCCGAGACGTTGAAGAATAGCGGCGCGACCGACATTCGCGCGCTGACCCAGGTCAGCCCCTCGCTGCTGGTGTCCTCGACCTCGTCCGAAGCCGGCGCGGGCGTCGCCCGTATTCGCGGCGTCGGCACGGTCGGCGACAATGCCGGTCTCGAAAGCTCGGTCGCGGTGTTCATCGACGGCGTGTACCGCTCGCGCACCGCCACCGGCCTGACCGAACTCGGCCCGATCGACCGGATCGAAGTGCTGCGCGGCCCGCAGGGCACGTTGTTCGGCCGCAACGCCTCGGCCGGCCTGATCCACATCATCACCGCCAAGCCAAAATTCCAGCGCGAAATCTACGGCGAAGCGACGATCGGCAATTTCAACCTGCGCCGCATCGAAGGCGGCGTCACTGGTCCGCTCAGCGATTCGCTCGCGGTGCGCCTCGACGGCGTGTTCCAGAAGCGCGACGGCTTTTTGAAGGACGTCATCTCGGGCGACCGGGTCAACGACCGCAATCGCTGGCTGCTGCGCGGCCAGATCCTCTATCAACCGACCGACAATTTCTCGGTCCGGATCATCGGCGATTATACCAAGCGCAACGAGGAATGCTGCGCCGCAGTCTATCTGCCGGGTGAGGACAAGATCCGCACCGGCCCCAACACCTATCTGTCGGCCAATTCGAGCATCCTGCGCATCCTCAACGGGCGCGGATCGGCCGACAATGGGCTCGGCGCGATCATCAACGACGATCCCTACGATCGCGAAACCTCGATCACCCCGGGCCGAAGCTACAATTCGGACGTCGTCGATTACGGCATTTCGGCCGAAATCAACTACGACTTCGGCGCGGTCGAGATGACCTCGATCACCGCCTACCGCTTCAACGATTACGAGCGCGGCCAGGACGCCGATTTCAACAATCTCGACATCCTCTACCGCGACGGCAGCGGCGGCGCGGCCAACCGCTTCAAGACCTTCACCCAGGAACTTCGGTTCCAGGGCACGGCGTTCGGCGACAAGCTCGACTGGCTGGTCGGCGGCTTCTACTCATCGGAAAATCTGCGGGTGAAGGATAACCTTGCCTACGGCGCCGATTATTCGCGCTACGCCAACTGCCTCGTCGCGCAGAGCTTCGCCGCAGCGACGGGCCAGCCGGCGCTGGTCGCTCCGACCAACCCGACCTGTTTCAATCCGGCGGTGGCGGGGGTTCTCGTGGGGTTGCTGCCGGTGTCGCAGCAGACCGCTTTCTCGGCCTTCTCCCGTCTCGGGGCGTTCGCGGCCCCCGTTTTCACCAACAGCGGCTTCACCAACCTCTCAATCGCATTGGGTGGGGGAGCGCGAACTTTCGACGGGGTCGCGGTCAATGACGAATATGTCCAGAAGGACACCAACTGGGCGTTGTTCACCCACAACATCATTTCGTTCACCGACCGGTTCAAGCTGACGCTCGGCGCGCGCTACACTAACGACCGCAAGAAGCTCGACGTGGATTTGCGCGACAACAATACGTTGTGTGCCTTCTTCGCGGCGGCGATTCCGTCACTTCAGCAGATCCCGTGCGTCCTTCCGTCGGCTCCGGGCGGGAGCTTTTCGGACAGCGACACCAAGCGCGAAGGCAAATGGTCGGGCACTGCGGTCTTGAGCTGGAAGCCGATCGACCAGATCCTGCTCTACGCCAGCGCGTCGCGCGGCTACAAGGCGGGCGGGTTCAACCTCGATCGTGCCTCGCTTCCGCGTAGCGGCGGCAATGGCGCGATCCTGCCATCGGCCCGCGTCCGCAACCTGCGCTTCGATCCCGAGATCAACACTGCGTTCGAGCTCGGGATGAAGTATAATGGTGGCCGGATCGACGCCAACTTCGCGGTCTTCCGCCAGGATTTCGAGGACTTCCAGCTCAACACCTTCAACGGCATCAATTTCGAAGTCGCCAACGTCAACAGCTGCGACGATATCAACGGCTCGGATACCGACAACAGCAGCGCCACCGGCTTCTGTGGAGGCAAGGTCAAGAGCGGCGTCCGCTCGCAGGGCGCCGAGCTGGAAATCTACACCCGGCCGTTCCGCGATGCGCGGTTCAATTTCGGCCTGACCTACGTCCAGACCAAATATCGCAACAACCTCGTCGGGTCGACCGGCCAGGCCCTCTCCAACCAGTTGTTCCAGCTTCCGGGCAGTAACATCTCCAACGCGCCCGAGTTCGTCGCGACGAGCTCGTTCAGTTACACGCCGCCGATCGGGTCGAGCGGGCTTCGCGCCCTGTTCTATGTCGATGCCCGCCATTCGAGCACCTACAACACCGGCTCGGATCTCGATCTGGAGAAGACCCAGAAGTCGTTCGATGTGGTCAATGCCCGCATCGGCCTGCGCGGCCCCGACAATATGTGGGCGGTCGAAATCTGGAGCCAGAATCTGTTCAACCAGAATTACAAGCAGGTGGCGTTCGACGTGCCGCTGCAGGGCAGCTGCACCGAGCGCGGCGCGCTCAACAACTTCTGCTCGGCAAACCCGGTGACGTCGGGCCGTTCGACCCAATTGTTCGGTGCCTTCCTCGGCGAGCCGCGGACCTACGGCCTGACGCTTCGTGGTCGCCTCGGCCAGCCGCGGCCGGTGCCGGTGGCCGAGCCCGAGCCGTTGCCGCCGCCGCCGCCGCCGCCGCCGGCGCCGACCCAGACCTGCGCCGATGGCACGGTGATCCTGGCGACCGCCGTGTGCCCGCCGCCGCCACCGCCGCCGCCGCCCCCGCCGGAGCCCGAGCGCGGCTAAGGCCAAGGCAACAGGAAAAACGGAAAAGGCCTCGCTCTCCGGCGGGGCCTTTTTCTTGGACGTCAGGCGGCGCGGCTCGCGCGTTCGCTCGGGTTCGCCGCCGCCGACAGGGCGCCCCGCAATTCGGCGATCTGCCCCGCGCTCAGCTTGCGCCCGGCGGCGTTGGTCAAATAGAATGTGTCGACCGCGCGCTCGCCATAGGTCGCGATATGCGCCGAATGGATCTGGTGGCCGAGCAAATGGATCGCCAGCGCCAGCCGCGCCAGCAATCCCTCGCGGTCGCGGGCATTGACCTCGACCACCGTTGTCCGGGTCGATGCGCCCCCGGCGATGACCACCGACGGCGCGACCGCAAAGGCGGCGCGGCGGCGCGGCAGCGGCTGGGTCGGCGGCGGCAGCGGCGCCTCGTCGGCGACCAGCGCCCGCTCGATTGCCTTGACCAGCCGCGCGCTCAGCTTGCGGTCGGCATAGGGTCGCCGCTGGCTGTCCTGGACCAATAGATTATCGAGCGCCATGCCGTCGCGGCTGGTGTGGATGCGGGCATCGATGATCGACGCGCCGGCCCCCGCCAGCGCCGCCGCGACGCGGTAGAACAGCCCCGGCCGGTCGGGCGCGAACAGGCTGATCCGGGTCGCCCCCGATCCCGGCTCCTCCGCCGCCACCACGCTCGGCGCCATCTCGCCGATGCGCGCTTCTGCCGCCGCAATCTGGCGCGCATTGGCCAATTGCCAGGCGCGCGGCTCGGCCAGCCAATAACTGTCGGGCAAGCGCCGCGCATGCGCCCTCGACGCCGCCGCCGACCAGCCCAGATCGGCGGCCAGCTCGGCCTGCCGCGCCGCGACTTGCTCGCTTCGCCCGCGCTGCTTGTGGCCCAGCCGCAGCCGCTCCTCGGCGGCGTCGTACAAGGTCCGCAGCAATTGCCGCTTCCACTGGTTCCACGTCCCCGGGCCGACCGCTCTGATGTCGACCACGGTCAGCATCAGCAGCAATCGCAGCCGCTCCGGGCTCTGCACTGCGGTGGCGAAATCGTCGATCGTCTTGGGGTCGGCCAGGTCGCGCTTGAACGCCGTGGCGGACATCAGCAAATGATTGCGTACCAGCCACGCGACGGTCTCGGTCTCGGCCGGATCGAGCCCGAAGCGCGGGCCGAGCTCGTTCGCCACTTCTTGCCCAAGCACGCTATGGTCGCCCTTCCGACCCTTGGCGATATCGTGCAGCAGCACCGCCACATACAGTACGCGCCGCGATCCCAATTGCCGGAACAAGGCGGTCGACAGCGGGTGATCATCGGCCAGCTCGCCGC
>Ga0105046_10013651_pt1 | contig 12568 bp, 9 predicted proteins | sample MAT03_FD_78385 | JGI IMG/M metagenome (GOLD analysis project Ga0105046, IMG submission 78385) | Freshwater microbial communities from Lake Fryxell liftoff mats and glacier meltwater in Antarctica - MAT-03 (megahit assembly) | ecosystem: Environmental > Aquatic > Freshwater > Ice > Liftoff... | reverse complement strand
CTGCGAGAAGCCGGCCAACCTGTCGATCGTGGTGATGGACAACGAGCACTATGTCGAGACCGGGATGCAGGGTACCCACACCGGGCGCGGTGTCGATCTGGCCGGCATTGCGGCGGCCGCCGGCTTCCCGCTGACCGCCAACGTGGTGGACCACGCAGGGTTCAAGCTCGCGCTGCCGATGATCCACGGCCGGGTCGGTCCGGTGTTCGTCAATCTCAAGGTGAGTCCTGCACAGCCACCGATGACGCTGCCCATGCGCGATGGGCCCTACATCCGCAGTCGTTTCCGGGATGCCCTGCTCGGGCCGGCGGTCGCCCATCCGACGATGGTGCCCGGCGGGCGGTGAGCGCACCGCAGATCAGTGCGAACACAGACCCGACCACAGACCCGACCACAGACCCGACCCGATCGCCGACCTTCAAGACTGCCCCGGAAAATCCCGATGGATACCAGCACCGAGACCCTGAAGGTCTACCGCCACTACATCGACGGTCGGCCGGCCGCACCGGCCGGTGACCATTACTTCGAGACGTTCAATCCGTTCACCGCGAGACCCTGGGCGATGATCGCCCGCGGCGATGCGCGCGATGTCGATCTCGCGGTGCAGGCGGCGCATCGCGCGTTCATCGCCGGCCCCTGGCCGAAGTTCACGGCGTCTCAACGCGGCGCGCTGTTGCTCAAGCTCGCCGACCTGATCGGTCCGCAGGCGCAGCGGCTGGCCGAGATCGAGGTGCGTGACAACGGCAAGCTGATCGCCGAGATGGCCGGCCAGACCGCCTATATGGCCAATTGGTATCGCTACTACGGCGGCCTGGCCGACAAGATCGAAGGCGCGGTGATTCCGACCGACAAGGCGGACACCTTCAACTTTACCCGGCATGAACCGCTCGGTGTGATCGCCGCGATCGTGCCGTGGAACTCGCCGCTGCTGTTGACCGCGTGGAAGCTCGCACCGGCGCTCGCTGCCGGCAATACCGTGGTGATCAAGCCATCCGAGTACACCTCGGCCTCGATCCTGGAGTTCATGACGCTGATCGAGCAGGCCGGGTTTCCGCCCGGCGTGGTCAATGTGGTCACCGGATTCGGACCGGACGTGGGTGCGCCGCTGTCCGAGCATCCCCTGGTGGCCAAGGTCGCCTTCACCGGCTCGGATCGTACCGGTCAGCTGATCTACGAGAGCGCGGCCCGGGGCCTGAAGCGGGTCAGCATGGAACTGGGCGGCAAGTCCCCGAACATCGTGTTTTCCGATGCCGAGATGGACAACGCGGTGAACGGGGTGATCTCCGGCATCTTCGCCGCCAGTGGCCAGACCTGTATCGCCGGTTCCCGACTGCTGGTACAGCGCTCGATCCATGATGAGTTCGTCAAGCGGCTGGTGGCTGTGGCGAAAACTGCGAGACTCGGTGACCCGATGAGTACCGACACGCAGGTCGGCCCGGTCACCAATCTGCCGCAGTACCGGAAGATTCTCGAGTACATCGACATCGCGAAAGGCGAGGGGGCCTACGCTGTGCTGGGGGGCAGCAGGGCAACCGGTCCGCAATGTGGCGACGGCTGGTTCGTCGAGCCGACCATCTTCGTCGGCGTGCGCAACCAGATGCGTATCGCCCAGGAGGAAGTGTTCGGGCCGGTGCTGGCGGTGATCCCGTTCGACGATGATGAGCAGGCGGTCGAGATCGCCAACGATGTGCAGTTCGGCCTCGCCGCGGGCGTCTGGACCCAGGACATGCGGCGCGCGCTGAAGATGAGTGAGCGGCTGCGCGCCGGCACGGTCTGGATCAATACCTATCGCGCGGTGTCCTATCTGTCGCCGTTCGGCGGCTACAAGCGCAGCGGCCTGGGCCGCGAGAGCGGGCAGGACATGATCCACGAGTACCTGCAGACCAAGAGCGTGTGGATCTCCACCGCCAACGAGGTGCCCAACCCGTTCGTGATGCGCTGATGCACTCTGTGTTGTGCCGCATACCATTGCCAATTATCGAGCCCGAGCCTGCGACCCGGGCGGCGTTCACTCCGGGATGGGCATGAAGATCGCTGAATTTCTGCTGCAGTCGCTGGAAGCCAACGCGGTGCGCCATATATTCGGCAATCCGGGCACTACCGAGATACCGCTGGTTCGCGCCTGTGATCACCGCGCCCGCCTCGACTATGTGGTGGCGTTGTCGGAAGTGTCCGCGGTGCCGATGGCCGACGGTTATGCGCGCGTCACCCGCTCGCTCGGCGTGGTCAACCTGCATGTGGCCCCGGGACTGGGCAACGGCATGGGCAATCTGTACACCGCAAGCATCGCCAGGACGCCGCTGCTGGTTCTGGTCGGGGGGCAGGATCGTCGCTTCGTACACAGCGGGCCGATCCTGCATGGCCCGCTGGAGGCGATGATCCGACCGATCGCCAAGGCGGTGTTCACTCTGGCCCGGATCGAAGATGTCGAGTTCCATGTGCGGCGGGCGATCCGTACGGCGCTCACGCCACCGACCGGCCCGGTCGCGCTGATCTGTCCGCCTGATCTGCTGGAAGAAGACATCGACGCGCAGCCGGTGCGGGTCACCATTCCTTCGCTTGGCACGATCGGCACGCAAGATGCCGATGCGTATGCAAAGTTTCTCCGGCAGGCACAGCGACCGGCGCTGGTGGCCGGCGAAGATGTACATTGGGCCGGCGCTTCTGCGGCGTTGACGGCGTTGGCTGAGGCACTCGGCGCGCCAGTGTATTGCGGTCCGTACACCCCGGTACTGCCTGTTGCAAGCACCTCGCCGAGTCATGCCGGCTACCTGCCTCCAAGCTTCGCCGGCATCAGCGAGCGACTGGCCGGCCACGACGCGCTGCTGTTCGTCGGTTTTCGAAACTTCCGAACCACCCTTTACAGCGCGCCAGCACTCCCGCAGCGCAAGGCCTGGATCGGTCATGATCCGGAACCATTGGCGGCTGAAGGCGAGTTCGAGCTTGCATGCATCGCTGACCTGACGCAGTCGCTGGAGGCGATCGGCAAGCGTCTCCGGATTGCAGGTTCCAGGGCGGCTGCGGCCCCGAACCGGGTGCAACCCTGGAAGCCTGAGGTCTGCGTTCCCGCACATGAACCCGGGGTGTTCCATCCGTCGCGCGCAATCCTGCAGCTGCTCGTTGCGTTCCGCGGGGCCTTAGTTGTCGACGAGGCTGGCCTTTCGACCTCGGACGTGCGCCAGTTCGTCGAATCGCACGCGGGGGAGTACATCATCAATGGCAGCGGTGGCATCGGGTGGGGACTGGCTGCGGCGGTCGGCGCGGCGATCGGACGACAAGACCGGCAGGTGATCGCAATCATCGGCGACGGATCATCGCTCTACGCGTCCGAAGCGCTGTGGACGGCGGCGCATCAGGGTGCCCGTATCCTGTTCGTCATCCTGTCCAACAGGCGCTACGCGACCTTGAATGAGGCGGCAGGACGGCTGACTGGCAAGCCGATCGATCTGTTCAGCATCGAACCGCCAGTGATCGATTTCAGCGGGCTGGCCACGATGTACAGCCTTCGCTTCGAGCGCTGCGCCAGCGAGGCAGAGCTCGAACAGTTCCTTTACACCACCGGGGGGCGAGTAGACGACAATATGCTGCTCGAACTGTGTTTCGACCCCTCGGTCCAGCCGGTCACGGCGAAGCGGCATTTCTGAGGGTGGGCGGCGGGGCGTGCGTGCCGCTGGCGCGCAAAATGCGTACGCTGCGTACGCAGCGTGCGCGCCACCGACGAGGGTTTGTACCTTGGCCTGGCCGGTGAGCCCGGGCACTATTGCGCAATGACTGAACCTGCATCAACCAACAAGACCCACTACGAAGTCCTGCGGATCGACACCAAGGCATCCGGGGAGGACGTGCGTACGGCCTACCGGCTGATGTGCCGACGGTTCCACCCGGACCGCCATCCGCGACATCCCGAGGCGGCCGCGCGTCTCATGGCTTCGATCAACGTGGCCTACGATACGTTGTCCGATCCACGCCGTCGCGCGGACTACGATACCTGGCTTCGTTCAGGGCGTAGCCCGGAGCCTATCCGGGCGCCGGCACCGGCGCGGGCCCAGGCGTACCGGGAGCGTACCCACACGCCCGATCCGGCGCCGTTCTTCGGGACCGGGCGCGCGCCCGCGGCAGACGCTGGCGAGCGCCGGCGCGCCCGTGCAGTCACCCGGCTCATGGCGGCCTCGGCGTTATGCTGCCTGGTCGGTCTGGCCCTGGGCGCCTGGATGCTGTTGGTGCCACAGGCGGCCACGCCCGGCACCGATGTGGCCCGCATCGTCCAGGCTTACGAACAGCGAAACAGGCTGTCCGGGTCATACGCCGGCGGGGAAGTCGCAACATCGCCCACGGCGCTTGGCGAGAGCAATTCCGGCGCGCCTGTCCATATTCGGCCCCTCGAATCGCCCAACGGGAATCCGTGGCCGGACGCCTCGGGCGAACTGAAGGGCTTCGTGCGCCGGTTCAACGACGGCGAGGCGCAGATCCTGCTCGACAATCGCCTCGGCCGTTCGGACGTGTTCGCCAAGGTGTTCAGCGCGACCGAGGATGGGCTGGTGGCGGCGCGTCACGTGTTCGTTCGCACCGGCGACCGGATGGCGCTGGATCGTTTGCGTCCAGGGGAGTACGAGGTGCGCTTCCTGGTGCTCGACACCGGGGTGACGCTTCGCTCGGAACGCGTGGTGGTCGCCGATACCGGGGCGGGCGCGCCGCCTGCGCCAGTTCGTCTGGACAATATCGAGGGCCGCAACGGACGAATGACGCCGATTCCGCGCGACGAATTCCAGACGCCAGCGCTGAAGCTCCAGTTGTCGCATGAACCGTCGGTGCGTTGATCGTCGCCCCGTCGAGTCGCGCTCAGATGAGCACTGTTGGCTGCCGTGCCGCGTTCAGCGCTGTATGGCGGGGAAGGTTACCGCGATGCCCCATGCGAATACGCAGGCATTGGCAATCGCCGCCGGCCAGGGGCTGCCAGTGGCGCGAAAGCTCCAGCGGCTGAATAGCCCGTAGACGATGAACATCACCAGGATCGCCGGGATGATGATGATCAGGAAGAACAGGCGTGACAGGTCCAGCCCGACCGCGATCGCCAGCGACAGCAGGAAACAGAACTTGGTGAACGCATAGGCCAGGCGCGGCGCCTGGCGATGACGGGTCAACCATTCGTCTGCGCAGAACCAGGCAAGCGTCCCGGTCAACATCATCACGATCAGCACGCCGCGCCCCGGCGCCGGGGCGAGATTGAACATCCAGCGGTCCACTGGCAGCCCGATCGCCAGTGTCGACCAAAGCAGTACCGCGACTGTGGCCAGAAGAGCAGGCAGCCCGGGCATGCGCGGCGGCGGCAGGCTGATCGTCTGTCGGCGCACCAGCCAGCCGATTCCGGCGGCGGTAAGCAGGCCATAGAGCGCGAAATGCAGCAGCAGGTAGTCGCCGAGCAAAATCGGCAGAAACGAGGTCGGCACCATTCGCAGCAGCAGCGGTGTCGCGATCGCCGGACCGAGGGTGACCGCCAGCCAGGGCGCGATCCGGATCGATGCGGGCTGCCAGGGCACGTACTCGATGATCGCATCGCGCCAGGCGCGCGGCGCGAGCAGTCGGCGCATCGCCAGCGACAGCGGCCAGGTGAGGCCGACGATGCCGAGCAGCAGCGCGCCGATCGCTGGTCCACGGGCATCGATGAATCCGCTGCCGGGCAGAGCGACTGGCGCACCGGTGAACGACTGGTCGAGCCAGTCGAGTGTTTCCCGCAGCGTGGCCCGGTTGTAGAGCACGCTGATGTGTTCGGCGCCTGGCGCCAGGGTGAGCCGGCGCGCGCTGCCATCGTCGAAGCGACCATAGGTGCGCTCTGGTTGGACCGCGTCCGGGCTGGTGGGCGCACCCGGGGTGTCTGCTGCGCCGGGCGTCTGCGCGACCGGTCCGGCGATCATGGCTCGGCCGAACGTCTGCAGCATCGCTGGCTCCAGTGCGCCGTAGATCGCCAGCAGGTTGCGTGGCGCGACCTTGTCGGCGCCGCCATAGACAAGAGATACGCCAACTGTGGCAACGGTCTCGGGGTGAGCCTGCGCATGACGTACCACCAGGTCTGAGGCCATCGAGTGCCCGATCAGGGCGACCCGCCCATCGGCGCCCGGCAGGGTGCGCACGCCAGCGACCGTGCTCTCGATAGCCCCGAGCAGTGAAGCGAGCAGTGCGTCGTGCTCACGCAGACTGCCCGGCAGCGGCACCGGGTTGCGGCCATGACCGGGGAAGTCGAAGGTGACTGCCAGGTAGCCGTTCCTGGCGAGGGTCACCGCGAACGGCTGCATCAGTTGCTGCGAGCCGGCGAAGCCATGGGCGATGACCACCGTGGGTCGGCGCGCAGCCGACCCGGAACTCGGACGGAACACGGTGACCGGGATCGAACCCCAGATGTCGCGTTCGACCCCCACTCCCCGAGTCGCGGCGCCGAACTGCAGCAGTGCCCAGCCGATCAGCGAGACCGCGACCAGGGCGACCATGCCGGCCGCCAGGTTACGCATGGGGTGTGTCCTGCAAGTTGCCGGTTGCGGCCCGGGCGTCGGTCACAGCAGGCCGCGTGCGATACCGCCATCGACCAGAATCGACTGACCGGTGACATAGCTCGCCTGATGTGAGGCGAGAAAGGCCACCATCGAAGCGATCTCCTCGGGCCGCGCGAAGCGGCGCAATGGGATGTCCTGGGCAAACTCATCGATCACCGTCTCTTCATCCACCCCGCGCTCGGCCGCCAGCTGGGCAGCACGCTTCGCCCAGAGGGCGGTGCGGGTGCGTCCAGGCGACACTGAATTGACCCGGATACCGAACCGGGACAGCTCCACTGCGAGCGTCTTGGTGAGCGCGATCAGGCCGGCCTTGTGCACATTGGAAACCACCTGGTGTTCGTAGGGCATGCGCGCGCCGGCAGCACCGAGCAACACGATGCTGCTGGCCGCAGCCTCCTTCAACATCGGCAACGAAAGGCGGATCGCGCGCACTGCCGACAACACGTTGAATTCATAGTTGGCGAGCCAGGCGTCATCGGTCAGTTCCTCGAACAGTGCGCGCTGGCTGCCACCCACCGCAGACACCAGGATGTCCAGCCGCCCGGCGGTGTCCTGCGGCCCGGAGCGAAGCCAGTCGGTGAGCTTGGCCACATCGTAGGTCTGGGTGATGTCGGCGGCGAAATGGCGCACCGGTCGTCCGCAGGTGGTCTCCAGCAGGTCGGCCGCGCGGGCGAGTTTCTCCGGGTTGCGTGAGACGATCGACACCCGGGCACCGTTCTCGAGAAGGGCGCGCGCCGAAGCGAACCCGATGCCCTCCGATCCGCCGATGACCAGCGCGTGTTCGTCGCGAATGCCCAGATCCATGGTGTTTGTCCTGCTGTCGATATGCCGTAGCGAAGCCGCAGAGCGTATCACCTCCGCAGGCGATGCCCGCGCATTGACGGGCGCGCTGGCCGAACTCGGCCCCGGGCAGGGTGGCCAGGATCGAGGCCTGCGCCATCTGCGGGCTGAGCACAACTGCGCCTGCGGCAACGGGCGCTTACACGGCTCGAATGATCGGTATCATGTGCCGTGTTCCTCCGGAACCGCGAAGAGGATAGCAGACCCGATCAGCAGCCGAGGCCCGTCCCGATGAACGACCCGATTCCCAATGACCTGATCGTCCACGACACGCCGGTACCGCGCGCGCCCGACGATAATCTATTCGGCAGCGACGCGATCGCGCAGACCCTGCGCGAGTTGGACGTTCCCTTCATCGCCCTCAATCCTGGCGCAAGTTATCGCGGTCTGCACGACAGCATAGTGAACTACCTGGGCAACCGTGCGCCGCAGATGCTGCTTTGCCTTCACGATGAACATGCGGTGCATATCGCGCAGGGCTACTGGAAGGCCGCCGAGCGTCTCATGGCCGCCGCCCTGCATTCGAATGTCGGCCTGATGCACGCGATGATGCCGATTTTCAATTCCTGGTGCGACCGCACGCCGGTGCTGATCCTCGGCGCCAACGGACCGATGGATGCGGCGCGCCGGCGGCCATGGATCGAGTGGATTCACACCTGTGCCGATCAGGCTTCGTTGGTGCGCGACTTCACCAAGTGGGACAACCAGCCGGCCTCGGTGCCGGCAGCGGTCGAGGCGCTGCTGCGTGCTCGGCAGATCGCGTTGACCGCGCCGCGTGGGCCGGTCTATGTGAACCTCGATGTGGCGCTGCAGGAGGACAGGATTCCCGCGCTGCCGACCATCCCCGAGGTTGCGCGTTTCGAGCCGCCCGAGGCGGTGCACCCGTCGCCGGATCTGGTCAAGCGTGCGGCCGCGCTGCTCTCAGGCGCAAAGCGGCCGGTGATGCTGGCCGGCCGCGTGTCGCGCAGTGTCGAGGCGTGGAACGCACGGGTAGCGCTGGCGGAGAAGCTGCAGATGGAGTCGGTGAGCCATATCAAGCTCGCAGCCGCTTTTCCGACCGACCATCCTCTGCATGTGGGGCCACCGGGCAACCGGCTCGGGGGCGAGGCGCAAGAGGCCCTGCGCAATGCCGATGTCATCCTGTCGCTGGACTGGCTCGACCTCGGTGGTGCTTTCAAGCAGGCCTTCGGCGACAAGCCGGTCAGCGCCAAAGTGATCCAGGTGTCCTGCGATCAGCATAATCACCGGGGCTGGAGCATGGACTATCACGTGTTGCCGCCGGTGGACCTGCTGCTGATGTGCGAGCCCGATGCCGCGGTGCCGCTGTTGCTCGATGCGGTCAATCCACGCCAGACCACGCTGCCGGCGCGGGTGCCGGTCGCCCTCAAGCCGGCCTCGACCACCATGGTCACCCTGCAGGGTGTAGGCGCCGCGTTGCGCGCCGCACTGGAAGGGACCAAGTACTGCTTCACCCGGTTGCCGCTCGGCTGGCATGGCGGCTATGTGCCGTTCCGGCACCCGCTCGACTACATCGGCGTGGATGGCGGGGCCGGGGTCGGGGCCGGCCCGGGCATCACAGTGGGCGGTGCGCTGGCGCTCCTGGGCACCGACCGTGTCGCCATCGGGCTGATGGGCGATGGCGACTTCCTGATGGGCAACACCGCGATCTGGACCGCGACCCACTACAAGATTCCCGCGCTGTTCATCATCTGCAACAATCGCTCCTACTTCAACGACGAACGCCACCAGGAAGCGATCGCAATCAAGCGCGGGCGCCCGCCAGAGAACCGCTGGATCGGTCAGCGTATCGACGACCCGGACATCGATCTGGCCGCGATGGGCACCGCGCAGGGCGCGCTGGGCATCGGGCCTGTAAAGACCGTCGCCGAGGTACGCCCGGCGATCGATCACGGCCTCGCGCATGTCAAAGCGGGTGGCGTGGCGGTCATCGATATGAGGGTGGCACCAGGATACGACGCCGAATGAGGGCCGGGTGCGCTTGGGTTGCTCTGGTTGCGGCGTTTGGCGCGGCGCCGGCCGTCGCCCAGCCGCAGTATCCGGTGAAGCCGGTGCGGCTGATCGTGCCCTTCGCCGCGGGAGGTCCGGTGGATGCTGTCGGGCGCACAATCGCGCAGCGATTGTCTGAGGTCTGGGGGCAGCCAATGCTGATCGAGAACCGGGGTGGCGCTGGCGGCTCGATCGGCATGGAGGCCATGGTGCGCGCGGCGCCGGATGGCTACACCCTGGGCATGGGCAGTCTGGGCAGCCTTGCGCTGTCGCCGGCAATCGATCCGAAGCTGCGCTACGACCCGGTCAAGGATGTGTCGCCGATCGCCTCGGTGGCGGTGACCCACTATGTGCTGGCGGTGCATCCGAGTGTTCCGGCAAAGAGCGTGCAGGACCTGCTCAGGATTGCCCGCCAGAAGAAGGCAATGCTCAACTATGGCTCGTCGGGCGTCGGGTCGATCTCGCACCTTATTGCCGAGTTGATGCAGGGGGCGACCGGCGTTGGCCTGGTGCATATCGCCTACAAGGGTACGGCACCGGCGATCACTGCATTGATGGGTGGCGAGACCGATATCGGCTTCATGCCACTGCCGTCGGCCGAAGGGCCGGCGAAGGCGGGCCGGATAAGGCTGTTGGCGGCCACTGGCAGCACCCGTGCTGATGGTGCGAAGCAGTTGCCTACGCTGATCGAAGTCGGGCTCAAGGTGCATCCGGTCGAGGGCAGCTACGGGCTGGTCGGGCCGGCTGGCCTGCCGCGCGATATCGTGACCCGCACCAATGCGTTGATAAATGCAGCGTTGAAGGCGCCCGAGTTTCGCCAGCGGCTGGAGCAGCAGGGGTTCGAAGCCGTCGCGCCGAACAGCCCCGAGGAGTATGCGAAGCAGATTCGTGCCGACCTCGAGGTGTTCGGCGGGGTGGTGCGGCGGGCCGGCATCAAGCCAGAGTCGTAGCCAGCGCCGCCGACAAGCATCCAGCTGAGCGCAGATCGAGGACTATGCCGCAGCTTTCACATACCCCGCGCACCAGCCTTTTGCATTGACCAGTTTGGCGCCGAAAATCTGGCACCCACCCCAGGCATCGCCCTTCTTGGCCTGGTACAACCGGCAGTTGGCGCAGATTGCACCCGCCACAAACGTCGGAAACTTCGCCTTGTCCACCTTCGTTGCGTCATGCCGGTAGCCCAGACTCTGCGCGGTCGAGTCTTTCTCTTCAAGGCGTGGAGCGTCGGCGGCGGCCGCGATCGGGGTCCCAATCGCGGCCACGGAAGAAGCCGCCAAGGCCGAGCCAAGCTGGAGGAGTTTTCGCCGTGTGATGGTGCGGGAGGTGATGGACATTTCTTGTATCTCCGCTTCTTTGGAAAAATAGATGAAGGTTCGTCACTTCTTGGCGCCGCCCGGTACGGTGGGTCCGCAAAGCAACGTTTAGACAAGGCTAGTCGCTTTACTGGGCGAAGGCTGTGTTCGATCGCCTGTTCGCCCGCATGCGGGCCAGGACTGACTTTCTTGACAGCGAACTCGGCGCTGTGCATTGCCACCATGTACCAGATCAGATTGCACCCAAGACTGGTCTTGCCTGGTGTGAGTAAGGCGAAGTGAGTGACCAAGGCGCGCACGTTGCAGTTCGCTGATGCAGGCGAGGCGCGACCGCATCCGGCCCAGGTCGTCGAATGCCCGGTTCTCGTTGCCGTGCTGTCGTCGCGCCACTCGAAGGCGAACGCGCACTGCGATGCGGTTGTTCCGAAACGCCCACAATTCCTTGATCAGGCGGTTGTCGAGTTCGGGCTCACGAATGGACTGCAGCTCACTGGTGGTGAGTCGGGTGGTGAGTTGGTTTACCAGGCGCGGCCCTGACGCCGGCCTCGGTGCCGATGGAGCCGCCGGCGCCGCCGCGGTTCTCGACCAGCACAGGTTGGCCGAGCGACTCGGTCAGTCGCTGGGCGGCGAGACGGCCGATGAGATCCGTGGCGCCGCCGGGCGGGAACGGAATGATCATGCGTATCGGCTTGGCTGGCCAGGGCTGCGCCAACGCAGTCGAAGCGCAGAGCACGCTCGACGCTGCCATGCCGGCCGCAGCAAGCCGCATCGTGGGCGCGGCGCGCATCAGGGTTGGATCAGTCGCGCGATCACCTGGGCATTGGCGAGCTTGTCGACCCGTTTGACTGCGCGTAGCACCTTCAACTGTCGATCTGCATCGATTATTCCGTCGGCACAGGCCGCGAGTTTGGCCGCCAGATCGTCGTCGGACAGCGGATTCATCGGACCACCGCGATACTTCTCCGGCGCCCAATGGGTCAACAGGCGCCCATCGGTGGTGGTCAGTTCGATGCGCGAGCGGATGATCTGCATGCCCTGTGCTTCGATCTGCGGATCGACATGGGTGCGGATGCGGGTCTGCATGTCCTGTGCGGCCGGCGATCCGATGAACTCGTCGGTGAACTCCTGCCGGCCGGCCCGTCCGCGCAGGATGATCATGGTGAGCAGCGCGGCCATCGAAAACTTCGCCTGCAGGTGCGTCCTGGCGACCTTGAACCGGATCGGATTGAGCACGTTGCTGCCGGCATGGACATCGATCTTCGAGATCATCCCCGGCGTGATCGATTGGGTGCGCAGCAGTTCGAGCAGGCCGTCCATGGTCTGGTGGGTCAGGATGCCAGACGGATAAGGCTTGACCGATACGCCTGGCGAGACGATCGACCATTGTTGCTTCTTCTCGCCGCCGAAGCCCTGTGCCGGCTTTTCCGGAAAGCAGCCGTTGCCATAGACGCGGAAGAAGCCCCACTCGCCATCCAGGCCGTTCAGATCGGCGGTGAAGCCGCGCTGAGCGAGCAGCGCGGCGGTGACACCGTTCTCCGCGGCGCGGGCAACCTGCAGCGGTTTGCTCATGGTGCCGAAGTTCACCCGGCAGCCAGCCGCCAGGCTCGAGCAGATCGACAGTGCGATGCGCAGCCGGTCACCGTCGAGTCCGAGCAGCTTCGCGCTGGCCGCGGCGGCACCGAACAGGCCGACCACGCCGCTGGAGTGGAACGAGCGCTCCTTGTAGGAGAACGGCAGCAACCATTCCGAGATCTTGCATTCGACCTCGAAGCCGGCCATGAACGCGGTGAACAGGTCGGCGCCAGTCACCTTGCGGCCCTGGCTCGCCAGCATCTGGGACACGGCCAGGGCCGCGGCCAGCGG
>Ga0105046_10013643_pt1 | contig 12572 bp, 14 predicted proteins | sample MAT03_FD_78385 | JGI IMG/M metagenome (GOLD analysis project Ga0105046, IMG submission 78385) | Freshwater microbial communities from Lake Fryxell liftoff mats and glacier meltwater in Antarctica - MAT-03 (megahit assembly) | ecosystem: Environmental > Aquatic > Freshwater > Ice > Liftoff... | reverse complement strand
GCGAAGCCAACCGCGAAAACACACCCCAAAACGAAGTGTTGATCCCGGAAACGGTGTATGGCATCAGTAAAGTTGCAGGTGAAAACTGGACGAATTATTATTTTCGTCGTTATGGTCTCGACGTGCGCTCTTTGCGCTACCCGGGCATCATCGGTTACCAAAGTCTGCCAGGCGGCGGCACCACCGATTACGCCGTCGATATCTACCATGCCGCCGTGCAAAACAAACCTTACACCTGTTTTCTCCGCGACGACACCCCCCTGCCCATGCTCTACATGCCCGATGCCATCCGGGCCACGCTGGAACTTATGGAAGCCCCGGCCGACAAGCTCACCGTGCGTACCAGTTACAACCTCTCAGGCATGAGTTTTACACCTGCCGAAATCACCACAAGCATCCAAAAACAAGTTCCTGGCTTTGAAGTAGCCTATGCTCCCGATTTTCGCCAGGCCATCGCCGACTCGTGGCCCGGCTCCATCAACGATTCGGCCGCCCGCGCCGATTGGGGCTGGAAACCGGAGTACGATCTTGATGCAATGACGGTGGATATGCTGAAAAATCTCAAATTGCAATACCGTTAAATCAAACTGCGAATTTTACTCTTATGCCAACTTCCTCTACCCGCAATCCGTATCTGCTGCCTTTTGCTCTGGTGTGCAGCCTTTTTTTCCTCTGGGGCATCGCCAACAGCCTCAATGGCTCGCTCATACGGCACTTTCAGTTCGCGCTTGATCTTAAACGCTGGCAGGCAGGCATCGTTGATTCGGCCTTTTATTTCGGCTACTTTGTGATGGCCATTCCTGCGGGCATTTTTATGCGTAAATTTGGTTATAAAAGCGGGATTCTGGCAGGTTTGGTACTTTATGCAGCCGGTGCATTGCTGTTTTACCCTGCGGCCGGGGTGCGGGTGTATGCATTTTTCCTGTTTGCTTTGTTTACCATCGCTTCCGGACTGGCTTTTCTGGAAACGGCAGCCAACCTGTATGTGACGGTTTTGGGCGATAAAAAAGATGCTGCATGGCGCATCAATTTTGCCCAGTCGTTCAACGGCATCAGCATCATTCTCGGCCCTGTGATCGGGTCGTTGTTTATTTTTTCCAAAACGGAATTTACCCCGGAAGTACTTGCCACCATGAGTGCTGAACAAATTGATGCGGCGAGGGTGGAACAAGCCTTGTCGGTGCAGGGCCCTTACCTCGTGGTAGCCGGTGTGGTGCTGTTGATGGCGTTGTTGTTTGCCTTTACACGCATGCCTGAGGTGGGCCGCGAAGAGGAGCAGGCGGAAGGCAAAGTTTCCATTTTCAGTTTGTTTGGCCGTTACCGCCACCTCACCCTCGGCGTTTTGGCACAGTTTGCCAATGTGGGCGCCCAGGCGACGCTTTGGGGCTATTTTGTCGATTTTAAAATTGATTTTGCACCGACGCAGCATTTGGATTTTGTAAACAGCATGTACCGCGTGGCCGACACCATGACACCCGAACAAATTGCCGGTTTTCATGCATCGTTTGCATTTGTTTTGTTCATGTTGGGCCGCTTTTTGGGCACCTGGCTCATGAGTCGCATGGATGCCCGGAAGGTATTGTTGTACTACAGTGCAGCTGCCGTGGTGCTGGTTGTACTGGCTTTTGTTTTGGGCGGACTTGCAGGCATCGTTTGTTTGATGCTGACTTATTTTTGCCAAAGCATCATGTTTCCGACCATCTTTGCCTTGTCGACCAAAGGATTGCCGCCTGCTGAAAGTAAACTGGCGTCGTCGCTGGTCATCATGGCCATTGTAGGCGGTGCCGTGATGCCGCCACTGGCAGGATTGTTGTCCACGGTGGGTGGCATGCGTTGGGCATTGCTAATACCCTTTGTTTGCTTTGTTTACGTTTTATGGTTTGTCAACAACGTTCACCAATTGAAAAGTTATCCGAAATGAAAATAGCATATCTGCCAGCGCTTTTTACGGTCATGTTGCTTGCTGCATGCAGCCCCAAAAGCTCCCCTCCCACCGGCGAAGGTTGGATGTTCCAACCTATTGTGAAGCTTGATGAATACAACCCCATCATGGTGTCCGACCGTTCCACCGTCTTTTACTGTCCAATGCGCAAGGAAAACGTACGTTGGGAAGAAAAAGACGTGTTTAATCCGGCGGCAGTGGTTCGCGACGAACGTGTTTGGCTTTTGTACCGTGCCGAGGATAATTTGGAGTTGGTGGCGGGTACGTCGCGCATCGGACTGGCCAACAGCCGCGACGGTCTTGCTTTCCGAAAAAACGCCATTCCGGTTTTGTATCCCGATAAGGACAAAATGAGAGATTACGAATGGCAGGGTGGTTGCGAGGATCCACGCATCGTTAAACGCGACGACGGCCTGTACATCATGACCTATACGGCTTACGATGGCAAAATAGCCCGATTGGCCGTGGCTACCTCGCGCGACCTGATTGAATGGAACAAAGAAGGCTTGGCCTTCAACTCCAAACGGTACATCGACGGCTGGTCGAAATCGGGCGCTTTGGTTTGTTCATTGCAAAACGGACAAATCATCGCCACCAAAATTGACGGTAAATACTGGATGTACTGGGGCGATACCGATCTTTTTATGGCCACATCCGACGACTGTATCCGATGGGAACCCGTAGAGGACAAAAAAGGAAACCTGGTTTCGGTGCTCAAGCCACGTCCGGGTTTTTTCGACAGTCGCCTTGTGGAACCCGGGCCGTTTGCGCTTACCACCAACGACGGTATTCTGATGATTTACAACAGCGCCAACAGTGCTTCCAATGGCGATAAAACCTTGGCTTCCGATGCTTATTCGGTGGGACAAGCTTTGTTTGATAAAAAAAATCCCAAACGATTGCTGGCACGCGCCGACAAAAACTTTATGGTACCTGAAAAATCCTACGAAATTGGAGGACAAGTAGGCAACGTATGCTTCGTGGAAGGTATGGTGTATTTTGGCGGCCGATGGCTTTTGTACTACGGCACGGCAGATTCGAGGATTGCGGTTGCTGAGGTGCGGCGGTAAGAGGGGGGAGGTCTTTGGAATTTGATTGACGAGATACGACGTACGATTATTTAAACAGATCCTCGTACGGATTGGGAGCTTGTTTGGGTGGCTTCTGAACGTCAGGTTCTTGCGCGGGCATTTCCTGTTTCGCCATGGGCGGCGGGTTTTCGAGCCTGCTTTCCAGCTCTTCAAAATCGGTGAACTCAGGTTCTGGCTCTCGCTTTTGGGTTCCGCGCGCTTGTCCGAATGTACTTTCCATGGTTTCCAATTGGCGGTTGCCGATGGCTTTCAGAAAAAGATAAAGTGAAAGCAAGGGGAAAGCAAACACGCTGACGATGAGCACGAGGATGCCGCCCAGCGGATTGGTGCGCAGGAAGTTGAGGTAGCTTTTGCCCGTATCGGCCACAGCACGCCAGTTGATGATGACGGCCAAAATAACCAGGATGGGCGCGGCCCAGTAGAGCAGGGTCCAGAGGCCCCTAAGCAAATAATACACAAGAACGAGGCCAAGTACACTGCCGATGAGGCAGCCCAGGGGGTTGGCCCGGCGGGAAGACGTGAAGATCATGGCTTAAAGTTGCGTATAGCCAAGTGAAAGTATGATGGAAAATTCGTCGAAAGTGGCTGGCATTACCGACAAACGGCTCGTACGAACCAATCCGAACTCCTGCAAATCCGGATGTGCCTTGATGATGGAAAGTGGTACGGCCTTGTTGAGCGGTTTGAAAGGCTCGAGTTCGACGCACGACCAATCGCCTTTTTCAGCCGTGGGATCAGGATAGTGTTCGCGCACCACCCGTGCGATGCCCACCACCTCCAGTCCAATGTTGGAGTGGTAAAAAAGCACGAGATCGCCCTTTTCCATGCTCCGCAAGTTGTTGCGGGCCAGGTAATTGCGCACGCCGTCCCATCGGCCTACTTTTTCATCCTGCAGGGTTTGGAAACTGTAGACGTCAGGTTCTGATTTTACAAGCCAATAGTTCATAAAAAAGTCAACAGTCGACAGTATAAAGTGGTTGGTGTAGAAGAAGAAAGTCAAAAATGATGGTGTAAAGGTAACAGGATGGCGATATTCTGGTTCAAATGCTTTGGACTGAATCACACCCATCTGATTAAATCTTGAGTCCTGCGTCAATTTTTACCCATCAAATACAGCGAATGACTGTCGACTGTCTACCGTCGACTATTGATTGCCTTTGCCCTTGGGTGGTACATCAGGATCGTTTCCTTCAGGTATTCGGTATCGAGGTGGGTATAAATTTCGGTGGTGGTGATGCTTTCGTGGCCGAGCATGTCCTGCACGGCTTTGAGGTCGGCGCCGCCTTCCACGAGGTGGGTGGCGAATGCATGGCGGAACACGTGGGGTGAGATGGTTTTGGTGATGCTGGCCCGTGCTGCCATTTCTTTAACGATGTAAAACACCATCACACGGGTCAATTGAGCGCCGCGGCGGTTGAGGAAAACGCTGTTTTCGTGGCCTTGTTTGATGTCCTGCAGTTTGCGGACATGGTCGATGTAATTGCGCAGGTGATTGGCGGCCGATTCACCGATGGGTACCAGACGTTCCTTATCATTTTTACCGCGCACTTTTACAAATCCAGCTTCAAGGTATAGGTGGCTCATTTTGAGCGAGGTAAGTTCGCTGACGCGCAAGCCGCAGGCATAAAGTACTTCAAGCATGGCCCGGTTTCGGGTGCCCTGGGGATCACTCAGGTTTACGGCGTCGAGCAGCATTTGCACCTCGCGGATGGAGAGTACCGTGGGCATTTTGCGCCGCAGGCGCGGACCTTCGAGCAGCTCCGTCGGGTCGTCGTCTATGAGGTCTTCCACGAGCATAAACTTGTAAAAGGCGCGCAAACCGGAAATCATACGCGCCTGGGTGCTGGCTTCGAGGCCCAGTTCGTTGATGTAATGCACGAATTTTTCGGCGTGTTCAGGTTTTACGGCCAGAGGGGACAGGGGCAGGTTTTCGAGTTCGAGGAAGCGCGCGAAATGGGCCACGTCGCGCTCATACGCTTCGCGCGTGTGGGCGCTGAGCGAACGTTCGAGTTGCAGGTAGGCGTCGAACTGGGCGATGGCTGAAGGGAAAGTCATGTGGTACAAAGGTAGATCAGGATTTACGGGATTTATGGATAAGCAGTATTGATTGTTAGATTTTTGGGGATTGCCACAGGCTCGTTTCAAAAGCCTACTTTTGCTTTGGAATGGATGCCAAACGGATAAAAATCATCATCGCACTTATGTCGGCGGCCTTGATCGGGGTCATCAGCCTTCAAATTTATTGGATCAACTGGAGCATCAGGCTCAATGAGGAGCAGTTTGATAAAACCGTGTACGCAGCGCTCAACCGCGTGGCCGACAAGCTCCAATACTACGAAGATGTGACCGTACTCGAAGCATTGAACGCTTCTCGTGGTGGTGGAGATCGAAACATTCGGGATGCTGCCAAGTACCTTGAAAACGGATATGCCAGCCGTCGGCTCAACAAGTCCGACACTACCCTGCCCAACATTACCACCCAGGGACAAAGTTTTGAGGACAATGTGACCATGTGGGAGTACATGAAGGTGAGTCAGATGGTGAACTCCAAACCACTTGCTGAGCGCATTCAGCTCGACATCATGGCCCAGTCGCTGGGGGAAGAACTCAAAAGCCGCGGGTTTGTATCAACCTACCAATACGGCGTATATTCCAAAGCCCGGAACAGTTTTGTGGTGGTGAACGACCACTATGTGGTGGTGGACAACTCTCCTCAGATCACGCAGGGCGGCGCTTCGTCGCTGTACAACTCGCAGTACCGCGTGGCCCTTTTCCAAAAAGATATTGAATCTCCCGGCTATCTGGCCATTTATTTTCCGAACCGAACCAGTCTGGTTATCGGATCGGTGTGGAAAACCCTGGCGCTTTCGGTGGTGTTCACGGGCATCATATTGTTTTGTTTTTGGTATACCATCGTGGTTATTTTCAGGCAGAAAAAACTGTCGGAGATGAAGACCGACTTCATCAACAACATGACCCACGAGTTTAAAACACCCATCGCAACCATCTCGCTGGCGGCCGACAGTATCGGGAGCCCGATGGTGGTGAACAATCCGGATAAAATCAAACGTTTTACCGACATCATCCGGCAGGAAAACCGGCGCATGAACAGCCAGGTGGAACGTGTGCTACAGATGGCGCTGATCGACAAAAAAGATTTTCAACTCAGGCTTGATGAAGTGAACCTGCACGATGTGATCCAGCAGGTGGCTGAAAATTTCAGTTTGCAGGTGGAAAAACGCAACGGCGTTTTAAATGTGGTTGCAAATGCCGAAAGACCGGTGATCGAAGGCGACGCCACCCACATTTTCAGCATCATCCTTAACCTGCTCGACAACGCCAACAAATATTCACCCGATGCGCCCAACATCACCATCGATACCCGCAACGTACCCATGGGCGTAGAAGTGGCCGTGCACGACAAAGGAATCGGCATAAGCAAGGAAGCGCGAAAACATATTTTTGATAAATTCTACCGCGTTCACACCGGAAACCTCCACGACGTTAAAGGTTTTGGCCTTGGCCTCAGCTATGTAAAAGCCATCATGACGGCACACAAAGGCTTGGTGGACGTCAAAAGCGAACCTGGGAAGGGAAGCAGTTTTATTTTGACGTTTCCGTTTAAAACGGAAGAAAGTGAGTAAGTCCGAAGTCGGCCTAATTTATCAATAAAAAAATGCCCTATTGCTTGCATTACAAATGATGGGGCATTTTTTTATTGGACTTCGGACGTCGGACTTTTCTCACTCCATTTCAATAAGCAACTGCCCTTTATCAACGGGTTGTCCTTTTTGCACTTTGATGGCTTTCACGCGTCCGTCGCCGGCGGATTTTAGCACATTTTCCATTTTCATGGCTTCGAGGATGATGATGGCGTCGCCTTTTTGGATGTCCTGGCCGGGTTCAACGAGGATGTTGAGCACGAGGCCGGGCATGGGTGCTTTGACGGCGTTGATTTTTTGGTGGCCGCCTTTTTGCAGTCCGAGTTGTTTCACGAGACGGTCGTAGTGGTCGGCGATGTTCACCTCGTAGCGGTTGCCGCCGATGCGGAAGATGAAATGGCGGTTGTGGTAGTCGAGCTCGATGTCGTCGAGGTGGTACGCTTTGCCATCGATCAGGATGTGGTGGTGGCCGTTGCCGTCGGAGTGCAAGTCGAGATTTTGCACTTCGGAGGGTTGGAGATCAAACTGGAAGCGTCCGTTGACATTGAGGTTGAACGGTTCGGATTTGGTGGGCATAGACGGTGTTGGTTATCAGCAAAAAACCTTGCAGGTAAGTACGGTAATGTCGTCGGGATAGGGTTCGCGTTCGCGGAAGCGTTCAATGTGCACGAGCAATTGGGAGTTTAGATCCTTTGCGCTTAATTCTGCATGTTCCAAGAGGAATTTGATGAGGTTATCTTCTCCAAATTCGTCGTGGTTTTTGTTGCGCACGTCGGTGAGGCCGTCGGTGTAAGTAAAAATAAGCGATTCGTCGGTAAGGCAGATTCCGCCGATTTCGAGGAAGGGTAGTTCGGGCAGCCAACCGAGCACAGTACAGCCATTTTTCAGCGGGATCACTTCACCTTTGCTGATGAGCAGCGGGGGTGTGTGGCCGCAGTTTACGTAGTGGATCGTACGGGTTTTCGGGTCGTATTTGGCCAGGAAAAGCGTAATGAACCGGTCGCCCTGGGTAATGCGGTATACGGCGTCGTTGAGTTCGTGTACGATTTGTTCCAGGTTGGTGGTGCGGGTCACGATGGCGCGCAGGTTGGCTTGGAAATTGGCCATCAGCAGGGCTGCGGAAACGCCTTTGCCGGTGATGTCGGCGATGCAAAAAACGATGTTGTCGCCTGGGAATTCGATGACATCGTAATAATCGCCGCCCACGGCAAAGTGGGGGCGGTAGATGCTGGAGAGCTGGTAGTTTTTGCCGGACGGCAGGCGCGACGGCACGAGGGTTCGTTGTATTTCGGCGGCTACTTCCACCTCACGGTTGAGCACTTCCTGGCGAAGTTGTTGTTTGAACAGGCGTTTGTTTTCGATGGCCACGGCGATCACGTTGGTGATGGTGGTTACAAACTGCACTTTGTTGTACACGTCTTCATCGTCCTGGAAACCGCCGATGAAAGCGTAGGCGATGGGTACGTCTTTGTGAAGCACGGGCACCACGAGGTCGAATTCGCGGATGAGTGGGTGGTCTGATTTTTCGAGGCCTTGTTTTGAGCGGTATTTGCTGAGTTCGGCGTTGATGTCGTGTTCGAGCAATTTTTCTTCGATGCCGAGGTGGGTTTTGCATTCCCATGCGCCTGTTTCTTTGAAAAAAAGCGCCATTTTACGGATGCCCATTTCCCAGCGCAGGAAAGAGTTGTACATGTTGAACAAGCCTTCCTGGGCTACGTTTTCGTTGATGGCCTGCGTGATGGCAAGCAGGCTGTTGATCTGAAGCTGTTTCAGATTAACCTCGCGTTCTAGTTTTTCTATCCGCGACAACGTGCGTTTGATTTCGGTGAGTTCGGGCATGTGTGTAAAATACAAGGGGGAAGGTACGCCACATTTGCCAAACACAGAAAGCGTTGTGCTATTTTCAAATGACTGAAATTCAATTTTTCCCAGAATTTTCATCCATAAACAACGTTTAAAGGACAAAACTTCTCAAATTTGCCGCTGCATTGGGGCCCCTTACAGTTGGGTCTCTTATTTTGAAGCCAACAAGCATCGAAAAAGATCAACAAACCTACGTTATGGAAGAAGTCAGTAAAACCATGGCCGAAGCAAAGGCCCACATGGAAAAAGCCCTCGAACACCTTGACCACGAACTGAGCAAATTGCGCACCGGCAAAGCCTCTACCGCTATGTTTCAGGATTTGCTGGTGGAATACTACGGTACGCCAACACTCATGACGCAGGTAGCCAACCTGCAGGTGACAGATGCCCGCACCATCGTGATCCAGCCATGGGAGCGCAACATGCTGGGCCCCATCGAACGCGCGATCATCAATGCCAATTTGGGAGTAACACCTTCCAACGATGGTGAGGTGGTGCGTCTTATGATACCGCCACTTACCGAAGAACGTCGAAAGGAGCTTGTAAAAAAAGCAAAACATGCCGGAGAAGAAAGCAAGGTGGGTGTGCGTACAGCCCGCCACAAAGCACTCGACCACATCAAAAAAGCCGTGAAAGACGGCATGCCGGAAGACATGGGCAAACGCAAGGAAACCGAATTGCAGGACATGGTGAACAAGTTTGTAGAACAGGTAGATAAGGTGTTGGCTACCAAAGAAAAGGAGATACTGACGGTTTGAAATGGTGCTTGTAAAAAAGCGGGTTTGTTTGTGGTGTACGGTGTGTCCTCGTCGCTCTGTACACCACAAATAATCCCGCTTTTTGCACGTGTGAAGTAGTCTACTGGAGATAACAAATGTACCTTTGCGCGCTTTTTTAATTGATTTCAACAGCATTCTAACATGAATCTTGAAAAATACCTTGTGATTACCGGTGTTCCGGGCGTCCACAAACTCATTGCTTCTCGCGGCAACGGTCTGGTGATTGAAGACCGCAATGAAGGACGCACACGTTTTGTGCCTGTTCGCCAGCAACAGATCACGCCCCTGGCTACGGTAGCGGTGTATACCGACACCGAAGAAGGCACCGTGCCGCTGCCGGAAGTGTTTCAAAAAATGCTTGACCTGCTTGAAACGACACCGCCAGCCGACGTGAACGCCAACAGTGCCGTTTTGCGGGCGTATTTTACCACGGTATTGCCCGAACACGACCAAGACCGTGTGCACATCAACGACATAAAGAAGTGCATCAAATGGTTCAACTTCATGCTCAGCAAAGGGATTTTTGAAGAGGCCAAAAAAGCCGACGAAGCAATGGCTGGCGAAGAAACTGCTGAAACTGAGGTCACGGTTACGGAAGTTGAAGACGCCAAAGCGCCGAACACCGACGATAAAGCCTGAACGCATGTACAAAGGAAAAAAAGTGGTGGTGGTGCTTCCGGCCTACAACGCCGCCAAAACCCTCGAAAAAACATACCGGGAAATCCCGTTCGACTTGGTGGATGATGTCATTTTGTGCGACGACCACAGCCGCGACCAAACTGCCGATCTTGCCCGCCAACTCGGTATAGGCCATGTTTTGGTGCATGAAAAAAACAAGGGGTATGGCGGCAACCAAAAATCACTTTACAACAAATCGCTGGAATTGGGCGCCGACATTGTGATCATGCTGCACCCCGATTACCAGTACACACCCAAACTCATCCCGTCGATGGTGAACATCATCGGTGAAGATCTTTATCCCGTAGTACTTGGCTCGCGCATTCTGGGCATGGGCGCCCTTCGCGGCGGTATGCCCCTCTACAAGTACATAGCCAACCGTTTTTTGACCCTCTTTCAGAACCTACTGATCAACTACAAACTTTCCGAATACCATACGGGTTACCGCGCTTTCAACCGCGAAGTGCTGGAAACCATCGCTTTCAACCGCAATTCCGATGACTTTGTGTTCGACAACGAGATGTTGTCGCAAATTGTTTACGCCGGGTTCGACATCGGTGAGGTGACTTGTCCGACCAAATACTTCGAGGAAGCTTCAAGCATTAATTTCCAACGCAGCATGAAGTACGGTTTGGGTGTTTTGCGCGTTTCGCTGAACCATTTCTTCCAGCGCATCGGGCTGCGCAGCATGCCGATGTACGAACGTCTGAAATAATGTGCACCGTTACCTACCTGCATACCAATGGCGGGTACATCCTTACCCACAACCGCGACGAAGCGCCCAAACGTTCGCCTCATGAATTAACGCTCGAAAACGACCTGCTTTTTCCACGCGATACTGGTGCTGGCGGCACCTGGATAGCTGTTCAACGCAGCGGCCTTATGGCCTGTGTGCTCAACGGCGCCTTCGTGAAACACCGCCATGAACCGCCTTACAGACGCAGCCGCGGTCTTGTGTTGCTCGATTTTTTTGCCAACGGCGATCCTGATGCTTTTTGGAACAGCTACGACTTCTCTGGCATCGAACCTTTTACCTTGCTGTTTTTTGCTGATGCCATGGTAGGTGAAGGTCGGTGGGACGGCAACCAAAAACACCTGCGTCACCTTGAACCCGAGGGAACACATTTCTGGTGCTCGGCAACCCTTTACCCGCCCGACATGCAGCTTCAGCGTGAAGCCGTATTCCGCTCCTGGCTCGATAAGATCGGCCACACACCACAGCCTGCCGATTTGCTCGATCTACACCATACAGGCAGCGTTGGTGATCCGGAAAACGATTATGTTATGAACCGCGACAACCGCGTGCGCACCGTAAGCATTTCACAGGTTGTGCGCAGCAAAACAGCATTGAAGTTGCGCTACGAAGAGTTGCTGGGAGGCATGCGCGACGAGAAGCAGTTCCAAATTAAAAATGCTTAACAATTTTCAAATGTTGCCCGGCTTTGCAACCTTTTGTAGCTTTATTGTGTCAATATAGTTAAATTTTTGTCAACAGCGGCAACCTTAAGTTGGATTGCTGGTTTAATTGATTTATTTTGCCCTTTGAATCTTTAAATTGCCTATGAAACATTTGTTACTCGCCTGTGCTTTTGTGTTGTTTGGAACTGCCTTACATGCCCAGAATCATAACCGGCCCGATCTTTCGGTTTTCCCTAATCCAGTAACTGATTACGTCTCTGTAAATGACCACAACGATCAGGTGGGCTTCATTGTCGTATTTGGATTGACAGGCAGAAAAGTAAAGGAATTTGAATTCGTAAAAGGCGATTCCTATTACATTGCCGATCTGCCCAAGGGTATGTACCTTGTTCAAATTCAGGATCGATTGCATAAAACGCTGACCACTCAAAAAGTGGACAAACGATAGGAGCTTTCTGCTCCGTTGTTAATTTGCCTTGCCCGACGTCATTGTCCGGCAAGGCAAATTTTTTTGCACTACCACCATTAACAACGGTACCTTTGCATTTTGCAACATTCACTTTTCATCCTTCGCACCCATGTCCGACAATAAAAACGTACCTCAACAACCTGCACTGAACATCGAGATTTCGGAAGAAACAGCCGAAGGCATCTATTCCAACCTGGCCATCATTTCGCATTCACATGCCGAATTTGTGGTGGATTTTATACGCATGATGCCCAATGTGCCCAAAGCAAAAGTTAAAGCACGCATCATCCTTACGCCTCAACATGCCCGCCGACTACTGATGGCCATGAAGGACAACATCCAGCGATACGAAGCGCAGTTCGGCACCATCGAAGACCATGAACCGCAAGTCCTGCCGCCCATGAATTTCAACACGCCGCCAGCACAAGCATAATTAGCAGGCAGCAGGCAGCGGACAGGGCTCCTCGGCCTACGGCCTCGTGAGGGGAATAATTTGAAAAATCCTTGAAAAAAAATACCCAATCGTTTGTTAATCAAACGATTGGGTATTTTTTAGCCTGCTGCCTGCTGCCTGCTGCCTGCTGCCTGCTTATTGCTTATTGCTTGTTTTTCTCTTTTTCGTCGTTGGGATTGGTAAAGATTTTTTGGAAAAACTCCTTGCGTTTTTCT
>Ga0105046_10013642_pt1 | contig 12572 bp, 11 predicted proteins | sample MAT03_FD_78385 | JGI IMG/M metagenome (GOLD analysis project Ga0105046, IMG submission 78385) | Freshwater microbial communities from Lake Fryxell liftoff mats and glacier meltwater in Antarctica - MAT-03 (megahit assembly) | ecosystem: Environmental > Aquatic > Freshwater > Ice > Liftoff... | reverse complement strand
GCTCTACCGGCGTATCGACGGCGTCTGGGAAGCCAGCGACCTCGACACCCGGAGGCTGGGCGACTCCCCGTGGCTGGCCACCGCCACCGCCACGGTCACGGATACGGTCACGGATACGGTCACCTCCCGGCTCCGCGTCCGCGCTCCGCTCACGCTCGGCGACGTCGCCCGCATCGCCAAGGGCACCGGCACCAACGCCGACCGCGTCTTCCTCCTCCCCGCCGCCATCCTCGATGGCCCCCTCGCCCGCAGCGGCGACCTCGTCGTCGAGGCCGCCGCCACCCGCCCTTGCTTCCGCGGCCGCGACGTCGGCCTCTCCACCGCGCCGCCCGACCGCTGCCTCGTCCCCTACGACGGCGCGCGCCTGGTGCCCTGGGACGAGCTGTGCGCTCGCTGGCCCCGCGCCGCCGCCTACCTCGCCGCCCACCGCGCCACCCTCGAGGCCCGTGAGCGCGGCCGCTTCACCGGCCCCCGCTTCCACGCCTTCGGCCGCCCCCAAAACCTCGCCTTCCACCTCGACCCCACGCCCAAGCTCGTCATCCCCGACATCGCCCGCGTCGTGCGCGTCACCGTCGACGCCACCGGCGCCCTCGTCCTCGACTCCGCCTACGCCCTCCGCCCCCGCCCCGACGCCCCGCCGCCCTGGAACCGCCTCGACCACCTGCACGCCCTGCTCACCTCACCCGTGCTGGCCGCCTGGATCGCGCGCGCCAGCGTGCCCTTGCGCGGCGACTATCGCCGCTTCAAGACTGCATTTCTCGCCCCGATGCCACTGCCACTGACGTCCTGAATTACCCGTTTCGGACAATGACTCACTTCGTCGCGACGCCGGCGAAGGCCAGCAACTTCGTCGCTTTCTTGTCGGTCCAGACGTCGAGCGGCGCCGCCGAGAAGAAGCCGTCGTCACGCGCGGGAGCGATCCAGAAGCGGACGAAGTTACCCGGCGTGACGTTCGCGCTCATCACGCTCGGGATACGGATCGAGTAGGCCTGCGACGTCATCGGGCGTTTGTTGCCGGTAGCGTGGCAGTTGCGCTCGTAGATCACATCGCCATTGTTGCTGATGCTGATGATCTTGTTGGTCTCCTTGCAGAGATACTCGTCCTCGAGCCATTTTTCGACCTTGAAGGTCACGAACGTCTCATCGCCGCGAGTCTCGACCTTCGCCACCACGCCGCCCTCCTGGGTGTCGAACGACTCGCCCCGATTGAAGCCCACCGGCACCGGACCGTCGAGCTGCAGGAGGGGCATGGACGGCTCGATCGCGAAGCGGGTGCGGTCGGTCAGCACCTTGGCCAGCGCGCTGCGCATCTCGACCACCGCCGCGAAGCGCGGGCCTCGGCGCGGCGAGCCGTTGGTGATGATGCTCTCGAAGAGCGCCGCCGCCGGGTTCACGCCCTCGATGGTGAGGCAGGCCCGCAGCCTCGTCGCGAGGATGCCACCCACCGGGTCGGTCGCGGCCGCGAGCACCGCGTCGCGCGTCGACGGTGCGCGCTTGCCCAGGTAGCCGTAAAACGCCGCGGCCGCGGCAGGTAAGCAGCCCTTGGTCGCGCTGATGCTGGTGCCGTCGAGGACGTCCTCGTAGGCATAGGCCGCGTCGACCGCCGCGCGCTCGCGCTGGTAGGCCTCGACCCACTGGTTCCAGCCGCGCTGGGGCGCGTCGAGGAGGATCTCGCGCAGGTCGGCGTCCTTCCCGATCCGCTGCTGGAGCTTGGTCTCGGTCAGCGCCAGGCGCATGCGGAGGTTGCTCATGCTCAGCGCGGCGGTGGCGCGGGCCTGCGCGTTGTATCCCGCCGCCGTGAGCTCGGCGGCGAGCGCCTGGTCATCCATGGTCGCGATCATCGGGCGGCACAGCCCGTAGTTGACCAGCGCCCACATGTCGAAGTCTTCGCCGGAGTTGAGGCAGTTCGACAGCAACGCCAGCTGCGACAGCTGCGACGGTGGCGCGGCGTAGCGGTCGAGGTGCCACAGCCCGTGCTTGCTCTCGGTGTCGGAGCCGCCCAAGAACAGCGGCGGCCCGCCGTCGTGGCTGTAGCGGTCGCAGCCCAGCGCCGGGTTCTCGAGGCTCGCGATGGCGCTCGCGCGCTCCGAGGCGCCGTCTTCGAGCTTGTGCTTGCTGCAGGTCTCGACGTTGAGGGCCTGGTAGGTCTGCGTGCCCCACAGCGCCAGATATGCGGTGACCTCGGCGACGGTGCCGCCGCTCTCGTTCACCAGCTGCTGCACGTAGGCGCCGCTGAGGTCTTGGAACCGGGGATCTTCGGGGTCGATGCACAGCAACATCGCGAGCTGCGGCTCGGAGCCGAGCAGCCGGTCCTCACCCGCGATCGCGTCGCGAACCTCGCCCTCGAGGCGCCCGGCGCTGTCGTCGGGGGACTCCTTGCACCACGGCGCGCGAAAGCGGCCCACCGTCTCGCGGCCCGGTGCCGCCACGACCTGGGGCCGGATGAAGCGCTTGCGCGACCGCCAGCTGTCGAACGCGACGTACTCGGGCGTGTTGTACTTGGGATCGCCGCAGGGCGCGGCTGGCACGCCGTCGGCCTTCTCCTCGTCGGTGCGGCTGTCCTTTTCGCACTGCGAGGCGACCGGGACGACCTCGGCGGTCGAGGTCGGCGCCGACGCGACCGGCCGGTTCGCGCCCGTGGTCGGCGACGAGCCGCCGCCGCCGAAGGGCGACTTGGGTAGCCCGCTGGTGGTGAGCTTGCAACCACCGGCGGTGACGGTGAGCGCGACACCGAGCCAGAGCGAGAGCGAGAGAAGCGAGCGAGACAGCCGAGCCGGATCGAGACGAGTCATTGAAGAGCCTCCAGGTTTGAGGCCGGCTATCGGCACCGCCCCACGCCGGGTTGCTACCTTTCGCGCATGAGCGATCTCGTCCTCTACATCGGCAACCGCCGCTACTCGTCGTGGTCGGTGCGGCCGTACCTCGCGCTGGCTGCCGCCGGCGCCGACTTCCGCGCCGAGGTGATCATCCTCGACCAGCCCTCCACCAAGACCCAGATCGCCGCGGTCAACCCGGCGGGCCACGTGCCAGTGCTGCACCACGACGGCCTGGTCATCCACGACTCGCTGGCGATCTGCGAGTACGTCAATGAGCTGTACCCCGACGCCGCGCTGTGGCCCCGCGACCGCGCCGAGCGAGCCCGGGCCCGCGCCGTCACCAGCGAGCTGCACGCCGGCTTCACCGCGCTCCGTCGCGACCTGCCGCAGGATCTGTGCAGCGACAAGCCCGGCGTCGGCCACACCCCCGAGGCGCTCCTCGACGCGGTGCGGGTCATGCAGATCTGGCGCGAGCTACGCGCTACCGCGACCACCGGCCCGTACCTGTTTGGCACGTACACCATCGCCGACGCGTTCTTCACGCCGGTCGCTGGCCGCTTCAAGACCTACGGCGTCACCCTCGACCACGCCTGCCAAGCCTACGCCGACGCGCTGCTCGCCTTCCCGCCGATGGCGTCGTGGATCGGCAGCGCCAGCCTCGAGGCCGAGCTGTTCGACCACCCGTAGCGGGTCGTGATCAGCGGGCCCAGAGCGCGGCGTGGTCGCGGACGTAGTCGGCGATGGTACGCGGCGACCGACCGAGCAACCGCGCCAGGGTCGGATCGACCCGACGGGCGTCGGCGCGGCGCAGCTCGACGTGGAGCACGGTCTGGATGATCGCCTGCATCCACGGCTGGTCACGGTCCCGGCGCAGGTGGCGGACGTAGGCCAGGATGCTCGCTGGCTGGTAGCGGATCGGTCGGCCCAGCGCCGCGGTGAGCAGCGCCGCGACCTCGGCAAACCCGACCGCCTCGGGACCGGTCAGGGGGTACCCGGTCCCGGCGTGGGCCGCCGGCGCGGCGAAGGCGTTGACCGCCACCTCGGCGACATCGCGGACGTCGACCCACGCGACCTGGCCCCGACCGCTGGGGACGAACAGGCGATCGTCTTCCACCAGATCGCGGCGGTAGGCATCCCCCAGGTTCTGGGCAAAAAATCCCGGCCGCAAGAACGTCCACGGCACGGAGCCGGCGCGCAGGTAGCGCTCGGTCTTGTGATGCGGCACCAGCCGGTTCGTGTCGGCCCCGGCGACCGACAGGAAAACCACCAGGCGGACCCCGGCCAGCCTCGCCGCGTCGACCAGCGGATGGAGCGTGGCGGCCACGTCGGAGATCGCCGGCGGTCGCATCAAGAACAACCCGTCGCAGCCGGCCAGCGCGGGCGCGAAGGTCGCCGGCGCGGTCAGATCGAAGTCGGGCCGGGCCGGAGCGTGGGCCTCGAGGCCGCGCCGGGTCAGGGCGGCCACCACCTCGCGCCCGACGTTGCCGGTGGCGCCGGTGACCAACACCCGCCGGCAGGCAGCGCCCTCGACCGGGGCCGTCATGGCTCGTCGGCCAGGGTGGACGGAACGGTGTACGCGGTCTGGGTCAGGTCGGCGACCGCGGTCGCCATGTCGACGACGTCGACCGAGTCGGGTGCATTGCGGCGCAACATGAACGTGCAGGTACCACAGGCGGTGACGACGGTGCCGCCGCCCGACGCGGCGACCTCGGCGAGGCGTCGGCGCGCCATGGCGTCGGCGGTGGCCGGCATGGTCTTGGGCAAGAGCCCGCCGCCGCCGCAGCACTCGGTGTCCAGACCCGACCACGACAGCTCGCGCAGGTCGGCGAGCTTGCCCAAGACCCGACGGGGCGGCTCGATGACACCGGCCGAGCGCGCGAGGTAGCAGGGGTCGTGGTAGTAGACCGTCTTCTTCTTCGCCGGGGTGGGCAGCTTGTCGACGTGAGTGGCCAGGAACTCCGGCATCGACACCACCTCGGTACTGACGGAGATGCCCTCGCCCTGGTACAGCGAGTCCACCGCGTAACGACATGCCGAGCAGCCCATGACCACGGTGCGGAAGCGCCGCATCGCGACTGCGACCTTGCTGGCGTGCCAGCGGAACAGGTCGGGCAGGCCGGCGGCGAGCAGCGGATAGCCCGCGCACGCCAGGCCGGCGTCGACGATCGGCACCGGGCCCACGCCGATGCGCTCGAAGACCGCCTGGGCCGCGGCGATGTCGCCGCCGCCCTTATCGAGGCTGTCGCAGCCCGGCCAGAAGCCGATGGTGCCTTGCTCGGCGAAGCACGACGAGTCCATCCGCTCCTTGGCCTCGGTGGCCAGGCGCTGGTCGCGGGCCCGGAAGCGCTCGCCGTAGCCAGCCAGCGCAGGGTGCCCGGCGCCTTGCCGTTGCGCCGAGGCTCGGCCCGCGAGCAGCACCAGGCCCGGCTCATTGTCGTGCGCGCAATAGACCGTGCAGTGCCGACACCCGGTACAGGCCCACAGCGGATCGGCGTTGTCGGTCGACCAGGTCTCGATCCCGCGCCGGAGCCGGTTGAGGCGGTCCATCTTGGCCTGCGGGATCAACGTCTCGCGGCCGGTGGTCGTCGAGACCGGACAGGCGTGCTGGCACATCTTGGGGCAGAAGGTGCAGTCGTCGAGCTGACGCGCGACGTCCTGGGCGATGAAGCGCTCGGACAAGGCGCGACTATACCGGTTCAGGTGACCGCGCGCAGCGTGTCCCAGGCCCGACCGACGAGGGCCTCGCGCGTCACGATCGTCCAGATGCACTGCACGGCGCCCCACTCCATGCCCGCCCGATCGTCGCTGTCGTAGGCGATCAGCACTTCCTCGTCGAGGCCCTGCTCGCCGCTGTTGTCGCCAGCGGCGTAGCCGAGGAGCTGGTGGATGCCGGCCTCCCCGGCGCCACCGGGGCGGGCCTGGCCGCGCGCGACCAGCCACACCTGCTCCCAGTAACGCTGGAAGGCGTCGGCGGGCAGGCCCAGCGTGGCGTCGCCGCCCTCGAGCCCGAGGAAGCGCGACGACGCGGGCGGCACTTGCAGCTCGGGCAGCACCTCGACGTCGCAGGCGGCGAACGGCTCGTCGTCGACGGGGACCCAGGCGTGGCGCACCAGCTCGCCGGGCGGAAAGTACAGGACCCGGACGTCGTCGATGGTGCGGTCCGAGAACAGCGACAGGTGGCCGTTGCTGGGCAGCAGCTCCTCGAGATCGAAGCGGGTCACGTCGGTGAGCCGCACCTGCATCACGAACAGCAGCGGGCCGCCGTCGCCCTCGGGCCAGTCGACGTCGATGGGTAGATCGGGCTCGCCGCCGACCCGGGTCGCGCCGACGGTGTGGCCCTTGCTGGGTCGCGTGCGCAGGCCGATCGCCGGCTTGAGCAGCCCGTCGAGGGCCCGGCGCCACGGTTCGAGATCGGCGCGGTCGATCAGCGCGTGGATGGCGCGGCGCTGCGCCGCATGCTCGGGCGTCTCGGGCTTCATCGCGCTGGGTTTACCCCAGGTCCGCGCTGGGGTTTAGCCGCGATCGCTCTAGAACTTGAAGCGCTGGACCGTGATCGTGGCCTTGCCGCACGCTGGCTTGGCGGGCGGCGCGCCCGGCTTGGGCGGCGCGAGCTTGGAGGCCTTGGGCGGCTTGGGCGGCGTCACGTCGAAGTAGACGTAGAGGATGTCGAGGTTGGGCGGCGCGACGGTCTTGTCCCAGCGGCACCCGTCCTGCACGACCTCGAGCTTGTGCTTGCCGGCCGCGATCTCGATCAGGTCGCCGACCCGGGCCGCGCGCTCCTTGCCGTCGATGTCGACCCGGGCACGCCCGAGGTTGCCGCTGCCGCTGATGACGAGGTTGCCGTCCATACGCGCCGGTGGCGTGACGCTGAACGAGGTCTGCTGCGCGAAGGCGACGTCGTGCACCATCGACCGGTACGACAGCGGCGTGATGGCCTCGAAGCGGTGCGGGCCTGGCGCCAAGGTGACCGTGATGGGCGGCGGTCCGAGGCGCTCGCCGTCGACGAACATGACGGCGTCGGTGCCGCGCGAGTCGACCTCGATCGTGCCGGGCGTGGCCTCGAGGCTGGCCAAGACCTTCTCGACCTTGGCGGCGTCGGGCGCGTCGGGCAGCGCCTTGAGGTACGCGCGGTACTCGCGAGCCGCGTTGCGGACGTCGCCCTTGCGGCGCAGCACATCGGCGAGGTTGAACAGCACGTTGGGGTGCGGCGCCAGCTTCTGCACGTAGCGGTAGCGCTCGATCGCGGTGTCGAGATCGCCGGCCTGATCGGCGGTCTGAGCCTCGACGAACGCGGTGCGCGCGGCTTCCTCGACGCGGGGCGGCAGCTTGGCCACGTCCGCGTCGGGCTGCGCCGTGGCCGGGCCGGCGGCCAGCGTGATCGACGACAGCACGGCGAGGGACCAGACGAGGGCGCGCACGCCCTGAAGGTAGCCGATCCGCGGCCCGCTCGAGGATGCGCATGCGCCGGGCTCCGCGGCTGCATGAGCTTTCACGCGGCCTTCCCGAAGGCCGCTCGCGGCCGGTGGGGTGTCGCGACCGCGCTGGCCGGCTAGTGGACCCGCCGGTGCGTCGTAAGTGTTTGTATTAACAAGGGGCGACGGCGGCACAGCCGTTGCTTGGTGTGGGCCGCAATGCGCCTCCAAGCGATCGTCGCCGCCGCGTCCATCCTGGCCCTCGTCGCCACCGCTGCCTGTGACGACGGGCTCGACGGCGCCGAGGACCCCGAGGACAGCGTCTTTGTCGACGACGGCAAGGCCGACGACTTCTTCAGCACGTCGGCCCAGGAGTACCTGCTCGAGGGCACGTCGACGGTCGTGCTCGACGCCGCGATGGCGAGCCGCCCCGCCGCCGAGCGCCTCGAGGCTGCCAAGCAGCTGGTCGGCCTCAAGCAGATCGCCATCGCGTGGTTCATCACCCAGTATCTCGTCGACAAGGAGCACGAGGACGCCAACGCCGACTTCGGCGGCTTCGGTGGCATGGCCAAGGCCGGCGCCTACGAGGACCTGGCGATCCGCGAGCGCGCCGACCGGGTCACGTTCGACTTCACCTTCAAGCAGATCGCCGCCGGCAATCGCACGCTCATGAGCAAGCTGCCGACCCGCACCGTCGGCGGCAAGACCGTCTTCGATCTCGAGATCGGTCGCCCGTCGAACACCGAGCTGGCCCAGCTCGAGACCAACGGTGAGTGGTACCGCAACCCGCCGTGGGACGGCTGGAACCCCGCGACGGTCGCGGCCGACAAGAAGGAGAAGATCACCTTCGCGATCTCGCGCGAGACCGCGTCGACCGACGGCTTCTTCGACCTGGCGCGCCTCACCGCCGACGGCGTGCTCGACCTCGACGTGTACTTCGGTTGGGACTACCACTCGGCGTACCACCTCAAGCACTCCAAGCAGTTCTTCACGTGGCTGAAGGGCCAGGGCTTCAAGGCGCCGGTCACCACCTGGGACAAGCTCACGCCGACCTCGGGCCCATTCACCCGCACCGTCAAGGCCGACGGCAAGCCGGTCACCGTCGAGGTTCGCCTGTACTTTGGCAAGCCGGGCACCACGACCGATCCCGACACCGACGCCGGCGGGCGGGTCCTCGAGGGCCTCGCGATGGCGTCGCTCGCCACGCGCGACGTCATCGTCTACTCGGGCCACTCCGGGCCGTTTTACGGCTTCGCCCTCGCCAACTGGAAGAAGACCGATGAGGGCGATCTCGACGACGCCGACATCCGGGTCGCGCCGATGCCGTCGGACCGCTACCAGATCGTCCTGGCCGAGGGTTGCGACACCTACCAGATCGGCACCGCCTTCAAGGAGAACCCGAACAAGGCCGGCAAGAACGTCGACGTCATCACGACCACGTCGTTCTCTGACGCGTCGTCGCCGGCCTCGGTCGAGAGCTTCGTCGCGGCGCTGTTGGCCCGTGACACCCTCGCGCGGCTGCGGCCGCAGCCGGTGTCGGGCCTGTTGACCCGCCTCGACTCGGCGTCGTACGCCTTCACGTCGATGTACGGCATGCACGGCATCGACGACAACCCCAAGCTGGTGCCGTGGGCCAAGCCCGAGCGGTTCGGCCAGCGGTGCTCGGCCAACGGCGACTGCGGCGGCCCCGGCAGCCTGTGCGTCGGCTCGGGCTCGTCCAAGAAGTGCACCGCGGCCTGCGCTGGCACCGGCGAGAGCGGCTGCGGCACCGGCTACACCTGCAAGGCGGTCGCGAGCTCGTCGAGCAGCACGATCTACGGCCGCGCCTGCGCCAAGCTTTAGCCAGCGACGGGTAGAGTCGCCGCAATGGCGAATCGAGAGCTGTCGGGCAAGACCGCGCTGGTGACCGGAGCGTCGAGCGGGATCGGGCGGGCCTTTGCGACGCAGCTGGCCGGCAAGGGCGCCGGGCTGGTGATCGCGGCGCGGCGCGCGCCCGAGCTGGAGAGCCTGGCGAGCGAGCTGCGGGCCGCCCAGGGCGTGCGGGTCGACGTGATCGCGATCGATCTGGCGGCGGCGACCGCGGCCTCGGACCTCGGCGCACAGGTCGACGCGCTCGGCGTCACCATCGACGTGCTGATCAACAACGCCGGCTTCGGCGAGCACCAGTACTTCGTCGAGCAGGACTGGGAACATGTGCGCCAGCAGCTCCAGCTCAACATCGTGACGCTCACCGAGCTGACCCACCGCTACGGCAAGGCGATGGCTGGGCGCGGCGCCGGCCACATCCTCAACGTGGCGTCGATCGGCGCGTACACGCCGTGTCCGACCTACGCGACCTACGCCGCCGGCAAGGCCTACGTGCGCGACTTTACCGAGGCGGTCGCGTACGAGCTGGCGCCGCGCGGCGTGCGGGTGTGCAGCCTGTGCCCGGGCGGCACCGAGAGCGGCTTCCACCAGGCCGCCGGCCAGACCGTACCTGGCTGGATGCGCGCGACCGCGTTCATGTCGGCCAAGCGCTGCGCCGGCATCGGCTTGGCCGCGCTGTTTGGCAGCCGCCGCAACGTGGTCGCGGGCGTCAGCAACAAGCTCGGCATGTGGTTCCTCCGCTTCGTGCCCCGTCGGATGATCGTCTGGATCGGCGCGACCTCGATGGGCAAGCCGCGCGGGTTGCCGGGCGCCTGAGCTCAAGCCGGGGTCGGGCGCGCGCCGAAGATGGCGGTGCCGATGCGGACCAGCGTGGCGCCGCAGGCGATGGCGCTGGCGAAGTCCGACGACATGCCCATGGACAGGTGGGGCAGGGGGCGCGCTGGCGTGGCGAGGCGATCGCGGAGGGCCCGCAGCGCGGCGAAGTGCGGCGTCGGATCGTCGTCGGGCGGCGGCAGGGTCATGAAGCCGTCGAGGCGCAGGTTGGGGAGCGCGGCGACGGCGTCGACCAGCGCGGGGGCGTCGGCGAGGGCGATGCCGGACTTGGTGGTCTCGTCGGCGACGTTGACCGCGAGCAAGATCGCCTGGCGCGCGGTGGCGCGCTGGTCGAGCTCGACCGCCAGCTCCAGCGAGTCGACGGCGTGGATGAGCGCGACCTTGCCGGCGATCTGGCGCGCTTTGTTGCGCTGCAGCCGGCCGATGAAGTGCCAGCGCGGCGCGGTCGTGACGCTGGCCTGCTTGCCGAGCAGCTCTTGGACGTAGTTCTCGCCCACGTCGGTGGCGCCGGCGCCGACGACCTCGTCGATGGCGGACGCCGGGTGCAGCTTGGACACCGCGACCAGGGTGACCTCCGACGGCGCGCGGCCGGCGGCGCGGCAGGCCTGGTCGACGGCGGCGCGGGTCGCGGCCCAGCGCGCGGCGAGCTCGCTCATGCGGTGAGGCCTCGCGCCAACGAGACCTCGGCGGCGCCGGTGCTGCGTAAGAGCGCCACCACCTCGGCGAGCGGCAGGCCGATGACGTTGGTGATCGAGCCGTGGATGGCGTGGATGAGCGCGGCGGCGATGCCCTGCACCGCGTAGGCGCCGGCCTTGTCGCGCCACTCGTCGCTGGCGACGTAGTCGGCGATGACGGCGTCGTCGCACGCGACCATCTCGACCGCGGTCGTGACGTCGAGCGTGTGGGTGGAGTCGTGGCCGCGCAACACCACCGCGGTGATGACATGGTGGGTGTGGCCGGCGAGCCGGCGCAGCATCTCGGCGGCCTCGTCGGCGTCGGCGGCCTTGCCGAACACGACGCCGCCCAGCTCGACGGTGGTGTCGGCGGCCAGCACCCAGGCGCCCTCGGGCAGCGGATGCGCGAAGGCCTTGGCTCCGGCGACCCGCCGCACGTAGTCGAGGGGCAGCTCGTCGGGGAGGACCGACTCGTCGACGTCGGCGGGTGCGATCGTGAGCGCAACCCCGACGCGCTCGAGGAGCAGCTTGCGGCGCGGAGACGCCGACGCGAGGATCAGCATGGGCGTCGCTATACAACGCGGGCGCCGAAAACGCGACGAGCGCGCCGAAGCGCGCCCGGGTTTACGACGAGGCCTCGTGGCTCAGCCCGGAGGCTGCCAGCCACCCCCACCCTGCGGCGGCGGGAAGCCACCCCCACCCTGCGGCGGCGGGAAGCCACCCCCACCCTGCGGGGGCGGGAAGCCACCCCCACCCTGCGGGGGCGGGTAGCCACCACCACCCTGCGGCGGCGGATAGCCACCACCCTGCGGCGGCGGGTAGCCACCACCACCCTGCGGCGGCGGGTAGTTGCCAGGGGGCGGGCCGCCGGCCTTGTTCTTGTTGATCATCTCCATCACCGAGTCGTACGCGGCCGGCGCGGTGAGCATCAGCACGCCGAAGTACGCCAGCAGCGCGAGGAGTCCACGCACGATGGCGAGGAGCCCGACCAGCGGCAGCTTCAGGTGCACGATGATCATGAGGCCCATGATCAGGATCTGCAGCACCAGCCAGCCCAGCAGCACCGCGGTGACGTGCGGCGCGAAGGCGTCGACGGCCTGCAGCGCCGGCGGCAGCTTCTTGGGCGGGACCACGAACAGGATGCAGGCGATGCCGATCAGCAGCACGAGGATGAACAGCGCGTTGTGCAGCTTGAACAGGATCGGGCCGCTGAACGAGAACGCGTCGAGGAGCGGGAACAGCAGGCAGCCCGCGCCGATCGCGATGATGATGCGCGCGGTCTGATCGTTGGGGTTCTGCAGGCGCGCGAGCAGGCCGAAGACGAGCGTCGCCATGCCGATCGGATAGAACGCGTTGAACCCGGTCTGGCCGAGGAAGGTGATACCGAGCCCGTTGATGAGCACGCCCGAGTACGAGATGCCAAAGGGTAGCCACTGCAGGACCACTGGCGGCACCTGCTTGCGGAGCTCGGGCGGTGCGGCGGCGACGAGCAGATAGGCACCACCGGCGACCAGCGGCCAGATCAGGCCGCGGAAGGCGTTGCCCTTGAACGCCATCAGGAACGGCGACAGCGAGAACGGCACCACGATCGAGACCAGGACGGCGATGCCAAGGAACAGCAGCGCCTTGCGCTGCAAGCCCTCATCACGGAGCTTGGCGAGCGGGACGCCGAACAGCGTGCCGGGCTGCGATTGCGGCAGGCGGCGCGCGAAGTCGTCCATGGGGCCAGGCTGGTTGTGCGGCGGCGGGCCACCGTACTGTCCGGGACCCGGACCACCGAACTGTCCGGGCGGCGGACCGCCGGGGCCACCGAACTGTCCGGGCGGCGGACCGCCTGGGCCACCGAACTGTCCGGGCGGCGGACCGCCTGGGCCACCGAACTGTCCGGGCGGCGGACCGCCGGGGCCACCGAACTGTCCGGGCGGCGGACCGCCGGGGCCACCGAACTGTCCGGGCGGCGGACCGCCGGG
>Ga0105046_10013640_pt1 | contig 12572 bp, 6 predicted proteins | sample MAT03_FD_78385 | JGI IMG/M metagenome (GOLD analysis project Ga0105046, IMG submission 78385) | Freshwater microbial communities from Lake Fryxell liftoff mats and glacier meltwater in Antarctica - MAT-03 (megahit assembly) | ecosystem: Environmental > Aquatic > Freshwater > Ice > Liftoff... | reverse complement strand
GGTCAACGAGGGGCTTCAGTCTGAAGAAATCGGGGCGAGAGGATTTGAACCTCCGACCTTTTGGTCCCGAACCAAACGCGCTACCAAGCTGCGCTACGCCCCGTCGATTCAACCTCATTATACCCGCGCACAGAACCCTCGCCGCGGCGATCCGGCCCCGCTACGTTCATCCCCACGCCCAGCGCTGCGGCCTTTATCGCAGCTATCACTGAGGATTGCGCGGGCCGCCTACATCCGTATTGAAACTCGGACGTTCCGAGTACACGTTGTCCAGCTCCGTGCGCGGGTCGCCATCGCTGCCGCTTGAGTAAAAGTACGGCCGGCCGTTGCGGCAAATGCCCTCATCCGCATCGCCTACTAGAGTCTTCAGTGTCGAGTCCGTCGGCATGCCGTTTGGCCTGCCGCGGCGGGACACCTGCAGCTCAGTCGTGCCCGTCACGTTCGGTGCGCCAAAGGGGTCGAACCAACTCGGGTTGAACTGGATCGTGCCGGGCTGCTCGTTGGTGGGGGACGCGATCCAACGGCCCTCGGTGCGGCGGTCGGGGATCTGGTACGGCCCGACACCACCTTGGTAAACCGGCGAGACAAAGCGAATCGGGTAGCCGAAGGCATCGCGCACCACGGGGCCAGTAATCAGCCGCGCTGCGGGCTGCACATTGGCGGTGGTGACGTTGCCAGTCGTGCCGCGGGTGACGGTCCAGCCGAAGGCCGGCACAGCTTGGCGGCGCACAAGGCGAGAGTCAAGCCCGCTGAGCATCTGCTCCAGCGGCACAACCTCGCTCATGGCAAGCAGCGCGAGCGTGAGCGAGGGCTGCGGTGCGTCACCCGGACGATTGGGGTCCCTGCCGTCGATCTCAAAGGGCTGTGCAGTCGCGGGGCGGGCATTGATTGGAGCTACAGACTGCGCGAGGTTCGGCCAGTTTACGGCCTGACGTGCGCCAAATTCCCACCGCGCATCGACGATCGGCGCGATGAACGCTTCGTTGTCGGTTACCAACTGGCCATACAAAGTTACCTGCTGGGGCGGTAGAGCCGGGAAAGCGGGATCGCTACGCGAAACGAACGGAAGATACTCGGGAAACTTCTGGCCAGTCTGCAGCTGCCAGTCCTCAAAGATGGTTTCAAGGGCGCGCAGCACGCCCGTGGTGGAGCGATCCTTCTGGGCCGACGCGATGCGCGTGCCGACGACCAGCAGAATGGAGATCAGCGAGATGAAGATGACCATCGCGATGAGCAGCTCAAAGAGCGTGAAGCCCGAGCGCGCATGCGGGTGAGAACCTGACCGGAGGGCAGAGACTGGGCGAGCGTGAAGATGGGTGTGGCGCATAAGATGTGCCCGGCAAAGAAGGTCTGCGTTCAAATCAAAGTGAAACCGCCCGCTCGAACCCATCGGACGATAGACGGAGGCACAGGCCTATTCGCCCAAACTCGCTCTTCCGTTCCACCATCCGCAAAGTTGTGGATATGCAAGCATATTCGTACAACTGCGACCGCCCCGCCAGTTCCGCCCGCCTGGTAAATAGTTCAGTGCCATCCGACGACGCCAGCCGCACTGGCCAAATAGTCTGGTTATAGGACCGCACACTGACGAACTTCATCCTCGTCGGCCCCCGTCCAGCGCGCCCGAACGAAAATTGCGAGCCCTCCGGCAGAAATTGCATGCAAGTTGCGGTTGATTCGCCGCCGGTCGCCGCTAAACTCCCCTCCCAACTTTTCCCGCCGGGTGGGATTTTACCCGGCACCGTCACGACCACTGTGACCGCTCGCACCAGGCCGGTGCGGGATTGAGTTTGCTGAGCGATCAGCAAATCCGGCAAGTGGCAGGTGGAGACCACAATGGCCAAGAAAGAAATTAAAGCTACGTTCAAGATCATGGCCCCGGGTGGGTCGGCTACGCCGGCACCACCACTGGGCCCTGTGCTGGGCGCCAACGGCGTCAACCCCGGCCAGTTCATCACGCAATTCAATGCCAGGACGGCTGCCCTCAAGGGCAAGATCGTCGGCTGCGTAGTGACGGTCTATACCGACAAGTCATTTGTCTTCGAGGTCAAGTCTTCCCCAGCAAGCGTGCTGATCAAGGAGAAGGCCAAGGCCGAGAAGGGTTCCGGCGTGCCGAACAAGACCAAGGTCGGCAAAGTGAATCGCGCGGATTTGGAAGCCATCGCCAAGGAAAAGATGGCAGATCTGAACACCAGCTCCATGGAAGCTGCCGTTCGCATCATCGCAGGTCAATGCCGCTCCATGGGCGTTGTGGTGGAGAACTAACTCATGGCAACCTTCATCGGCAAGAGAATGCGTGAGAACACCAAAAACCGCCCAGCGGAGGCCCTCGAGGCATCCGCGGCGATTGCGGCTCTCAAAAAGTTCAAAGCCCCCAAGTTCGATCAGACCGTCAACATCGCTCTCTTCCTGAACATGGACCCCGCTCAGACCGAGCAGGGCATCCGTGGCTCGGTCTCGCTTCCGGCGGGCATCGGAGTCAGCAAGAACGTCGTGGCTTTCTGCCGCGAGGACATGGTCAAGGCGTGTAAGGATGCTGGCGCCATCGAGGCCGGCGGTGATGATCTCGTCGCCAAGATCGAGGGCGGCTGGATGGAGTTCGATGTCGCAGTGGCCACCCCGGACATGATGCGCGTCGTCTCCAAGCTTGGCAAGGTGCTCGGCCCCAAGGGTCTGATGCCTTCGCCCAAGACTGGCGCCGTGACTGCCAAGATCGTCGATGCAGTCAAGGAGTTCAAGGCAGGCAAGGTTGAGTACCGCAACGACAAGGGCGGCAACCTGCATGCAGTGCTCGGTAAGTTCAGCTTCAAGGATGCAGACATCGTCTCCAACCTTGAGGCGTTCATCTCTCACATCGAGAAGCTTCGTCCGCCAGCGACCAAGGGCGCTTTCATCCGTAAGGTGGCACTCGCCGGGTCAATGACCCCCAGCGTGCAGCTCAAGTACGCCGCGGCCGAAGAGGTCAAGTCCTGAAGCGACTGGGCTCCTGCCGCGCAGCACTGATCCGCTCCGCCACACGCAAACCACAGCACACGAAAGCAACATATGTCTAAAGCAGTCAAGAACATGATCGCCCGCGACTACACCCGTCGCACCGAGGGCGTAAGCGACGCGATGGTCATCTCCATCCGCGGCATGAAAGCGATCGCGACGACCAAGCTCCGCAGCAAGCTGAGCAAGGACCAAGTCAAGATCACCGTTATCCGTAACTCTCTGGCCAAGCGCACCTTCAAGGGCACTGGCCTTGAGGGTCTTGAGTCCGTTCTGACTGGCCCTTCGGCAGTCGTCTATGGCAACTCGATCGTTGAGACCGCCCGCGCCATCGTCAAGATGCTCCCGGATTTCCCCGGTCTTGAACTCAAGGGCGCCATCCTCGATGGCAACCTGTTCAAGGGCGATGCGGGCGTCAAGGAACTCAGCAAGTACCCGACCAAGTCCGAAGCAATCGTCCAGGCCGTCACGCTCGTCGTCACGCCCGGCCGCAACCTGCTGGCTCAGGTCAAGGGCCCCGGCTCGAACATCGCTGGCCTCATCGCCAGCATCGAGAGCAAGCTCGAAAAGGGTGAGGCAATCGCCAAGGTCAGCTGAGCCGACTGGCCGTTTGCGTTGAGTCTTCATTTTTCTTTGTTCATTGCACCACACTGGCCCAGCCACCTCACGGTGGGGGTTAAAGAGACGGATGGTCCGTCCCCTATGTGGTGATTGAGGCCCGATGTGTGGCGGCGACAAGCCGCCGCATCAAGGCGTGTTAAAAAGGTATTTCCTATGTCGATTTCAGATCTCGGTGACAAGCTCGCAGCCCTTTCCCTCAAAGATGCCGTTGAGCTTGGCAAGTACATGAAGGACACCTACGGCATCGAAGCCGCCGCGGGCGGTGGCATGATGATGGCGGCCGCTCCGGCTGCTGCTGCTGCTCCGGTTGAAGAGAAGACATCCTTCGATGTCAATCTCAAGGCCGCGGGCGAGAAGAAGATCGATGTCATCAAGGTGGTGCGCGAGGTTACTGGCCTGGGCCTGAAGGAAGCCAAGGACCTCGTCGACGGCGCCCCCAAGAAGGTCAAGGAAGGCCTCTCCAAGGCGGATGCCGACGCCCTCAAGAAGAAGCTCGAGGCCGCTGGCGCTTCGGTCGAGCTTCTCTAAGTTCACATTGTTCCACTCGTCCGCGCAAGTGGACGCATAAACAACCAATATGCACACCCCTGTCAAGCGGCGGGGGTGTGCGCTTTTTGCCGGGACGTGTGTTTCGGCGTGCCGCGGGTTTTTAGGAGCGACTGAACTTTGATGTGCGAATTGCGCTCAGAGCCAGTGTTTGGCATCGCCGTTGCTGGCGATGGGCTTGCTCTTGCGCGGCGAGTCGCCTACTGTCCACTAATCGATGTGGCGCGGGCGATTGCTCTTCATCCTGATTTGACACCAACTCGTTGGCCCAACAGGTGGCTTCTGCTGCCTGGGGGCTATCGGTATTTCCATCGCGAGGACTATAACGATGGCTGATTTGAAGTTGCGTTCGTATTCCAAGCGTGGTGACGGCATGCCCGTCCCGGATCTCTGTCGCATCCAGACGGATGCATATGAGCGGTTCTTGCAGTTCAGCAAGGGCTCTGATGATCGAAATCCCACCATGGGTCTCGAGGCACTGATGCGCGAGGTCTTCCCCATTGTCTCGTATGACGAGAACATGAAGCTCGAGTACATCAACTACTCGCTCGAAGAAGCGCGGTATACCCCCGACGAGTGCCGCGAGCTTCGTCTGACCTTCGCGCGACCGTTCAAGGTCCGCGTCAAGCTCACCCGCGAGGGCCATCAGGAGGAGAGCGAGGAGGATGTTTACCTCGGCGAGTTCCCCATCATGATGGGTGGCGGCGAGTTCATCGTCAACGGCGCCGAGCGCGTCATTGTTTCGCAGTTGCACCGCTCACCCGGTGTTGACTTCAGCAAGAAGACTGAAGATGGCGACCGCCCACTGCACTCCGCCCGCATCATCCCCGAGCGTGGCTCGTGGATCGAGCTCGAGGTCAACAAGAAAGATGTGCTGCTTATGCGCATCGATCAGAGCACCAAGATCGCGGCGACGACGTTCCTGCGCTGCCTCGACGAGAAGATCAGCCACACCGATCGTCTGCTGGAGCTCTTCTACGAGGTCTCCGAGGTCAAGGCTAGCGAGGTTCGCGAGAACCACTGGGCCGCGGCGAGCATCATTGATACCGAGACTGGCGAAGAGCTGGTCCGCGTCGGCGAGCGCATCACTGAGGATCTGGCCGAGAAGATCAACGGCTCATCGCTCAAGACCGTCAAGGTGATTCAGAATCCCTCTGACCCGCTACTGCTCAACACCATCGCGGCCGAGGACCTGGAGAAGTTCGCCCGCGATCACGGCATGTACGAGAAGGCCGCCGAAGATGGCATCGAGTACAGCGACTACGACAAGGCGATGCTCAAGCTCTACAACCGCTTGCGCCCGGGCAACCCGCTGCAGCTTGAGAAGGCCAAGGCGTTGTTCGTCGAGAAGTTCTTCGACCCCACCAAGTACAAGCTCGGCAAGGTCGGCCGCTTCCGTATCAACCGCAAGTTTGACATGAATGTCGCTGAGGACATGATGTTCATCAGCCCGGAGGACTTCCTGCGGGTGATCATGTACATGCTCGACCTGCGCTCCAACCGCATGGACCCCAAGACGGGGTACGCGGCCGCGCAAGTTGACGATATCGACCACCTCGGCAATCGCCGCCTGCGCACGCTCGATGAGCTGGCAGTCGATGAGCTGCGCAAGGGCTTCGGCAAGCTGAAGCGCACCATTCAGGAGCGCATGAGCATGAAGGACCCGTCGGAGATCATGAAGATCGCCGATCTGGTCAACAGCAAGTCGGTCAGCTCCGCCATTGAGTTCTTCTTCGGCCGCAGCGAGCTTTCGCAGGTCGTCGATCAGACCAATCCACTTTCGTCACTGGTTCACGAGCGTCGCCTCTCGGCCCTTGGCCCTGGCGGTCTCAACCGCAAGCGCGCTGGCTTCGAGGTTCGCGACGTTCACATCTCGCACTATGGACGCATCTGCCCGATCGAGACGCCCGAAGGCACCAACATCGGCCTGATCGCCTCGCTGGGCATCTATTCATCCATCGATGAGTACGGCTTCCTGCGCACGGCCTATCGCCCGGTCAAGGACCGCAAGATCAGCGAGAAGGTCATCCACCTTCGCGCCGATGAGGAGATGAAGGCCATTCTCGCGCCGTGTGATGAGGTAGCGCCCGATGGCAAGCTCAAGACCGGCATGATCCTGGCCCGCGTGCAGGGCGAGCTCAAGGAAGTCGACTCCGACGAGGTGCAATATCTTGATATTGCCCCCCGGCAGATCGTCGGCATCTCCGCGGCGCTGATTCCCTTCCTCGAGCACGACGATGCCAACCGCGCGCTCATGGGATCGAACATGCAGCGTCAGGCCGTGCCGCTGATCAAGGTCGGACCGCCCATTGTCGCCACCGGCCTCGAAAAGGAAATCGGTAAGAACTCGGGCATGTGCGTCAAGGCCAAGAATGCTGGCGTGGTCACATATGCCGATGCCGAGCGCATCATCATCGACAACAGCGATGAGTACGAACTGCGCAAGTTCGTGGGCCTCAATGAGCGCACGTGCCTCAATCAGAAGCCGATCGTCAAGCCGGGCGACAAGGTCAAGAAGGGCCAGATCCTGGCCGACGGTGCCAGCACCAAGCAGGGCGAACTTGCCATCGGCAAGAACGCGGTCGTCGCTTTCATGACCTTCGACGGTTACAACTTTGAAGATGCCATCGTCATCAACGAGCGCGTCGTCAAGGAAGATCACTTCACCTCCATCCACATCGATGCCTTCGATGTCGAAGTGCGCGAGACCAAGCTCGGTCGCGAGGAATTCACCCGCGATATCCCAAACGTCAGCGAGAAAGCCCTGCGCAATCTCGATGAGAATGGTGTCATCCGCGTGGGTGCCTACGTCCGCCCTGGCGATATTCTCGTCGGCAAGGTCAGCCCCAAGAGCAAGACCGAGCTCACCCCAGAAGAGAAGCTTCTCCACGCCATCTTCGGCCGCGCTGGCGAGGATGTAAAGAACGACTCGCTGGAAGTTCCCGCGGGTGTTGAAGGTATCGTCATCGGGGCCAAGCGGTTCAGCCGCCGCCTGCACATGAACGATGAGCAGAAGAAGCAGCTCAAGGCCGATATCGAGCGCTACGAGAAGGAGCAGGACGAGAAGTCGTTTCGCATCTTCAAGCAGATGGTCGATCAGATCAACGAGATCACCGGCGTGCCCATGGTCGATCCCAGCACCCGCCAGCGCGTCGCCGCAAGCGACCTGCCCGAAGTGCTCTCCGAGCAGATCGAGCTCTTCGAAATCTCATGGATCAAAGGGTCCAAGGAGATCAAGGAGAAGGCCGATGTCGTCTACCGCCAGTTCTGGCCCCGCATCGTCGCCATTCGTAACGAGAAGAAGCGCAAGACCGATCACATGAAGCGCGGCGACGAGCTTCAGAACGGCGTGCTCGAAATGGTCAAGGTCTACGTGGCCACCAAACGCACGCTCTCTGTGGGCGACAAGATGGCCGGCCGACACGGCAACAAGGGTGTCATCGCCCGAATCGTGCCCGAGGCCGACATGCCCTTCATGGAGGACGGAACCTCGGTTGACTTCATGCTCAATCCGCTGGGTGTGCCCAGCCGCATGAACGTCGGCCAGATTCTCGAAACCCACCTCGGCTGGGCCATGAACATTCTCGGCTGCCAGGCCGTCACCCCCGTCTTTGATGGTGGTACGGAAGATGAAGTGCATGCCGCCATCGATGAGGCCAACAAGTTCGTCGAGGAGAAGGCCAAGAACTTCCAGAAGGAAGGCAAGTGGCCCAACCAGCACGAACTCATGGTCACCATGCCCCGCGGCGGCAAAATCCAGCTGTTCGATGGTCGCACTGGCGAATCCTTCGGCCAGCGCACCACCGTCGGCGTCATGTATCTGCTCAAGCTTCACCACTTGGTAGATGACAAGATCCACGCCCGCGCCACCGGCCCGTACTCCCTCATCACCCAGCAGCCGCTGGGTGGCAAGGCCCGAACGGGTGGTCAGCGCTTCGGCGAGATGGAAGTTTGGGCCTTGGAGGCCTACGGCGCTGCCTACATCCTTCAGGAACTGCTCACCGTCAAGTCCGACGATGTCGAGGGTCGTACCAAGATCTACGAGTCCATGGTCAAGGGCACCAACACGCTGGAGGCGGGCATGCCCGTCGCCTTCGATGTGCTCTGCTCTGAACTCAAGGGCCTCGGTCTGAATATAACCCTTGAGAAGAAGCGTTCTGAAGCCGCGGCGGTGCTCTAAAGAGCGTGCCCATCTGCGAAACGGTCAAATCGCCAAAACGGCCAAACTGCCTGATCGAGCGTCGGCTCGGGCAGTCTGGCTGTGAAGGTGGGGCCGCCGCAGATTCGCATCGCCCGAGTTGGACTGCCTATTTCGCAACGTCTGGTTTGGTGTGTGTTGAAGTATGACTTTTTGCTCCTTTGTCCTTAGGGAGTTCGCATGGCTGCTGAAATCGTGTATGACCGCGTCAATGACTTTGCCAGCGTCAAGGTGACTCTGGCGGCCCCGAACGACATTCGTTCATGGTCCTATGGCGAGGTTAAAAAGCCCGAGACGATCAACTACCGCACCTATCGCCCCGAGAAGGACGGTTTGTTCTGCGAGCGCATCTTCGGCCCGGAGCGCGACTACGAGTGCGCCTGCGGCAAATACCGCGGCACCAAGTACAAGGGCATCATCTGCGAGCGCTGCGGCGTCAAGATCACGCACAGCCGCGTCCGCCGCAAGCGTTTCGGCCACATCAACCTCGCTGCGCCCATCGTGCACATCTGGTTCTTCAAGGCCATTCCCAGCCGCCTGGGCAACCTGCTTGCGATGAAGACCGGCGAGCTTGAGAAAGTGGTGTATTACCAGGATTACGTCGTCGTCGATGCCGGCACGACCGACCTGAAGTACAAGCAAGTCCTCACCGAGGACGAGTTCAAGGACGCACAGGACAAGTACGGCGCCAACGCCTTCACCGCCCGCATGGGTGCTGATGCCGTGCGCGAGCTGCTCAAGACGATGGATATGGCTAAGGAAGCCGCGCAGCTGCGCGAGAACCTGCGCAACACCAAGAGCAAGCAGAAGACCAAGGACTACGCCAAGCGCCTCAAGATCATCGAGCAGATCCGCGGCAGCAACAACGACCCCACCTGGCTCATCATGGATGTGATCCCGGTCATCCCACCAGACCTGCGCCCGCTGGTTCTGCTCGAGAGTGGCAACTTTGCCACCAGCGATCTCAACGATCTCTATCGCCGCATCATCAACCGCAACAACCGTCTGCGCAAGCTGATGGATTTGAATGCCCCGGAGGTCATCATCCGCAACGAGAAGCGCATGCTTCAGCAAGCGGTCGATGCGTTGTTTGACAACGGCCGCTGCCGCCGCCCCGTCGTCGGCTCGTCCAACCGCGCCCTCAAGTCCATCACGGACATGATCAAGGGCAAGCAGGGTCGCTTCCGCGAAAACCTCCTTGGTAAGCGCGTTGACTACTCGGCGCGCTCGGTCATCGTTGTCGGTCCTGAGCTCAAGCTCCACCAGTGCGGTCTGCCCAAGAAGATCGCGTTGGAGCTCTATCAGCCCTTCATCATCCGCAAGCTAAAGGAGCATGGCTTCGCCGACACCATCAAGTCTGCCAAGCGCATGCTCGAGCGTCGTGATCCAGAAGTGTGGGATGTGCTCGAGGAAGTCATCGATCAGCACCCCGTGCTGCTCAATCGCGCCCCGACCCTGCACCGAATGGGTATTCAGGCCTTTGAGCCGGTACTCGTCGAGGGTAACGCCATTCGTCTGCACCCGCTGGTCTGTACCGGCTTCAACGCCGACTTCGATGGCGATCAGATGGCCGTGCATCTCCCGCTCAGCGTCGAGGCGCAGGCCGAAGCACACGTGCTGATGATGAGCACGCACAACGTCTTCTCCCCGGCCTCCGGCAAGCCCATCATTTCGCCCAGCCAGGACATCGTCATGGGCGTGTACTACGCCACGTGCGATAATGAGGATGAGCGTAATCGCGAGCTGTCGACACTCAAGAAGTATCGCAGCCGCGAGGAAGTGCTCCTCGCCCACGAGCATCGCAAGGTCGGCATTCATGAGCATGTCCTCGTGCGGCTCGATGGCTTTACCCACCAGATCAAGAACCAGGCCGGCAAGGTTGAGGCGATTGATGCCAACGGTCGCGTGCGCACCACCCCGGGGCGCGTGCTCTTTGCCGACATTCTCCACCGCGGCATGGCCTTCTACAACTGTGCCCTTGGCAAGAAGGGTGCAGCCCGCGTAATTGACGATTGCTACGTTCTTCTCGGCCGCGGCCCCACGATCGATCTGCTCGACAAGCTCAAGGAGTGTGGCTTCAAGCAGTCCACCCTCGCCGGGCTCTCGTTCGGCATTACCGATCTGCGCATCCCCGACGAGAAGAAGGATCTGCTGGCCGAAAGCCAGAAGAAGGCCGACCGCGTCGAGAAGATGTTCGAGCGCGGCATCATCACCGAGCGCGAGCGTTACAACCAGCTTCTTGACATCTGGTCGCACTGTCGCGAGGAGATCACCAAGAAGCTCATCGTCACACTCAAGACCGACCGCCGCACCAGCGATGGCCGCGAGATGCCCCCGGGCGACAAGTCCAACGCGCTCTACCTAAACCCCGTCTATCTGATGAGCGACTCCGGTGCCCGCGGCAACGTCAGCCAGCTCATGCAGCTTGCCGGCATGCGTGGTCTGATGGCCAAGCCCGATGGCACCATCATCGAGACGCCCATCCGTTCCAACTTCCGCGATGGGCTCAAGATTCTCGAGTACTTCTCCTCCACCCACGGTGCGCGTAAGGGTCTGGCCGACACCGCCCTCAAGACTGCCGACTCGGGCTATATGACCCGCAAGCTCTGCGATGTTGCCCAGTCCGTGATCGTTACTGAGTACGACTGCGGCAGCAAGCGGGGCATCTACAAGCGCGCCAAGTACAAGGGCGAGACCATCGATGTGCCTCTGCGCGATCAGATTTTCGGTCGCGTGGCCCGCCACACGATCATCGATCCGCGCACCGACACCGTCGTCGCCCACGAGAACGAGATGATCACTGCGGAAATCGCAGCACGCATCGAAGAGCTCGGCATCGATGCCGTTGAGGTCCGTTCTCCGCTGACCAGCGAGAGCAAGACGGGCTGCTCGGTACTCGATTACGGCATGGATCTCTCGACTGGTCGCATGGTTGAGCCGGGCATGGCTGTCGGCATCATCGCCGCACAGTCGATCGGTGAGCCAGGCACCCAGCTGACGATGCGTACGTTCCACACCGGCGGCATCGGCCAGCGCGATGCATCCAGCACCGAGTACAAGGCCACGCAGGCCGGCAAGCTCGAGCACCGTGATTGCAATGCAGTGACCGGCAAGGATGAGGACGGTGTTGACTGCTACGTCGTACTCAAGCGCAACGCCGAAATCGGTGTGCTCGATGACAAGGGCCGCGAGCTTGAGAAGCAGAAGGTGCCCTACGGCGCCTGGCTGTACTTCAAGGATGGCGTCCAGATCAAGCGCGGCGACAAGCTCTTTAAGTGGGACCCGCACCGCATTCCGATTCTCGCCGAAAAGGGCGGCAAGGTGCAGTTCGTCGATCTCATCGAGAAGGAAACGTTCCGCATCGAAGATGCAGGTGGCGGCAAGAAGGCGCGCGTCGTAATCGAGCACAAGGGCCAGCTGCACCCCGCCATCAACATCGTCGATGAGCAGGGCAATATCCTCGACTTCCATTACGTGCCACCTCGCGCACGCCTGGATGTCGATGATGGTTCAGCCGTCGCCGCCGGACAAATGCTTGCACGCCAGCCACGTTCCGCGGCGGGTTCGCAGGACATCGTCGGTGGTCTGCCGCGTGTGACGGAGATCTTCGAGGCCAGAAAGCCCAAGGACCCCGCCGCCATTGCAACCGTTGCCGGCCGTGTCGAGATTCACAACGATAAGCGCAAGGGCAAGATCACCATCATCGTCACGCCCGAGGGTCAGGCCGAGCTGGCCAAGGCCCACCATGTGCCCAACGACAAGACGCTGCTCGTCCACACCGGTGACACGGTGGAGGCAGGCCAGCCACTGACCGAAGGCCCGATGGATCCCAAGGACCTGCTCGCCATTCAAGGTGAGGAGAAGCTCTGGGACTACATGCTCGACGAGGTGCAGAACGTCTACCGCGCTCAGGGCGTGATCATCAACGACAAGCACATCGAAGTGATCTTGTCGCAGATGCTCCGCAAGGTGCGCGTCGAGAACCCCGGCGATACCGATCTCCTGCCGTTCGATGTCGTCGACAAGGTTGAGTTCAAGCGTCGCATTCATGATCTCAGCGATGTGCTCAAGGTTGAGGATGCAGGCGGCACCGATCTGCCAGTGGGCGCTCTGGTCTCCAAGGCAGAGATCAAAGAGGCCAACCTCAAGGCCGATGGCGCCGGACGCGAAGTTGCCAAGACGCGTAAGCCGCGCGCCGCGACCGGTCGCACTCTGC
>Ga0105046_10013639_pt1 | contig 12573 bp, 14 predicted proteins | sample MAT03_FD_78385 | JGI IMG/M metagenome (GOLD analysis project Ga0105046, IMG submission 78385) | Freshwater microbial communities from Lake Fryxell liftoff mats and glacier meltwater in Antarctica - MAT-03 (megahit assembly) | ecosystem: Environmental > Aquatic > Freshwater > Ice > Liftoff... | reverse complement strand
TCGACCCCAATGATGGGAAGGCTTTGTACCAGGCCGGACTAAATTTTCAAAAAAAGGGACAAAAAGATCGGGGTCAACAGATGTACGACAAAGCCATTGAAATGGATCCTTCATTGAACAGTTTACGGAAGAAAAAGGAGATCGTTGGTCTTTAAAGAAATAACCCATATTAACATAAAACCCCCATCAGTTTATATGTCAACCCTCAAACCTACAAAAGCTACTGGATTCGAATTGCCGGTGTCTAAACTTGTCAGCATACAGGATATTCAAAACATGGCTGATTTTATTCAACGATTCCGGACAAAATACACGTCTAAGAAATCATTGAACAATAAGAAAGGGCAACGTTGATACTAACCCCCAAACCATACCGCGCCGGAAATTATTCCGGCGTTTTTTTATTCTGATGGTAATACAATTTCTTTTTTGAAGGCTTCTATTTCATCCAGAAAAGCCGATGCTGCTAAGACGCCCGTCCATTCTTTGCTGCTGAACAATAGCTTAAACCATTTCTTATCTTTATTGGCAGGCTTGATATTTATGTATAACCAAATGGACACTGCTGTAAAAAATGCCGTGATGGGAACAGTGATCAACCAGAATGCAAGCGGCGAGGCTGCTATCATGGCAGGACTAACAAACCAACAACAATAAAAAGGGGCTTGTAAAAAAAGAATACGTGTAATTTGTAAAGTGGAGACTTTAAGTTGCTCCAATTTTTTTTGTACTGCCAGCACAGAATCATACGGTTTTATTTGTTGGATCCAAACAATATGCTGGAGATAGACCACAATGGCGATCAGGTTAACCAGCGCAATAGCCCCGGCAGAAATTATAAAAAAGATCTTCGACCAGGCGAGAGCGTGAAGCAACAAATAAACCAACAAAGCCACCCATAACAATCCTGCAATCACTAATCCGGTTTTAATACGCACCACACTACCCAAAGTATGTTGTGCCCTTTGTTGCTGCTGCCGCTCAAACTGCTGTAAGTTGAGCACCCATGATTGTAAATTAAGTAACCGGGCTTGCTCCAGTTTTTGATCGTAGGCTTTCCATAATGAGGCCAATTGGTGATCTTCCATGATTAGATATTTTGTTGTTGTCGTAATTGTTGTTTGAGCTTTTCTTTGATCCTGCTAATGCGGGTAGCTACATTGGTTTCGCTGATACCCATGATTTCTGAAATATCTTGGTACGATTTTTCTTCCAGCCAAAGTAAGATCAAAGCCCTGTCTAGTTCTTTTAATTCCTGTATGGCTTGTTGCAAAAGTTGAAATTGTATTTCTTTATTGGTAGTAACAGGAGAAGCAGCAATATCATTGTTTAGGTTACTAAGCGGCACCAGTGGAACAGAAGTTTTTGATTTTCGATAAAAGCTAATAGCCACATTTAATGCTACCCTGTACATCCAGGTACTGAATCGATATTCAGCATTAAAGCTTTCGGCAGATTTCCAAAGATGATAGATCATTTCCTGCACCAGGTCTTCATGCTCAGATTCATTACTGCAATAGCTGTGACAGATTTTATAGAGAATGGCTTTGTTATCCTCTATAACCTTGTAAAAATTAGATGTATCTATGCTGGTTGCCATTAAAATATGTGAAACTGTTTTATATATGATTCGCAAGAACAAAAGAAAATCACTGTTTGCACGAAAAAATATTTTTAACAGCCTCTAAAATCAATACATTTTTTTTGCAAAGTTCTTTTCACCAGCGGTGATGGCAATAGTTAGGTAATTTTCCCGGGGGGGGATAGGACAGTTGTATTCATCCGAATAAGCACAATAAGGACTGTATGCTTCGTTAAAATCAAGTACCAGTTTGTTGTTCACAATATCGTCGATCTCCAAATCTACATACCTGCCGGCTCCATAACTTTCTTCCCCACTGGTGAGGTCTGTAAAAGGAACAAAGAGATGGTTTTTATATAAAATGGTTTGCATCAGTTCAGCTCCCTGATAAATGATAAGTTTGAAACTACTATCCCCAATTTTGAAGGCTGCAACCCCATACCTGTAATATTTTTGGGGTGTTTTGCCAGATGTTTTCATGATAAAACCAACCGTATCTGTAATTCTGGTGAAATTTGCGGCTACTTTAAAACGCGCGTCTACTGCAAAAAATCTAAAATATTTTTTATCGTTTTTTTGTACCACTCCATGCGTTTTTACATAGGCTTTCTGAAATGATTGGATGGTAGAAGCGTAGGTCTTCTGCCCCTCTGCAACAAAAAAAGCAGACAAAAAAAGTAGAAAGCCCGTAAAAAATAATTTCATGAGGGGGATGTTTAAGTTAACGACATCATTAGCTGATGAAAGAGGGTTGATTAGTTCATCATGAGAACGTTTACGCTTCTCTGTAAAATATTAAATGCAATTTCTGCCATTAAGTTTTCTTTGTCGAGTGTTGGATTTACCTCTGTAATTTCGAAACAGCAAATTTTTCTATTTTGCATGAATTTACTGATCAGATCTTCCGCCTCCCTTTCTCTCAATCCATTGTTTACGGGTGTTCCGGTGCCTTTTGAAATAGAAGAATCTAGGCTATCCACATCAAAACTCACGTAAATATCCGTGCAATCGCTGAGGTACCTCAACACTTTTCTGCTCACGTTCTCTGCACCAATTCTTCGAACTTCGCTGGTGGTGATTACTTTCATACCGTGTTTATCAATCAGGTGCTTTTCTTCTTTCTCAAAATCGCGGAGCGAAATAAATACCACATCTTCCGGCAATACTTTTTGAGGAATTTTACCAATGCTTTTTAGCTGGTTCCAAAAGTTGGCAGTTTTTTCATCTAACTCATGGGTGCTACATTCTTTGTTATCGTCAGCAATCGCAGCAGCTAAAGGCATTCCATGCATATTACCGCTGGGTGTGGTGTAAGGAGTATGTAAATCAGCATGAGCATCTATCCAAATAACACCGAGCTTACTTTTCGGCTTAGCCATTTTTATACCTGAAATAGTGCCGGCTGAATTGCTATGATCGCCACTCAATACCACCGGAAAAAAATTTTCTTTGATACTTTCGCTCACCGATTTACTGATTTTTTCTGCCATCGCTAAAACACCATGAATCCTTTTGGCATAAGGTGAGTGGATGGGTTCGAACAATAAGTCGTTGGGAGCTTCAATTTTTTCGGATGGAAAATGAACAAAGAAATTACTCATAAAATCGAGCGCTGCAATTTTGATCGCATCTACGCCCATACTGGCTCCCCGGGTTCCGGCACCAATTTCAGAAGGCGCTTCAATAATTTTAATATTCTTCATATGGCAAATTTATATTGATCAAATCAGGTGGAAGCTGGTGCTACAATTGTAGCTGCATCGCCGTTCATTTTTATCGAACCCAACACCTGTATTATTTTGAATCTGGTGAACATGTCTTCACTATACCAATCTTGTTTTCTTGTTTTTTGAATCACTTCTGCGTGTTCTTTCATCCCGTAAGCAAATGCTTTCATCGCTGCTTTACTATCCCAAATACTAAAGGTAGCCTGCTTGATCAATGGCAGTTCCCCCACACCAATCGAGAAACGAAATCCATTTGCCGTAGCCATATGAGCCGCTACCGGAGCCACATTTTCCCAAAAGAATTTCAATTTGTTTAACCGGATGGTAGCTCTGGTGATCACCGCTATGGGTCCTTCATATTCCGATTTTGGGGGCAAATTCCCAAACACTCTTTTTTTGTCCCAGAAACCATGACTTTCAATTGCTTCCATCAAGAGGGTGCTGGTTGTACAACCAAAAAACCTAAACCAACCGCTGATAAAAGAACCGTAATATTTTTGGATGAAAGCAGTATCATTTTCTATTCCGGTATAATCCTTCAAATCTGCTTCACCTTTTAATACGGTGATGATAGACCATTGCTGCCAATCGGGATTTTTATCAAACGTGCCATTTTTGCCGGTTCCCATCAATTTGTAAAAGCTGACCTTTTTATTGAACCAGAAAGGAAAGTGATGGAATGCCATGGCAAATAGTCCGAAAACTGAACACTTAGGTGGATATTGAACAATCGTTAACGATACCTTACTCATACGAATGCAATATAAGCCAAAGCTTCAGCCCAAAAAAGGAAAAGCGGGAAACAAAAAAAGCCACTTTTGAAAGCGGCTTTTTGAGAAAAGTTTTGTTGAATTAGAATTGCTCCAATTTGCTGAAGAAAAACGCACCTTCAATGGCTGCATTTTCGTCGCTATCACTTCCGTGAACAGCGTTTTCTCCAATAGAAGTAGCATATTTTTTACGGATAGTACCTTCTTCTGCCTGAGCAGGGTTGGTAGCGCCGATCAATTGGCGGAAATCTCCAACAGCATTGTCTTTTTCCAAGATGGCTGCGGTTATAGGGCCACGGCTCATGAAGGAAACCAATTCGCCGTAAAATGGACGCTCTTTGTGTACTTCGTAAAACTCTCCAGCTTTTTCAGCGCTCAGTTGCGTTGTTTTCATGGCCACAATGCGGAAACCTGCCGCATTTATCATGGCTAAAACGCCTCCCGTATGTCCGTTTAGGGTTGCGTCGGGTTTGATCATGGTGAAAGTTCTGTTGCTCATCTTTGTGTTTTTTTGGCCGCAAAGATAAGTATCTTAACAAATAGCAACGCTGCTAATTTGCCAATTAGTGTAATTACACTTACTTTTGCGCCTCTTATGCAAGATATTACTGCAATTTTTCCATTGTTAACTACGCCCAAAAAAGTGGTCATCACCACCCATCAGAAACCTGATGGCGATGCCATGGGCTCCTCCCTTGGTTTGTATCACCTCTTAACCGCACTCCACCATTCTGTACAGGTTATTTCTCCCACCAACTGGGCTTCTTTTTTAAATTGGCTGCCCGGCATAGAAAATGTATTGGATTATGAAAAAAATGTTGGCAACTGCAATGAATTCATAGAATCGGCTGATTGGATATTTTGCCTCGACTTCAACACCCTTAGCAGAACCAAATCAATGGAACCCGTATTGTTGGCTTCCAAAGCAGAGCGGGTACTCATCGATCACCACCGCGAGCCACAAACGGAAGTGTTCGCCTACGGTATAAGTGATATCAGCAAAAGTTCTACCGCTGAACTGATCTATGATTTTATCATTGGCGCTGGTTACGGCGATCAGATAGATACGAACATGGCAGAATGTATTTATACAGGTGTAATGACCGACTCGGGATCATTCCGGTTTCCATCTACCACTTCAGCGGTGCACAGATTGGTAGCTTTTTTAAAAGACAAAGGTTTACAACATGGCAAGGTACACGAAGCCATTTATGATCACTTTTCTGAAAACAGGTTACGCTTCATCGGTAATGTGCTACTCAACCGAATGAACATCTTTTTCGAATACAACACAGCCCTGATTGCCATCCCGCAAGCAGATCTGATCAAATATGATATTAAAACGGGAGATACTGAAGGACTGGTAAACTATCCTCTTAGTATTGAAGGCATACGAATGGCAGCTATAATCATCGACAGAGGAGAAGAACGCAAATGTTCTTTCAGAAGTAAAGGAAATGTGGATGTGAATACTTTTGCCAGGACTTATTTTAACGGAGGTGGACATTTTAATGCAGCGGGCGGTCAAACAACTGAATCATTAGAAGCAGCCGTAGAAAAGTTTATGGAAGCCATGAAAGAAAACAAAGAAAATTTAGCAACCTACAAATTTTAAATAAACGAAAAGTAAAAAATGAAAAAAGTTTCATTGGTATTATTAGCGGCAGTAGTATTATTCTCTGCTTGTAAAGAGTCTTTCAAAAAAGGCGAAAATGGTTTGGAATACAAAATCATCAGCAGCGGAAGCGGTGAAAAGATCCAATATGGTAATTTTATGGAGTTGAATATTGCTTCTTATTACAGCAAGGGCAACAACAAAGATTCGTTGCTTTCTGATACAAGAACTTCCCCACAGGGCGCTGCTTTCGAAGTACTGGATTCTGCCAACATGCCGAAAGAGTATTTTAAAGTGTTAAGCCAACTAAAAAAAGGCGACAGTGTTGAGTTTCGTATTTTGGTTGACAGCGCATTCAAAGGCAACCCACAAGGTATTCCGCCTATGTTTAAAAAAGGTCATTACTTGATCACTCGTGCAAAAGTAGAAAACATCTACAAAACACAGGAGGAAGCCGAAAAAGCGAGAATGGCATCTATGGAAAAAGCCCAGGAGAATATGAAGAAATTAGCCGACGGACAAATCATTAAAGATGACAAAACTTTGCAGGAATACTTTACAAAAAACAACATCAAAGCGGTAAAGGCACCATTGGGAACCTACGTTCAAATCATCACTCCGGGTACAGGTGCCAATGTTGATACTGCTGTAGTAGCAAAAGTAAATTACACCGGTAAAACCATGGCTGGTAAAACTTTTGATTCCAACACAGAGCCTGCTTTTAACCATGTAGAGCCTTTGACGGTAAACATGACCAACAACCAAATGCTGGGCAGTGGCGTGATCAAAGGTTGGACAGATGGCATGACTTTGTTGAACAAAGGCGCAAAAGCTAAATTCTATATTCCTTCTTCATTGGCTTACGGATTACAAGGAGCTGGACAAGATATTGGTCCGAATGAAATCTTGATTTTTGATATTGAAGTATTGGATATCCTAAACCAAACCCAAGCATTGGCCGATATGGAAGCAACTCAAAAAAGAATGCAGGAAACGCAACAACGCATGATGGATAGCATGCAAAAAGCACAACCACAACCCGCACCTGCACAAAAATAATTAGTATAAATTAGTGAAAAAAAGGAGCTCTTTCGGAGCTCCTTTTTTTATGCAGATCGATAGGCTTCTATCAGCTGAATAGTTTCCATGGCTTCTTTTACATCGTGCACTCTCAAAATACTGGCTCCGTTTAACAAGGCAATGCTATTGAGAACAGTAGTGCCATTGAGGGCTTCTGCGGCGGTGATACCAAGGGTTTTGTAGATCGTACTTTTTCTGCTCAGTCCCGCCAGAATTGGTTTGCCCAATATTTGTAAAGTGCCCATTTTTTTCAATAATTCAAAATTTTGCTGAATGTTTTTAGCAAACCCAAACCCAGGATCTACTATAATATCGTGTATCCCCGCTTCGGTACATTGTTCTATTTTTTGAATGAAGTAATCGAGTATTTCCGCTAACAGATCATCGTACACAGCCAGCTTCTGCATATGTTCGGGCGTACCCTTCATGTGCATACAAACAAAGGGTACTTTTAAACTTCCAACGATCCCGATCATCTCTGGATCCATTTCACCACCACTTACATCATTGATGATGGCCGCACCCGCTTCAATGGCCAGCCGGGCTACTTGGCTGTGATAAGTATCTACGGAAATGATGGCTTCAGGATAGGACAACAATATTTCCTGGATAACGGGTTGTATTCTTTTCCATTCATCATTGGCAGCAACCCGTTCGCTGCCTGGCCGGGTGCTTTGACCGCCAACATCAATCATACCGGCGCCTGCAGCCAACATCTCACCAGCCAATCGCCTCATGGTTTGTATCCCATCATTGAGATGACCCGTGTAAAAAGAATCAGGGGTGACGTTTAAGATACCCATCACCACAGGGGTTTGCAGACTCAATATTTTTCCCTTACAGTTAAGTGTTAACATTTCGCAGACTAATTGTATTTTTGAAATAATACGCAAATTTGCGCTTTATTCATGAGCAACAACATTATGGCATCTCAAACTAACGAACAATACGATAAAATTATAGATTCCTGTCAGCATACATTCATTCAAAAAACAGCCGATTATGGCACTTCCTGGCGGGTTTACAGAACCATTTCTGTAGCCGATCAGATCTACATCAAAGCCAAAAGAATCAGAACCATACAGGAATTAAAAGTTCAAAAAATAGGGGATGATATCAAAAGTGAATTTGCAGGTATTATTAATTACTGCGTGATTGGTTTGATTCAATTGCAAATACAAGACGAGGCCAACGAGCAACTACCCGCAAAGGAAGTGGAGCAGTATTACTCCAATATTGTGCACGAAGCCAAGCAACTGATGAACGATAAAAACCACGATTACGGGGAAGCTTGGAGAGATATGAGTCAGGAAAGTTTTACAGATCTGATACTGGCAAAAATACTGCGTATCAAACAAATTATTTCCAACGAAGGAAAAACATTGACCAGCGAAGGCATCGACGCCAATTTTTTTGATATGCTGAACTATGCAGTGTTTGCATTGATTTTAATGGATGAAGGAAAACAATAAATTATGAAAACAATCGTCAACATTGCCCGTTACCTTTGCGGTGCACTTTTTGTTTTTTCAGGGTTGGTGAAAGCCATCGACCCACGCGGACTCGCTTACAAGATGCAGGAGTTTTTTGAGGCCTGGGCTCAGAGTGGTTTTATGAAAGGAATGATGGAACAATTCGGGCATTATGCGCTGGCATTTTCTATTCTCATGATCACTTTAGAAGTGGCGGTAGGAGTGGCATTGATCGTTGGCTGGAAAAAAAAACTGGTCACCTGGTTACTTTTTTTATTGATCTTGTTTTTCACTTTTCTTACCAGTTACGTTTTGTTTAGTGGTAAAATAAAGGCCTGTGGCTGCTTTGGCGATTGCATACCCCTTTCACCCTTACAAACATTTACAAAAGATATTGTACTGTTGATATTGGCAATTATGTTGCTGTGGAAATATCGTTTGATAGAACCATTGGCCAAACCTGCCATTTTACTCAGTATAGTGTTAATGGCTACGGTGGGAGCATTGGCTTTACAGTGGTATGTGTTGGGACACCTACCTTTAAAAGATTGTTTACCTTTTAAAAAAGGAAACAATATTCTTGAATTACGTAAGATGCCTGCTGGTGCAATACCTGATGAATATGCCATCAGTTTTATTTATCAAAAAGACAATGTAAAAAAAGAATTCACCGCGGAGGCCTTGCCCGATAGCAGTTGGGAGTTTGTGGATCGCAACCAAAAATTAGTAAAAGCCGGCAAAAATAATACGCCGTTGATCAATGATTTTACGTTAACCACCGAATCAGGGGAAGACAGTACCGAAGCCATTCTTTCACAAAAAGGATCTTACTTTATTTTGTTTGTGAGAGATGTAACCACCATCCCTTCCGGATTTCGGAAGGATCAGGAAATGGTGAATAATGCCATTGTTAAAAATATACCCATTTACATTGTTACCGGACAAAGAGCCATGGCCACTAAACGTTATGGCGAAATAGCGATCATCAATGGAAAACCTATAGCCATTCCCATGTTGAATTGCGACGCCACGGCCTTAAAAACCGCTGCGAGAGCAGATATTACCCTGTATAAGATGAATGGACCTGTCGTCGTAAACAAATGGGGTTGGAAAGATTTTGACCTGGTTGGTTTGTAAGTAAACAGCGAAACAACTTCTTGTAAATGCAGTATTGAACGAGAACTTATGAGTTATCTCCTTAAAAAAACAGCTTACGCCGTCTTGGTACTCCTCGGAGTAGTGATGTTGGTATTTGCGATGTTTCAAGGATTTGGAGATCCTGCCAGATTGATTGTAGGGCAAACGGGTGATAAAAAAACACTGGATAATATCCGAAAAGAATTGTACCTCGATCAACCCAAATGGAAACAATTTTTATATTACCTTAATGATGTTTCTCCAATTGCGATACACAGCAAAGCATCCATCGAAAAAAAAGAATTAAAAGGATTTTTTATTGGTAATGACCATAACAAACTGGCTTTTAAAATTCCTTATCTCGGCAAAAGTTATCAAACAAAAAAATCAACACTTTCGGTACTTACAGAAGCATTGCCAGGCACCATTGTATTGGCACTTACCGCCATGATATTTGCCTGCGTGGCAGGCATTTTTTTAGGCGTTGTTGCGGCCGTGTACAAAAACAGTTGGATCGATCAAACAGCAATTTTTAGTAGCATCGCTGGCATTTCAGCACCCTCTTTTTTTATGGCGATTTTGATTGCCTATTTATTTGGAATTGTATGGCACGATTTTACCGGGCTTCACCTGACAGGAAGTTTATACGAGATCAATGAAGTAACAGGCGAAGAATATATCGCCTTAAAAAACCTGATCTTACCTGCCTTTACCCTCGGTATTAGGCCACTGGCCATCATCACCCAGCTTACCCGTAGCGCTATGCTCGACACCTTGTCGCAGGATTATATTCGGACCGCTTACGCCAAAGGACTCTCTACCCGTACGGTAGTATTCAAACACGCACTCCGCAATGCACTCAATCCAGTGATTACGGCTATTACAGGTTGGTTTGCCGAATTATTGGCTGGTGCATTTTTTATAGAATATATTTTTGGATGGAGAGGAATTGGTAAAATTACTGTTGATGCATTGGAGAAACTCGACTATCCCGTTGTGATGGGTGCGGTGTTGTTGAGTGCCCTTATTTTTATTCTAATCAATATGCTGGCAGACCTTCTCTATAGAATTGTTGATCCCCGGATCAGATCGTAAAGAAATGTTCCAGGTTTAATCCAGTTGCTCATGTTTAAAAAGTTTCGATTCACAAAAAAAGCCGCTGCTTACCAGCAACGGCTCTCAACAAAATATGGGATAGCATTAAACTTCTCCAAGTACTACCAGCAACGAATAAATGGCGCCTGGTAACCAGAAAAGTAGCGTCAGGACCAAACTGATCCAGAATTTGCTGTTGATTTCACCCTCGTACAAATAAACACCCAGTGGTGGAATTAAGATCGCCAAAATAATGATCAAAGTTCTGTCTGCCAAAGGCTCTTTGCCTGCCTTTTTAAGTTTTTTGTACTCCTTCAGTTCTTTTTTTACTTCTTTGAAACGCGCTTTTTTTTCGCTACGTGATAAATCTTTAAAAGAATTCAACATTTCTTTTACAGAGGGCATGGGCTTTTCCTTCGTTAAGGGATTGGCTACGAAGCTGGCAGGTACAGAGGCTGCCAGAACAGATCCCGCTAATATGCTGACACCTACGAACAGCAATATTGATTTTTTGATTAATTTTTTCATACGGTTTGTGTGTTAAGTTTTAACAAAAATATACAATATAAACTCAACATAAGCTAAATCTTTACTCACAATCCGATAATTTCTGAAGGTATTGGATCCATTAAATGTGAAAGAGGCAGTGCGTCAGCAGCAATGTTTTTCTTTTCAGTAGACCTTTCGCCTACCTGCTGTCGCCACATGGCATAGTACAGCCCTTTTTGTTGAAGCAAAGATTGATGGGTACCCGTTTCTGTTATTTTACCTTTTTCTAAAACATAAATTCTGTTAGCACGCATGATGGTAGAAAGCCGATGTGCAATGGTAATAATGATTTGCTGTTTTTCTTCTGCAATTAAATTAATGGTGTCGGTAATGGATTCTTCGGTGAGGGAATCAAGCGAAGCGGTGGCTTCATCAAAAATGAGAATCCGTGGGTTTCTCAACAGCGCCCGGGCAATGGACAACCGTTGTTTTTCTCCTCCAGATAATTTTGTTCCACCTTCTCCCAGCATGGTATCCAATCCTTTCGGGCTGTTGAGTAAATTGTGAGCAGCCGATTTGCGCAGCGCACCCAGCATCTCTTCTTCCGTAGCACCTGCTTTTATAAATTGAAGATTCTGGCGCACCGTTCCCGCAAACAATTGAGTATCCTGAGTTACAAAACCAATTTGGCGCCTAATTCGGTTGTAGCGTATATCCTTCACCGATACGTTGTCGAAATAAATATTTCCTTCTACCGGACTGTACAAGCCCACCAATAGTTTTACCAAGGTAGATTTACCTGATCCGCTGGGACCCACAAAAGCAATAGACTCACCGGTTTTTGCCTTAAAAGAAATATCGTCTATAGAATTGTACGCACCAGTTTTGTGCCGAAATACCACATTTTTAAATTCCAGACTTTCGACGTCTCCCAATTCAATGGGTTCTTCTGGTCTCATTTCGATGGGCTTTTTCATCAGCAAATCAAAATTTTGTAAAGAAGCTTCTGCCTCCCGATAGGCGAGAATAATGGTTCCAAGGTCTTGTAATGGAACGAAAATGTAGTTCATGATAAATTGCATCGATATCAGCTCTCCTGCGGTTAATACTTTTCTAAAAATAAGCCAGAGTAAAATGAATAAGATGGACTGCTTTAAAAAATTGAGTGTTACCCCCTGTATAAAGGTGAGGGTACGCACCCGTTTAACTTTGATCATCTCTAAATCGAAAATACTTTGCGTAAATGTTTTCAGTCTTTTAATTTCAGGATAGGTCAGACCCAAACTTTTTACCAGTTCAATGTTTCGGAGCGACTCGGTAATATTGCCGCTCATAATGGCATTTTCTCTGAAAATTTTTCGCTGTATGGTTTTGATTTTTTTACTCAGCAAACCTGTTAAACCTCCTAACAACAATACCCCTATTAAAAATACCGGAATCAATGCCCAATGTTTGGTGATGGCATAGTAAATCAAAAAAGCCAATCCTACAGTTGTGGAAAAAAGAATATTAATAAACTGACTGAGGAAGTTTTCGGTATCTCTTCTGGTTTTTTGAAGGATAGACAAGGTCTCGCCACTTCTTTGTTCTTCATATTCCTGAAAGG
>Ga0105046_10013637_pt1 | contig 12574 bp, 6 predicted proteins | sample MAT03_FD_78385 | JGI IMG/M metagenome (GOLD analysis project Ga0105046, IMG submission 78385) | Freshwater microbial communities from Lake Fryxell liftoff mats and glacier meltwater in Antarctica - MAT-03 (megahit assembly) | ecosystem: Environmental > Aquatic > Freshwater > Ice > Liftoff... | reverse complement strand
GCGAACACTGCTGATTTCTGGTGGTTTGGTCGGCGCGGCGGTGGGGGTTTACTTGCTCGTGCAACGAATCGACCGTTCGATTGTTTCAACTCAAGGCTGATCTCGTTTAGAATGATCAGCCTATCGACGGAGGGTACGGGCTGTGCTCCAAAGAATTGCGTCGCGGATCCAACAGGGGGAGACAGTGCGCATCGTTCTCTACGGCGATTCCATCTCCGAAGTCGGCCGCACTCCCGGCTATTTCGGCGGCGCGAAGTCCGCCGAGATGAACTGGGGTCCGCAGCTGGGACGATTGCTGAAATCAAAATTCCCGCGCGCGGAGTTCGAGATCATCCACTTCGCCATCGGCGGGCAAAATTCTTATGAAGCCCTGGGACGGCTCGACTGGATGCCCACGCCCGCAGATTTGGTGCTGATCGAACTGGGCACGAACGACTGTGCCTGGCACCCCTTGCCCAGCGACGTCACCAGCACGGCGATCGAGTTTCTCATTGACGGCATTAAAGCGCGACATCAGTCCGACGTCGCCGTCGTGGGCATGGGCGGGCACAACCCGCTCCAGCCGAACCTCATGCACATCGACGAAACCAATGCCCTGCTCGAACTCACCGCCGGCAAGAAAACCGTGCCTTTCATCGACACACGCGCTGCCATGCTCGTCGCGTCCGGCAACGGGGAAAAATGGGCCGACTATCACAACGGAACCACCGACTGCCACCCCACCGACGCCGGCATGACCGTCTGGGCCAAGGCGGCCTTCAATACCCTTGCGACTAACCTCGGATAAACACACATGAATTCGGATGGCTTTCAGGTCGATCGGTTTGATCTGAGTTCATCTGAGGTTCAAAGAAAGCTACCGTGAACACCCAACTCGTCTCCATCGGCTCTTCCAAGATCGAACTCCTTACCGACGGCCAGCGCTTCCTCGGCATCGGCAAATGCTGGATCGGCGACACGCTCGTCCGCTCAGGCAGGTTGCCCATTAGGCTTGCGACCCAGAGCTTTACAGGTCACGAAATCGATCACACCGATTTAATCAAAGTGCAAAGCGGCGCGAAGGAGATTCGCATTAAGACCCGCGCTTCGTTTCGCCCGATGCCCGTGAAAGTGATGCGTGACCACAGCTTCGACCCTATCCACGAACTCGGGGATTGGAACGCGCCGGTCGAATCAGGCTCGGCGGAGATCGACATCGTCATCAAGCCCGCGTCCGATGATTTCGAAGGCGTGAAGTTCGGCGGATTTCAGTATCACTACGAATACAAAAGTGCCGACACGCCAATCTTTCATCTGTTCGAATCGTCGAGCTGGGAGATCGACGGCGACATCACCGGCGCGACGGTCGTCTCGCAATCAAGCTGCTCCGACCCGATCTTCACCGCCGACAAGAAGAACGGCTGGACGACCGAGGGCGTCATTTATTTCGTGCCCAATTTGTACAACAAGAACATGACGCACAACCTCCCGCGGTGGGCGTCGCATCAGGCGTTCGATTTTCAATTCAAGGGTTCGACAATTTTGCTGGGCGTGTTCGATCATGTCGATCTGATCCGCACGACGCTCGTCCGCGACGAGGGTAAGCCGGAACTCAAGACGTTCGATAAGCACATCTTCGATCAAACCAAGTCGTACAAGACTTCTCCGCGGATGATTCTGATCAACACCGAGGATCGATCCGAGACCGACGTGAAGAACATCTGGACGTGGGTGATTGACGAAGTTCACAACCGCGCCCGAGCGGAATTCGGCATGAAGGAAGTGCCCATGACCCCGCGACTGGGGCAGAACTACTGGCAGAAGTTTACCATCGACACCTACTTCCGCGACCTGCTGCCGGCTGCCATCGCGACCGGCTTTAAGGAACTGTTCGTCGATAATCTCAACAAGAACGACGATAACGCCGGAACGAACATTCACAACGGCGGAAACATGTGCTGCGGGCACGAGTATGAAACCTCGCCGAAGCTGGGCGGGCCGGAGGTGCTGAAAAAGTTCATCGACGCGTGCAAAGAGCACGGCATCCGCACGATGAGCTGGACGAACAACGACCAGTCCAATTGCTCGCCGATCTTCCAGAAGCACCGAAACAACAACGGCACGGGCTGGTTTGTGCACATGGAAGACACGCGGCTCGCCTACGGCGGGGCATACACCGATGTGTTCGGCATTCTCGATTTCAAGAAGAAAGAGCCGCGCGATTACTGGGTGAACTGCCTGAAGACGATCAAGAAAGAGTCCGGCCTCGACGGATATCTTTTCGACAGCTTTTACAACCTCGGCTTCATGCCCGTGAACTACGAGCAGGGCAAGTGCTCAACGCAATGGCGCGAGACGCTCGAAGCTTTCGCCGATCTCCAGAAAGCCGGCGTGGAGTTCCTGATCGAGAGCTTCGGCCCGTGGGGACAACCGCAGCACGGCTGCCCGCGAACATACTCCATCGACCGTGCGTGGGTTGTGTACAAAGTCGGGCTGGGCAACGACTACACCACTGTCCCTACCGGCAAAACCTACGACGACCCCAGAAAAGACGAAGCCGCCGCCATGTACTATTGCCTTGCGCACAAAGTTGCAGTGCAGGCACCGCTCTGGAAAGGCGAGAAGCGCATCGACGAAACCTGGACGGACGAACACCGCACCGCGCTGGCGGACTATCAGGCCAATCGCGACGGCATGTACAAGCGTTTTCTTCAGGAAGACGGCCAATGCGTCCTCTGGCACGACAAGGCCGGCAAGAAAGCGACGCTCTGGAACTTCGCCGATCGCAAGGTAAAGCTGCCCGGCAAGGTGACGGATGTATCGACCGGCGAAACGCTTAAACCGTCGCCGAAGTATGCGCTGAAGGCATCGCACACCTACTCCATCACGGGACAACTCCCCGAGAAGATTTGATTTTTCCCGTGGCGCGGGCGTCGCGCCCGCGTCTCTGGTTTAATGACGAAACGCGGGCAAGACGCCCGCGCCACGAAAGCAATGAAGAATCAAACCTATTCCATCGGCAACAGCAAGATCGAAGTCCTTACCAATGCCGACCTCTTCCTTGGCCTCGGCAAGGTCTGGATCGAGGGGACCCTCGTTCGATCCGGCCGGCTGCCGCTGCGCGTCGCGACGCAGACGTTCACCACCTCGCTCGAACTGTTCGAACAAAAACTCCTCGGCGTCGATGAGTCGAAGGACGAGCTGCGCATCAAAACCGAAGCGAGATTCCGTCCGCTCCCCGTTCGACTCTTGAAAGACCATAGTTTAGATCCCATCCACGACATCACCGACTGGGACGCGCCCAAGATCGTCACTGCCCGCCTCGACATCGTCATCAAACCCGCAACCGACCGGTTCGACCGTTATCATTTCGCCGGCTTCAGTTACCACTACGAATACACCGGCCCGGACGCGCCGATCTTCTATCTCTACGACCGCGCCAGTTGGGAACTCGACGGCGACATCACCGGCGCAACGGTGTTCAACCAATCCGCCTGTTCCGATCCGGTCGTCACCTTCGCGCCCGAAACCGCCTGGAGCACCGAGGGCATCCTGTTCTTCCTCGTCGAGCAAGGCAACGCCAACCCCATCATGACCCACAACCTCCCGCGCTGGGCGGATCATCAGGCGTGGGATCATCAGTTCAAACCGGATGGCCGAACACTGCTCGGCGTGTTCGATCGGGTCGATCTGGTTCGATCACTCCTGTCGCGCGAACCTGGCAAACCCGAGTTAAAGACGTTCGACAAATTGATCTTCGACCAGGCCGACCGAGTGAGCACCGTGCCTAAGAAGATTCTGCTGAACAGCGAAGCGAAGAGTCTGACCGACCAGAAAAATCTCTGGACTCACGCTTACGACGAACTACACCAGCGCGCGCGGGACGAGTACGGCCTGAAGGAACAGCCGCCCATCCCCATGATGGGGCAGCACTACTGGCAGAACTACAATATCGACACGTCCTACCGCGACATCGTCCCCGCCTGCGAGGCCGTGGGAATTCGCGCGATCTTCACCGAGAACTTCAAGCGGTCCGATGCATCGGAGAAGAATCCGCTGATCGCCGGCAACATGTGCTGCTCGCACGAATATGAGATCGCGCCCGAACTCGGCGGGGCCGATAAGTTCAAAGACTATATTTCCAGATGCCAGCAGAAGGGCATCAAGAACTATATGTGGACGAACACGTACGTCTCTTTGCAGGCGAAGATGAACGTACAGCCGCGCGACGAACGCGGCTGGTACATGGCGATGGAAGACACCCGAATCAAGTACGCCGGCGCGTATACGATGGTGTCAAGCAATCTCGATATCAAACACCCCGAGGCCCGCAAATACTGGGTCGAAGCGCATCGTAAGATCGTCAAAGAAAGTGGCTTGGACGGGTATTTCATCGACAGCCACTACAATCTTTTCTTCATGCCCGTGAACTATAAAACCGGCAAGCCGCAGACAAGCTGGAAAGAATCGCTGCAGATCTTGAAGGAACTTCAGGACGACGGGGTGGGCTGGTACATCGAATCTTTCGGCCCCTTCGGTGCGAACTGCCACGGGCACCATGCGTCGTACACGCCGGACAAGATGTTCATCTGCTACTACGTCGGCCTCGGCGACGGCTCGGCGACCGTGCCCGTGCCGGGAATCAACACCAACAAAAACTACAAGCACGACGCCGCCTTCGTGTACTACCAACTGGCCCACAAAGTGCCGCCACCCGTGCCGTGCTTCATCGACGGCGTGAGGATCGACAAGATATATGGCGATGATCACCGCCGAGCGCTTCGCGAATATCACGAGCTTCTGCCCGACATGCACAAGCGATACTTGCAGGAAGACGGCCTGGCCGTGGCGTGGCACAACGTTGCGGGGGACCGCGCGATTGTCTGGAACTTCGCGGACCGCAATGTGAAGCTGCCGGGAACGGTGACGGATGTATCTAGCGGCAAAAAGCTGCCGAGGGCGGACCGTTACCAGCTTGAGGCATCACGCACATACACCATCGAAGGCGGAGAACTGCCAGCGAAGATTTGATTGTTCCGTGGCGCGGGCGTGGCGCCTGCGTCTTTTCTCTCAACAAGGAATCGCGGGCCATGACGCCCGCGGCACGATAATGCAAAAGCAAACTTACACCCTCGGCAGCAATAAAATTGAAGTTCTCTCCAACGACGGCTTGTTCGTCGGTCTAGGCGGGGCGTGGATCGGCGAGAAGCAGGTTCGGTCCGGCCGGCTACCGATTCGACCGTACACGCAGGCGTTCACGGGGCAGGAACTTTCTCGGCTCATGCTGCTGGGGGTTGATGTTTCGGCGTCGGAGATTCGTGTGAAAATCGAAGCCAGCTTCCGGCCGATGCCCGTGAAGATCATGCGCGACCACAGCTTCGACCCGGTCCACGAGACCACCGACTGGGACGCAATCCCCTCCGCGTCGGCGAAGGGCCGGCTCGATATTGTGATCAAGCCCGCGAGCGACAACTTTAACGGCGCGGAGTTCACCGGCTTTTCCTACGCGTACGACTGGAAGAGCAGCGACATCTCGATCTATTACATCTACGACTCAGCCAGTTGGGAACTGGACGGCAACATCGAAGGCGCGACCGCCGTCAGCCAGTCGTCTTGCTCGCCGCCGGTGGCGCGGTTTGCGGCCGACACCAAGTGGAGCACCGAGGGCATTCTCTATTTCCTCGTCGACGGCGGGCAGAACCCGATCATGACGCACAACCTGCCGCGGTGGTCTTCGCACGGGGATTTTGATTTTCAATACAAGGGCAACGACACGCTCGTCGGTGTGTTCGAGCGCGTGGAGTTGATCCGATCGATCCTCCAGCGCGACGCCGGCAAGGCCGAGCTGAAATGCTTCGATAAGCACATCTTCGACGACACAAAAGCCTTCACCACCGCGGCCAAGAAGATCATGCTCAACCGCTCGCCGAAATCGGAGACGGCGCAGAAGAACGTCTGGAGCTGGATTTTTGAAGACGTGCAGAATCGTGCGCGTGAAGAGTATGGCGTGAAGGAAACGCCGATGTATCCGTTCCTGTTTCAGAATTTCTGGGACAAGTTTACGGTCGACAGTTACTACAAAGATCTGCTGCCGGCGGGGAAGGCGATCGGCATTAAAAAGTTCTTCGTCGACAATCTGAAGAAGAGCGCGATGACGGCGCGATCGCCGAACAAGGGCAAGTTCAACTGGAACAAGTGCGTCGGCCACGAGTATGAAATCGCCGACGAGCTTGGCGGCGTGCCGCGGGTGAAGGCGTTCGTTGAGGAATGCAAGAAAAGCGGCATTAGCCCGATGATCTGGACGAATAATGATCAAGGCCTCAGCTCACCGATCAACGATTCGGAACGCGACGAAAAGGGCTGGTTTGTGCTGATGGAAGACTCCCGCCAGAAGTGGGGCGGGGCGTATCTGAGTGTCATGAGCGTGCTCGATCTGACCGTGAAAGCGGCGCGGGATTATCTCGTGCAGGCGCACATCAAGATCAAGGAAGAGACCGGCTGCGACGCATTTTTCTGGGACAGTTTTTACAATCTCAGCTTCATGCCCGTCAGCTTCCGCGACATGAAACCGCGCACGATCTGGAAGGGCACGCTCCAGGCGTTTAAGGAACTGCGCGACGCGGGGATTGAGATGAACATTGAATCGTTCGGCCCGTTCGGCGCGGTCACACACGGGCACCCGAGCAGCTTCGACATCCCCAATATCTTTGTGTGCTACAAAGTCGGCGTGGGGAACGACTATAGCACCGTGCCGACCGATCACCCGATGAAGAATGTCGCCCCGACTGATCCACAGGGCGTGTACTACAGCCTGGCGCACATGGCCGGCTGCCACACGCCGCTGCACGAGAACGGCAAGCGGATCGACGAGTGGTGGACGAAGCAGCACATCCAGGCGCTGGCCGACTACCACAACGCGCTGCCGAACATGAAGCGGCGATACATGCAGGAAGACAATAAAGCGGTGGTGTGGCACGACGAAACGCACGGGCTGGCGACGATCTTTAACTTCGCGGATCGCGAGGTGTCGCTTGCGGGCAATGTGAAAGACCTGACGATGAATCGAACGCTTCCTAAATCGGGAAAATACAAGCTCGAAGCGATGCACACCTACGCGGTAAGCGGCGCGGAGTTGCCGACCGCGGTGGGGTGATGTGGGCGTTGGTTTTTTTATGGCGGACGGCACAGGGTTGGGTTACAGTCCCCTTGAATTGCCGGGGTATGTCGGCCCGGAGCACATCTGTGGGTCTGCAATTTCGAGTTTTCGATGCGTCCGACGGAAGAATTCTGAGGCGTGAAATGATCGCCATCCTGGAGAGGTAATGAAAAATGCCAATGCCGTTGTACGCGCTGTGATGGAAGTTTTAGAGCCGCGTTCGCTGCTGAGCGTCGAATACACCCTTGAAGTGATCGCGCGGTCGGGCGAGCAGAGCCTGACTGGCTTTGGCAACGGCCCGAGCATCAACGATGCTGGCACGGTCGCGTTCGTGGGCAGGCAGGCGGTGGGCGACGGGCTGTATGTGGGCAAGGGTAGTCCGTTTCCGCTGTCGCTGCTCTCGCCAGGTTTCATGGGAGATTCAACCCGGACGTTTAACCAGACGGCTCAGATCAATAATGCCGGGCAGGTGATCGCGCAACACCGGCTGGCGGGATCGACGATTCGGACTTTCGTGTTCGTTTATGATTCGAGTCAGGTCGATTCGTTCACACAGATCGTCAGCGGCGATGGCGGGGGCACGGGCGATTTCCAGGGTGTGTTTCCGTTCCCGAGCATCGACAACAGCGGCAACCCCGTTTTCGGCGCGCTGGAGCTTCCGCCACGCCTGCTGGCGCGCCCCAGCGGCGGAGGGTTTAACACCGTTGGCGTGACGGGCACGCCCCAGCCGATGGCCGCCGACAACGGCACCGTCGTCGCCAAGAGCGGCAGCGGGCTGAATTCGCCAGTGCGACTTTATTCGCCGGACCTGTTCTCGTTCGTGGACATCAGCCAGAACCTGTTCAGCGCGATCGGCGGGGCACCGGGCATTTCCGACGACGGCAGCGTGATCGCGCTACAGGGGGAGCTGGCGTTCGGATCCACCGAGATGGGCGTCCCCTCGGGCCCGGGCATTTTCATCAACATCGAAACAGCCGGCGGGCGCGTTGTCCAGCGAATCATTGGCACGTCGGGAGACGGCGTGCTCGATCCCGGCGAAAAATGGACGGACACCAACAACAGCAACGCCGTCGATCCCGGCGAAGACACCGGGGGCATCTCCAGTTTCATCGCCGACGCGCGGGTGGGCGTAAACAAGCGCGGAAGCGTCGCGGGTTCATACAACCTGTCGTTCCTGGCCAACAACGCTGCCGGTCAGAAGTCGCTTTACGTCGTCCAGTTTCAAACCACCAGCGACCCCGGCAAGTTCCTGGTACAGGATCCGGTCATACTGGCGACGGCGGGTTCGACGCTCAGCGGTCTTTCGGGCGTCGTCACCGACATTGGCATTAACGATCCGATCAACACCAACGGGCAGGTGGCGTTCTGGGCATCCGGCGACGGCGGGCAGCAGGCAATTTTCCGTGCGACTGCCCGTCGCAAGCCCGTATTCATCGTGCCCGGAATTGTTGGAACGTACACCAAGAACCTGATCAACCCGCTGCCCTGGCTGCTGAACCGCGGCGTGCACCCGGATGAACTGCAGATCGACCCGCTCAGCCGCGTATACGACGATTTGATCCAATCGTTCAAGAATGTCGGATACATCGAGGGGCAGGATCTGTTCGTCGGGTTATATGACTGGCGCCTCTCGCCCGCCGCGGACGACGGGGCGATCGACGGGAAGATCAGCGGGCTGACGGCCGATTCGGTGTCCGACGAAGTCTTCACGTACGGCGTGGATTATCTCGGGTACTTCATGCGTAAAGCCGGAGAATCCTGGCAGGCACGGTTCGGCGAGCCGCTGGAATCGGTGCACGTATTCGCGCACTCCACCGGCGGGCTGGTCACGCGGGCGTACATCCAGAGCGATTCGTACGGCGCGACGACCTCCGACGGCGTGCACTTGCCCAAGATCGATCACTTTATCGAGCTGGCCGTCCCCAACCGTGGCGCGGCGCTGGCGTACGGCCCGCTGCTCGATCAGTGGACCGGCGACATCGGGCTGCGCGTGCTGAAGCGCACGCTGCATCACGCCTACAAGCGCGTGCAGCAACTGGGCACGGTCACGATCAACGGCCCGACGCCGATTACGTTCGGATCGATCCTGACGAACAATTTCCCCGACCCCGTCAAGTTCATCCGCCAGTACGTACCGACGATCCAGGCGCTGGTCGCGACGTATGATTTTGTGGACGACGGCGCCGGCGGGTTCAAGGACATCAACAACGACCCTTCCGTGCGTAACACGGTGGCGCTGGACTTGAACAACGGTTTGGATTTTCTGCCCGTCGATCCGATCGACCCGAGTCCCTTCGCCAACGAATCAAACGTAACGGTGGTTTACGGCACGAGCGAGCCCACCAAGTTGACCGTGAAGCGGAAGGCGGTCGGCGAGAAATTGTCGATCACCACGCCCGGGCCTATCGGGTTCCCAGGGCTGAACGTGCTGGTCAATAACATCGAGAACAACGCCGGCGACGAAACGGTTCCGATCATCTCCGGCGCGGGGCAGTTTTTCGGCGATCCGCGCGTCACGCTCGCGCCGTTCGCCACCGTGCCGGGCAGCCCGTTCAAAAACGCGAAACATACCAGCATTCCCTCAAACACTGACGTGCAGAAGCTCATCTTCCGAACGATCGGCGAGCCGATCAGCGACGCGCAGATCTCCAACGGCTTGGAAGGCCCGAACCTGGCGACGCTGTCGATCTTCATCGATCCGGTGGGCATGGTCGTCACCGATGCGGCCGGCCGGCGCATTGGATGGAGCGAAGCCACCGGGCAACTCAGCGAGATTCCCGGCAGCAAGGTGATCGGAACCGACGACGCCGTGGGTTACGTGTTCTCCGACACGCCCGGCTCGCTGCAAGGCCCGCTTACCGTCACGCTTACGGGCATGGGCGACAACTACCGCGCCTGGCTCGACGTCGAAGACGGCGACCAGTACGGAGTGTTCGCCGCCGAGGGCTTTCTTGCCCAGGGCGAGACAAAGACGTTCACTGTGCCGCTTAAAGCTCGCTCGGCCTTCGCGCCGCCCACCGCCGCGGACGATGCGGTGGCCACGCCCGTCTCCACGCCTATCGAGATCGATGTGCTCGCGAACGATACAGATTCAGACGGATCGATCGTCCCCGGAACCGTTCAGATCGCTTCGGGCGCTTCCAGCGGGACGCTTTCGGTAAATGCGAGCACCGGCCGCATCACCTACACGCCCAACCCGGGCGTTAATGTGCTTGAAACCTTCACCTACACCGTGCGCGACAACGAGTCGCTCACCGGATCGGGGACTGTAACAGTTACGGTCGGCGAGCCCGCGTCGCCGCCCCCTCCGCCGGTCGTCGGGCAGGCGATCTCGCGCTTCGTGCTCGTCAACGCCGACACCGACGCAGATCTCTCTGACATCACCGAAGGCATGTCGATCGATCTCTCGACTCTGCCGACGCGCAACATCAGCATCCGTGTCGAAACCACCCCCGACACCGCCAGCGTGAAGTTCGGCTACGACCTCATCCCCGGCAAGTTCAAAGGCAAGTTTGCGACCAACAGCACCGCGCCGTTCACACTGTTTGGCGAGCGGGGAGCCGACATCCAAGGCAAGCCGCTCATTCCCGGCGTACATAAACTGACCGCGCAGCCGTTCGAGAAGAAGAAAGGCAAAGGCCGAAAAGGCGTGGCAGAAACGCTCAACTTTACGCTGACCGATCTCACGCCGACGGTGCAGAATGTGACTCTGCTTGATTCGCGCACCGACGCTGCGATCGCCGAGATTGCCTCCGGAAGCACGTTAACAATCCCGCGTGGCCAGAAGGTGAACATCGCCGCCACAACCAACTCGGCGCTGATTGGCAGCGTCAAGTTTCAGCTCGCGGGAAAGAAAGCCACGACCGACAACGGCTCCCCATTCGGGCTGTTCGGCACGAAAGCGAGCGATTTCAAGAACGGCACGCTCAAGGCCGGCACTTACACGCTCTCCGTCACGCCATTTGTGCTCGCGGACGGAAAGGGGTCGGCGGGCACGGTGTTCACGATTTCGTTTACCGTGATTGACGTGTTTTGATGATCAAACTGATTGCTGATTCCCGAATTTCAGATTCGGAATTTGCGATCCTGAATCGCCCATCACCCGAGCCGTTAGGCGACGAGGTCTGTTGCCTCGGGGGAGCGTGGTTGCATCTTCTCGATTGATCTGCTGAGATCGGCATCGCCTGCTCTTCGAAAGCGGGTTGCGCTTCGGCTGTGCGTGTAAATGTACGGTGCGATTGACCGCACCGCCGCGTGATGCCGTGCGATCGATGGCGTCGTATGTTGTTCCAACGCGGCACGCTGGCGCAGTCGGTCTAATTTTGATCCCCGGTCCCATGCCCATGAAGATTCGCGACGACATCGCTTACATCCTCCCGATGGGTATTTTCCTGGGCATCACTGCGCTCGGCGGATTCTGGGAAGGGGGCTATCCGTGGATTTATGTCGCCAAAGCAATCCTCACCGCCGTCGCGCTGATCGTGCTATGGCCGGCTTTTACCAGGATTCGGTGGAACCACTGGTGGCTCGGCGTGATCGTGGGCGTGGTGGGCATCTTTCAGTGGGTGGGAATGCAGTTGTGGCTGCAGAAGGTGCTGCCCAACTGGTTCGCGCCGGCGGAGAATCCGTTCAATCCGTTTGCGACGTTTGAATCGCCGGTGCTGCTGTACGGCTGGATCTGCATAAGGATTCTCAGCGCGGCGGTCGTCGTGCCGATCATGGAAGAACTGTTCTGGCGCGATTTCGGCTGGCGAACGATTTTAGCCCCGAACGATTTTAAGCTCGCCGGCATCGGCGAGTGGGGTTGGCCGCCGTTCCTGATCATCGCAGGGATGTTCGCCACCGTTCACGGAAACTGGTGGGCAACGTCCGTCGTCTGGGCGATGATGATCGGCGGGCTGCTCGTCTACACCAAGAGCATCGGCGCTTGCATCATTGCCCACGGCGTGACCAACTTGCTGCTGGCGGTGTACGTGCTGGTTTATCGCGATTGGGCCTTCTGGTAACGGGATTTTGCTCGATCCTCATCAACATCTCACGCGATCCTCTTCACTTCCTGATTGACTTTCACGCCCCCGACCGGCGACACTTGCTCGCGAGCAGATTCTTTCCCGTCTGATTTGGTACTGGAGGCAGAGCAAGTGATTCCCCCACACGCATTGCGTCATGCAGCGCTCGCGCTGGCTTTGATCGGAGTATGTCCTGCGCTCGGGCAGATGCGGATGCACGACGTCGAAGGCTTGAACGTCCTGGCCGTGCCGCGCGCGGTAGCGCCCGGGATGGAGTTGATTGCGACAGTCACCACCGGCGCGAATCTTCCGGCGATCAACGCGACGATGAACTACGACGCCGCCGACACCACCAACGCCCAGAACCTGCGCAACCCGCCGTACAACTTAACGGGCACGGGGCTGACGATTGGCGTGTGGGAGGCGGCTG
>Ga0105046_10013636_pt1 | contig 12575 bp, 9 predicted proteins | sample MAT03_FD_78385 | JGI IMG/M metagenome (GOLD analysis project Ga0105046, IMG submission 78385) | Freshwater microbial communities from Lake Fryxell liftoff mats and glacier meltwater in Antarctica - MAT-03 (megahit assembly) | ecosystem: Environmental > Aquatic > Freshwater > Ice > Liftoff... | reverse complement strand
TTCAGGATCATGATCATTGGGCATTATCCCGATAGGGATTACAGAGAGTAGCCGGGGGTCGCTGCAGAGCAGCGCACCCCCGGAACCAAAGAAACGACGCGGCGGCCCTGAAGGGGCCGAACAGCGTTCCCAGGGCGGCGCTTCGCTTTGCCCTGGGCTAAATTGTTTAAGCCCAATGGACTATCTATAAATGTCGCAATGTAAAAACTACGCCCTTGCGGCAAGTTGTTTCTTGCGTTCCGAGATGATATCGTCCTGAAGACTTCGAGGTACTGGTGCATACTTGGCCAATTCCATCGAAAACGTTCCTTGCCCCTTGGTCATGCTTCGCAAGTCGGTCGCGTAACCGAAGGTGTTAGCCAACGGGACTTCGGCACTGATGTAGGAAACTCGGTCTCGTGCATCGGTTTGTGTCACCAAACCGCGCCTAGAAATAATGTCCCCTACCACAGGTCCTTGATCATTCTCAGGGCATTCAATGTCGCACTTCATGATGGGTTCAAGCAACACCGGATTGGCTGCACGCATCGTTTCGCGGAAGCAATCGCAAGCTGCGATATAAAACGCTCGCTCGCTGGAGTCCACGTCGTGATAACTTCCGTCCAACAATTCCATCTTGACTCCCACCACGGGGAATTCGGCAAGCGGTCCCTTGAGAAGCGAATCCCGGAACCCCTTTTCCACAGGTGGAATAAACTGCTTTGGAATTCGACCGCCGGTAACACTGTCTTCGAATTCGAACGTCACTTCGCCTTCCGGATTGATCGGTGTCAACTTGCCCACGATGTGTGCATATTGACCGGAACCACCCGTCTGCTTTCGGTGCTTGTAATTAAATTCTTTTTCCGCGCCTGGTGTTTCGCGGTAACTCACCTTCGGAGCACCCACGGTTACTTCGACTTTGTATTCCCGTCGCATACGTTCGACGTAGATTTCCAAGTGCAATTCACCCATCCCGCAAATGATGGTTTCGCTCGTTTCTTCGTCGTTGTAGACTTGGAACGTCGGATCTTCTTTACGGAATCGATTGAGAGCCTTGCTCATTTTGTCCGCGTCAGCCCGGCTAGCAGGCGTAACGGCTACTTTGATCACAGTCTGAGGAATGAACATGCTTTCCAGCGTGCAGTAGTCACGAGTGGTGCTGTACGACTCACCGCTTGCACAGTCAATACCCATGATCGCAACAATGTCGCCGGCTTCAGCCGTATCGACTTCCTCTCGTTTGTCAGCGTGCATCCGAACGATTCGGCTAAATCGCTCTTTCTTGCTCGTACGCTGGTTGATGTACATTTCACCCTTGTTGATCTTGCCCTGATAGACCCGCATAAAGGTTAGCTGACCAAATGGATCTTCAACGATCTTGAACGCCATTCCAACAAACGGCAGATCCCTGTCTGGCTTAAGCTCCAGCTTGACCGACTCGTCGCCGACTTTACGGGCTTTGATTTCGCGCTCGAGCGGACTTGGCAAATACCGAAGGACAGCATCCAAAAGCAATTGAACACCTTTGTTTTTGTATGCGCTTCCGACGAAAACAGGGGTCATGCGAAGCTGCTGAGTCGCTGCTTTGCAAACTTTGTAGACCAATTCCGAAGGTACTTCTTCTTCGCTCAATAGCAATTCCATCATTTCGTCGCTGTACATCGACAGCGACTCAAGCATTTTGCTTCGCATTTCCTTAGCTTTGTCGAGCAGAGCGGCTGGAATCTCTTCTTCACGAACAATCTCTCCGTCTTTGCCATCGAAAAACGATGCCCGCATCGCAACCAAATCGATAACGCCTTCGAAGGTTTCGCCAGCTCCGATTGGGATTTGCATCATGATCGCGTCCGCGTTGAGCTTATCGCGAACTTGTTGTGCAACGCGATACGCGTCGGCCCCGGTTCGGTCCATCTTGTTGATGAACGCCAAACGAGGCACGCCATAACGGCGCATTTGTCGGTCCACTGTCAACGACTGACTTTGAACGCCACCCACCGAGCAAAGTACGAGGACAGCACCGTCGAGAACCCGTAGGGAACGCTCAACTTCGATCGTGAAGTCCACGTGGCCAGGGGTGTCGATCAAATTGATGACGTGGTCTTTCCACTGAAGCTGCGTTGCGGCACTGGTGATCGTGATTCCACGTTCTTTTTCCAGTTCCATATAATCCATCGTCGCGCCGTCGCCGTCACCTTTGACTTCTTCGATTTTGTAGATTCGGCCTGCGTAAAACAGAACTCGCTCGCTGAGTGTTGTCTTGCCCGAGTCAATGTGAGCACTGATGCCAATATTGCGTAGTTTGGTTAGGTCCATACTCCACCCAGCGTTGTGCGCTGCAGATTTCCCAAAACGCAGCCTAAAAGGAAACAAAAATCGCCCAGCGGGTGCCGGCACCAACGTTGGCACCAGACGGCTGAGCGGCAAAATCCATCGTATTCAAACAAAAGTGTACATTTTCCACGCTTTTACGAAAGGCCAAAAGCGTGGAGGAATGGAGATAGGGCGATTGACAATGGTTCGGGGAAGGAGGAGGGAGGATTGGAGACCGGAGACCGGAGACCGGAGACCGAGGCAAACTCTGCGCCATTGCCATGCCGTCGGCTTTACGCCGAGGGTTTTGACCTTTTGCTCTAGAGATATGGTAAACATCCCCCGAGGTAAACTCGACCGGAGACAGGTGGGTTAGACGTTTGGAGGATTGGCCATCAAAACCCATTTCGCGTTCTAAACGATTTGCCAAGGAGCGAGTAAACTGAGCAATCCGAGCCCATAAAACGTGTATTCTACGTCTTCTGCCGGATCCAACTCAAAGCCAGCAAATCCCCCATCGGCCCGTGCCATGCTAAGTCCGTACCGCCAAGCCCGCGCCGTATTGATCCTTTCCAACGAATCCGCCTCCCACAAGGTGACGCAACTCGTAAACGTACTCAGCAAGTCCGGTAGCGGCATTCGTGTGTTTGCCTGAAAGCCTCCCTCGTCGCTCTGCAACTCGGCAATGAATTCCGCCGCATCTTTCGCGACGCCTTCGGGCAGTGCGTTGAGCGTTCGCAACGCCCCGATGGCGGCTGCCGTCGGATTGGTGCCCGAACGCTTGGCGACGCGAACCTCAAGAAACCCGCCATCATCCCGGCGTTGCGAAAGCAAAAAACGAACGCTAGGGTCGTCAGCAGGCAGCGGATGACCCATCAGCTCCAAACAAATCGCCACCAAAAATGTTTGATAGGTGCTACCTATCGAGGCTTGAGCCGTCCGGGCAAAGCCGCCATCCGGTTGCCGAAGCGATGTCAGTAAATTCGTTACACGGCTCTGCCAATCGACGGCCAACCCATCCAGCGGGTTCTTTTCCGTGGAAGCCTCAATCAAAGCAGCTCCGTAAACCAGCGAAAGCAAATCGATAACCGACTCCTGCTGTTCTGTTCGAGACAAAAGGAATCTACCTGCCGCCTCAGCCACTTCACCCGTAAGCAATCCTAAAATAGCAAGCGACCGAAGTGCGAAACCCGAGTAGTAAAGATCGCTCTCCCCCTCGCGCCCGGACCAACCCCCGTCGCTGCGTTGCCGCGACAATACGAACTTGGCATGTGGATCTCGGACAGAATCCGGCAACATGGAAGCTCCAACTGTGAGTTGAAGCGTCAATCGCTGTAGATAACCCAATTCCATCATGGTTTTCGAACGAAGCTGCGTGGGTGTGAGGTTGGGGAACGCATCGGAGTATACATGGTGGAGTGGAGTGGAGGAGCGGAGGAGTCCTCCTTACGTTAGTGGGCCTTATATAGACGGTCGATTTGGATACGTGGGACTCGCAAAGTCAGGCGAAGAAGTTCTGCGGCGAATTCGATCGGCATCAGAAGTAAGTAGGCCCCGTCCGCTAGTAGCGGATGAATGGCAAAAACTCGAGCCAACGGCGGACCGACGAAGTCGTAATCCAGCCGAATAAATCGATGGAAAACCGGGCAACCGCACTTCAACGCCGGTCAGGAAAAACTTGATCGCCAACGGAACGCTTGGTACCCGTGGATTCAAGGGCGTTGGGACTGCAACTGGTTGCGAGCCTTCAAATTCTTCGGAACTCATCCTGGACGACTGGGCTCAGGTTGGCTAGAAACGTTCGTAGTTTCCTCTTTGACCGGCGTAGTTTCATCGGACGGCTTTTCCGATTGCATGGATGGTATTTCCTGTCCACTCGCCGCTTGCGTTTTGGATCGTTGCTCTTCTAACGCATGCTGTACTTCGGCTAGTTTGTCTCGCTGTAACTGAGCTTGTTCCGTCTGCCCGCGTTCCTCGTACAGTGCTATCAGCTTTTCTCGAGTTCCGATCCGTTGTGGAGAGCTTGACAGAGCGACCAAGTAGCTGGCTACCGAGTCGTCTTTTCGTTTCAGAGCGGCTAGTATATCCCCTCTCGAATCGTGGAACTCCGACACCGCTGGCGAAATTTCGATTGCACGGTCAATCAACTCAAGGGACCTATCCAATCTTGGTGGTACAGCTTGAGTGTACAGCATGGCGAGGTTGTTGAGCACAAGGGTCATTCGTGGCAATTCGGCCAGAACGACTTCATAGTCGTTGATTGCGCTTGCAAGCTCTCCTCGCCGAAACGATGATTCAGCCAGTAGTAAGCGTGCCACGAACGATGTTCCCAAAGTGGCAATCCGTACGCGAAGCGATTCTACAGTCGCTTCGTTTTGCGAGATTCCCAGTTGAGCCAAGGCGCTGAGTTCTTCTTGAATCAAGATGTTGGTAGGATCGATCGCGATAGCCAAGTCCAAGAATTCTAAATTAATTTGAACTTGGTTGTTTAATCTTGCAGAACTCGCGCGGAACTTTAGGCGAAATGCGTCGGAGAGTGCGCGAGCCAATTTAGGCGACTGCGACAATCTCATGTAGCCTGCTTTTAGGACTTCTATCGCGTTGTCGATTCTATTGGTGAGCACATACGCTTGGGCTACAGTTACTATGTTTTCTTCGCTCGTTTGGCCTGACTTATCAGTCACTTTTTCGACTAGTGAATCGGCTGTCAGTTTTGCTTGGGCGGCGAGTCCATTTTGGGTGTAGACGGCAATGGAAGTTAGGAACAACTTGGGATCGAATTGAGCGGCACGTTTTAAGAACTCTTGGGATTCAACTAACTTGTTTTCTTGCTGTAACAAATGCGAGTACACCAGGAAAAGGACAGGTGGTACGTCGTCGCCCGAGGTCCCGCGTTTGAGATGAAACTTGAGCGTTTCTATATTGATCGGTTCCCCCTTCTGCCCTTTGTCGATGAGGTCCGCCGCTAACCAAGTGTGCGCTTTCGGATGGCCACTGCCTTTCAAGGGGGCCAGGCTCTCCATGATTTGTCTAGCGCTTCCTCGACTACCGTAACGGGACATCTGATCGGCCACGTAGTACCTGGCTATTTTATTGTTTTGATTGAGTTGCAACACACGTCGAAAGAGCATGTCGACCACCGCAGGTAGACGCTTTGCCGATTCCTCGGTCTTGGCATTCTCTGTCGTCTCCGAATTGGTTTTCGGCGCATTTGCTAACGCAATCTCCTTATTCGCGAGATCCGCATACCATGCTACCTTGGCATTAACTTCCAATAATTTCCCAACGGCCACGATTGAACCCAAGACAAGAACAACCAACAACATTGGAAGGATTGCAAAAACGGATAGCCATCGACGTGTTCGCCGCCAAGCCGTAAACCAATCCAAAAACTCGCCGGCCAAATCGATAGGCGAGAACCAAATCCACTGGAACCAGTTTGTGGCACGTCGGATTTCGCGTTGATTATTGTCAGGTTCGTCTTCCAACTTTTTCTTAAAAAACACCGTCTAACCTACTTTGCTTTCTTGAGTGCACTATCACTCTGTTGCCGAATGCTTTCAAAGATTTCAAAGAAGAGCGTTCGATTGCGTTCGATTTCAGGCTCTGTAAGTTCTCGCCCCGATTCGAATAGCACTTGGACGCGGTAGGACGTCGGCAATTCCAATCGATGCTTGTTCTGGAGTCTCGCAAAAATATTGACTCTGGTCGACGGATTTACTTCGATTGGTCGTTCAACAGGAATCCCATTTTCGTCAAAAAAAGCATACCAAACGTATCCGAACAATCCGTATTGGTTTTGCATTTTGAATTGCTCGACAGTCCATTTTTCGGTCTCATTAGGAATGGTAACCGATTTGATTTCAATGATTTTCCAGCCTGCAGCCTGGTACCCAGTCCAGAGTGGATGCCACCGAGAAAATGGAAAAACCAATGAGGCAAAAACCTGATTTCCACGATCGTCGAACATCCATGCGTGCGAATACTTGCCGCGGGGGTCGGTTGACTTCTGCGTAGTCGGGGTAAAACTAATTTTTCGAAGACTGCCAAATTGGTCTGGAAATGCATCCCCCGATGGAAATTCAGCCGCTATTTCATCGCTTACACCAGTAAAGACGAAGTCATTGGCGGTGAAGAAAACGACATACGCCGAAATCGTTCCAACCATTAGGCACACGAGACTGGGGATAACCATTGTGACAAAACTAGGTCTCCACGTCGCTGCTTTTTCCAAAGGGTCAGCAGACTGTGCTTCCACTTGTTCCGCGTGCAATATGTCTTTGTTCGTTTGCGGCCAGGCGGTTAGCCACTGGTAAAGCTTCGTTAGCTTGTTTTGCTCCCTGTCTTTGGAGATGGGTTCTAAAATCGCAACGATGGAAACGTACCACAGCAACAACGCCACTACAGAGAAAACAGAAGCCGTTATAGCCACAGCGATAAATCCCAAGCCGGTCGTAAAATTACCATCTAGTTTTTCGATCCCGATCGCGATCACCAACAGTCGCACAAAATTTCCAATCACAAAGAAAACGGGAACCGAGGCTAGAGTCAAAAGCCCAGCCAACAACGAACATCGACGCAAAACGATAAAACCAAGTCCGATCGCCGTGAACGCGTAGACGCTGTCCGCACCTCCACAAACCTCAGGAACTAGGACTTTTGTGTCCGCAATTTGTAGGACATGGCCCTCGACAATATGCGGGACGCCAATTGCATCCAAAAATCCGCTGCAAGCCCAGACAGAGATGGCCTGAAGCCGAAAGTTAAGTTGCATGTCTAGTCCACTAGGCAACGGAATCGAGATAGCAAACAAAGAACATATGGCGGTTATCCGCGTCCATTTCGCTCCACCAAAGGCAGCCAGCGACCACGCTGAAGCAACGATAACCGCCGCAAATTGGACAATCCATGGCGAATAGAGGTAGGCCCCCAACACCGAAAACCCTATTCCGCACCAAACAAGAAAAACAGCCATTCTTGCTCGGGGAAGACGAGCGGGGCGATAGTCGCATGTCCGAACGAGAAGCCAAACCCCAAGGGCGATCGAAAACGGAAAATAAAGCAAGCTCTGCTGCTCGACAAGCCTCCTTCCTTGCAAAACCAAAAACGGACTCATGCTCAAAAGTGGCACTACTAAGGCCATTAAAAGCCATAATCGAAGGGACTTCTTCTCCGTCGAATTCAACCGCATTCCGTTCAATGGTACGACACTCTTAGTTGTATCCAAAGCCTCCGTGGTAGCACTTGTTTCGGCTGAAACCAATTTATTCATTTCTGTTCTCAACCGAAGTCTGCAACGAAACCGTTCTGGGGACCAGGCGAATTTTACTCCGAGAAACACAAACACAAGAGATATAAAGCCGGATTTTGCAGGGTGGGACGTACTCCAATTTCCGGTTATCCTAGCCTTTTTCGTTTAGCGATCTGGGCTTCCAAGGACTGTAGAGCCGAATTCACCGACGACTGATCCGAATTGTTAAGTTTGGTTACGCCGCCAAAACGGCGTTCATAAAACAATCGGGAAAGCAGCTTTCCATCCAACACGATCGACTGCTCACCGAGTTTTTCTGAGGCAAATTGAAAGAACTCTTGCTGCGTCTGATTGGTGTTGCGATGGAGCCCCATTCGACTTAAAAGTCGAACCGCCCGATTGTAGAAGTCGACACGGGACAGCTTCGAATTTGCCCGCGAGGATCGCAACGTGATTTTCGGGAAAAAATTCGGAAAGCACCATAGCAACAACCGGTAGACTCCGACGGTGGAGCTCCCCAAGATGGTAATGCCTATGGCAACTTGCCAGGAAAACCAACGCCCCGGCGATAACAGAAATCCGACAACTTGATTGCTACGCAGTCGATCGACCGAGTTTTTTAGGTTGACCCACGCTTCGGTGTACGAACCATCGGACGATTCGCCAAAGAGAGAAAAGATCGTGCTCTGTTTGGATTGATCCATATTCATAATCATTTCCGACCAAAGCTCTTCCATCATTCCTAGCGATTGTCCGCTCGGCGTTCGTAAAGTTCCACCCGCATTGGAACCATCGCCTGGCGGTGTTGCATCCAACCTCATCCATGCTCCCCGTTTGATGTAGCTTGGAACCGGAAAAGAATGAGCATTCAGTTCCTCGACACTAAAGTACGCTTCGACCCAAACGTGCGCATGGCGTTGTTGAACCAAGAAGTACTCCCCCACTTCGTTATACTCACTTGGTCGAAAGCCAACGACGAGTCGTGATGGAATGTCTAGGGATCTCAAAAGCATGGTGAGTGCAGAGGCGAAGTATTGGCAGTGCCCTATTCGCTTGTTCAATAGAAAATCCACAATCGGATCCAGGTTTCGATCCGTTGGGCCTGTCAGCGAAAGGGTGTATTGAAAATCACGACCACTAGCGAGATATTCCTCAAGACATAATGCCTTTGCGAACGGCTTGGCATCGATCGCGTTACCAGCGGTCAGAACTTTGTCGCGGAACGGAATGATCGATTGTAGAGAGTCGGGGAATTCTAGCAATTCATCTCTGCGATAGGCACCAAAGGTACCAAATGGAATTTCTTGGGTGGGGGCTTCTTCGTCTCGCAAACAATCCTTCAGTTCCGGTAGTAGCGGACTCTCAATTCCATTCTTAAAAGCATAGGTAGAGTACGAGTATCGACGTTTCTGATTCTTCAATTGAACGGACTCACGCGTATCCAACATCCGCCAGTCTCGCCGCAACACACTAAAACCACTTTTCGTTAGGTTTTGAGAAAAGGGTGCAATGGTCGGAACGACCTCACCCAGACTCCCCTTCTCGATCATACTGATTGTTACCGAATCGTTTTCGTCTACTAGGGCATCATTCATCTGAGCGTGGAACGGAGGATCTCGCATAATCCGCAAGTCGCGAAGCAATCCGGTTTCGCCAGGTTGCCACATTCCCATTCGAGGTCCATCGAAGTACTTGTGCGAAACCGTCGCACGAATGTAAGGTGGCGATTCAGGTCGGTAGTTGGTTTTTTTGCGGTTGTCTCGCATGCTCATGCGGAAAACCGGAGTCTCGTCCTCACGCAGATTTCCGACCTTGCGTAGCGATACTTGCTCGTTGAATCCGACGCTGGCTACTCCATTTACGTTTCCGTCATACGCTCCCATATTCAGTCTTGGAAGCGAATAAAAGTAGGCAACCGAAAAAAGCAAGACGGAAAAGGATAGAGGGATGATGCCTCTGTTCCAACGCAAGGGTGCAAAGATTGGCCTGAGCCATGTTCGGCTAAGCTCCGGGGATTCGACGGCAGAGAGTCTGACTCCCGAGTTCCGTTTGGTTACCAACTGTTCCTTTCCTAGCCAGTGCAACAGCCTTGCCCAAAAGGTTGTCAATTCGGAAATGGATTCGTTATGTCGTAATTGCGATGCGTACTGGGCAAGGGCCAGCATCGCAGCGCAACCGATGGCCAGCACGGGAAGCATTAAGAGACCATAAAGTACGTTGTTATTGACCAACGCCCCGACCACTAACTCCAGCAGTAGGAAGACACCCCACTGTTCAAAGACTCGCTTTGATTTTTTTTGAAACATGAGCGGCAATTGAACGTAAACCAACAGATTGCCAACTTCGATAATTTGATTCGAAGTAGAATCGCTTAGGAAATCAAAGATTGCAATTATCGCTCCAGTGATCATGGCAACATAGACCACCCACCGATTCAATGAAAACCAACCCAGTACGTCCGTGTATGCAATCGAAAGAATCGAACAAAAGCCAACTAAGACAGGTAAGTTCCAAGACTGTTTGCCCAAACCAATTAAACCCGCCGCAATCGTTGCAAACAAACCGAAGTAGATCGTTACTCGGATAAAACTATGCTGCTGGTTCAAGGCTCCACCCGGTTCTTTCGCAATAATCGTTCGAGGCTCAGCGAGAAATCGCCAACCCCAATTTTTGCTTCAGTGCTTGAATTATCCAGAGCATTGCTCCAAGCGTGATCAGTAGGCCCAAAAAAATCGGAATTAGAAACTGGGGCGGTAAAAAGAAATTGGAACACCAAGCCCACAGATTGACCCAGTCAAGCATACAGTACAACGTTGCCGCACACAAATAGGGCCCGAATGGAAACGCGTTATCACGGGTCAGGATCCACACAAAGACCACAATCAGCATTCCAAAAAATGGGGCGAGAAAGAACCCTAGCCAAACGATTTGCCAGCCAAAGAAAGAACCAATCATCGCCATTAAAGTCACGTCACCAAAGCCCAACGCCTCTTGCCCCATCGCCCAACATGCCACCACACGGAAGCCCCATACCAACATCCCGCCAAGACCGATTCCAAAGAGTGAGGAAAGCAGCGATTCCCATTGCGAGGGGCCGACCACACAATACGCAACACTCAAGCATAGGAATCCGACCATCCAGAGCCCCAGTAGCATCCTCGTGCTGGGGCTCCTCCGCAACACCGCAAAAAAATAGACCACCGCTTTTTTTTGGCCTCGACGGGCGATCCAACGACGGTCCGCCATTCCAAAACACCACAGACTCCAAAACAACAGCCCAAATATTAGTCCAACACTTCCGTTCCAAAGTGGATTCCACGGATCGGGTGAATTGGCATGAATCGGCTCGGCGTTCCCAAGCAAGGCGGGGAACACGGGGCTCGACACTACGTGCAGCCTCCAATCGGGCAGAACTACGGAACCTACTAGCCCCAGAATCGTCCCAGGAATCGTGACTAGGTCAGGAATGGTTCGTTCGTCAAAGTCGATAAAAGTTGCAATGGTCATCAGCGTTATGAGCAAGGCAAACGCAATAAACTGATGTTGCAACGTGCTTAACGGGACCGCAACCAAACCTTGCGGCATGAACGTACCCGTCATGCTGTAGCGGTACAGGAACAGGAGTGCGATCGGCGTTGCTACCTCAATCAAAAAAGGCCTTAGCCAAAATGCTCGACCAAAGTGGATGCTCTCTCCTCGCCTAAACAACCAGCCCAAAATAGGAAGTTTGGCTCGCGCTTTCCTACCTAAAATCTCTGGGGGCAACGACTGCCAAGGGCTTATCAATCGTGGGAAGTAGGCAAAGGAATAGATTGCGAAGTTAATGAACGGCCCAAGAATTAACCCAGCGAACAACAATCCAATCTCAACGAGGCCCATACTGTTTTCCGTTGGAGTTCAAGGGATGCGGCGATACCAATCCACTATTGTCTCTGCAACCTGCTCCATCGATAGACCGTCGGTTGAGACTGCAAAATCCGCTACTTCTTTATACCACGGCATTCGCTTCTCCAGGATCGAGCGAATTTCGTCGAGGTCTCCAAGCTGGCTGAGCTTCGGGCGACGCGATTGCGTTGTGAGGTCTTTGGAAATCCGCTCGAAGAGAGTCTCTGGAGTCGCTTGCAACCAAACCGTCTTGCCCAGATTGCGAATGCAGCCGCGATTTTCAGGACGTTGGATAGCTCCACCACCCAAAGAAATGATTGCGGGTTCTGCGATCGATGCAAGGCTTGCAAGCTGACTGGATTCGAGATCGCGAAATCCTTCCTGGCCAACTTCGCAAAAAATTTCCGCAATCGTCTGGCCTGTGTCGGACTCAATTACCAGGTCAGTGTCGATGAGCCTACGAGCCAACAATTTGGATAAAAGTTGGCCAATGACCGATTTACCGCACCCGCGGTATCCTGTGAGAAGAAGGTGCTTTAGGACCGTGCCCACAATTAGGCTTGGATCGACTCGATCTTGATGCGTGTGTACTTTTGGCGGTGGCCCGTTCGCACTTCGTAGTTCTTTCGACGGCGAAACTTTTGGATGTAGATCTTTTCGCCTTGCTCCAAGCCTACTACGGAAGCGCTGACTTTGGCCCCAGTCAGGGTCGGTTGTCCAAGCTTTAGGCCTGTCTCACCGCCGATGGCGAGCACTCGATCGAAATCGACTTGATCGCCGGTTACGGCGGTGTCTCGGTAGTCAATGTCGAGCAACTGCCCCTCTTGAACTTTGAATTGACGACCACCGTCACAAATAATCGCGTACATAATGGATTCAGAAACAAGCAGTTACAAAAACGAAAATCCCGGAACAAGCCCGGTTTACGGAGGGTAGAGGATAGCAGCCGACCTGACTATCGTCGAGTCCAAAGCCCCAATTTTCCCGAAAGTTCATCCGTTCGGGGCTAGCCCCGGGCTGTTAAAAAACTGGGGTTGTGGAGCATTCATAGTTGCGCAACTTTTCTTCCACTTCGCCTGTTGGAACAGACTGGCAAACCGATTCATCTTGCTTCCGTCGGTTTTCAACCGGCGGGGCAGCATCTGTC
>Ga0105046_10013633_pt1 | contig 12575 bp, 9 predicted proteins | sample MAT03_FD_78385 | JGI IMG/M metagenome (GOLD analysis project Ga0105046, IMG submission 78385) | Freshwater microbial communities from Lake Fryxell liftoff mats and glacier meltwater in Antarctica - MAT-03 (megahit assembly) | ecosystem: Environmental > Aquatic > Freshwater > Ice > Liftoff... | reverse complement strand
CAACCTTTACCGGGTCAATATCCATTCCTACCGTTTTGGCATTTGCAAACCGAAGGCTACGGATCCGGACAGTTCAGGGAAATCTATTAAGTGCTTCGAATTCTTGTACTTTCTACAACACCGGTGGCGAAATTGAAGATTACACCATATCCATTGATGCGATCATAGGGGCAGGTCCATTAGTTGTACGTGTGCCCGACGCAACTGGAATTACACTCACATCCAATGCTACTTCAACTGCCCGTTGGTCAAAGGCAGGAACTACATATGATAGAGTTAAAATCAAATTCTCAGACGATGGCGGAGTTACATTCCCTTATCTTCTGGTAAACAATACGCCAAATACATCAGCAGATACGGCCGAAAATTTTACCGTTCCCGGAATCATAACCACACAAGGTAGAATTCAGATTACCAATCAAAACGATTCGACCATTGGTGACATTTCAAATAACGATTTCACAATTACAGGTTATTGCTGGCCATGGAATACCAGTTGTACCAATAATTTTATCCGGTCGGTGGAATTGAATACACTTAAAACAACAAGTTCCTGTTCTTCAAGAGGTTATACAGTGATTGGGGCCTCTGGTACAAATACCACTACCCTTTATACCGGACAGTCATTTCCGATGACCATTAAGACCTCAAAAACCAATCCTGCTATGGGAGTTGCAGTATGGTGTGATTTTAACAATGATCTTGATTTTGCTGATCTCGGTGAATTCCTTTATGCAAGTGGAAGTCTGGATACTACATTTAATACAAGCATTGCTATTCCGGAGGGGATTTCAATTGGTCTGAAGCGGTTTAGGGTACGAACGGTTAGAGGTACTTTACTTGGTGAAAATGATTATTGTACTTTCTTCAATACAGGAGGTGAAATAGAGGATTATACCATTAACATTGATGTTTTGGAAGGTCCAGGTCCGTTAACAATTACAGCTCCGAATGCAGCAGGACTTACGCTTGCAACTACCGGTTCAGCCACATACCTGGCTCAATGGAGAAAAGCTTCATCTACATACGATAGGGTTAGGATTAAATTCTCAGCAGATGGAGGCGCCACTTTTCCATACCTGTTAGTAAATAATACGCCAAACCTTTCCACGGATACTTCGGAAACGTTTGTTATTCCAGGTATCATTACTACACAAGGTAGAATACGGATTGCCAATCAGGCAGATTCAACGGTCTCCGATATATCTGACAATGATTTTACTATTTCAGGATATTGCTGGCCATGGTCTATGAGTTGCAGCAGCAGTTTTTTACGTAGAGTTACGTTGAATACTCTTAACACAACCACCACATGTGCAACAAGAGCGTATAATCTTGCATAGGCTTCAGGCACCAATACCACTACATTGTTCATGGGCCAATCCTATCCATTCACTGTTAAAACATCGAAAACGAGTCTCACGCAAAGTGCAGCCATCTGGTGTGATTTGAATGATGATAAGGATTTTGATGATGCAGGTGAGTTGCTTTATACCAGTGCAATCCTTGATACTACTTTTACAGGCAGTATCTCTATTCCTGAAGGATTAAGTGTTGGTGTGAAAAGATTCAGGATCCGAACGGTGAGGAACAATTTGCTTGGAGCCGGAAATTCCTGCACTTTTTACAATACAGGTGGAGAAATTGAAGACTACCAGATCAACATTGATGTAGTAGCTGGAGTTGGCCCAATCGTTGTAAGACAACCAAATTCAGCAGGAATCTCTATTGCAGGAAATTCGACGTATACAGTTCGTTGGGCAAAAGGGGCAACTGCATTTACTACAGTTAAAATCAAGTTGTCGGCTGATGGGGGATTAACGTATCCATATACACTTGCTGAAAACATTTCTAACACATTGTTAGAGAATACTACAAACATCACAATGCCTGGTATTATAACCACACAGGCAAGAATACGGGTTGCTAATCAAAGTGATTCTACCGATGGCGATGTGTCTGACAATAATTTTACGATTACTGGATATTGCTGGCCTTGGGGAATGAGTTGTACCAACAACAGCATTAATAATTTCACTTTAAATACGATTAGCAGGGCCAGCGGATGTGGTAATGTCAGAGCGTATACAGTGGTAAATGCCTCTGGAGCCGGAACAACAACCATGCAAAGAGGAATCAGTTATCCGTTTACCATTAATACCAGTGTTGCCAACCCAAATATGGCCGTTGGAATCTGGTGTGATTTTAACGGAGATCTTGATTTTGATGATGCAGGTGAGTTTTTGTATGGAAGTCCGTCATTTGGAACAAGTTTTTCAGGGAATATAACCATACCAGGAACTACAGCCACGGGTCAGCGAAGGTTGCGGGTGAGAACCGTTCGTGGTACTTTGCTCACCGCATCAAATGCCTGTACATTCTTTAACTCCGGTGGAGAAATAGAAGATTACACAGTGACTATTGATCAACCAACTATCACCATCACAAGCCCAACTCCTGATATTTGTTCCGGAACAGCATTAAGTGTTGCCTTCACAACCACCGGTACATTTCTTCCCGGAAATACTTTCCAGGTTCAGATTTCGGCTTCAAATGGTGTGTTTGGCGGAGGAACTTCAATTATTGGTTCAGGTAGCACCTCCCCGATTTCCTGTTTCTTAAGTATCGGTGCACCGGCCGGATCATACAGAATAAGGGTTGTTTCTTCAACACCGATACCTGCCGTATTCGGAACAAATTCTGCCTACTTTAACGTTTTTGGAAAACCAGCTAAACCAACATCTTCCTCTGTGGCACGTTGTGGTCCGGGAACTGTAACCTTAACTGCATCCGGTTGCTCAACCATGCAATGGTTTGATGCTGCTTTACAAGGAAATCTTGCCGGAAGCGGAACAAGTTTTGTAACACCTTCGCTCGCTTCCAGCAAAACCTACTATGTGGCTTGTATTGATGGTCAGGGCTGTCAAAGTCTTCGAACACCTTCTACGGCTGTCATCACACCACTTCCAACTATATCCCTTTTTGCTCCAACATCAGGAACGGTTGATTTAACAACGGTTGTCATTGCCGGATCTGGTTTTACCAATCTTGATTCCGTTGTATTTTCAGGAAACAAAAAAGCAACCATACTTTCAAGTGCTGCTTCCAGCATTAATGTTAAAGTTCCGATTGGTGCAACAACCGGCCCAATAACCGTTTATACACGTTGTGGTAGCGTTGCAAGTTCTTCCAGCTTTACGCCAATTGTTCCTACCATAGCAACGCCTACCAGCAGCCTTCCGTCTGGCACCTATCCAACCAGTACAACCACAACACTCAGTTGTGCCACATCAGGAGCCAGCATCTACTATACATTAAATGGAAATACACCGGTACCAGGAACGGATTTTACGTTGCTCTATACGGGTTCTCCGGTTTTCATTGGAAGTAGCCTTACACTTAAAGCGATTGGTTTCCGAAATGGTTGGGTTACTTCCGGGATAGCCGTTGAGTCATTCATAATATCGGCTCCAACCATTGTGGCAGCACCCGTGATTTCACCAGATAGCGGAACCTATGTTGGAGGTCAATTGTTGACCATCACATGTTCAACTCCACAAACAACCATTTATTTCACTCTAAATGGACAGGTTCCTGTCCCAGGAGTAAACACTCCCATCAAATATCTTGGGCCAATAATGTTGACACAAACTTCAACTGTGAGGGCTATCGCTTTTCGCAATGGCTGGCAGGATAGTCCGGTTTCGGTGTCTCATCTGATTATTTCCGGTGCATCCAGTTTATCCGCATGTACTTATTCACCTCCTCCAGGAATTTATGGAGTGCCTCAATCGGTTACCATTTCCAATCCGGATCCATTAGCGAGCATCTACTTTACAACGGATGGCACAGATCCTTATAAATATTTTCCATTGGCCAAACCGTATGCAGGTCCGGTAGCAATTAATGCCTCTGCCCCTTTGAAGGCATCTGCTTACCGTGATGGTTTTGGTGATAGTCCCCGAACGGTTGGTTTGTATACCATAGGAGCTATTCGGTTTGCTACGGAAAACTTAGCTGATGCCGTTTATTACACAGAAGAGGTTGGACCTGCGAATCAGAAACCAGACAAAGCAGTGAAAACCATTCTCAAATCTGTCGGTGACATGACGGTTTCTCTTTATCCAAATCCAACCAATGGCAACCTATCTATTGATTTTGGAATAGAGAAAGAGAACATTCAAATTACCATTCTGAATGTGGTTGGTCAGGTAATTCAAAGAAGTAACACGATTGGGGTATCCACCGGATCAGTAATTAACCTTGCCGGTAATTCTCCGGGAATGTATATCGTACGGATAACCGATCAAACAGGCAACTTTGTTGATAAGAAGCTAGTTCTTCAGTAGTTGATTTGCCAATAACAAAAAAGGCCACAGCTGATGAGTTGTGGCCTTTTTTATTATGAGGTTGTTGTGGCGTTTAGCCTTTGGATATGTCGGTTACCGGATTTGTCGCATGCCATCCAGATTTTCCTATGATTGGAGGCATAGGTCTTTTGGAATACCATTATCTATTACTCAATCGGTGGTCAATTCTTCTATCGAACCCAATCATAGCACATAAGTTGTATTTCATAAGGATCATTTTGGGGTAACCTTTGACCTAACGGAGTCGAGCACAATAACAAAGACCCTATTTTTTGGTCAAAACTGGATTCAAGATGAATAGGCTCCTTTTATTCACTTTTAAAGTCAGACTAATATGAACAGCACCCGAATTATCTTAGTGGAAGATAATCCTGAAATACAGGATTTATTCGAACTACTTTTTGCCAATATGGATGAATTTGTATTGGCGGGATCCTATCAGAATAGTTTTGATATTGAAGGGCATGTAGAAAGCGAAAGGCCTGATATTTTGCTTATTAATATCGAGCTACTTGTGATGGCTGGCCTCAAACTGGTTAAAAAGCTAAAAAAGAGCCATCCAAAACTACGCATTCTACTGCTTTCGGTATTCGAAGACGATGAAGACGTCATTTGTGCCATGAATGAAGGAGCGGAAGGGTTTATATTAATGAACAAATCAATTGACCAATTGGCCGCTGATTTTCGTGAATCGATCGTCAACATAAATTCAGTTCCTGAAATCCTCACCAACAATGTAAAGCCGATGTTGAATGGCTCTGATCGGTTCACCAATGGAGAAAGTTTGGACTCGCATAAACTGAGTGCAAGAGAAAGAGAGGTTTTGGAAATTTTATCAAAAGGAGCATCGTATAAAAAGATAGCAGAAGAGCTTAATCTTAGCTATGGAACGATACATTCGCACATTAAGAATATCTACAAAAAAATTGGGGTGAACAGTATGAGTGAAGCTGTGGTTAAAGCAATGAAGGACAAGTTGGTCGTTTTGTTTTAAATTCCCTTTTCAAACAATTTCATAGGTTGATGCTAAAAAAGTTTCCTTTTTTACAATACTAAAACCGGATCCTCTATGTGTGGTCGCTTTGCCCAGATACGGCATTCTGAAAAATACGCAAAACGCTTCGGCTTGCTTGCTTCTGACAATTTGGATCATGAGCCAAATTATAATACGGATATCGGGAACCCTGCATTGATCGTTGGTTCAGATAAAGTGATCCGGAAAGCGATTTTCGGCTATACTCCGGAATGGTCAGAAAAACCTATGTATCTGTTTAATGCTCGATGCGAAGGGGACCTTAATCCTGGAAATGAAATTCATTTTCAAGGACCCATGGGCATTTTTGATAAACCATCTTTCCGGCAGGTGATTAAAAATCAAAGGGTGGTTGTACCAATTGATTATTTTATTGAAGGTCCGGAAAAGGAAAAACTAAAAAAGCCCTTTCTCATCCACCGAAAGGATGGTGATTCTTTTCTTTTGGCTGGAATACAAGGAAATTGGACTGATAAAACTACGGGGATTTCTAAAAGTACCTTTTCAATTCTCACCACCGCCAGTAATGATCTGCTGGGAAAAGTGGGCCATCATCGTTGCCCACTGGTATTGCCTGATTCTCTTTCTAAAATCTGGCTTGATCCTCATTCTAGTAAGGAAGCCCTTTCCCAATTGATGATCCCATTTGAAGATACGGATTTTGAAGCCTATCCTGTCGATCCTCAAATTGGAAAAAGGAATACGGTTGCCAATCCTAATAATGACCCGGAATTGATGAAACCTTTGGGTCCTGGTTTATAAGAAAAGGGCTCAGATTGCACAGGGGTCAGACGGTTTTGAACCGTTAGACCCCTTTCACTTAGGTCCATTCTAAACTGTTAAAAGTAAAAACGGAGTCAGACGACGGTTCTAAACCTTCAGATTCCTGTACGCAGAAGTTTTGAGAATTATTCTAACCCAAACAATATTCCATTCAAAATGAATATGATAAAGAAAGGAACGAAAATAGAGAAGAAAGAAATCAAAACTGCTTTCAGAAACCAGGTTCCTGTAAACCGGCTTAAGCTGTAGGTGTAATGAATAAAAATGATTGGGATAATACTCCAGGTCAGGCTGGTGTTCAAATATCGTAAAGCTGGAAACATTATCACCAGAAAACTGGTGTAAAAAGCCAGAAGATACAATTGAAAGATAGAAAACTCTGTAAAATTGAACCGTTTCCGAAAGAAAAGGAACAATATAAAACCGGCACAGATACTGAGGAAGGCCAGATACCAGGCAACATTTTCCTGCAAAGAGGTCCCCATAGCGGTCGTGTCAATATTGATGGCCATTTCGCCGGCTCTTGGTGATCTCACGCCCAGCTATTGTAAAATTACGGTAGTCAATTCCGGAACTTTAAGAATGATCAGAATATACATATAAATAAAAGCAAGTGGATACCAAACCTGATGATCGATTTGGAATGAAAACAGCTTTGGCATAATTGCAAAAAGCAAAACCGGGATCAAAACGAAGCGGAATGGACTTACGTACCTGGTTCTCTGACCTTCCAGATAATGAGAAACCATCTTTCCGGGATCCACAGCAAGATCGGCAAACGTGCGAAGAAATCCTCTGTCCCAATCCGTAATGGTGAGTAGCAAAACTTTCAGACTCGAATGAAATGTGATTCGATTGTTTGCAGAAACGCCCTGACCACATTGGCTGCAGAATTTACCTTGTAAAGGTGACTGGCAGTTTTTACAAACTTCTGGTTTCAAGTTGGTTATTGGTTTTGAATTCTTCCTTCGATTTCAAAATCCCGGAAAGAAAAGCAAGGATATGCTTTTCATAAACCTGATTGGAGAATGATTGAAATCCATCACATTTTTCTATCCCTTTTATAAATTGCTAAGGTTTCGAATTCCAACCAAAACACCTAATACTAAATTAGTTTAAACAGGATTATAGTTTGATAGAGGTAAGTTTTTCCCTCTATTTACTTAATTATCATTGTTTTACATTGGATCTTATTTAGATGTTTTCCACTGAATAGCCCAAATCACACCGATTTGGGATTTATTGTTCAAAATGAATTGATCATTTTTTGATGTAGTTGAAGTTGTTTGATTTGTAGCGTTTTATCCATCGCTCCCACTACGTTTGTTTAACAAACATTTTAAATCCTGTTTAACATGAACAAAAAAATAATTCTCGCTGCTCTTGTTGGTGGCATTGCCTTTTTTTTCGCTGGCTGGTTGTTATATGGAATCCTGCTGGCTGATTTTACAACAGCCAATTTTAATCAATGTATGGCCCGTAAAATGGAAGATATGGTTTGGTGGGCCATTATTGCCAGTAATCTGAGCTCGGCCCTATTTATAGCCATCATTTTTTATTGGACCAAAACCACAACTTTGTTGGGTGGTATTAAGATGGGTGCCTTCATTGGCCTTTTTACGGGTCTTGGTTTTGACCTTAGTTTTCATTCTATGAATTCGATGTTTCAAAGCGAATTCGCTATTTTAATTGATGTTGGGATGGGGACACTTATGTCTGCTTTGGCTGGAGGGTTAATTGCCCTGGTTTTAGGGTCAGGCAAAGAAAAAGCTGCCTGAAATCCGGTATTTGAAAGAAATTATTTTAGAAGATTTAAAGCCATCTTGAGAATAGATGGCTTTTTTATTTTTTTTCAATCTTATTTGAGTTGTAATTCCAAAATCGATTTCCCTTGGATTAAAATAAATTTTTCTTACTTATTAAATCCTGTTCCCATTTGAGATCCAGACATCAATGAAAAGCACCATTCAATTTCAACTAAGTAGAATAAAGGCAAATTTGGCAGTATTCCTGATCCTCGTCGTCATTGGTATTTTGGTGGTTTATACCGGGTATCTGCACCAGTCCGTCAAACAGGCGATTGCGTATCTTACCGTAATGGTTTTCAGTGCTTTCCTGATTGATTTTTCCACAAACAATAAGCCTTCCGGAACTGAATTTAGTGTTCGAAATCCTCGAAAAGAATCTGGTTACTTCCTGCTTACTGTTGTTTTGGGTTCTGTCTTTTTATATTTCCGGTTTTTGGCACCAGTTGATTGGAATCATCAGAATCTATGGATCAAGCTGGCAGTTTTGCCCTGTATCTTGTTTGTTTTTCCGGTAGGTCTGGCCATCATTATGCTGCTTCTGAAGTATAAGCCGGCCGATATGGGAATCAGGCTTCAGGGATTGTGGATCGCAGTTCCGATCATCTTTCTTTCTGCAATCACCAACCACTTTGTTTCCCCTAAGAGTCTCACCTGGAACGCAATGATGGCTGAGGGAGGAAGCATTGCAGGTACCCTTTTTACAGGTTTGATTGTCGCCGGATTGTCAGAAGAATTTTTCCGGGTGGTTGGTCAGACGAGGATAGGCGCTCTCTGCAAAAATTATGGGATGGGTTGGATTATTACTACAGTTATCTGGGCATTTATGCATGCGCCCAAATGGTATATGGAAGAAAAAGATATTCAGGATGCCGTTTTGGGTTCCATCCGGATCATTCCAATCGGATTAATGTGGGGCTATCTCACGCACCGTACGAAAAGTATTCTACCTTCCGTTCTGGTGCATGGTACTAATTTCTGGGGCCTCCAGAATTTCTGAAATTGGAATTCTATCTTACCAGATCGTTCATTTTCCGAACGATGGCTCCAACATTGGTGAGTTCTCCGTAATTAGAGTCGATGCCATGTCGTTCTTTCTTGCCTGTTCGCTTTTCAAGCATCAGAAAACTGTTTTCATACATATTCTGAATACCGGCTATGCTGGCTGTTTCCTCCGATCCTGACATCATTTTCAGTGTCCAGCCTTTGTCTCTGTAAACACCAAGAATTTGAAAGTCTTTACCTGTATTATTCTGAAGATAGCTGCTTTGATTTTTGAGCCACCAGGATTTAAACTTTTTGAAGGCTTCGTCGAACGGAGGTTTTTCCATATAAATTTTTGTCAAAGATACTATTAGTTCTTAAATCTGAAATCAATGGATTTGTTTTCAAATCTTAGCGAATAATAACATCATGAATTTCAATGAGTTAAATGCGATTGAAACTTCTAAAAAACGCTTGTTTTTAGTACCACATTCGCATAAAATGAAATAAGAATAAAGCATTTTTTGATCCGTGTAGATGGATTTTATCCCCAAACAAAACGTACACTCCCAAATAATACGGACTCGAATATTTTAAATTCAATTCTTTCTCTGCTTTAAGGAATTCGGAGCGATTATGGCCCCAGCCCCCAAAATCCGCTGAAGCTCTTAACCGATCTCAATGAAAAAGGAACCACCATTGTTATGGTTACCCACTCGGAGCACGATGCCAAATTTAGTCACCGGATCATCCGGATGTTGGATGTCCAGACCGTAACAGAGAATATTCTCGTCTTAATTTCTTTTCAACTCCCCACAGAATATGTTTTATACCTTTTTCAAAATCGCTATTCATAACATATTGAAGAACAAAATCTTTAGTACTATTAATATTAGTCTGAGGACGGAATAGTTTTATAACGCAATCCAGTTAAAACCTATCGGATAAATCGATGAAGAGCGATTTTTAAAAATGCTATGTTTGCGCCTTCATCTCCTGTATTTCTTTTCATAATGAAATCTCTTTCTTCCATTGCCTTTGCAGGTAAAAAAGCCCTTGTCCGGGTTGACTTCAATGTTCCTCTGAATGCAGAATTTGAGGTTACCGACGACAATCGTCTGCGTGCAACAATTCCTACTTTGAACTATATTCTGGCCAATGGCGGTTCCATTATTCTGATGTCTCATCTGGGTCGTCCGAAAGATGGACCAACGGATAAATACTCGTTGAAGCATGTCATTTCTGCATTGTCTCAACTTTTGGGTAAACCCATTCAGTTTGCAAACGATTGCATTGGCGCAGAAGCCGTTGAAAAATCAGCCGCTTTAAAGCCAGGAGAAGTTTTGCTTCTGGAGAATCTCCGGTTTTACAAAGAGGAAGAAAAAGGCGACCTTGCTTTTGCAGAAAAGCTTTCCAAACTCGGAGATGTATATGTAAACGATGCCTTCGGAACGGCTCACCGGGCACACGCTTCTACGGCAGTAATGGCTCAGTTTTTTAAAGAGAAATGCGCCGGTATGGTGATGGAGGCCGAATTGGTAAATGCCAAAAAGGTGCTTGACGGCGCTACTCGTCCTTATGTTGCCATCATGGGAGGAGCCAAAATTTCGGATAAGATTCTCATTATTGACCAATTGTTGGATAAAGTGGATACCCTCATTATTGGTGGTGGAATGGCCTACACATTCTTTAAAGCACAAGGAGGAAATATTGGGAACTCTTTATTGGAAGCCGATAAAGTAGATCTGGCTTTAAGTCTGATCGAAAAGGCCAAAGCGAAAGGCATCAACCTGTTGCTTCCTCCGGATTCCATCGTGGCAGATGCCTTTTCAAACGATGCCAATACGCAGATTTGCGATAATATGAACATTCCGGATGGATTTCTTGGATTGGATATCGGTCCAAAAGCCATCGAACTTTTTACGAATGCTCTGGCTGGTGCAAAAACTATTTTATGGAATGGTCCGATGGGCGTTTTTGAAATGGCGAACTTTGCCAAAGGAACCGAAGCCATTGCCCATGCTGTGGTAAAAGCGACTTCAGAAGGTGGTTATTCATTAATCGGGGGAGGCGATTCTGCTGCTGCCGTGAATCAACTTGGCTTTGGTGATCAGGTTTCGTACGTTTCCACAGGTGGAGGTGCGCTGCTTGAATACATGGAAGGCAAGGTACTTCCCGGGGTTGCAGCATTGGAGTAATACGATCCTCAAAAGGGCTTTGATAGTCCAAAAGCAGCTTGTTTTCCAACTTCAATTTAGTGATCGAATGCCACTGAGGTTGGAAATACGTGGATGGGCCTGAACGCACGATCGGAAATGTAAATTCTGGCAGCTTCTCGCTTGTAGTAGTGTTCCACAGGATCAATACGTACTACAAATATAAAGCAGGTTTGGGACAAAGCCGTAGGCATTGGACTCTCGAAAGTTGATTACAAATCGGTTATCTTTTGATTGAGAATTCCCTGGTGAATTTGAGATCAATCAAAAGGTCATTTTCTGCATGTTGGATGGATTATTTGGGGCTTTCCCTCCTTCCGTCGGGCAGGGCCCTTACTCCAAATCCTCGTCCGCTCCTTTGTCACGTCCTCCGGGTTTTCCGTGCGGTCCCTAAGCCGATCGATTCGAGGCTATGCCGATATTAAAATGTTGATAATCAGTATATAATGGTTAAGTTAGATGACAATTCTGGGTTTAAACGAGGCAGTTGAGTTGTGTAAAGTTCATTGTCTATACAATTTAAGTTTTGCAGTTCGAAAATCGTAAACTTTTGAGCTTTACACACTTTTTTTTACACTATCGCAATAATTGATAAGATGAGATAAAAAAAGAAGGCATTTGCCTCCTTTGCTTTGATAGATAAGGTGAGCGCACCCTTTACCTATGTGAAACCTACAAGGGACCGAAGCTTTGAAATGATCCTGAGCTGGAATGCAACGGCTCCGGTAGTGAAACGGCCAAGTGGAACCGAATACAGCATTGCCGCAGACCGCATGGCGGGTGCCCTGGATGAAGGGCAAAGCTTGTGTATGATCCGTGCCGAAAATGCGGTGAAGCAGGTGCTGGATGTGATTTACAGTGGAAAAGCCAGCAAAGAAGAACTCAATCTGGAACTGCCAGGCGAACCCGACCAGTACACCCTCCGGTATTTTGAACGGGCAGGCAACCTGATGGCCACCGTGCCTCCGCATAGCGTGGTGAAAATGAGTACCATTCCGCCTCCTGCGGACCCTGGTTGCCAGCTTATCCCTCATACTTTGGTAGCCAGGTACCCAAAGATGCCTTTGCGATGCGTCTGGATTACTTTGCCGGTGATTTTACCAGTCGTGAAACTAATGCAAACACATCCACCTACCGACTGGGAAAACAATGGATTTCTGGTTAACAAATAGTGGACGAAAAAACGAAACCGAGCTCCACGACGGCAACATAGCCGCCTGGAAATGGACCGCTCACAATGCCACTCCCTGGAGTACAGCGGCAGTACAAGAATACTACCGCTACGACCGTTTAGGCAGAATACGCCAAAGCCGGAGAGGTACCGGTTTTACAAACAGCGAATGCCTGTTTAGCTATTCCGACGGAAGTATGACAGGCCATCATT
>Ga0105046_10013632_pt1 | contig 12575 bp, 11 predicted proteins | sample MAT03_FD_78385 | JGI IMG/M metagenome (GOLD analysis project Ga0105046, IMG submission 78385) | Freshwater microbial communities from Lake Fryxell liftoff mats and glacier meltwater in Antarctica - MAT-03 (megahit assembly) | ecosystem: Environmental > Aquatic > Freshwater > Ice > Liftoff... | reverse complement strand
ATCGCAACTCATCACTCAGAGAGTGATGTCTACTATAGTAGCCGTCACTCTCCGAGTGACGTAGCCCCGCGATTCCTGCCGTATCACAGTTCATCGAAGACGATAACAATGAACGGACGCTTTGGAATCGCAACTCATCACTCAGAGAGTGATGTCTACTTTGAATCGCAGTAATGTATGAACTCGCCGGACTTCAGGCCCGCCTTGCGAGGGTTGTCAGCGATATAGCGACGAAAGTATTCGAATTGGGCCTCGGATCGGACCAGATGATCGAAGCCATCCTGTTGCCAGAAGCGGCCTGATTGATGACCACGTTGATTGATCGTTCGAGCGGTGAAACGTTTCCACCCTTCGCACTGCCTGAGCATTGCATCGTCGTCAGGAAACACGACGAGCAGGTGGATATGATTTGGCATGACCACAAAATCTGTCTGCCAGTATCGATCTCCATCGAACTTCAGCAGACTGTCCGCGACTGTTTTCGCGTTCAGTGGATCTTTCAGCACGCAGGCGCCGTAACATTGGTCGAGCTTATCGTGCCATCGCGCCGAAAACAGCTTATAGAATTCATTTTGCGACGGTCTGTCGAGTTGCTGCAAGTCGAGTCGCCACGTGGCCGCATGCGGATTGACTCCGTGTTCGTCAAGCCAGTTGCGTCGGTCACGGTGCCAGCCTTCAACAACCTCGCGTGGCATGGAATCGTGAGTTCGGAAGGTGATGAAACAGACAACTCCAGCCTGAGACCAGTGCGGCAATTTTCGATACAAAACCGCCGCTGCTTCGTCTGGATCAAAAAAATGCAGTTCCATCGGTTTGCAGCCTCCAGTTCATCACTCGAAGAGTGATGCGATTCATAGTAGCCGTCACTCTCTGAGTGACGAAGCCCGCGTATTCTGCCTGTCGGATTTTATTACCAAGCGTCCGCTGCGCAAGGAATCACAGTTCATCACTCAGAGAGTGATGTCTACTTTGGTGCTGCTTCATTTGCTCGTCTTCCCAGTGACAGACTCCTGTAGTGCCAGGATTTCTTTTTGACAAATGAAGCCGACGCGGTCCGCAGCCAGCATCAAGCTGGTCCAGTGAAAGATATCGGTCACCGACAACTTCGACGTGCGAACGGCGTCAATCACCGGCAAAAGGCAATCCTGAATGTCGTCACTCATTAGCCCTTCGTCGCTGCATTCGACCTGATAGCTGCCCTTGTGCATCAGTTCGACAGACAGGTCCATCACATCGGCCCATCGCTCAGCAGCAATGAGGCGCTTAAAATTCCGTCCGATCGTTTCGTAGGCGGCATCGTCATAGTCGAAGTTGTAATTCAGGCAACCATGATCGACCTTTGTCGCATCGTCGATGGCCTGCATCGTCACCACTTTCAGATCAGCTGCCGGATCTTCGATCTTCAATCGAGCTTCAAGCAGTCGCTCCAACTGGCGCTCGTCTTGAGCGAGCCCCACAATCAGCGCTACGAGATCGGCCTTCGTGCATTTGGACAATGCATTCCGCACCAGGTCAATATTATCGACCGCCGCGCGCTTTGCGGGTTTCTTTTTTCCAGGGACACCACGTTTGGCCATGCTTCGGGCTCACATAGAAAATGATTTGACAGTGGAAGTGTCGCACAGTGTCCAGATTCGTTCCAGCTTCGACAAGCATCGTTCCAAAGTAGCCGTCACTCTCTGAGTGACGAAGCCCGCGTTTGTTGCCTTGCAGAATCGTTTCGCCAGTCGTAACCGCGCGAGGACTCGCATTTCATCACTCAGAGAGTGATGTCTACTATAGTGACACAAATCGCCGCCATTGCAAATAAGCGGCAAGCGTCAGATGTCCATCCGGAAGTGGTTTGACGAGTTCGACCGAGCGGGCATCGATCCGATGTTTGTCACCGTTGCGTTCGATGACAAGATCCAGCCCGAATTCGCTGTCCTCCGGCCACTCCATCGCCACCACTGACACAACGTCACCCAGCACTTTGGCCGAGAAAGGAAAACTCAATTCTTCCTCCAACGCCGTCATAAACCCCGTGTGTTGTTCGTATTCGTCGTACGCATCGACACACGCCTCCTCCCGCGCTTCTTCAATCGCCCCGGGATCGAGGGAATCGATCCATTGAGTTGGCGTGGATTTTTTGTTGGGTTGTTTTGCCATGATGAGAACTATTCGTGTTTGTTTGGATTAATGCGTCAGCAAGTCTGTGATCGACATGCGGGATGCGGACGGTCGGCACGTCAGCCAGGAGTTTAACAGACCGTTGAACAAACTTCGCCGGGGTTTGTGAAATCTACGGGGATCGTGATATTGGGCTTCGATGCAGCGTTCATTGGTGCATCTTGCAGGGCGGAATCATCGCTTGATGTTGAGAGCCAACCCGGCCAGAATAACAACATGGAAATTCAAGGCACTGTACAAAATGGCGTGATTGTACTCGACGACGTTGCTTCGCTGCCGGAGGGAGCGAGAGTCGTCGTGTTGACGCTCGAGCCTTTGCCGCCAAATCCGCTGTCCACCAAACGGCGAGTGCAACTACCGCTGGTAACAAACGGTGAGCCCGGCGGCATTCAGTTAACGAACGAACGGATCTACGAAATCCTGGATGAAGAAGATGGCGAAGCCGTAAAGCGAAGCTGGAATGCACCTTCTTGATATCAACGTCTGGGTGGCGCTCGCGTTCCTCGCGCACCATCATCACGTTCCCGCCAAGCGTTGGTTTGATGGCTTGCCCGATAGTAGCCGTTGCTATTTCTGTCGATTTACTCAACAGGGATTTCTGAGACTGGCAAACAATCCTGCCGTGCTGTTCGTAGTCACCGTTGGCATCGATCAACGCTACCTCCCGCGCTTCGTCAATCGCCTCGGGATCGTGGGAATCGATCCATTGAGTTGGTGTGCATTTTTTTTGGGTTGTTTTGCCATGAGTCTGCTCGTCCATTTCAGAGAGTCCATACACCCCTAGAGATTCCGCCTCTGTTATCGAAATGGAGTATTTGTGAATAGAGTGCTGTTCGTAGAGATGCCCCAGATTTCGCAGGCAATCGCATGATTTACAACGTCACTTAGATGTCGCAGATTGCGGAATCGATGCGGGAGAGAAGTTTCGAACTTTCCCCACGGTAATCCTCTGACTTCGAAAGACACATGCGATGCCACGATGCGAAAGTTGTTGGTCGAACGTGTTGGACTGCACTTCGCTTAGCGCCAAGACTGAACGGACGGTGTCGATGTTGATTGCTGCCGTCCAGACGGGCCACGAAAAGAAAGTGTCGCGGCTTCGGTGGCCTTTGAAGCCGATCGTCTGAAGATAACGCGGTCCTGGGGCCGTTGTTAGTAGCGGAATTGCTTCGATAGCAAGACGATTGGCCCCGAGCATTGAGCCGATCTTTTTCCGATCAGGGTCACCACTCGGATTTCGCCAGCGAAGCGCGTAGCGGTTGTCGTCGAGTGGATCGAACCGCAGGGACAGTGTTTGTGTGGGATCGTCGTACTGCCAGGTTTCAAAGATAGTCTTGTGCAGATGCTCAACTTCGCAGGCATTTATGACGTTTCTCATCGTTTCCAGAAAGTGTTGGTGTCCAGCACCGGCCATGGTTCTCAGAGCGGTGTCCTGAATCGTCACTCCGTCGTTTTCCGACACCAAGCCGTCGCACCCGAACGCCGCATAGAAGTCGATCGTTGTTCGACTGGCAGCCGTTGCTTCGGTGAGGGCGGCTTGGATCTTTTTGCGAAACTCGTCGTACGGAACGGTCGTGTTTTGGCCTAGCTCGGTGAAATGCGGCGATGTCGCTTGACCGTGCAATGCAGATTGAAGCACTTCGACGATCTCATCGGCTGTGATCGGCGTCCGTGTTACAAGCACTGGATGCCAGACTCCCGAGTGTTGCCATTTCATGCGAACGTCGTGATTGGGCAACGAACTCGTTAATGTCCTGAGAAGCCCCAACGAAGAAAGAAAACCAAGCGGGTTTGTTGCATCGAGACCTGGACATGAAAGCTCGTGATACAGAGGTTGTTTGGGAGTGCATGGCGCTGACAAAGTGATAGGCGATAGATCGTGCTTGGGATCCGCACTTGCGACCCAGTCGGAAAGTCGCAGTGACGTTTCCAGCCATGCCAGTCCCCACCAGCCAAACCTGCGATTTAGTTTCCAGAATCGTGCGGCGATCCCAGAATCGATTTGATGAGCGGGCGGAAGCTGCAGGCGTTCTACTTTGCTCAGGGACAACGCAGTTGTTACGGCAGGATTCAACTTGGCAAGTGGAACGGAATAGGGCGAATCATCAATAACTACCGGGGCAAGCGGTCGAGCGTGGCCGTGATGAGCAGCAATCGCGTGCAGCATGACATCGCGTTGAAGGTCGTCCAAATTGCATTCGATTCGTTCGGCAAGTTGCACGGAAAGCATTTCGTGACGAAACCCCTTCGGCAGCGAATGACAGAAAGCTTCGCCCGCACCCTGTCTAACAGATGGCCCCGTTGCTGATTTCGCCCAGAGTTTTGGTTGCATGTGAGCCAGATCGGGAGAAGAATTCAGAAGCATCGCCTGAAAACGTGGATCGGATTTTCCTAAGTCATGCCGTTCGGCTGCAGCCACAAGTGCTGCAGACAAATCGTCGTTCAGTTGAACGGCTTGCGTTAGTCGGCGAGTTTCATCGGCGACGTCCGCCAGATGGGCGGCCAGAGACAAACGTGTATCGGCATCCACATTGTGTTCGTCAAAATCATCACCAAAGCTGGCTCGCGGAAGATTCCTGCGGTGAGCCGAGTCCGATTCTTCACGGGGGCCGATGAATGCCATGCCGCCAGAATATCGCACAAACTGAACGGATTTTTTGCCTTTTTGTTTGCAGTGGCTGCGGATCGTTTTCAGATCTTGGGCGACCAGCGAACAATTCTCTCCTTCTGTTTTTTTTATATCGCCGCCGGTTTCGTCCTGTTCAGCGGCGTTGAGAATTTCTGCAGGAGTGCCTGCCGTGTCCGGATTAATCCACGGAAGCATCGCTCGAAGACAGGCAGCAACGGCAGATGACGAAATGAGCCCGGGGTGAATCCGGACAATCGTGCGGTTCCGAGATTGACGGAATGCCTGACTGGCAATGTCAATGGACGCCAGTTCGCGGCGACGATCCTGGTCAATGTGCTCCTCGGCAGCTATATCTGTAGGAGCGTCGGGGATGTGACCGAACTGCGACCAGCCACCGGCCGTAACCGGCAGTACGATCGTATCGTTGGGACGAATAGCTCGCACCGTCTTTGCTGATACGTAAACGTTGCGATCGGTTTGTCCCGTCCACACAATGCCTCGGCGTTCGCGTACGACGTTGGCGGCGTTGTTTTGCTGAACATCGAAGACTTCGACCTGCTCGCTTAGCATATCGCCTGTGTTGTCTTCGCTGTCATCACCGGTCAGCCAGTTACGAAAACGCGATAGCGGCACGCTTAATACTTCCGAAGCAGACGGTGGGCAAACTGCGACGGTTTCGCGAACCTCTGCTGCCCATTTGTCGTCAGCGTGAAGTTCGTCTTTTTGTTCCGGCAGGTCGGCTCGCCAGCAAACTCGAACTTCTGCCTGACCTCGATTCGGACCATGCAGAAACATACCAATGTCTGGTTCGACGGCTGGTCTCGGAGAGGTTTGACACAAGATGTCCAAATGAGCTGGCAATAGTACCGGGGCGTTGGGCGATTCCGCCGACAGTGTCTCTTTGCCCGAGTGTGCTGCGACCAGAGCGTCCATTGCACGGATTCCCAGATCGACAAACGGCTGTTCGTCAATCGAACCCGCGTGGGCATTTAGCCACTCCCACGTTCCCGGTAAAGCGTCTCCGTAAATCGGATCGGGATTCTTCGGCTTGACGTCTCCGTCAGCCATCACAATGACCCCTCGCGAATGCGGAGCTTTTCCAAGCCGGTTCAACCGACCGTAGCGTTGTCGCAGTGCATCCAGACTGGCGCACTGTGACACCAGACCGTCGAAATCAAAGTCGGCCCCCACTTCAAGGCATTGAGTGGCCACAACAAAGTGCGGTTCTTTCAGGTCATCGGCTTCACGGTCGAGGCTCGACTGGAACGTTTCCTGCAATTGTGCGGTAAGTTTGTCTCGATCGACGGGTCGCATACGGCCAATCATCAGGTAAACACGGTTGCCGTGCTTTTCTCGTAGCAGCGCGTAGGTTTCCATGGCGCAGGCGACTCGGTTAACGATGACTGCAATCCGGGTGCATGGCTTTACGTCAGTTTCCTTTGGAGAAAAAGCAAGCTGCAGAGCTTCGGCGGCAAGCATTTTTGCGAGTTGTTTGTTTTGAAATTTTCCCTTTGCACTACAGGCCAACAGTTTTACTGGCTTGGGACAAGCGTGGCGGTCTTCCAGTAGTTGGTCAGCTTTGTAGTCTTCGTCGCTCAACTCAAAGATCGATTCTGCAGACGTCGATGGATCAGGCGTGGCTGTCATCTGAGTGACGATAAATGGGGTTCCGATTGGTTCTTCGGACCATCGGGCCGATTCGACAACCGCCAGCCTTGCGTCTCGATATGCAGCGATTGCACCGAGTGTCTGGCTGAATGGCTTTGAACAATGAGCTTCGTCGAGTATCACCAGAGAATCGTTCGCTGTTAGAGCCGCATGAATTGCAAGGTTGCGGTCAGAGACTCCGTAACCGCGAAACATGAGACGTGAACCGATCTGATCGACGGTGCTTGTGAGAATCGTTGGTTGCAGCATTGATCGCACCCAGGCGTCGTCGCGATAAATACCGCCTCGCAATTCAAAGCAATCCAGCGGTGGAGCCTGATCATGATTCGCAAGCGACCGCAACCAGAACGCGACAGGATGAAGTGGACTGATTTCATCATCTACCGCCGCTTCGAGTTTCGTGCAGATATCGGTGGCACGCTGGAAAGCTTCGTTCACAATGACGCGGCGATCGACAACAAAGAAAACTCTCCGAGATGCCGTGATTAGCTGCCCGGTTTCGTGATGCCGAGCCGCCTGAACCGCAAGAGCAAACACGGCGATATCAATGCAGGCAGTCTTGCCGCTGGATGTCGGCAGTTTAATGAAGTCCGGCCAGTGACCGTTACACACCCGCCCTGCCAATTGTGACTGCCAGCGAAACGGAGGATGTTTGTGCAATGCCTCGAAGTATCCGGGAAAGTGATCGGCGGTGAGCTTCGGTTGGGTTGTCATACTGCGTCGGTCTTCGTTGAGATTATTGAATTAGCTGCGGCTGGATTGTTCATCACTGAACGATGACAGTGATCAGAGGCCGTGCCTGGGGTGCGTGACAAATAGCAATCTGTCGCAAAGTTTTTTAGGCAACATTTGATCTCGCCCCGTGCCAGCTCGCCTGGCACGAGCGGAAGATTTGTAGTTAGCCAGCGGGAACGAACACGAGGCCGCCCCGGTTGGCTTGTCCAACCGGAACGGAAAGTTATGCACGATGAAACATAAGCAACGCTCCGAAACTTGGCTTCCTGCCAGGCAAGCTGGGCAGGGGAGCGGTCGTGTTGATGAAGGCGTCATTAATTTCAAATCTTGCGTTCCTGCCGGACAAGCCGGCAAGGGGCGGAAGTCCGATCGAGCGTTGCCCGTCATCGAATTTTTGGAACAAAAAACACCTCATCAAAAAATCCAGATTTCCGCAAAACTGCTATTTGTCACGCCCCCCACACCGTGCCCACAAATTTCTCCCTGTTTAATTGGCTATCGCACGCCAAATTAATTCAATGTGTTTCGATCACAGGCAAACACAGGCCATATCCGGCGAACCTTCCTGCCCCGATCAACACAGGACCAGCCACTGGCTGGTCGAACTCCAGTCGCACATGTAACTGCGGCTTTAATGCGAGATCCTTTGCTGCCGCGAACGGCGGAAAGCCATCGCCCAGTGCCGACCCAGAACCATGTTGCCGGCGTTTCACGGTTGCTCGACCAACGCCTTGATGAAATGCGGTGGTCCCTACATGAATCCAAGTCGGAATCGGTAAGCCCGCTCGTTCGCATGAGGTCGCGATGATGCGGCGAACTTCGTCCTGCCAGTTACTACGTTCCTCCTGCATCGACGACTTTGGGAACTTGTCTAACACTACAGGAGTCACACTCGCCCAAATGTACGACGGTGCCGTCCACGTTTCATTCTTCAACGTCGTTGGCGGACTCGATTGGTTGCATAGTCGCAAGACAAGATCCGGCAAATCTCGGCCCCACAATCGGAAGTCAATCTCCTGAAGCTCTCCACTATTCTGGTCAACAATCAGCGGCGCTAAACACTTGCCTCGCTCTTCCACAGAGATCCCTTTTGGCAAAGCGATAGCCACCCCCATAATGTGACCATCGGCCCATTTTGATCGGGCAAACGGTAGCGCCACGAAGGCCGCGTGTGGTGATGTTGTGCTGCTGCCATCTGCGGCATGGCCACTAAGCCATTCGGGAGGCGGCTGAATCGGACAAGCGGACATTGCTTTGTTTCGCAAAGCTCGGGTGAGTCCCAGAACTCGCTCGACGTTCAGCGAAGGGCCTTCCTTGACCTCAAAGATCAGCAGTTCGCGTTCAAAGTAGGAGTTCTCCACAAAAGTTGGTACCTCGGACAGATGACGCCGATAGCCCTGCCAAAATCCTATAGTCGGAGGCAACGGTTCCGGTGGACGCAGGCTTTGTTTGAAGGGTTCGCCAAACTTTTTTTCAAATTCCGCTTTCGCCTCTGTTTTTTCCTTGCCTTTCAGAGTGGAGATTCGTTCCGCCAGATCGGCAAACAGAACAATTTTTCCAGCCTGGCACGAGCGTTCCAGTCGTCCGAGTTCGCCTGACGTTGCCACCCGCAGAACGTGTTGCGGCGAATCATCTGACGGAATGAAACGATCCAGTTGCGAAGAGTTCGGAATTGCACCGTCCGCCCACATCATGACCAGCGACGACGAATGACCCACGCGAATTACGTTTCGGCAAATTCGGTCAATCGCTTCGCGGTGTGCAATGGGAACCTCGCCACAGTTCCATACCAGTTGAACATGCGCCTCCGTGTCGTGATTCAGCTCTGGAATGACAGTTGGAAATGTGCGAGGCTGTCGCGAACGCGGCATTCCGGGAGCTGATTGAAGCATCGCTTTATTTGGTGTCTGGTTGTCGTTCACTGGCACGTAACACGTGTACTCAGACCGCAGTGTTGCCGGACAGTGCCGGATTTCAGGGGCAGAATCGAGCGACGAGAGCCAGTCCAGTGCGTTACGTTCCGCCTCCTTGTCTTTGTCGGTGCCTTCGCTTTCGAAGAAGGCCGCCGCCATGGCCATGAAGATGCGGCCTGGATGCGGCGGCCACTCCGGTTCGTCCCTGGAACTCACGCTGGTGGCCACGCAACGTTCGGTGACGAATCGAATCGAAATCAACAGTCCGGCTTGTGTCTCGGCAGTCAAGGTACCGCTCATTCGTCGCCTCCACTTTGAACCGCAAGTTGCTGACTTTTGCGGACAAGTTCCACAAGTTTCGCCTGAGGCTTCAGGACGAGCGGTTTGGTAAGCCACGGCAGTCCCGCCTTCGTGGCGGCTTTCACGGCGTCCGCAAGTAATTCGATCGCTGCCTCGGCGTCCAGTTCGAACGAAGCTGGGGTCTTACCGGGCGTTTGCAACAATTCCCACGTCAGGGGTGCCGTCGGCCACAACAGGCAGCGGGACCGTAGGTCGAGACCGCGTTCCGCGGCCAATACCGCTCCACAAAGGCCCAGAGCCGCAATCACAGTTCGTCCAGCGATATTCATTTCGCGCGACACTTTGCCATCGACAGGAAATCGCAGACGACGAATTGCGGGTAGTGACAGCACTGTCATTTGTTCGGCATAGTCAACGGTGACGCCCCCCGCGAGCGGAATGCCATCCCGATTTTTATTCGACAGTGACGGCACAATGTTACCGTGGTTAGCTTCAGAAGGTTTGCCGTCCTTACCTTTGGTCTTCGGCTTGCTCTTTTCCTGCAGGGCCTTCGCAGCGTCTAATGTCCATTCACCGCCAGCCATTTCGTAAATAATCGCAGCATCCTTTCGAATCGCCAACGGATCGATACGGCTGCTTGTCTTTGTGCCGTAACTTGCATTTACCCCGATAATTTCAGACACCAAAGCGCGCTGAAACTTCGTTCCTAGACCACCTTTCGGGCCAGTTGAATCCCAAATACCAAGCAGCAACGCGGTGGGGCAGATTTCGTATAACGGAGTCGCGTTTCGAAGATTCGCCGTTCCGATCTTCTTTCCCAGTGGCGTCTCACGGAAGGCAACACCGTCCAGCTGACTGTCACGAAGAATGGCGTCGGCTACCCGGTGCGGTGCTTCCAGGCTGGTGACTCTCCCGATCGGTTCGTAAAGGCCTTCCTTATCGGACCCCGGATCGACAACAGCGACTCCGGAAAAATCCACTTCGACGACAGGAATCTGAATACGTCCATCGTCAACCGCGTCTTGCAGTGCTTCCTCCAATCGATTCGCCTGACTTTGAACCGAATCCAACAGCACACATTCGAGCGTTTCAAAGTGATCTTTCTCCACCTGAATTCGGCGTTTTTCCGTTGCGTAGGCGGATTCGCTGTAGGTTGGCGGAAAGACTTTGTCACCTTCTCCACCAGCTGGCTGAAGTTTCACGCGAGATCGAAAGCCCGCCGCGCTACCGGCGACTGCGTCTTGGAGGTCTTTGAGTTTCATAGGGAATCGTTTCTCTGATGGAAAAGGAAATGTCTTTGAACAGTCTATTAGAAATGACAATCGAGGAATTCTAAATATTCCGAACGTTCACCAAGTTGATGCAGCCATGCCAGCAAAACACCAAGCGTCTTGCCCATGCCGGTCGGAATGCGAATCAGCCGGTTTCGGCAGTCTTCATCCGATCCCAGTTCCGCCTGCCATTGATATGGGGGGGTTCCGCCGGTGGCAGTTTTAAAGAATTCATCGAATGTCATTGTCGATTGCTCAACCGATGCAGTTTCATTGAGGGTGGATGTTCGTGTAGTGTGTCAGAATTTGGTGAGGTGGCAAATGAACGGAGTCGCCGGGTTGGAGGGTGGTTCAGACAAAGTAGACATCACTCTCCGAGTGATGAGTTCGCCGCGTTGGCTCGTATAGTGATTTCTCTCATCGCCAAAAAAAGGCACTTCGTCACTCAGAGAGTGACGTCTACGTTGAGTGCCGATCTTGCACAACGAAAAGCACAGTATCCAGACACGCTGACAAATCGTGTCAGGGCAGAAAGTTTTTTGTGTGTGGTGGTTCTACTTCATCACGGCAGGCAAGGATTTCCTCTTCCGCAGATTAACGACGCTCCATAGCAGAGTTTCTTCGTCGTCCATCCCAGTGACTGCTCGCGCTGCCGTCAGAAATGCGTTTCGATACTGCGGCTTGCAGAGCATCCGATCGACAGAACATTCGTGGTCGCGTTGAAACATGAGCCAAGTTTCGCGGAGGACAGTGCTGCCCCCTAAGACTTGAGACATTTTAGGACGCCTTTCAATTGAGGGAGTGACGGAGGGATTCAATAATTCTTTTCAGGCGACGAGAAATCGTTCCGGGACATCTTTGCATCCGTTGAGACAATTCAACAAGCTGGCAACCTTCGAAGAAAACTTGTCGAATCAAGAGAGCATCGGATTCTGAGAGCAGACTCATCGCAGCCGCTACCTGTTCCGTCTGCTCCATAGGCAGGCCTTCTTCGTCGCGAACAGCAAGTCCGTCAGGCAACTCGCCCTTCCACCTCTGCAATCGACGGTAATCATCAATGAAGAGATTGCGAAGTGTCGCCCAGATCAACGGAGTCTCCAAAACCTGATCTGAGCCAGCAGCCCCAGAACTCGGCAATCGATTCCTGGCGTATTGAACCAGTCGGACCATCAAGTCATGTAGATATGACTCTTGATCGAGTGCGTCGCGAATGCCCTTCTTTCGCAGAAACGCGAGCAGCTCAGGTTTCTGTGGCTCAATTGCACGTAACACTAGCCGCCAAACGTCTTCATCCGCTGAAACTACCATGGTGTGCCTTTCCGCATTTAGATCTGTTCGCAAGGTCAACGAACGAACCGCGACGGACTTGCGCGCATTCCACAGAACGTTTAGAGGTTTTTCAGACTTTTCCGACTATTGCCATAAAGTCTTGTAATAATCTCGGTTCATGGTACGCTGTTGCCAGCGTTCGCCGTCGAGTCGTTATTTCCGGCAATACTCCCTGCTGGCCCCATTGAAGTATGGCGATCGTTGGCAACGTCGTTCCAAACGACCAAACTCCGGGCTTTCAATGCCCGGCCCCATTTTGCTGCATTCCGTCAGTTTACCTATGCCGTTTCGATTTCTACAGTAGCAGAAAGAACACTCGCACCCACGGGCAGGCGCACACGCGACACCTGACTTTTGCCATCGACCGAAACAATGAGTTCGGCATCTCCAACAGGTAGATCTACTGCTTTCCTCATTACTGCGCGCGTTGGGCTGACCTTGTGCAGAGGAAAGTCAGTGTTGTCGATTCGCAGCGAAAGCCGTACATCCGCAGAAAAGGCACCATTTGGCTCATTTGACATCAAAACCACCTTTGCAGACCGTGTAATTCCTTCGTTTCTT
>Ga0105046_10013631_pt1 | contig 12576 bp, 12 predicted proteins | sample MAT03_FD_78385 | JGI IMG/M metagenome (GOLD analysis project Ga0105046, IMG submission 78385) | Freshwater microbial communities from Lake Fryxell liftoff mats and glacier meltwater in Antarctica - MAT-03 (megahit assembly) | ecosystem: Environmental > Aquatic > Freshwater > Ice > Liftoff... | reverse complement strand
TCGTCATCCTAGGGCGGAGCAAGGAGCGCAGCGACGCGGCGCAGACCCTAGGATCCATGCCGTGACGGTTCAGACACGCGGAAAGGGTGCGGAACTGGCACCATGTTTTCTTCCGTCGTCTGCGTTCGTCACCGGCCTCACCGCATGTATCCCAGAGATCAAGCCCGAGGATGACGAAGCGCGGTGAAGCGTGGATACACGATCCCCCCAACCCCCTGATTTCCTTCAATCCCGCAAAATAATCACACCATTTTGTCCCCACCCCCACAACCACCCGCATAATCCCCCCACCGCCCTCGCGGGAACCTGGTGCGCACCGGGTATCAGGGAGGGTGGCGGCGCCGGATCGGTCGCGTCGGAGCATGACCCCAAAAAGTGGGGAACCGCTTTTCGGACAAGGATCATGCCCCGGACGGTAACGCGGCTGGGTGATGAGCCCAGAGGTCCGGGCCCTGACCGAGGTCGCGCGGTGCTTTGGCGCCGCGTCCCCTGGCGGTAGGGCAAGAACGTCGGCGACGCCCGGGAAACCGCGCCGCATAACAACAAAAAGATGGTGTGGTCCCGGGCGTTGCTTCCCGACCCCTCCGTCAAAGGCCAGACGCTTCGGCGGGCGTGGCAACGATGAAGCGCGGCCATACGGCCGAAGGCCGCAAGCCCAAGCGGGCGTCGCGCCTTATGGCGCGCCTCCCCAACCTGTCGAGGGGGCGGAGGGCCAGCGAGCAGAGCGAGCGATACGGCCCGTGAGCGAGACAACGCACCCGTCTGGCTCTATGCGTGTTTCTGGACAGCCCCAAGGCTCGCCGCTAAAAGGCCTGAACCCAATTGCGGCCGTTTCGGCCGGCGCATCGGAAGGCATTTTTATGAGTGGTGTGAACGAGATCCGGTCGACGTTCCTCGATTATTTCAGGAAGAACGGCCACGAGGTCGTGGCCTCGAGCCCGCTCGTGCCGCGCAACGACCCGACCCTGATGTTCACCAATGCCGGCATGGTGCAGTTCAAGAACGTCTTCACCGGGCTGGAATCGCGCCCCTATTCGCGCGCCACGACCGCGCAGAAGAGCGTGCGCGCCGGTGGCAAGCACAATGACCTCGACAATGTCGGCTATACCGCGCGCCATCTCACCTTTTTCGAGATGCTCGGCAATTTTTCCTTCGGCGACTATTTCAAGGAGCGCGCGATCGAACTCGCGTGGACCCTGATCACCAGGGATTTCGGGCTGTCGAAGGACAAGCTGCTGGTCACCGTCTACCACACCGATGACGACGCGGCCTTGCTCTGGAAGAAGATCGCGGGCTTCTCGGACGATCGCATCATCCGGATTCCGACCTCGGACAATTTCTGGGCGATGGGCGACACCGGTCCGTGCGGACCCTGCTCCGAGATTTTCATCGACCGTGGCGAGCACATCTGGGGCGGCCCTCCCGGCAGTCCCGAGGAGGACGGCGACCGGTTCCTTGAATTCTGGAACCTCGTCTTCATGCAGTATGAGCAGGTGACCAAGGAACAGCGCATCGACCTGCCGCGTCCTTCCATCGACACCGGCATGGGACTGGAGCGCATGGCCTCCATCATGCAGGGCGTCGACCGCGTCTTCGAGACCGACCTTTTCCGCCACCTGATCGACTACACCGCCTCCACGCTGGGTCGCGCCCCCGACGCCGAGACGGTTGCGTCTTACCGCATCATCGCCGACCATTTGCGCTCCTGTTGTTTTCTGGTCGCCGATGGCGTGCTGCCCTCCAACGAGGGGCGCGGCTACGTGCTGCGCCGCATCATGCGCCGCGCCATGCGTCATGCGCAGTTGCTCGGCGCGGCCGAACCGCTGATGTGGCGGCTTGTGCCGGCGCTGCTGCGCGAGATGGGCCAGGCCTATCCCGAACTGGTGCGCGGCGAGGCGCTGATCACCGAGACGCTCAGGCTTGAGGAAACCCGCTTCAGGAAGACGCTGGCGCGTGGCCTTGGCCTGCTTGAGGATGCGACCACCGGGCTCAAGGCCGGCGACATGCTGGACGGTGAGACGGCGTTCAAGCTCTACGACACGTACGGCTTCCCGCTCGACCTGACTCAGGATGCGCTGCGCCAGCGCAGCATCTCGGTCAATCTCGACGGCTTCCAGGACGCCATGGAGCGGCAGAAGGCCGAGGCGCGCAAGAGCTGGGCCGGCTCCGGCGACGCCGCCACCGAGACGGTCTGGTTCGGCGTGCGCGAGAAGTCCGGCGCAACCGAATTCCTGGGTTACGACACGGAACAGGCGGAAGGCATCGTGCTGTCGCTGATCAAGGACGGCGCGGTCGTCGACCAGGCAGGCGAGGGCGAAGACATCGCGATCGTCGTCAACCAGACGCCGTTCTATGGCGAATCCGGCGGCCAGATGGGCGACACTGGAACGATATCAGGCGAGGGTTTTTCGATCGCGGTCACCGACACGCAGAAGAAGGCCGACGGACTGTTCGTCCATGTCGGAAAGGTCGCGAAAGGCGCGGTCAGGACGGGCGCGGCCGTCGAGCTCAAGGTCGACCATGCGCGCCGCTCGCGGCTGCGTGCAAACCATTCGGCGACCCACCTGATCCACGAGGCGCTGCGGGAGGTGCTCGGCACGCATGTTGCACAGAAGGGCTCGCTTGTCGCGCCCGAGCGCCTGCGTTTCGACATTTCGCACAACAAGCCGATCGCGCCGGACGAACTTGAAGAGGTCGAGCGCATGGCGAACGAGATCGTCGTCCAGAACAGCCAGGTGATGACCCGGCTGATGTCCGTCGACGACGCGATCGCAGAAGGCGCGATGGCGCTGTTCGGCGAGAAATACGGCGACGAGGTGCGCGTCGTGTCGATGGGCACTGGGCTGCATGGCGCGAAGGCCAACCGTCCATACTCGGTGGAATTGTGCGGCGGCACGCATGTCGGCGCCACCGGCGACATCGGGCTCGTGCGTGTGGTCTCCGACAGCGCTGTCGCGGCCGGCGTGCGCCGCATCGAGGCGCTGACCGGCGAGGCAGCGCGAAAACACCTCGACGAGCAGGACCGTCGCCTGAAATCGGTTGCGGCAACGTTGAAGGTTGCATCCGGCGATGTGTTCGCCAGGGTCGAGGCGCTTCTCGACGAGCGCAAGAAGCTCGAGCGCGAACTGTCCGAGGCCCGCAAGAAGCTGGCGCTTGGCGGGGGGTCCGCCGCTGCCGCGGGCGCGCCGAGCGAGAACGAGGTCGTCGCGGGCGTCGGCTTCCTCGGCAAATCGGTCACCGGCGTGGCGCCCAAGGACCTGAAGTCGCTGGCCGATGCCGGCAAGAATTCGCTCGGCTCCGGCATCGTGGTGTTCGTCGGCGCTGGCGAAGACGGCAAGGCGAGCGTCGTCGTCGGCGTGACCGACGACCTGACGACGCGCTTCAGCGCGGTCGATCTCGTGCGCGTGGCGTCCGCCACGCTTGGCGGGCAGGGTGGCGGCGGCCGTCCCGACATGGCGCAGGCCGGCGGCCCCGACGCCACCAGGGCAGCCGACGCGATCGCGGCGGTGAAGGCTGCGCTGGAAACCGCCGCCTAAGCGAAGCCGCGACCGCCCGTGTAGACGCCGCGCAACTGGCGCCAAAACAGGTTCGGCAAGTGGGTGTCGCGCTTGCGGTGCAGGTGAAAGATTTGCCGGAACGGCGTATCTGGAGGCTGCACCTCCCAGCCGCCGAACTGCGATGGGTCGGGAAAGATCGTGACGCCCTCCCGATGGGCCAGGATCGTCAGGATCGACTGGTCGTGTCGATGTTCGCGCAAGCTGGGCAGATCGGGCAGGCCGTGGATGTTGGGCTTGTCGGTCAGCGCTGCCTCGTTTGCCATCGCCTCGCAGAGCTTCCCCAGGAATACGCGTGCTTCTGGGCCGGCGCGATAGAGCTGCATGCCGGCCCAGAGCTGCGGCAGGTTCCAGAACTCGGGCGTGTCGGCATCGAGTTCGACGAAGCAATCGCGTTTGGTCCAGATCCGTTGGGGACCATAAACCGCCCTGCCGAAAAGGCAGATCGGGTTCCGGGCGGCCAGAGCAAGCAGTGGCGCAGGGTCCGCGATGAAGCTCAGCGCGATATCGGTGTACAACACGGCCGTCCCGTCCGGCACGGTGTTCATCGCGTCGAGTATGATGAACGGCTTCCAAAGCCAGTAGCCGGCGCCTCGTTTCGCCGACATTACGGCCGGATGGCGCGCGCGCAGCCCCGCGGCCACGGGGCCGTCGGGTCCATAGATCCGGGTATCCAGCCCGAAGCGCCGCGCGCTGCGCCGCAGGATGCGCGCGGCCTGCGAGAAGTTCGCGGTCGCGTAGCTGACATGAACCGGGCGCGGGGGCGGAGCACCCAACGAAATATCGACGCTCAGGCCATGGCCTTCCGCAGGTTTTCGTCGATCTTGTCGAGGAAGCCGGTCGTCGACAGCCATGGCTGGTCGGGTCCGATCAGCAGCGACAGATCCTTGGTCATGTAGCCAGACTCGACGGTCTGGATGCAGACTTTCTCGAGCGTCTCGGCGAACTTTGCGAGCTTGGCGTTGTCGTCGAGCTTGGCGCGGTGGGCGAGGCCACGCGTCCAGGCGAAGATCGAGGCGATCGAGTTGGTCGAGGTTTCTTCGCCCTTCTGGTGCTGGCGATAGTGGCGCGTGACCGTGCCGTGCGCGGCTTCCGCCTCGACGGTCTTGCCGTCTGGCGTCATCAGAACGGAGGTCATCAGGCCGAGCGAGCCGAAACCCTGCGCCACCGTGTCGGACTGCACGTCGCCATCGTAGTTCTTGCAGGCCCAGACATAGCCGCCCGACCACTTCAGCGCCGAGGCGACCATGTCGTCGATCAGACGGTGCTCGTACCAGATCTTCTTCGCCTTGAAATCCGCCTCGAATTCCTTCTCGTAGACTTCCTGGAAGATGTCCTTGAAGCGTCCGTCATAAGCCTTGAGAATCGTGTTCTTCGTGGACAGGTAGACCGGATAACTGCGCAGCAGGCCGTAGTTCAGCGAGGCGCGCGCGAATTCGCGGATCGAATCGTCCAGATTGTACATGGCCATCGCAACGCCCGAGCCGGGCGCATCGAAGACGTTGTGTTCGATGACCTGGCCGTCATCGCCGACGAACTTGATCGTCAGCTTGCCCTTACCGGGGAACCTGAAGTCGGTCGCGCGATACTGGTCGCCGAAGGCATGGCGGCCGACGATGATCGGCTGCGTCCAGCCCGGCACCAGCCGAGGCACGTTCTTCATGATGATCGGCTCGCGGAAGATGGTGCCGCCAAGGATATTGCGGATCGTGCCGTTGGGCGACTTCCACATCTTCTTGAGCTTGAACTCCTCGACGCGCGCCTCGTCGGGCGTGATCGTCGCGCACTTCACGCCGACGCCGTATCTGGCGATGGCGTTGGCGGCGTCGATCGTCACCTGGTCGTCGGTGGCGTCGCGGTGCTCCATGCCGAGGTCGAAATATTTGAGGTCAATGTCGAGATAGGGATGGATCAGCTTGTCCTTGATGAACTGCCAGATGATGCGGGTCATCTCGTCGCCGTCGAGTTCCACGACGGGATTGTCCACCTTGATCTTCGCCATGCTACTGCCTCGTTTCAGAAATTTGAGCGGATCGGTCCGCAGTCTTTGATCGGGAGTAGCAGCCCTATAGCAAAGCGGCCCGACCCGCGCAAACGCTCCGGCTGCGTCGTTTCGAGGACTAAGCTCAAGCCGTCGCGCGACGGTTTTTCTTTTCGACCGATCTGTGTAAGGAAGCGCGTGAAACAGCGGGAACCACATATGGACGGCGACATTTCCGACCGATCCGTCGCCGTCGGACCGGCGATCATCCTGGTCGAGCCGCAACTCGGCGAGAACATCGGCATGGTTGCCCGTGCGATGGCCAATTTCGGCCTGTCGGAACTGCGTCTCGTCAATCCGCGAGACGGCTGGCCGAGCGACAAGGCGCGCGCGGCGGCGAGCCGCGCCGACCACGTCATTGACGGCACGGTGCTGTTCGGCGACCTGCGTTCGGCGCTGGCCGATCTCAACTTCGTCTATGCGACCACGGCGCGCGAGCGCGACGGCTTCAAGCAGGTGCGCGGGCCCGTCGAGGCCGGTCGGGCGCTGCGGGCGCGGGCCGGGGCAGGGGAGCGCACCGGCATCATGTTCGGGCGCGAACGCTTCGGGCTTTTCAACGAGGAAGTTGCACTCGCCGATGAGATCGTGACGTTCCCGATCAATCCGGAGTTTGCATCGCTCAATATCGCGCAGGCGGTCCTGCTGATGTCTTATGAATGGATGAAGTCCGGTCTTGAAAACGAAACCGACACCGCGTTTGCGTCGCCAGATGTGAGCCCGGCCGACAAGCGCCATATTCACGGATTGCTGGATCACCTGGAAGCGGCGCTCGATGCGCGCGGCTATTTCCGGCCGGCGGCCAAGAAGCCGAAGATGCTGGACAATATGCGCGCCGTGTTAACACGGCCGGGCTTCGCGGAGGCGGAGATCAAGGTGCTCAGAGGCATTGTTTCGTCGCTGGACTATTTCTCGCCGAGGTCGCCGCGTGGCGAAGGCTATCCCGAACGCAAGGCTGAGGCTGACCGCGAGGCGCATGACGACGGCGACTACCGCCGCAAGCCTGCACCGCTTGAGAAGAAGCCCGGCGATGACTGACCGCCCGATCCTCATGTTCGATTCCGGCATCGGCGGCCTGACGGTGCTGCGCGAGGCGCGCGTGCTGATGCCGGACCGGCGCTTCGTCTATGTGGCGGACGACGCGGGCTTTCCCTACGGCGCCTGGGAAGAGCCTGCACTGCGGCACCGGGTGCTGGAACTGTTTGCCGGGCTGCTCGATCGTTTCGATCCCGAAATATCGGTGATCGCCTGCAACACCGCTTCGACGCTGGTGATGGATGCCCTTCGCGACCGGTTTCCAGAGCATCCGTTCGTGGGCACCGTTCCGGCGATCAAGCCGGCGGCGGAACGGACACGCTCGGGGCTGGTGTCGGTTCTCGGCACGCCCGGCACCGTGAAGCGGCAATATACGCGCGACCTGATCAGGCAGTGGGCCAGCAAGTGCCATGTCCGGCTCGTCGGCAGCGACAACCTTGCGGCGCTGGCGGAGATCTACATGCGCGAGGGTTTCGTCGACGAAGAGGCCGTGCGCGCCGAGATCGCCCCCTGCTTCATTGAGAAGGACGGCGCGCGCACTGACATCGTCGTGCTCGCCTGCACGCACTATCCTTTCCTCGTCAATCGCATGCGCAAGACCGCGCCATGGCCGGTCGACTGGCTGGACCCGGCCGAAGCCATAGCGAGGCGGGCGCTGTCGCTGCTGGCCGAGCGCAAACCGCCGCCGCTGTCCGCCGAACGAGCCGATGTCGCGGTGTTCACGTCGGCGCAGGCCGAATTTACAACCCGACGCCTGATGCAGGGCTTTGGCCTTTCGGTTTCCTGAAAATCCTGGCGAACGTTAAGCCGTATCGGCGGCTTTTCCAGGCCCTGGCGTTGTTGACATTCCACGCGGTCTCGCCTATCCACCCGCCAGCGCTGGGCCGAAAGGTCCGGCGGAGGTTTTTTGTGGTTCGCGAGACCGGACGGAAAACCGCTCACACTTTTCCTGGTCTCGCGAATTGACGTGTCCCGTGGGTTTTTCCGCAATGCGTGCGTGGAAAACCCTGTCAGGCTTCGAAAACGGAGGCCAGAGGAGGGCGCGTTTCCTTCACGGGGACCATGAGGTCTCCGTGTATCTTTTGAAAGGGAATGCGATGAGCAAGCGCGAATCCGCGAAATACAAGATCGACCGCCGTCTTGGCGAAAACATCTGGGGTCGTCCCAAGTCGCCGGTCAACAAGCGTGAATACGGCCCCGGCCAGCATGGCCAGCGCCGCAAGGGCAAGCTTTCCGATTTCGGCCTGCAGCTCCGTGCAAAGCAGAAGCTGAAGGGTCACTACGGCGACGTTTCGGAAAAGCAGTTCCGCAAGATTTACGAAGAGGCCGACCGCCGCAAGGGCGACACCTCCGAGAACCTGATCGGTCTGCTCGAGGCTCGCCTCGACGCCGTCGTGTACCGCGCCAAGTTCGTTCCGACGATCTTCGCCGCGCGCCAGTTCATCAATCACGGTCATGTCAACGTCAACGGCCGCCGCACCAACATCGCGTCCTTCCGCTGCAAGGCCGGCGACGTGATCGAGGTGCGCGAGAAGTCGAAGCAGCTCGTCATCGTGCTGGAGTCGGTGCAGCTCGCCGAGCGCGACGTGCCTGACTACATCGACGCCGATCACAACAAGATGGTCGCGACCTTCGCGCGCGTGCCTGGCCTCGCCGATGTGCCGTTCGCGGTGCAGATGGAACCGAACCTGGTGGTCGAGTTCTATTCGCGCTAACCGGCCCGACGCTGCGTGCGCACAGACGAGGCCGCCTTCGGGCGGCCTTTTCTTTGCGGTGCTGCTCCGCTATGCGGGGCTCTACGAGGAGCCAGCGCGATGAACATGATGCCGGAGCCTGTGGCCATGCCCCCCGAGGGGGCCGGGCACGCGATGTTCCAGGACGTTCCTTCGTCGGTCGGCTTCAACAAGCTGCGCAAGCGGCTGACGCGTCAGGTCCGCGAGGCGCTCGAGCAGTTCGCCATGGTCAGGCCCGGCGACCGCTGGCTGGTGGCGCTGTCCGGCGGCAAGGACTCCTACGGACTGCTCGCCATCCTGCTCGATCTCAAGTGGCGCGGGCTGCTGCCCGTCGACATGCTGGCCTGCAATCTCGATCAGGGGCAGCCGAATTTCCCAAAACACATCCTGCCCGAATTCCTGACGCGGCATGGCGTGGAGCACCGCATCGAATACCGCGACACCTATTCGGTGGTCACGGACACGATCGCGGAAGGCAAGACCTATTGTTCGCTGTGCTCGCGGCTCAGGCGCGGCAATCTCTACCGGATCGCCCGGGAGGAGGGCTGTTCGTCGCTGGTGCTCGGCCACCATCGCGAGGATATCCTGGAGACCTTCTTCATGAACCTCTTCCATGGCGGCAGGCTGGCCGCCATGCCGCCGAAACTGCTCAACGACGAGGGCGACCTTCTCGTGCTGCGGCCGCTCAGCTTCTGCGCTGAGGCCGAACTCCAGAAATTCGCCGAGGCGATGCAGTTCCCGATCATCCCCTGCGACCTCTGCGGCAGCCAGGACGGCCTTCAGCGGAATGCCATGAAGGCGATGCTGACCGACATTGAAAAGCGCATGCCTGGCCGCAAGGACACCATGCTCAGGGCGATGTCCAACGTGCGCCCGTCGCACCTGCTCGACCGGACGTTGTTCGACTTCGCGGGGCTTTCCCCTGAAAACGCTGATTAACGCGCCTATTTCGGGTGATTGTGTGCCTGGAGCAGCTTTCCGCGCTCGGCGATCAGCACAAAAATGAGCGCGGCGATCGATACGGTCCAGAAACCTCCCGCCAGCGGCCTCGTCGTGCCGTCGAAAAGCTGGCCGATGGTCGCCCCTATCAGTCCGCCTCCGATCGTCTGCGTAAAGCCCTGGACCGATGAGGCGGTGCCGGCAAGATGGCCAAGCGACTCCATCGCGATCGAATTGAAGTTCGACCCGATCCAGCCGAACTGCAGCATCGCCATGGCGAACAGTGGTACGAAGACGTAGAGCGGCAGTTGGCCGAACAGCGAGAGCGCGAACCAGATGCTGGTCACCGCTATGAAGCCGAGGAGTGCGCCGTGTGAAAGCTTGCGCATGCCGAACCGGCCAACGAGCCGCGAATTGACGAAGGACGAGATGGCCATCATGCCCGCGACGCAGGCGAAGATCACCGGGAACCACACGCCAAGGCCGTAGATGCCGACGTAGACCTGCTGTGCCGAGTTGATGAAACCGAACAACGCGCCGAAGATCGCGGTTGTCGCAAGCATGTAGCAGAGCGAGATGCGGGTGGTCAGCACGATGCGGAAGCCTTGTGCGACCGTACGCAGGTTGAACGCGCGCCGGTATTCGGGGTGGAGCGTCTCGGGGAGGCGGATCGCCGCCCAGATCGTGAAGATCAACGCGATCAGCGCCATGATCACGAAAATCATGTGCCATTCGGAAAACAGCATGACGACCTGGCCGAGGCCGGGGGCAACCACCGGGATGACCATGAACACCATGAAGACCAGCGACATGGCTTCCGCCATGGCGCGGCCGCCAAACACGTCGCGGATGATCGAGACGGTGATGACGCGTGTTGCCGCCGCGCCCAGCCCCTGGACGAAACGCAGGATGAGCAGGGTGGTGAAGCTCGGCGCGAAGGCCGCGGCGAGCGCGGCGGCAACGTAGACGGCAAGCCCGAACAGCAAAGGCGGGCGCCGGCCGAATCGATCCGAGAGCGGACCGTAGAAAAGCTGCGCGATGCCGAGGGCTGCGATGTAGGCCGAAATGACATACTGCCGGTGGTTTTCGTTCTCGACCCCGAGGCTGGCGCCGATCTGCTGAAGGCCGGGCAGCATGATGTCGATCGCCAGCGCGTTGAGCGCCATCAGCGCGGCGGCAAGCGCGATGAACTCCCAGCGCGGTATGCGCAGCTTGTATGGATGTGCGGCGGGAGCGGCGTGCGGATCCATGCGAACGTTCCAGATGAAACAGAAATGCGCCGGAAGCCGGCGCATTCAAGGGCGGAACCGAAAAGTTCTGACAGTGGAAGTCGAAGTCAGGCGGCCTTTACGGTCACGCCCTTCTCGCCGAACAGCGATTGCAACTCGCCGGACTGGAACATCTCGCGGATGATGTCGCAGCCGCCGACGAACTCACCCTTCAGATATAGCTGCGGAATGGTTGGCCAGTTGGAGTAGTCCTTGATGCCCTGGCGCAGGTCGTTGGACGTGAGGACGTTCACGCCCTTGTAGTCGACACCCAGATAATCGAGGATCTGCACGACCTGTCCGGAAAAGCCGCACTGTGGGAACCCCGGTGTGCCCTTCATGAACAGCACCACGTCGTTGCTCTTGACCTCGCTGTCAATGTATTCGCTGATTCCTGTCATCGCTGATCCTTTCATGCCCGTGGGAGTCGGGCTCGAAACATGACAATCAAATAACCCCACTGGCGACCCGAAACAAGACGCGAACGGGTTGCGGGACTGCAAACACAGATCGCCATGACCCCGCCAGTTTCAGAAAGAGTGCCAGCGATACATCATGAAAAGATGGTTCTGGACGGTTCTTTTCATCGCGGCGGTCGCTGCCGTGCTTGCCTGGTGGTGGAGGCGGCCGATGCCGCCACCTGAACTGGCGATGCCGAACGACTATCTGCCTCCAAGCTGTCGCGAACTGGCCTTCGAGGCGGTTCCCTACATCGTCTGCGAGGTCGATCTCGACGGGTACGACCTGGCGCTTCGCCGCGCGGACAAGACCGGCAAGCCGTTCGGCAGCGTGGCCGGGCTGGCCGCGGCCGAGCCGTTTGTCTTCGCCACGAATGCCGGCATGTATCACGAGGATCTGACGCCGGTCGGGTTCTATGTCGAGGACGGCGTGGAGCAATCTCCGCTGAACCTCTCGGACGCGCCGGGCAACTTCTTCATGAAGCCGAACGGTGTGTTCTATGTCGACGAACAGGGGAATGCCGGCGTTCTCGAATCGACCGCATATGCGGCAAGCGCGATCCGGCCGAAGCTGGCGACGCAGTCGGGCCCGATGCTGGTGATCGACGGCAAGCTGCATCCGCGATTCGAGGAGAACGGCGCGTCGCGGTACATCAGGAACGGCGTCGGAACGAACGGTGGCAGGCATGTGGTCTTCGCGATCTCGCGGCAGCCCGTCAGTCTTGGCAGCTTTGCGCGGCTGTTTCGCGATGCGCTCGGCATCAGGAACGCGCTGTTCTTCGACGGCGCAATCTCGGCGCTGCACGACGGGAGGAAGTACTTGGTCGGAGGCGGACACCCAGCGGGGCCGATACTCGCAGTGACGAAGAAGCCGGGCGAGGCGGCTCAGTAGGAGCGGCGCTTGGCCTTGGAGCGTGCGCGCACCGTCTTGCGGCGGCTTGTCTGGCGCTTGGCAGGCTTCACCATCCGCTCGAGCCGGCGAAGCCGTTCGGCCGCGGTCGGCGTGGTGGTGCGCTTGCGCCGCTTTGCGCGTTTGCTGGCCGAAGCCTTGCGCAGCATGTCCTGCAGCACATCGTTGACCACACCTTTGACGAAATCGCCGATCGCAGACATCGCTCAGTCCGGTACGCTTGTCTGGAGGGCGAGCGCGTGGAGCACGCCGCCCATGTTGCCCTGCAGGGCATTGTAGACCATCTGGTGCTGCTGGACGCGGCTCTTGCCGCGAAAGCTCTCGGCCACGACTTCGGCAGCATAGTGATCGCCGTCGCCGGCGAGATCGCGGATCGTCACCCTGGCGTCCGGAATGCCTTCCTTGATCAGCTTCTCGATCTCATGCGCATCCATGGCCATTGCCTGTCTCCTTGCTTGCGCAGACCAAGTTCGATCGTCGGTATCAAGCGCATAGAACTGAGTAGTGTTCGGTCAAGATGGGGGAGACGCCTCTGACCGTCAATCGGTTCAAATGATTTGCGTCAGCCAAAGGTAAGCGTGTTAGTTGACGATTCCAGCTGCACGTGCCTTTGCGAGAACGGTTTGGCCGTGGGCTCTAAG
>Ga0105046_10013630_pt1 | contig 12576 bp, 23 predicted proteins | sample MAT03_FD_78385 | JGI IMG/M metagenome (GOLD analysis project Ga0105046, IMG submission 78385) | Freshwater microbial communities from Lake Fryxell liftoff mats and glacier meltwater in Antarctica - MAT-03 (megahit assembly) | ecosystem: Environmental > Aquatic > Freshwater > Ice > Liftoff... | reverse complement strand
TACTTTTACTTATTACTTAGTAGCGATTTTCTTGTTAGCAACCGTCTTCTTCTTGCCTTTTCTAGTTCGGGCATTTTTCTTTGTACTTTGGCCTCTTACCGGAAGTCCTTTCTTGTGGCGAGTGCCACGGTAGCTTCCAATGTCCATAAGGTGCTTCACATCTACTTGTACTTTTCTACGTAAATCACCTTCAGTCATAATTTTCCCAACTGCTTCGCGGAGTTTATCTTGATCAGTTTCTTTCAAGTCTTTGACTTTCGTGTTCACGTCAATTTTAAGATCTTTCAAGATTTGAATAGAAAGTTTTCTTCCAATGCCGTAAATGGCGGTGAGGCCAACTTCGACTCTTTTATCTTTTGGTAAATTTACACCTGCAATACGAGCCATTTCGATGAATTTATAATGTATTAACCTTGACGTTGTTTGTGCTTTGGATTTTCGCAGCTTACGCGCAAAACTCTTTTTCGTTTGATAAGCTTACATTTGTCGCAAATTTTTTTTACTGATGATCGTACTTTCATGCTGCTTCTTTTAAGGTATCTGAAGGTGTTGGTTCTGAACTACTGCTTCCGCCGCCGCCACGTTGATCTTCTTTGTGACGGAAGATAATGCGACCTTTCGTGAGGTCGTAAGGAGTTAATTCAATGGTGACTTTATCACCTGGTAGAATTCTAATGTAGTTTATTCGCATTCTTCCTGAAATGTGAGCCAAAATAACATAGTTACTAAAGCGTTCGTCCAGAATCCTGACTTTAAAGGTTGCGTTTGGAAGCGCTTCCTCGACTACTCCTAGAACTTCGATAACTTCTTTCGCCATACGGATGGTTACAGGCTCAAAAAACATTTTGTAATGCTTAAAATAGCCTTTTAAAGTCTATTTAGAGCGTTTGGATTTTACACGACCATTTTTTATATTGCAAGCAAAATTTCGGCTTTTTTTTACGAATATCGCTTGGTGAGGATCTCGGCGCCCTTTGCTGTGATGGCAATAGTGTGTTCTACCTGAGCAGCAAGCGATTTATCTTTTGTAACAACAGTCCAACCGTCACTGAGGGTTCGAGTCTTCCAAGATCCCATCATAATTATTGGTTCAATTGCTAAAGTCATGCCAATTTGAAGAATTGGACCGACATCATGGTCTCGAAAGTTTGGAACATTTGGATCTTCGTGAAGATCATAACCGATTCCATGCCCCACAAGTTCTCGTGAAACTGCGTAGCCTTTTTTCTCGACAATATCTTGGATTATCCCACTAATTTTACCGACTCTTACCCCAGGTTTTGCAGCTTCAATAGCTTTTTCGAGAGCTTTATATGCCGTATCTATGAATTTTTGCTTCTCTTCATTCCCTTCCGCATCGCCAATAACAAAGCAAACGGCTGAATCTGTATGCAGGCCATTGTGAATTACTCCACAATCTATGGTTAATAGGTCGCCATTCTCTAAAGGACGGCTATTAGGTATGCCATGAACGACTTCATCGTTGACGCAGCTACAAATGACTGCCGGAAATCCTTGGTAGCCTTTGAAAGAGGGAATTACGTTCGCTTCAAGCATCATATTTTCTGCAACCTCATTCAATTCTAAGGTTGTTATGCCAGCTTTAGCGATTTTTTGGAGTTCGCTTAAAATAGATCCAAGAATTTTTCCTCCATGACGCATGTCGTCGAGTTCTTTTTTATCTTTTATAGAGATTTCCATCCCGTTTTCTTTCCAGATCTTCATAGCTTTAGCTTAGGAAAATAACAATTTCAAAACTCTAGTTTACTGAAGAGTTAAGTTTGTTCATGATTTCCGCCGCAACTTCTTCAACATTTTGGAAACCATTCACACACACAATCTTACCAGACTTTTTATAATCTTCAATGATTGGAAGTGTTTGGCGATTAAAATGGTCAATACGATTTTTGATTCCTTCCGGGGTGTCGTCATTCCTCCCACGTGCCAAAAGTCTTTTGATTGTTTCTTCTTCCGGTATTTCAATTTGAATTCCAAGAAAATCTCGATGGTATTTTTTTAGTACAGCATCAAATTTTTCTTTTTGTTCAATATTTCGAGGAATTCCATCAAATAGAGCTTTTTCTCCAGGTTGAAGTTTTTGAATAAATTTTTCAGCAATTTCAATGACGATATCAGCGGGAACCAAGTGTCCTGCTTCGATGAGAGTTTTGACTTTGAGGCTGAGTTCAGAATTTTCTTGAGCGAGAGTTCTGAGTTGGGCTCCCATTTCAAAGGGTTTGAGTTGGAATTTCTCAGCAAGAATTTTAGCTTGGGTTCCTTTTCCCGAGCCTTGGATTCCAAAAAGAATGATATCCATAATTTAGTAAAGTTTGTTGTAATCGTGCATTACCAATTGGGCATTGATTTGACGGATCAATTCAAGTACCACTCCCACCACGATGATCATGCCGGCTCCACTAATAATGATGGAAATTCCACCTAGGTTGAGTGAAGCAGCTAAAGTTTGAATAAGATTTGGAGAAATAGCAATGATACCAATGAACAGACCACCGAAGAGATTTAAACGATTGGAAATTTTAGCCAAATGCTCAGCGGTTTGTTTTCCTGGACGAATGCCCGGAATGTATCCACCACGTTTTTGAATGTTTTCCGCAACTTGTTCAGGATTGAACGTGATGCTGACATAGAAAAATGTAAAGGCAATTACTAAGAGGAAGTAGAAAATAGAATAGCCGATTGAGTTTTGATTGAAATTTGAATTGATGAAATCAGCGGCTGTAATGAGTTGAGGCGAAGTAGATCGAGCCAAAAATTGAGCGATAATTCCAGGAAAGCTTACTACTGATACTGCAAAGATAATCGGCACCATTCCAGCTTGATTGATACGAATTGGAAGATTTGATTTTTCACCTTTGCTTTTCAAGCCACGGCTTGCATAGATAATTGGAATTCTGCGTTCAGCTTCAGTTACCAAAATAACTAATACTGTAAGAATGAGCGTAATTAATACCATAATAACAAATGGAATCATGCGATCACTTGAACCTTGGGCGAGCGCTAAGTTCTGAGCAATAGTCTGAGGAATTTCTGCGATGATACCTGTAAAGATAAGAATAGAAATACCATTTCCGATTCCTCGTTCAGTAATAAGTTCACCAAGCCACATAATTAATGCACAACCTGCTGTAACTGTTACCATGATTGGTAAAATTACATTTGCTTGACCAATGTTTTCAATGATAGGTACCGGAGATTGCGAATTGAGAAGCAGAATCATTCCATATGACTGGATGAATGCCAGAGGAATAGAAAGGATTCTTGTATATTGGTTGAGTTTTTTCCTTCCTTGGTCTCCTTCTTTGGAGATGTTTTCCAAACTTGGGATAATAACCGTGAGAAGTTGGATGATGATGGACGCATTAATGTAAGGAGAAAGTCCAAGAAGAATGATTGAGAAGTTTTCGGCGCCGCCTCCGCTTAAGAGACTGAACATGCCGAGAAGTTGATTTTGAGCGAAAAGAGTTTTGATCGCTTCAATGTTCGCTCCTGGTAGGCTTACTTGGCCTAAAAGTCTTACGATAATGATGATTCCAAAAGTGAAAATAATTTTACTACGAAGATCTTTTGAATTCCAGATCTGTTGAAGGTATTTAAGCATTTGTAGATGGCATTAATTCTTGAATTTTTCCTTTTAATTTTTCAATTTTTTCGCGAGCTGAAGCAGAAACTTTGTCAACTTTGACATTGATTTTCTTTTCAAGCTTGCCATTACCCAGGATTTTCACTGGATTAGTTTTAGAAGAAATAAGTTTCTTCTCATAAAGTTTGATAGTATCGATTTCTTCACCTTCTTCAAAATTGTTTAAATCACCGACGTTGACTACTTGGTAATCAATATGATTTACATTTTTGAAACCGCCAATTTTTGGCATTTTCCGGTAAATTGGAGTTTGTCCACCTTGGAAACCAGGACGGGTTCCGCCACCAGTACGAGCAGTTTGACCATTTCCACCACGAGTTGAATATGTTCCGTGACCAGATCCATTTCCACGACCAACGGTTTTCTTCTTTTTTGTTGCTCCTTTATTTCTTTTCAAATTTTGTAATGCACCCATTGGAGTTGATTGTTATATGTAGAGAGGAGATTAAGCTTTTGCTTCTGATGATTCAGCCGCAGGAGCGTTCTCTGGAGTTACTTGTGTTACTGCTTCAGGAGCTTTTACGGCTTCTGCCGTTACAACCTTTGCAGGTGCTGGGGTAAATGTAGAAGCTGGTCTTTGACCTTGGTATCCTCCTTGTGAATGCTGAGGACGGGCATCATTGTTTGCAGGAGTTTGACCAGGATGTCTGGTAGAATTCCCAGCATAACTTGGTTTATTTCTGTTGAATCCTTGTGAACGATTGTCTGTACGATGATTGTGATCAGCGTTTTCTGACGTTTCAACCGTTGGAATTTTTTTCAACCAAGGAATTGCCTTCAGCATGCCGAGAGCTTGAATTGCTGCTTGGCTGTTATTAAGACGATTGTTACAACCAATCGCTTTACTAAGAATATCTTTAATGCCAGCTAATTCTACTACTTTTCTTAGTGGTCCTCCGGCAATAATTCCCGTACCTGGACAAGCTGGCATTAAAAGAACTTTCGCACTTTTGAATTTGCTGTATACACGATGGGGGATAGTTTGACCTGTAATTGGCACTTCTACGAGAGATTTTTTTGCTTGAGCAATCGCTTTTGAAATGGCACCAGTTACTTCAGTAGATTTTCCAATTCCTACGCCTACTTTTCCTTTGCGATTTCCAATTACGACTGTTGCACGGAAACGAAGTCTACGACCTCCTCTTACTACACGGGTAACGCGGTCGATTTGAATTACTTCTTCATCGTATTCTTTTTGTTCGCGAACTGGGTTGCGACCTTTCTTGTTTTGGATATCAGGTTTGGACACTTTGAGTAAAGATAAAAGTATATTGATTAGAATTGTAGGCCGCCTTCTCTTGCTCCTTCGGCAATAGCTTTTACGCGACCATGATATTTATAACCGTTACGGTCAAAAACGCAAGCCTCAATCTTGAGATCTTTTGCCTTTTTGGCCAATTCGATACCAACTGTTTTCGCTTTTTCTGTCTTGGTGCCATCTTTTGATTCAGCATCCGAGATACTTGCGATTGTTATTTTTTTTACGTCATCAATGAGTTGAGCGTAATTGAACTTGAGACTTCGAAAGACTACGAGACGTGGTCTTTCTGCAGTTCCAGCAATTTTTGCTCGAATGCGGTTGTGTCGCTGAGCTCGAGCTTGAGATTTAGTGTTTTTCATAGGAGTTGAGATTGAAACTTAGATTACTGATGCTTATTTATCTTTTGCAGCCGCTTTACCAGCCTTACGAATAATGTGTTCACCGAGATAACGTATACCTTTTCCTTTGTATGGTTCAGGTTTTTTGTAAGAACGGATTTTTGCAGCTACTTCACCGATCATTTGCTTGTCAGTTCCGGAAATAGTCAAAAGATTTTTCTTTTCTGCATCAATTGAAATTGTAACTCCTTGTGGAGCTGTGAACTCAATCGGATGAGAGAATCCTAAACTAAGAGTTAATTTAGATCCTTGAATTGCTGCACGATAACCTACACCGATAATTTCCAATTTCTTTTCATATCCCTTGGTAACGCCTTCTACCATGTTGGCAATGAGTGTTCTTGAAAGGCCATGAAGGCTTCGGTCAGTTTTACTTTCAGATTTTCTGTTTACCTGAATAATTCCGTCAGTTAGCTCGACTTTAATTCGAGAATGAACGGCAATTTGGAGCTCGCCTTTTGGACCCTTTACAGTAATTTGGTTATTTGCGTAGTTTACTGTAACTCCGTTTGGGATTGTAATTGGATTTTTTCCGATTCTAGACATCGTAATGGAGATTAAATTTCTTAAAAATTTTTAGTAGATTTGACAGAGGTGTTCGCCTCCAACATTCAATTTTTTCGCTTCTTCACCTGAAATAATTCCTTTTGGAGTTGAGATAATGTTGATACCCATTCCGCCATTCACTTTTTTAATTTCAGTGCTTTTTACATAAATTCTTTGACCAGGTTTGCTGATTCTTTTCATTTCAATATCGCGATGATCATCACTAATTTCGATCATGAGGCATTTTTCAACGTCTTTTCCCTCAATCTGGAAATCTTTAATGAATTTTCGAGCTTTCAATACCTTGAGGATATTTTCCTTTTTGGTAGAGTAAGGTGCTTTGACAGTGTCCTTACGAGCTCTACTCGCATTTTTGATTCTGACTAGGAGATCTGCAATTGGATCGGTATACATATATGCTGTTAATTAGAAGACTGTTAGAAGTGAATATTTTACCAAGAAGATTTTTTGAGACCCATGATTTTTCCGAAGCACGCTTTTTCTCTGATACAAATACGGCACATTTCGAATTTTCTGACGTAGCCACCAATTCTTCCACAAAGCCTACATCGATTGTAAAGTTTAGTAGAATAGGTAACTTTTTTACCTTGAGCCATTTCTTCAAGAGCTTTTTTCTTTGCTCGCTCGTTTTTTACTTTGATCGCTTTTCTTGCCATTGTAAAGAATTTATAAGTTATTTAGTTGGAGTTGTTTCTTTTGCCTTTTTTACTTGGAAAGGAAAACCCAGAGCTGTTAAAAGTGCTAATCCATCAGCATTGTTTTTTGCAGTTGTTACTACAGTAATTTCAATTCCATGGATTTTGTTCATATCGTCAGCATTGATTTCCGGGAACATAATGTGTTCTTTCAAACCAAGAGTGTAATTTCCTTGTCCATCGAAACTTCGAGGAGAAATTCCACGGAAATCTCTTACACGAGGAAGGGAGATGTTCACGAGCTTGCTAAGGAAGTTATACATGTTTTTACCACGAAGGGTCACAAAAAGGCCAATTGGCATTTTTTCTCTTAATTTGAAGTTTGAAATAGATTTGCGAGAAAGTGCTACTACGGCTTTCTGGCCGGTAATTGCAGCAATATTGTCGGCGATGAAAGCATAATCTTTGCTTCCAGCGAGGAGTTTACCCATACCAACATTTACGACGACCTTTGAAACCTTAGGTACAGCGTTCACATTCTTAAGCTTTAACTCTTTTTTGAGAGCTGGAGCGATTTCTTGGGTAAATTGTTCTTTAAAACTGAGTACTTTTGTAGCCATTGCGGTTGAAGGTAGAGATATTAAACTTTAACTTTCTTTTTAGCTTTTGAATTTGTTGCTTCAGCTTTTTCGCTCGTATTATCGAGAGAAGCGCCAGAAACTTTTGCGATACGTTCTTTCTTGCCGTTTGCGAGAGTCTTGTAACCAATGCGTGTAGGCTTATTAGTTTCAGGGCAGAGGATCATGACATTTGATGAGCTCATAGGAGCTTCAAAAACGACTTTTTCACCAGCACGACTTTCAGTCTTTTTAATGTGCTTAGTTCGCATGTTCGTTTTTTCAACTACTACTTTATCATGCTTCTTGAGAACGCGGATAATTTTACCCACTTTCCCTTTGTCTTTTCCTGTAATGACGATAACTTTGTCGTTTAATTTAACTTTCATAACTTTAATTGAAATTACAATACTTCTGGAGCTAAACTGATGATTTTTTGATACCCTTTTTCACGAAGTTCTCTTGCCACTGGGCCGAATACGCGAGTTCCTTTTGGTTCATTTTCTTTGTTGATGATCACAATTGCATTTTCATCGAAACGAACATAACTTCCATCTCTTCGTCCTGTTTCTTTTCTTACCCGGATAACTACACCTTTTTCTACTGAGTGAGCTTTTACTACTCCTTTTGGTGTAGCTTGTTTGATGGTTACCACTACTACGTCGCCGAGACCGGCATAACGTCCTCCCATCACTTTAATAACTTGAGCGAGCTTTGCTCCTGAGTTATCGCCGACTTGTACCATGGATCTTAACTGTATCATGACGGTAAATTTTTTAAATACTTGTAGGTCTTACGCTTTTACAGCTTCTACGCTTTCTGGCTTTTGAACAGTCCAGCGCTTGAGCTTACTCAGCGGGATGGTTTCGTAAATAGTTACTTCGTCGCCAAGCTTGAACTTGTTTTCTGGGTCGTTCGCGTAGAACTTCTTAGAAACACGATAGCTTTTCTTGTATTTTGGATGAACTTTGTAGGCGTGAACCGTTACTACAATTGTTTTATCCATTTTGTCGCTAGTTACAATTCCTTTTTTTAGTCGCATACGGGGATGAGCTTAGATTATTTTTTAGTAGATTTACTTTCAGAAGTTTGAAAAGTTTTAATTCTGGCAATGTGAGCTTTTAATTGTTTCACTCGATGAGTTTCTTTCGCATTACCATTGCGAATTTGGAATGTTAGCTTTGCAAGCTCAAGGCCTGAGTTTGCTAATTCATTTTTCAGTTCTTTTTCTCCTAATTTCGTGATTTCTGGATAGGTAAGCATGGCTTAAGCTTGATTATGAGTGTCAATAAATTTACATTTGAGAGGAAGTTTCTGAGATGCTAGTCTCATCGCTTCTTTTGCGAGCGAGGCATCAACACCATCCATTTCAAATAGTACTGTTCCGGCTCTGATAACTGCAACATAGTGATCGAGGGAACCTTTTCCAGAGCCCATCGGCACTTCAGCAGCTTTTTGAGTGATTGGTTTGTGGGGGAAAATTCTGATCCAGACTTTGCCTCCACGTTTGATTTCGCGGGTCATAGCTCGACGAGCGGCTTCAATTTGGCGAGCACTTACTTCTCCGCCTTCAATAGCTTTGAGAACGAACGCTCCAAATGCTGGACGAGTTCCCTTTGTTGCTACACCGTAGTTCCCACCTCTGAGGCGGAATGACTTGCGAAATTTAGTTTTCTTTGGTCCGAACATAATTTTGAGATATTTAAACTATCCTAATAATCGATTTGTATTTTGTAGCTTGGACTACTTCTTTGTAGCTTGGACTACTTCTTTGTAGCTTGGACTACTTCTTTGTAGCTTGGACTACTTCTTTGTAGCTTGGACTACTTCTTTGTAGCTTGGGAAAGCTACTATGCTTTTATGATAAAATCAATAGATTTTTATTCTTCTATGCGTGCTTGAGAGTTATGGGGGCCTTTTTTATTAAACACATCTCCTTTGTAAATCCATACGCTTACCCCGATTGTTCCATATTCTGTATGTGCGTGTGTGATAGCGTAGTCGATATCAGCACGGAATGTATGAAGAGGAATTTTTCCAGTAGAGAAGAATTCTGAACGAGCGATTTCAACGCCATTCAAACGTCCGGATAAATATACTTTTGCTCCAAGAGCTCCAGTATCAATTGCACGGTCGATAGCCATTCTTGCTGCACGTCGATAGGAAATTCTTTTTTCAACTTGTTTTGCAATACTATCTGAGAGAAGGAGAGCGTCAAGAGTAGGTTTTTTGACTTCCATAATGTTCAAAGTGAAGTCTTCGTGGAAACTTTTTTTCAACTCATCTTTCAAGCTATCAATTCCAGCCCCTTGGCGACCAATAATAATCCCAGGTTTCGCTGTATGAATATTGATGGTTACTTTGTTGGCGGTGCGAAGAATTTCAACTTTTGAAACTCCGGCGTCGGCAAGTCTTTTTCGGATTAGCGCTTCAATAGCGAAATCTTGATGAAGAGTTTTGGCATAGTTCTTTTTGCTGGCAAACCAGTTGGAGTCCCAGTTACGAATAATGCCGATGCGCTGAATGATTGGATTAACTTTTTGTCCCATATAGAGGTAGGCAATTAAAATGAGTGAAAATTATGACTGTTAAGCTTCAGTTGTTGCTTGAGTTGTCGCTTTCTTTTCTGTTTTAACTTTTGCTTCACTTGAAGTAGTAGATTCTTCTTTTGCAGGAGTGCCGGTTTTTGCGAGTTTCTTTTCATTGATTCCAACAAGAACGGTAATGTGGGCTGTGCGTTTTAAGATTGGATATACTCTTCCTCTTGAAACTGGAACACCACGTTTTAATGTTGGGCCTTTACCAATAATTACTTCTTTTACAAATAATGTTTCTTCATCTTGTTTGAAGTTATTCTTGGCATTGCTTACAGCACTTGCTACGATCTTGTAGAGGATTTTAGCACCTTTTTTTGGAGTATATTTGAGAATCTCCATAGCGCTTTCAATGCTTCTCCCTCGAATCATAGTTGCGATTAAGTTTGCTTTTTTAGGCGTGAGACGAATTGTTCTTGCAATTGCTTTCATAGCTTTAAGATTCAGTAAATTGATTATTTAGCAGGAGCTGCTGACGGTGATTTTGCTGGAGCTGATTCAGCCTTTGCAAGTTTTCCGCCGTGACCTCTGAACGTACGAGTTTGTGAGAATTCACCGAGTTTGTGACCAACCATATTTTCAGTAACGAATACTGGTATGTGTTGTTTGCCATTGTGAACCGCGAAGGTGTAACCAACGAATTCTGGAGCAATAGCGCATTCACGAGCCCAAGTTTTGATAACTTTTTTTTGACCGCCTGCTTCCATTGCAAGCACTTTCTTCATGAGTTTTGGATCAATGTATGGTCCTTTTTTCGAACTTCTTCCCATAAACTTATAATTAAATGAGTGTAATTAAATTAACGTTTTCTAATAATACCACCACCTTTTCTCTTCACAATCATCTTATCACTATATTTACGTTTTCTAGTTTTCACACCAAGTGCCGGAGCACCCCATGGAGTTTTTGGATGGGCAAAACCGATTGGTTGATTACCTTCACCACCTCCGTGTGGATGGTCAACTGGATTCATGGCTTTACCTCTCACAGACGGACGTTTACCGAGCCAGCGATTTCTCCCCGCTTTTCCGATTTTTACTAAACTGTGATCAATATTGCTTACGATTCCGATAGTTGCATAGCACTCTTTATCTACGTAACGAACTTCGCCGGAAGGAAGAGAAACTTGTGCGTATTCACTTTCGAGTGATACTACTGTTGCTTTTGCTCCAGCAGAACGAACGACTTGTCCTCCTTTTCCTTTGTTTAATTCCACATTATGAATGTTGTAACCAACAGGGATGTTTTTTACCATCATCCGGTTACCAACCTTGATTTTTGCTTTTTCTCTTGCCATGATTGGAGTTCCAACCTTAATGGTTTCAGGAGCTAAATGATAACGTTTTTCGCCATCAGCATATGTAACCAACATAATGTTGGCAGTTCGGTTTGGATCGTATTCAATTGCTGAAACTTTTCCTGGAATTCCGAGCTTGTCGAGTTGTTTGAAATCGATATTTCGATATAAACGTTTGTTTCCACCACCTTGATGGCGGATAGTGATTTTACCTTGATTGTTGCGACCAGCCTTTTTTCGAAGACCCTTTGTCAAACGCTTTTCAGGTTTGGTTTTGGTTATTTCTTCGAAAGAAATAACGCTCATGTGTCTTCTGCCGGGGGTGGTTGCTTTAAATTTTTTAACTGGCACAGTTTTGAAAGTTTAAAGAATTACTTAGTTGATGGTTTGATAGTCTTGGTAGCTTTTTTCACTTGTGGATTTTTCGTTTCATCTTTTTCAGTCTTTGGAGATTTTTTAACTTTCGCCTCTTGAGGATCTTTTTCAAATTTCATCATATCGAGTTTCGCTTTTCCTCTGAGACTGACGTATGCCTTTTTCATGGCTGGGCGTTTAATGCCTTCACCTTTCTTATACATACGCATCTTCGCAGGAAGTTTTGCGATTTTTACCATTTCTACATCAACGCCATACAAGAATTTAATCGCTTGTTTGACATCAATTTTTGTAGCGGTTTTTTCAATCCAGAAAGCATAGATATTCATGTCACCTTGTTTGGTGGATTTTTCTGTAACAACTGGTTTGATAATAGTTTTAAGGACTTTCATTGCTTAGCTTGTATTAAGGCTTAATTAAGATTTGGCACTCATGAATACTTCTTCCATTTTCTTGAGAGAGTCTTCGAGGAACACTACTTTGTCGTACTTTTGAAGGTCCGCAATGTTGAGGTAGTTCACGAGAAGCGTTTTTACGTATGGAATATTTCGTGCTGATTTTTCTAAAACTAAATTATGTTCAGAAAGTACGAAAAGTACATCTTTTTCAATTGGCAGTTTTTCTACCATTGAAGCGAAGTTTTTCGTGTTGATCTTCTTGGTAGCAAAAGTATCGAGACCGATAATTTTTTCTTCACGAAGTTTTTCTGAAAGTGCAGAGAAGAGTGCCAATCGGCGTTGCTTCTTCGGCATCATTTGCTTGTAGTTGCGGTTGTTACGTGGACCGAAAGAGACGCCGCCACCAACTTGATGTGGATTGTTGGTTGCACCTTGACGAGCATTACCTGTTCCTTTTTGTCGGAATGGTTTTTTCTTGCCGCCGCGGATTTCTCCTTTAGTTTTCGTATGAGCAATTGCTGCAATACGAGCATTCGCAAGTTGGCGAACTAAAGCTTGGTGAACGAGATCACGATTGAATTTTGCTTCAAACATGATTGGAGAGACTTCTATCTCTTTGTTCTTTGTCCCGTCCTGGTTGTAAATTACAATTTTAGCCATAAAGATTTCTACTTAGTGAGTTTGCGAATAGTGACGTAAGAATTAATACTTCCTGGTACAGGACCTTTAATTCCCAAAAGATTTTTTTCTGCATTAATATATACAATACTGCT
>Ga0105046_10013628_pt1 | contig 12578 bp, 8 predicted proteins | sample MAT03_FD_78385 | JGI IMG/M metagenome (GOLD analysis project Ga0105046, IMG submission 78385) | Freshwater microbial communities from Lake Fryxell liftoff mats and glacier meltwater in Antarctica - MAT-03 (megahit assembly) | ecosystem: Environmental > Aquatic > Freshwater > Ice > Liftoff... | reverse complement strand
GATGCCGACATCGCCATGGAAGTCAACGGGATGGACAACATCAGCATCGCCGACTTGGCCCGCAACATCGAACGACTCGACATGAACTTCCTCCGCCGGGCGCTCGTCCGCCACGAGGGCACGGGCCTGTCGATCCTGCGCCACCCGATGGAAATCCAAGAAATCGGCGTGCTGCACGAAGGCCACATCGAACGGATCTTGAACCTGCTGAAGATGAGCTACTCGCACTTGATCCTCGACCTCAGCAAGTCGCTGCGGCCGACCGACATGATGGCCCTGCGCATGGCCGACACGATTCTACTGACGGCCCAACTCGAACTGAGCAGCCTCAGGAACGTCGTGCGGATCATCCACCTGCTCGGCAGCGAAGACAACCTGGCCGAGAAGGTCCGCGTCGTCGTCAACCGCGTCGGCTCGGACGCGGTCGAAGAAGGAATCAGCATGAAGAAAGCCGAAGAGGTCATCGGCAAGCCGATCTTTTGGCAGATCCCGAACGACCCGAAATCGCTAATCGCGGCCCGCGTCGCCGGCCAACCGCTGATCCGCCACAACCCGAAGAGCCGCGTGCAGCAAGCCATCGTCGGCTTGGCCCAAGCCCTCGCGGGCAAGCCCGCCGGGCGAGAATCGGATCCGAAACTCAAAGCGAGCTGGAGCTTCTTCGGTCGCAAGTAACGGCGGAGTGTTGGAACGCACCCAGATCGGACACCAAGGGACTCGGCTATGTCGCGGCTGCAACAAGGGATCTCGAAGCTCAACAACCTCAGCAACCAAGGGAATACCTCCGGGTTGTCGCGGCTGTCCAGCCCCAGTTTCGGTGGCTCGAGCAGCAGCGGCGGTAAAAACTTCGAAGAATTGAAACGCCAAATCCACTCGAAGCTCGTCGAGCGGCTCGATTTGTCCCGCGTGAAGGATCTCGCCAGCGACGCCATGCGGCGGGACATCCGCCGCGCCATCGAGCACTTGTGCGACACCGAGAACCCGCTCCTCAACCGCATCGAGCGCGAAAAGCTCATCGAGGAAATCCTCGACGAAACCTTGGGCTTCGGCCCGCTCGAACCGCTGTTGAAAGACCCGACCGTCAGCGAAATCATGGTCAACGGACCGAAGAAGATTTACGTCGAACGCCGCGGGAAGATCGAACGGTCCGAAGTCGTTTTCCGCGATAACGACCACCTGATGCAGATCATCGACCGCATCGTGTCGAAGGTGGGCCGGCGCGTCGACGAAACCAGTCCGCTCTGCGATGCCCGCTTGCCGGATGGCTCCCGCGTGAACGCGGTCATCCCGCCCATCGCCCTCGACGGAGCCAGCCTCAGCATCCGCCGCTTCGGGGCGACGCCGCTGAAGCTCGAAGACCTCCTCAATTACAAGGCCTTCACTCCGGAAATGGCGATGCTGCTGGAGGGGGCAATCAAGGCCCGGATGAACGTGCTGATCTCGGGCGGTACCGGTTCCGGCAAGACGACGCTGTTGAACACGCTCTCCGCGTTCATCCCCGGCGACGAGCGGCTCGTGACCATCGAAGACGCCGCCGAACTCCAACTTCAGCAGGACCACATCGTCCGGCTCGAAACCCGGCCGCCGAACATCGAAGGCAAAGGCACCGTGAGCTGCCGGGACCTCGTGAAGAACGCCCTGCGGATGCGGCCCGACCGAATCATCGTCGGCGAATGCCGGGGGGCGGAAGCGCTCGACATGCTGCAAGCCATGAACACCGGCCACGCCGGGAGCATGACGACGCTGCACGCCAACACCCCGCGCGACGGCCTTGCCCGCTTGGAAACGATGATCATGATGGGCGGCACCGAGTTGCCGATCAAAGCGATGCGGCAGCAGATCGCCTCGGCCGTCGACCTCATCATCCAAGTGAACCGTTTGCAGGGCGGACCGCGGAAGATGTGCAGCATTACCGAAGTGCTGAACATGGAACAAGACATCATCATCATGCAAGAAATTTTCCGCTTCCGGCAGGTCGGCGTCGACCAGAACGGCCGGGCCTTCGGCCAGTTCGAAGCGACGGGCGTCCGCCCGACCTTCGTGCCCCGGTTGGAGCAGAAGGGCATCAAGCTCCCGTCGAACATGTTCACCGAACGAGTTTTGGCCCGCGACTGAGAAACGAAAACCGCCGACCGTTGACGCTGTAAAACCTCCGACCGCTGACGCGGCCGGCTCGCCCTGAAACTCAACCCTTGTCCGAGTCGTGCACCATGGATCCTTTATTCTTGGCCTTGATCGTCGGCGGGTTGGTCGTGGGGATGGTCCTCGCGGTCGCGTTCGCCCTGAGCGGCTCTAAAGAAGGCCGGGCCTCGGTTCGCCTCGACGTTCTCGTGGGGCGCAACAACCGCAAAGATTCCTCCGCCGACATGCTGCTGAAGCAGGCCCTGCAGGAAGTGGACAAGAAAAACCTCCTCGACAAGATCACGCCGAAGGTGCTGAACCTCCAGAAGATGATCGAGCAGGCCGACGCGAACGTGAAGCCGAGCGCCCTGGTCGGCGTCGGCCTCGGCTCGGCCTTCTTCGGCGGCGTCGCCACGGCTTGGATGGTCAACATCTACGTCGCCCCGGTCGTCGCGCTGCTCTGCCTTTCGGCCCCGTTCATCTGGCTCTTCTTCAAACGCAAGAACCGGTTGAATAAGTTCGCCAGCCAACTCCCCGAAGCGATGGAGCTTGTCGCCCGGGCCTTGCGGGCCGGCCACTCGCTCGCCGCCGGGTTGCATGTCGTGGCCGAAGAAATGCCGATGCCTGTGTCGAAGGAGTTCGGGCGGGTTTACGAAGAGCAAAACCTCGGCATCACCCTCGACGAAGCCCTGAAGGGGATGTGCGATCGCGTCCCCAACCTCGACTTGAAATTCTTCATCACCAGCGTGGCCATCCAGCGGCAGACCGGGGGCGACCTCGCGGAAATCCTCGACCGCATCGGCTACGTCATCCGCGAGCGGATCAAAATTCTCGGCCAGGTGAAAGCCCTCACGGCCGAAGGGCGATTGTCCGGGATCGTGCTGGTGGCTCTGCCGATCGGCCTGTTCCTGCTCATGCTCTGGATGAAGCCGGACTACATCGAGGCGCTGTGGAAAGATCCGATGGGCATCAAGATGTCGATCGGGGCGATCGTGCTCATGCTCGTCGGCACTTACTCGATCAAGAAAATCATCGACATCAAAGTGTAGATTCACCCGCTGCTCGCTTCCCCGAACACCGCCTCACGCACCCTTGGAGACACACCCGTGGAACTGTTCGCGTTCTTATCCGCGGAAGAGTTGGCGCCGATTTTCGTCTTCGCCGCCATCATGGTCGGGACCTTTTGGGTCTTGTCCCTGATCTCGAACCGCAACAGCCAAGCCGAGAACCGCCTCGACCGGATCGGCCGACCGCGCTCGCTGGTCGATTTGGAACTGTCGCAGATGGAATCGCGGCAGCGATTCTCGGGCTTGAAAGACGCGTTCTCGAGCCTCGGGGCGTCGATGCAGCCCCAATCGGATTTGGAAAAGAACTCGCTTCGGGTCAAGTTGTCCAACGCCGGCTTCCGCAGCGAGTCGGCCCCGATGGTCTACCAAGGGCTGCGGCTAGTTTGCCTAGTCGGATTTCTCCTCCCAGCCGTTCTAATCTGCTTAATCGCGCAAGGTTTCACACTGGCTGCGATGTGGAAAATCGGATTGGCTGGGTGTGCTGGGTTCTATTTGCCGATGATTGCTTTGAAACTGCTCGTGAATGATCGCCAGCAGCAGATCTTCTTGACGCTGCCCGATGCCCTCGACCTCTTGGTCGTGTGCGTCGAGTCCGGCCTCGGCTTGGATGCGGGGCTGCGGAAGGTGACCGACGAGATGAAAGATCACGCCAAAACGATGTGCGAAGAGCTATCGTTGGCGAACCTGCAACTGCAAATGGGCCGCCCTCGCCGGGAGGTGTTGCACGACCTCGGAGTGCGAACCGGCGTGGACGACGTGAAGAGCCTCGCGGCGATTCTCATCCAGGCCGACCGGTTCGGGGCGAGCATCGCCCAGGCTCTCCGGGTGCAATCGGACGCGATGCGGACGCGGCGTCGCCAAATTGCCGAAGAAAAAGCTGCGAAGACAGCCGTGAAGCTGATCTTCCCACTGGTGCTGTTCATCTTCCCGGCGATCTTCGTGGTGTTGGTCGGCCCCGCGGCGATCCTCATCCAGAAGAACCTGCTGGACAAGATGGGTTGATTTGTCGCGGGCAGGATGCCCCGCCTAACTCATGGAGGAATTGCGATGGTGAAGTTCGTTCGCGCCGCGGCTTTCGCGGCCTTGATCGTGGGCGGGGCGGCGTCGATCGGTTGCCACGCCGTCCAAGACCGCCCCGGCATCCAGAGCCGGTACAGCAAAATCGTCGATCCGTGCCAGCAAGAACGCTACAGTGCGAGCGCCCGCGACAACGTGCTCCAGCCGTTTGACGCGATGGCCAACAACGCCAACAACCTCGACGTGACCCTGTGGAATCACCACTTCGAGGCGGGCAAAGACACGCTGAATTCGTCCGGAATGGTCAAGATCGACCAGATCGCCCGACGCTTGCCGGCCCCATCGAGCAAAGTTTGGATCCAAACGGCCCGCGATTTGGCCTACGACGCGGCCAACCCGCAGAAGCTCGTCAACGCCCGGGCCGACCTCGACGTGAAACGTAGCCAAGCGGTTCTGGCCTACTTGGCGGCCCAACCGAACGGCCAAGCGATGCACTACGAAGTGCAAGCGCACGATGCGGTCGACCCGGCGATGCCGGCCCAAGGCCCGACGAACGCCTACCGCGGCTTGGCCGCCCAGTACGGCAGCTCGGCCGGCGGCGTCGGCGGCGGTGCGGGCCAAGCGGGCGCCGGCGGCGGCATCGCACCGGGCACCCCGGTGGCTGGCGGCGCCACGGGCGGTAACAACACGCCTCGCTAACTCGGCGGCGAAGTATCAGGCTTCGACGGAGTGCGAGTGCACTCCGTTTTTTCGTTTTCGCTTTGCATTCGGGAGTTCACCATGATTCGCAACGGCCTCGTCGGACTTCTTTTCGTCCTATTGCTGGCCGGCCCCGCCGATGCGGCGAGCTATTACAACGGCTTCGTCGACCATTGGAAGACTTCGTTCGGCAAGCAAAATACCATCGTCGTGGGCGTGTTGATTGCGGGGGCCATCGGGATCTTCGTCATCACCCGCGGGCGGAAACGCTGATTCGTATCAACGAGTTCCGGATCGCGTTGCGGCGGGAATGTGAAGTTCCCGTAGGTCACGCTCCGCGTGTCGTGGGTGTCATCAGAGCGTGACCAACGAAGAATGAACAGTCGTTCCACTCGCGCTCAGGCGCAACTTCCATTTCCTACGCATATCGCGCAACTGTGAACTAGGATTAACGCGCACCGTCGCTTCCTCGTTTGGATTTCCCAATGGCATTGCTGTCTCACCCCGTGGTCGATTGGGACACCAACCCGGCCCCCGAAGCCCCGATCACCCCGGAGTCGATCAAGGAATCGGGCCTGACTTCCGCATTCCTCGCCGACATGCTCGTCCGGACGATCTACACGCGCGGCCCGCAGATCGGCCGCGATCTCGCGCAAGTTCTCTGCCTGCCGTTCAAAATCATCCGCGACCCGCTCAAGCATTTAAAGGCTGAGAAACACATACAAGTGGACGGCGGCGACCTCGTCGGCGAAGTCAGCTACCGGTACAGCCTGACCGACCGCGGCCGGGCCCACGCCCAAGACCTGATGAAGCAGTGCGCGTACGTCGGCCCCGCCCCGGTGCCGCTCGACGATTACGTCGAACAGTGCTACCGCCAAACCGTGACCGGCTTGAGCTGCTATCCGGAGGTGCTCCGGGCGCCGTTCCGCCACCTCGTCATCAAAGACGACCTCTTCAACGCCATCGGGCCGGCGATCATCAGCGGGCGCTCGGTATTCATTTACGGCCCCCCCGGCAACGGGAAGACGGCCATCGCCCGCTCCATCGGCGAGTACATGAACTCCGTGGGCGGCTCGATTTACATCCCCCACGCGTTCATCGCCGACGGTAACGTCGTGACGGTGTACGATCCGTCGCTGCACACGATCGACGACACCCCCGGCGAATTCGGCGACGACGGGGACGCCGTCGTCCGGCGGTTGCTCAGCGACGGTTCCCACGACCAGCGCTGGCTGAAAATCCGCCGGCCGGTCATCGTCGTCGGCGGCGAACTCACCCTGAACATGCTCGATTTGCGATTCAACGCGGATGCCAACTTCTACCAAGCGCCGATCCACTTCAAGGCGAACGGAGGCGTCTTTCTCATCGACGACTTCGGCCGGCAGATCGTCAGCCCGAAAGAATTGCTCAACCGCTGGATTTTGCCGCTCGAAGACCGCCACGACTTCCTCACGGTGTCGAACGGGAAGAAATTCCAAGTGCCCTTCGAGCAGCTCATCATCTTCAGCACGAACTTGGATCCGAAGGATCTCGTGGACGACGCCTTCCTCCGGCGGATCCGGCACAAGGTCTGCATCACCGCCCCGGACCGCGACGTCTACGAAAAGATCTTCGGCTCGGTCTGCAAGCGCTTGGACATGAACTACAACGCCGACGCCGTGGAGTACCTGTTCGAGCGCTACTACAATCGCGGCCGGACGCCCCGCGCCAGTGATTGTCGGGATTTATTGGAAACGGTTCAGTCGATCTGCCGATATAGACGGCAACCCGTGCATTTGACGCGCGACCTGATGGTCGAAGCCTCGGCGAGCTTCATCGCGGAATTCAAATAGACGAGTCGAACTACGAAAGAGGGATGACCCATGGACGGGCGCCTGCTGCGATTGGTACTATTGGCGGGTTTGACGTGCGGCGCGGTCGGCTGCCGCACGGCCAAAGATCAAAAAATGCCCGCTGGGACCTTGCCGAAATCGGGCGAGCACGCGGGTTGGATGGGCCGGGGGAACGCGCAGCAATTCGGCCCGCCGAAAGAGGAAGTCGTCGAGCGGGCCCCGCGGGGTAAGCCGGGGCAAGCCTTGAAGCCGGAGACGGAAGCGGCCTTCGCGGATACCGAAGTGGAAGCGGCGTTCAGCGAAGGTCGCACGGCCGTCGAGAGCGATAGCTTAGTCGATTCCGCCCGGCAGCGCTATCAGAAGGCGCTCAAAGCCGATCCGAAGAACGTTGCGGCTCTGGCCGGATTGGCCCGGCTCTATTCGAAGATCGGCGATCGCGAACGGGCCGCGCAAATCTACACCGAAGCTTTGAAGCTCAATCCGAAGAACCACGAACTCGCCTTCAAGATGGCGGGCATGTACGCCAAGGGCGAGGAGTGGCAGCCGGCCTGCGACGCTTGCAAAATCGCCATCACCATCGACCCGGAAAACCGGACGTACCATAAGACGCTCGGTTACTGCGCGGCTCGGGCCGGCCAGTGGGATGTGGCCTTCGAAGCGCTGATGCGGATCATGCCGGAACCGGAAGCCCGCTACTTCTTGGGGCGGGTGCTGATCGACGCGGACCGTGTGCCGGAAGGTCGGCAGCAGCTCGACATGGCCTTGCGGAAAGACCCGCAGCACGCGGCGTCGGCCGAATTGCTCGCCGAGCTCGACGCCCCGATGACGCCGCCGACTGTCATCCCGCAACCGGCCCCGATCCACCAAGCCGGCTTCCGGTAATCACTTCGCGCCGGCGAGGGGGATCATGGGGAATAGCCCTACGGTCCCATCCGCATTCGCTTGGAGCAATCGACCGGCGCCGAACCGAATCGCGGGCACATCCACAATGGGGCGGTCCGATTCCGTCTCTTCGAGGGCGTTGCCCGTCTTCAGACTCAGCGCTTGTAGCAGGCCCGATTGATAAGCGACGAGCACGCGATCTTTCTCCGCTTGCCAGCCGAGCAGCTCGCCACTCTCCGGTAACGGCGGCCGGGCGACCCATTCCGGCGCGTCCGCCGTCGAATTGAGACAAACGAGCGATTCGCGCTTGATCGAATAGACCAACCGAGGGCCATCGGGGCCTTCGATCGCCGTGAACTGCTGCGTGGCCGCACCTTCCGGGATCGGTCCTTTCGCGCTCCCCTTCCACGTGCGAATCGGTTCCCGCAATGGTTTGGCTCGGTCGAATAAGCAGATTCCCCCGGCGTCGTTTCCCGTGACCAGCAAGTTCGTCTCGCCGCTGGCGAAACCGAGCGCGGGCAGGCTGAGTTTGCCACGGCCATCCCATGGTCCGGCGACCCGCGCGGCCTCGTCTTTGTCGCTCGGCCAAGTGAACTGGCTCACTTCCGAATTGCCATCCGTCGCGAAGTAGCCGTCCGGCCCGGCCGGCGACAAGTAGCAAGTGGTCGGCGCTTTGACGGTCGCGCCGCGCCAGACGCTCCCTTTCTTCAAGGCTTTGTCGGCGATGTCGATGCGGTAGAGGTAGCCGTTGGCCAACGGCACGAGCAACCGCGAGCCGAACGCGAGCGCCGCCCCGGCGGGTTGGTCGAGCAGTGACACCGCGGTGGCACCGGCGATCTTGCCCTCGGTGAACTTCTGCAATTTCAGCTTCGTCCCTTCGCTGCTCGATTCCAAGAGCATCGTCCAAACGTCTTTGCCGTCGGCGGAGACCGCGACGCGGGCCGGGGCACTCGAGCGATCCGCGGGAGGCACGACCGTCTGGATTTGCAATTCGGGATCTTGGTCCGCCTTCGCGGCGTCGCGGATCCGATGGACGCCGGCGAACGCGTCGACGAGCAAATACTCCTTGTTCGGCAGGGGAATCGGCGGGTGCACGGCCGCGGCCCCGAGCTGCCGCTCCCACGCCGGGAACCCGGTCTCGAGGTCGAACGCCATCATCCGCACGGCGCCGCCGGCGCTCGGGCGGTACGTGACGTAGGCGCGATTCAGCGCGGTGCGGACCTGCGAACGCGCGAGCGGCTCGCCGAGCGTCCGCGCTTCGCCGCGCGCCTCCAGTCGGTAGCCTTTCACGCCGTCGATGGCGACCCTTAACCGGACGAGTTTATTGCCGAAGAGCACCCAGATCGAGTCTTCGTCTTGGGCGATGACCTGCGACCGGCACACTTGATCTTGTTCCTTCGTCGGCGCTTGGCCGGGCAGCGTGAACAATCCTTTGTCGTTGTTGCCCGATTGATTCACCCCGAAGGCGATGAACGCCCCGGCATCGGTGCTGACGCTCAGCCGTTCGCCATCGGATAGTGGCGCGAACCAGCACCAACCGTCGACGCGCGTCTCCGCTGTGGAATCGAGTTTCGTGTCCCCTTCGTTCAGGGGTTTGCTCAACTGCTCGATCGTCGGCAGCGGGAAGCTGCGGATCTTCATCGCGGCGGGGCCGTCCCCTTCGCACAGGGTCAACCGCGCGGGGGCGTCGCCGCCGCTGGTCAGGATCGGTTCGACGCGGAGGGAATCCTTTGGATGGTCGGTGGCGAAGCTCCGCACGCACGTCAGCGGTTCGCGGCGGTTGTCGGGGTCAATGCGGCCCCACTCCAGAACGAAGACGCGCCGGGCATCGCCGGGGACGACGAGGAAACCGTGGTCGGCCCGCACGCCGGGCAGCACGGCGACGCCTCCGCCGATCGGTTGTCGCAGCGCCAAAGTCCCGTAGTGTTCGCCCGTGACGACATCGAGGTGGACGACGGTGCCGAGGGAATCTTGCAGCGGCACGAAGAGCTGGTTGCCGATGAGCGCGGGTTGCCCCAAGCAAGGGTAGGGCAGCGTTTGATGCCAGATGGCCTCGCCGCTGCGCGTCCGGCGGGCCGTGATCGCCGGCTTGCCATCGAGCGTGGACGGCAGCAAAACCCAGTCGATGGCCCCGTCCGCGAGCACGACCCGGAGTGGCAAGTCCATCGCCTTCGGGTCCGCGTTTGCCGGGTGGAGCTTGCGACCCCACAGCGGGTTGCCGGTGTGGGCGTCGAGTGCGTAGAAGACGCCGTGTGCCATGCCGAAGACGGCGTCGTTCGTCGCCTCGGTGCCCGACTTCGCGTCGGGCGATCCCGCGATCGGCGGGGCGATGAACGCCAGCGCGGAACCTTCGGGCGCGGCGACCGCGGCGCGGCGGTCGGGCGCGAACTTCACCTGCAAGCGCAGGTTCGTCCGGGCTTGAACTAGGATCTCCTTAGCTTCCGAATCTTCGATCAACCCGGATTTCTTCAGCGATTGTTCGAAGGCTTCGATCCGCGGATCGGACGGCTCAGACGCGAGGTTGCGATAGGGGGCCAGCACCGCGAGGCGCGCCCGCTCTTTGGCGACTTCGCCGGCCGTGGCGTCGAAATTCTCGCGGGCTTTCTCCGGCCCGAGTCCGCCGCTGCCCCGATAGCGTTCCAACTGCGGCAGCAGTTCGCGGCCCAGTTGAATCGATGCCTCGGCCGAGTCCAGTTCCGGTAGCTTCTTGCGATCCTTGCGGAACTCCTTGACGTGATCCCCGGCGTTGTCGTTGAAGACGTTGGCGAGCTTGTGCCCGGCCTGCACGATGTCGGTGCCGTAGCCGGTATCGGGCTGGGCCAACGGCGATTCCCCGAACTCGGTCAGAAACTCGCGCAGGGTTTGCAACGGGCCACTCGGGTTTTCCCGTGCGGCCACGGCGCCGATCGCGTTTTGGGCCGCGCTCAACCGGCTGAAAAACTCGTACTTCTTGGCGTTCTCGCTTTCGGGGTATTCCGCGTGCAGTTCTTCGTAGCGCTTCGCGGCCTCGCCGAATTTGCCATCGGTATAGAACTTCTCGGCTTCCCCCGCGAGCTTCGCTTCGGTGCGACTCGCTTTGATGAACAGCAGCACGCCGATGGCGACCAACACGCCGAGCAAGCCGAGGCTCACGAGGGCGAGCGTCGCCTTCGGGAGGCCCTTGCGTTTCTTCCGCACTGTCACCGGGGTGTCATCGACCGGCTTGGGCTTCGGCTTCGGCACCGAGATCGGTTTCGGGGCGACCGGGAACGGGTCGGCCGCGGCGTCCCAAGCCACTTCGCGCGGGCCGGGCAGCGGCACGGCCGCCGGCAATTTCACCGCCGGTAGAATCGGCGCGGCCTTCGTCGGCGGTGGCAAGCTGCGCGTCACGGGTACGATCTCGGCATCGTAGATCGCCTTCGCGACTTGCGCCGGCTCCAGCGGTGCGGGAAGCGGCCCAGCGGTTACCGGTTCGTCCGTGCGGACCTCGAAGATCTCGCGGCAGTCCGGGTTGGGGCAGCGCATCGACTTGCCGAGCAAATCCGGGCTGAGTTGGAATTGCGATTCGCAATGCGGACAACGAACGCCCAGCGTCACGGTCGGCTCCCGTCCGAGATGAATCCTACCCGCAGATTGTAATGAACGCGGCGATGGGTCGAAATGGGAAAGTACCCCGGCGAACCGGCAGCTCACGCTGGCCGGCGCACCGGGGGAAGCCGAATCTCATTCCGCATTCAAGCCCGAGACCATCTCTTGGAACTGCAGTGCCAACTTCTGCTTGATCTTGTTCAATTCCGCGATCTTCGCTTGGCGCTTCTCGATCTCGGTTTCCTGATCGTCGAACTTCTTCAGGTAGCGTTTGTAGATGTCCGACGATTTATCCGCTACGGCGAGGTTGCTGCGCATCCGGGCTTGGGCCTCGTTGATCACCTTGAGGGCCGCCTCTTCCTCGGCGATGGCGACGTCATTCAGCCGCGGGGCAGCCATGGCTTCTTGCACTTTGGCGAGCGCGGCGAGCACGGCCGGAGAGGCCAAATTCATTTTCGCAATGCGCTTGAATTCGAAATCCGACAAACTCAGTAGCGATGTCGTTTCCGTCACATTTCGCTCTTCGACGATATCGAGTGTCGCCTCTTTGCCGGCGGCGACCTTCAACTCGAAGCGTTGCAGGTCGGCCGTGGTTTCGACAGCCCCCGCCGGGGCGACCAGTTTCCAATCCGACTTCCGAGCTTGGGTGATCCAGATCGTTCGCGCTTCGGCGCTCTTGTTGAAGGCGGTGTACTTGGCGGTGGCTTTCAGCAGGGTGGCCACGCGGAGGTAGCCGGCCGCGATTTTCACCGACAAATTCTTCGTGTCGGGGACTTCGTCGGTCGCGGTCATCGCCACGTCCAAATCGATGGCATAGCTGAGCAAGCGCGAATCGCCCGGTTTCAAATCGGCGAGCCTCGCTTGCCCAACGACGGTGTCCCCTTCGAAGACCGTCACCGGACCTTGGGCGATGAACAGCTTCGACGTGTTCTTCACCCGCAATCCCTTGAGCGGGTGCGTGGCGAGAACTTGCTTCGTGAACAGGCTGATGCGTTCGATTTCGAGCGGCTCGTTCAAAATCGGCAACAGGGCCGATTTGAACCGCGGCAGGCTCACCGGCTCCGCGACGATGTACTCGAAGGCTTCGCCGAGGTTCGCGCCCGCAGGAATGGTCGATGGTTTCGCCGGATTCATTTTCAACTCCTCTTGGCGCTCATACTCACGCATTTTGAAGCTTTCCAAATCGAGTCGTTCCCCCAGCAGGCTTCGCACAGACGGGCGGGTCAGGCTGTTGGAATAGCCCGCGTAGCCGCCCCCCTGGATGCCCGACGCCCCTAACACGCCACCGCCGACGCCGAGGTTGTTGCCACCGCCTTGGCCGAAGCCACCGCCTTGGCCGAAGTTCCCGCCCATCATCTGCATCGCCGGGCCTTGGTACACCGGCGGTTTTAGCGAG
>Ga0105046_10013627_pt1 | contig 12578 bp, 11 predicted proteins | sample MAT03_FD_78385 | JGI IMG/M metagenome (GOLD analysis project Ga0105046, IMG submission 78385) | Freshwater microbial communities from Lake Fryxell liftoff mats and glacier meltwater in Antarctica - MAT-03 (megahit assembly) | ecosystem: Environmental > Aquatic > Freshwater > Ice > Liftoff... | reverse complement strand
TGCCCGCGGTGATGTCCCGTGCGGCCTGCTTTTCGAATTCTGTTTCTGGTTCGTGATCGATACTCATCGCCCGCAGATTCACTGCGATCCACCGCGCCTCGGCTTTGGAGGTGAGTTTCATCTCCGCGAAAACATCTTCCATCGCCCGAGCGGGAACGACCGCTTTTTCGCGATGAAAATAGCGGTGGTGCATCACCTCCAGCGTGGCTGTATAGATGTCATGCATCAGCTTCGCACGATCACGGGCCACGACGACCGGGACGCGGTCCTGCTCTTCAATCGCGGGAGTTTTTTTGTCTGGACTGCTGGAGACGGCGGGGGTCTCACCTCCGAAAGGCTGCGATATCAAGACCGTGATGAGGCACAGCACACTCGCAGCTGCGAAGATCAGACGGTCAGCGAAGAGGGGATTGGTCTGCATCAGCGTTTCCAGTTCATCGGAGTGGTGTTTCGCGGTTTCTCTTATGTGGCCTTATCCGCAAACCACGTCGCAGAGGGGAACGATGTCACCTGCCGAACGGAAGAGTTGGCTCATCGTGACTCGCTCAAAAGCCGCTTCCGTGGCGGCGTACGCGCGGTCGAGTTCCTTGTGCAGCGGACACAGGCTGGTGTGTGAGGGCAGTCCGAGTGGGCAATGGCGAATGCGTTCCAGCGGATCCACGGCGTTGACGACATGCAGAATCGTAATCATCTCGGATCCGCGGACGAGCGTGTAACCGCCGCCGGGTCCTGATCGGGAGGAGACCAAATCGGCCTTCACCAGATCCTGCAAAACCTTATGTAGATATCGCCGCGGGACCAGCGTCCGCTCTGCCAGATGCTCCGCCGACATCGCCCGCTCGGGCTCGGCTGCCAAACAGGCTACGGTGCGGAGAGCATACTCAGCGGTTTTTGAGAGCATCTGGAGTTCCTTCGACGGTCAGTAGAATAATTCTACACCTTTCTGTGTATGTTTCAATAGCGAAGTTGATTTCGGGTGGCACTGGCGGTCGCTTGGGGCTGCCAGTGCTTTCGCGGTACAATGTGGCCCGCCCTCACCGGAATCGGGAAACACGGCGTCGTTTTCGCGAGCCGGGCCACCTGCACGAGCAGACGTTCTCGTGTCATCGTGGCCCCTTCCGGGCCTTCGCAAAGCCCCAGACCCGGCCACCCGACCGGTGGGTTTCAGGCATGTACTCAACGTGTTGTGGGCGGAATCACCGGCGGCCCCCAGCGACCGCCAGTGCCACCCGATTGTCGTCCGGAAGTCACTGCTCTCTGACACAGGAACTCATGATCGAGAATTCACCTCTGGCGCAGTCGACTCCCACTTCCACCCTCCCGCGTTCCATTTGGATTCTTAGCTGGATCTCTTTCTTCGCCGATGTTTCGAGTGAGATGGTGTACCCGATCTTGCCGCTGTTCATGGTGCAGGTGCTGGGGTCTTCTAAATCGCAACTGGGGTTGATGGAGGGGGCAGCTGTGCTGCTGGTTGCTTTGATGTCGGCCTACGCGGGTTTTCGCAGCGATCGGAAGGGGCCGGGTGGCGGTCGGGTGAAGTGGATTCGTATCGGGTACGGGATGCCGGTCCTGGGCAAGGCGATCATCGCCGTGGCGACGGCTTGGCCGATGGTGATGGGTGGACGACTGTTTGATCGGTTTGGAAAGGGGCTGCGCGGGGCACCTCGCGATGCACTGATTGCGGATGCGGTCGCACCCGATCAACGAGGTCGGGCGTTCGGGCTGCACCGGGCGTTTGATACGGCGGGTGCGCTGATCGGGGTGTTGGCCTCGGCGTTTCTGTTGTGGTGGTTGACTGGGACTCCGCAGAAGACTTTGGGGAACGAAGCCTTGTCGACGGCCGCACAGACTCCCGCGTGGGTGTACCGGGCCATCCTCTGGACGGGAGCAGGATTGGGGCTGGCGTCGTGGGCTCTGTCATTCTTAATCCAGGAGTCGGAACCGGACGCCGCTCCGGCCCCAGCCACCTCGTCCTTGTCGGGGAGTCCACCCGCAGAGGCCCCTAGCTGGTTGCAGTTGCCGCGCTCGTATTGGTCGGTATTGGCGGTTCTGGGGTTGTTTTCGCTGGCCAACAGCAGCGATACGTTTCTGCTGTTGCGGGCCAGCGACTTGGGGTATTCGCCGTGGAAGGTCGTGCTGGCTTATGCCTTGTTCAATGTCACGTACGCTGGGTTGTCGTACCCGTTTGGCGTGCTGAGCGATCGGCTGGGGCGCTGGCGGATTATCGCAGTGGGTTGGGCGATTTATGCGGGGGTCTACGCGGGGATCGCACTGTTGCCGAAGTCGCAGGCGTGGGGTTTCTGGCCGTTGATGGCGATCTATGGAGTCTACATGGCTCTGACGGAAGGGGTCGGAAAAGCCCTCATCGCGGACCATGCCCCGAAAGAGTCTCGCGGAGCAGCGATGGGAATCTTTTATGCTTTGACGGGTTTGACGACACTGGGGGCCAGTCTGCTGGCCGGAGTGATCTGGGACCAGGTGGGGCCAGAAGCGGCGTTGCTGACCGGAGCCGGGTTTGCGATCCTGGCGTTGCTGGCACTGGGGCTGGTTCGGAATCGTTTGAGTTAGAGTGGTTTCAGAATCTGTCTTCTGGCAGGACAGACAGGAATGTCTGTCCGACCTCAGTAGAGCAGACATTCTTGTCTGCTTTTTTTGGTGGAGACGATCTCCGATAATGCTCTTGTTGACAGTCGTTCGCTCGGCACCGGACAGTCGCCTTTCGCTCCGCGAAAGAAGCGCATCTTTCGCGGAGAGACAGGCGACGATCGAGAGCCTTCTTTTGATCTTCAGAAAGCCCACACCGCATGCCCACCCCGATCTATTCTCCTGGACCGCAGCCAAACACTGTGCGATCTCCGGACGGTCATGTGGTCGCCATCCCGTCGAGCTGGGTGCTGTTTCCTCCGGGAGATGCCGCTCTGACCCGGCGAGTGAAGGCCGCAGGCGATCACTTTGTCGTCGCTGAGAAGAAGGGGCGCAAGCTCTTCTCTCTCGGTGTGTGGGCTCCCTCAGCAACGATCGAACAGATTCGCGAGGATCTCGAAGCCGAGCGATCCACAGAAGGCTTTGCAAAAAAACAAGCCGCAGCTGCCAAGCGGCGCGACAAGCTGCAGACCGAGTATGTGGAGGACTTCCACGGTGCGGTGGTCGGGTTCCTGGCCTTTGACGTGAAGTATGCGTCGCTGGCTGACCAGTTGGCTCAAGCGGTGACGGCTCATGCGACCCCCGTCGGGAGTGGAACCGTCGCGCGGACCAAACGCATTCCGGTGGAGCAGCGGGCCGAAGCGGCGGTCATCGCCTGGATGCGGCATCAGACAACGGGGTACGACGGAATGGCCATCCCCCGCGTCAAAGGAAAACGACGCGAGGTCCGGCGGATGCTGGCGAGAAGGTCACACGAGCTACTGGAAAGATACCGCCGGGGGACGGAGATCGGTGAAGGCTGCCCGCTGCAGCATGCACTCGGGAACATCCCGGCGTCGTAGCAGTCGTGAGACATCTGCCAAATGCTGATGGTCATCCTGGCGAAGAGTGGTTCGACTCCTGTCCCTCTCGCTTATTCGCCAGTTTGCGGAAGAACCGCAGGGCGACTTTCATGGTCAGCCACTCGCCGAAGCGGGGGAAGATAAAGGAGATTACGGAGCCAATTCGGACTCCGATTTGATCCACCACAATGACCGGCGGGTCGGTTCGCAGGGCTTTGATGACTTTCTTGGCGACCTTTTGAGCGGTTGTTCCTCGAAGCAGAAACGGGACGCGGCGACCCATGGTGGTCTTGATGTACTCGTAAATTCCGCCATCGTCGGTGAAGCCCGGGCAGATCGCACTGATCGAGATTCCGGTCCCCTTGTACTCTAGACGCAAGGCCTGCGAGAACTGGAACAGGCTGGCTTTGGTGGCAGCGTAGGTGGCCGCGAAGGGAGGGGCTTGAAAGGCAGCAGACGAGGACATCATGATGATTCGGCCGCGGCCCTGTTTGAGCATCACCGGGATCACCAGCCGAGTCAGGATAATGGAGCCGGTCGTGTTGGTCGCGATCGTCGCTTCGATCTCCTCGACCGAGAGATCGTGAAAGGCCCGAAACGCCTCGATCCCGGCGTTGTTGACCAGCACATCGATCCCACCGAATTCGGCCACAGCTGCAGCGACGAGACGTTCGAGGTCGGCGCGTTTTGTGACATCGGTGGGGACCGTCAAGACACGGACGCCCGACTGGCGGAGCTCTGCGGCGGCCTCTTCCAGCTTGCCGACGGAGCGAGCGGCCAAAACGAGGTTCATCCCCTGGCTGGCGAGCGCGGTCGCGACCACTCGTCCGATTCCCTGGGAACCGCCGGTGATGAGGGCCACTTTGCCTTCGAGAGAATCTGACATGGGGGTCCTGGGGTGATCTGGAGAATCGAAGATTAAGCAGTCTTCGACTCCACATTCGGAATCAGTGTCTTCAGTTCATCGGCGAGAACACCATGGAGAATCTGCTCGATCCGCTGCAAGCTGTCTGCGACCAGCAGGCCGTCCATCAAGCGATGATCATACGCTAAAGTGACGCGGCTGCGACCGTGCGAGTCAATGGGACCGTAGCTGACGACACCGGTCTGGAACGAGGGGGGCATCGCGATCTCGGTACCCCGGCTGGCCAATGTCGAGAGGAAGAACGTCCCCACCCGCCGGGCTCGGATCGCTCCACTCAGCTGCATATTGAACCACCAGATCAACCGGCGGAAGGGATTCGGGACCGAACTGAGCCGCAGGAACCGCTTGAAACTCTGCTTCACCGGAGCGTTCTGATAAATATCGAGTTGTTGTTGGAGATCGATGAGCGATGAGTTCTCGGGCGACTGGAAACGGCCCCAGAACAGCCACGCTTCCCCCTTGTATTCGCGGTTGATCGCAAGCATGCCCACGCTGGTGTCGTGCTGATAGATCGAAGGCCAGGGAAAGGGCATCCATGTTTGCCGAAAGACGGGCACCTCGCGAGCCAGGAGTCCATAGGCCTTGAGGAACAAGACGGGCCAGGAAATTCGCGTCGGGCAGGACTTCCGAAGCTCTTCCAGTGGGGCGAGGTGGAACATTCGGTGATGCGGACAGAGAGGGACCTGCTGATGAAAATGCAGGACATCACAGCTGAGCCGGCGTGAGCGAGGAACCAGAAATCGGCGTCGATTTCCCGTCGACGGCAATGCCGATTCGAAATCCACTTCGTCCGCCATCCGTCTCCTCCCTGCCCCGGCGTCAAGCCATTCCCCGCTGCTGGCAAGCTACCAAATGCGTGTACAGCAGCATAGAGCGGTCGATCTGAGAAGACAGGTACGCGTCATACAAGAGTGGTGGAGCCATCAGCGATCAGCCAACAGCTCACGCACTCCTTCTTGCCTCGGTTGGCATTTCGCGATACACCTGAGGGAAATGCTTTCTGGATTCTCGACCTCCACCGAACCACTGTCATGCGCGACCCTCGTATCGAAAAACTCGCCCGCCTCCTCATCGAGCACAGCACCCGCCTGGAGCCGGGCGAAAAGGTGCTCATCGAAGCGTTCGATCTCCCCGACCCTCAGCTCATCTCCAACCTCGTCGAGATTGCGGCCGAGAAGGGAGCTCACCCGGTCGTCTCGCTGCGGAATACCAGCGTGCTGCGGTCGCTCTACCGCACCGCGACTGAGACCGGCATGCAGCTGATCGGCGACATCGAACGCGATACGATGGCCAAGATGAGTGCCTACATCGGCATTCGCGGAGCTGCCAATTCGAACGCCATGTCCGATGTCCCAGCCGACAAGATGGACATGTATCAGCGGCTGTGGTGGCAGCCGGTGCATACCGCGCTGCGGGTGCCGAAGACCAAGTGGGTGGTTCTCCGCTACCCCACTCCGTCGATGGCCCAGCTGGCCCGGATGAGTACCGAGGCGTTCGAGGACTACTACTTCGATGTCTGTACAGCTGACTATGCCGAGATGGCTCGGCGACAGGAGCCGCTCCGTGAATTGATGCTGGCGACCGATCGGGTCCACATCACGGGGCCGGGGACGGACCTCGCATTCTCGATCAAGGACATCCCGGTCATCCCCTGCAATGGGCGCCGCAACATCCCCGATGGCGAGGTCTTCACGGCTCCGGTACGGACGAGTTGCAACGGCGTCATCACCTACAACACCGGTTCGTTGTACCAGGGGACCGTCTTCGAGGGGATCAAGTTCGAGCTGCAGGATGGCAAGATCGTCCACGCCGAATGCCGTGGCGAAACCGCGCGGCTGAACCAGATCCTCGACTCCGATGAAGGAGCCCGGTACATCGGCGAGTGGTCGCTCGGCTGTAACAACCGGGTGAAGCGGCCGATGCTCGACACGCTGTTCGACGAGAAGATCGGCGGGTCGCTGCACTTCACTCCCGGCCAAGCCTACGAGACCGCCGATAACGGCAACCGCAGCCGCGTCCACTGGGACTTGGTCTTGATCCAGACTCCAGAATACGGCGGCGGAGAGATCTCCTTCGATGGGAAAGTGATCCGCAAAGACGGACAGTTCCTGCCGGAGGCGTTACTGCCGCTGAATGAGGGACTATGAGTCGTAGCAGAATTCGTAAGAATTCTGAGGACTTTCCCCTCGCTTCGCTCGTCAGAATTCTTACGAATTCTGCTACGCGATTATTGTCGTCGTCCTCGGCCCGACGAAGGCCCCGTAGAGGACGGCGAAGAGAGTCGCGGCGAGGCAGGCCATGGCGAACCAATCGCCCCAGCGCACGTACAGGCTTTCGCGGGGGTCGAGGGGGATGTGGCCGACTTGGACGAAGGTTGCCAGCTTCGGCATTTTTCCGGTGGCTGGGTCGATCAGTGTAGTGCGTTCGGAGGGTGTCCGGGCCTTCATTTTGTCGAGGTCGATCAGGACTTCTGGATCGCGTATCCGGCCGTTCCCGTCGACAATGGCAGAGATCCCCGTGTTCACGGCGCGGACCATCGGGACGCGGGTTTCGATACAGCGGAAACTGGCGGCGATGAGATGCTGGTCGTGCTCACTCGATCCGTGGAACCAGCCATCGTTGGTCAGGTTAACGAGGCAATAGACATCGCCGGGCGACGTTTTGTCCGAGGAACGCGACACCTCGACGGCACTCCGGACGAGATGCGGGACGGTGTCCTCGAAGCAGATCAGCGGCAGAAGACGATAGCTCTGGTGACGGAAAACGCTGACCGCTGTTCCCGCATCCAGGCCGAGCCCTTCCGCATAGGGTGAGAACGACTGGAGCCATGGCAGTTGTGTCTCGAGCGGGATGTACTCGCCGAATGGGACGCGGTGGATTTTGTCGTAGCGACCCTGAATGCCGGCCGGTTGAATGAAGACCGCCGAGTTGTAGTGCTGAGAACGCTTCTGGCCCGCAACTCCGATGTAAGTTGAGGCCCCCACGATCAGTGAGGCGCGCGACTCCTCTGACATGCTGGTCAGGACTTTTTGAACCGTCTGGTCCTTCCAGCGCTCTGTGGGAATGAGCGGGTGAAGTGCAGCCAGCTGCTTGTCAGTAAGTTTGTCGGAGGCCTCCAGCATTTGGTACGGCATCATCGATTCGGGCCAGACGATCAACTCGGCCTGGTGCTGGACGGCCAACCCATTCAGGTGGCGGTAGGTGCGGAAGATCTCATCGTCGAGACCCGGCTCGGGATGCACGCTCGATGGAAAATTCCCTTGCAGCAGCCCCACGCGCGGACCCGCAGCGAACTCGGTGCGGCTGCGGACAATCCCGTAGCCCCAGCTGAGAGCGACGAGCGTGAGCGTACAAGCGATGGCGATCGATCGACCGCGCGCGGTCCCAGTGACACGGGTCGTTTCCGCTTCCGTCAGTTCGTGGGGAATCGCTTGGTAGCGTCTCAACCAGTCCATCGGAACCAGTGTCGCCAGACAGGCATTGACCAGCATCACGAGGAAGCTGACGCCGTAGCCGCCAACTAGGTCACTGATCTGAATGATGGCCGACCAGCGGTGCTGGCTGTGCCCGAGCAGATACCACGCGAACCCCGTCATCAGATGGGCCCGGACCAATTCCAGCCCCACCCAGACGATGGGGGCTGCGACGACCAGCGGCACTGAGAGCCGATGGACCGTCGCCCGTGTCGCCAATAAGAAGACGGGGAAATACAGCGAGACGTAGAGGGCCATCGCTCCCCACGCCGGGTACATGGTCACATCGCCCAGCCGCATCCACTGGAGGGTCGCAAACCAGCAGAGTGCGCCGCCGAACCAGGCTCCCAGCAAGTTCCCCTGCATGGGACGCGGCGAACGCACCAAGCACAACATCGGCACCAGAGCGAACCACGCCATCCAACCCCAATCGAGCGGAGTAAAACTCCCCCAGAGCAGTACAGCAGTCATCGGGCAAAGCACCCAGGCGGCGCGCGAGCGCGCCGGGGCTGATCGTCCCCGGTTGATCAAAGCTTGAACAATCAGTCGTTGTTCGGAACGGTCTGGGGTCGCCTGATCGCGCGCCACGCAGGACGGCTCCTGGAAAGAGATGTGCATCCGAGGTTCCTTCCTTGAAACCTTGTTGCTGATTGTGGGCTGTCGATGGGGAGACGGTCGCCCTTTCGCTCCGCGAAAAAGTGCTCTTTCGCGGAGCGAAAAGGCGACCGTCTCGGCCTACTCCCGTCCCGTGAAGGGGATCACCTCTACGAGTGCTCCCCGAACCAGTTGATTCGGACCCGCTGGAAGAACCAGCAGGGCGTTCGACGAGGCTGTCGACTTCAAGTCGAACGACCCCTTCCAATCGACCGGATTGACACGCCAGCCCGCTCCATGGGCTTCGAGTCGCGCGGGGAGGTAGGTGGGCCGAGGATCAGAGAACTGGAAATCGGTCTCCAGCTCCGCGAGCAGCGGCACAGGCTCCGCTGGCAACAGATTCAAGATCCGTCGCACAGCTGTCCGGACGAACATTTCGAAGCAAACCATACTGCTGACTGGATTTCCGGGCAAGCCGAAGATCCACCGAGGCAGGTTATCGCTCGTTCGCTCCGGAGGCAGGTACCCAAACCACAGCGGCTTGCCCGGGCGCATCTGCAACTTGTGAAACACTTCCTTAACGCCCAATTCCTTTAGAACTTGCGGGACCAGATCGAGCTTGCCCGCGGAAACGCCCCCCGTCAAACAGAGAATATCGCATTGCAATCCACGCCCGATCCGCTGCCGCAGGTCTTCCAGTGTATCGCGCGCGATCCCTTCGATGACGGGGGTCGCCCCGAGGGCGATGACCTGTGCAGCCAGCATGACTTGATTGCTGTTACGGATCTGAGCGGGGCCGGGTGTCTCTTCGATCGAGACGAGCTCGTCGCCTGTTGAAAGGAGCGCCACCGTTGGACGTGGGTGGACCGAGACCCAGCTGCGACCGAGTTCGGCCAACAAGGCGATCTCTTGGGCGCGGATGCGCCGTCCGGCTCGGAGGACCAGCTCTCCATCCTGCATCGATGTCCCTTGGCAGCCGACATTGGTTCCCGAAAGGAGTGTCGCCTCGGAAAGAATAGTCACACGCTCAGTCACCGGATCGAGGGCGGTGCGCTCGATCGGGACGACGGCGTCAGCACCATCGGGCATTGGAGCCCCCGTCATGATGCGGGCGGCCGTGCCAGGGCCGATCTCATGTTGCGGCATTCTTCCCGCAGTGATTTCCTCAATGACGAAAAACGAGCGGGTGCCGGTCCCATCGTCGCTGGCCATCAAGGCGTATCCGTCGACCAATGATTTGTCGAAGGGCGGGGAGTCCTGGTCGCTGACCACGTCTTCCGCGAGCGTTTGGCCCAACGACTCCAGCAGAGTGGTCAGCTGCGCGGGCCGTGGCTCAACACTGCTGACGATAAGGGCGAGAGCCTCGGCAACCGTGCGCATGGGGGACATCCTTTCTCTGTTTGATCGGTGAGCGGGTATCATCGCGAATCACGTTGCGAAAAAACACCATGCCGGAAGTATCAATCGGATGAGTTCGGAGACGAATCGATCTCGTCTGGCCGGACGAGAAATTTTCGACGGCAAAATGTTTTGCGAGTGAGAGTCGAGAGTGCGTTGAGATTTCACTCACCCGTATTGACTGGTTCTCCTAGGCGTCGAGCCTCCCAGAATCGTTCACTGACCCTCCAGGCTCTCGAAGTTCGTCAACTCTTAGCTGGAAATGTGGTGACCTCCGTCACGGGGAGCACGTTAAAAATCACGGGTGACAACTCCGCCAATGAACTGGCGATTGAGCAGACCTCCCAAGGTTTGCAGGTCCAGGCACTCAACGGTACGAAGTTAAACGGGATTCTGCGTGGGGTGTTGATCCTCTCCAACCCCACGCAGATGAACATCGATCTCCTCGGGGGCCACGACCGCTTGTCTTTGGCTGACTATCTCGGGGGAGGCGTCTCCGTGAAGTTAGGAAGCGGGAATGATCAGCTGAATCTCAACGGGACCACCAATGATGGGGCTCTGGCCGTCGATCTCGGCTCGGGGAATAATCGCTTGGCGGCGAATTCCGGTGGGCCGGTGGGAGAGGATCCCAATGTGGTGGGCGGGAATTTCACATTGCTTGCCGGTGCGGGCTATGACCGCTTGATCATCGACACTCTGAACGTGCTCGCGAACCTGTCGATGGACTCGGGGGCGGGGCAAGATGTGGTCTCTTTGGGAAGCGGCAGCACGAATGGAATCACGACCATCGCCTTGGGGGCGGGGAACGACATTATGGCGATTCAAGATCGCACGTCTCGCGGCCTGTTTTCGCTGAATGCGGGAGCCGGAGACGATCTCCTGGGGCTGCGGAATGGGGACTACAAAGAGTCGGCGGTCTTCGACTTGGGAGCCGGGAAAGACGCCCTCCTGAGCCAGCTGAATACATTTGAGGTCAATGTTACCCGCCTGGGGGGAGCCGGCCCCCGAGGCGCGATCGACACGCTGTATTCCGCTTTGGACAGCATTTTCGGTGACAATACGGTGACCGGGTTCGAAAGCCTGCCGACCACTGAAACCCCAGTCTCGGCCCTTTACACGCGGCTGGTCAACGCCTTTGCGTAGTGCTCCGGGACGCGCGGGTGATGGGTTGACTCGAAGAGGGGATTCCTCTTCTACGGCCGCTCGAGTTCTACGCCCGCTTGAGTTCAATCACGGTGATTTCGGGAGGGCAACGCCACCTTAGAGGGTGCCGACCGGAGAGACCTCGGGACACGTGAAGTAGCGTCGGCGATTCCCAGAATGACCCGCCCGCGTAGCGACAGCCGAAGCGGCTCGGCGAGAAGACGGGGCCGATCACCGGCAAGATCACCTGCCCCCCGTGGTTATGGCCAGAGAGCATCAGCTCGACGCCCATTTGCTGGGCCCGAGAAAGATTGTCCGGAGTGTGGCTGAGCAGGATGCGGAACTCCGGCGCCGGTTCAGCGCCCGTATCAACACGTTCTGGGTACACCGGAGCTGACCCCATCCAGGGCGTCTCATCCCCCGCGATTTGCAGCTTGCCGCCCCTCCATGAAATCTCGCTCGGTCCCGTGGTCGCGTCCTTCCAGCCGAGCATTCCCAGCTGGCGTCGGGCTTCTGCGGCATCCAGATACCAATCATGGTTCCCCAGAATGAACCAGCATCCCAGTGGGGCCCAGAGCCGCCCCAGCGTCGTCGGCAGCCAGTCCAGGCAAGCGTCGTTGTCCAGCAAATCGCCAGTAAAAGTGACGAGGTCAACGGCTTCACGAGCTGCGATGTCAGCGACTTGTTCGAAGTAGTCGCGGGTGATTGTCCCCTCGAAATGCCAGTCGCTCAGGTGGAGGATCTTCAGCCCCGAGAACGCCTGCGGGAGGCCCGGGTGCAAATACTTTTTCTGACTGAGTTCCACTTGGAACTGTTCATTGAACGGAATCCTCGCGAGTCGCTCGAACGGGCCGTGTCCCAGCGGGAGCGAACCATCCGGTGACTTGATGGGCAAAACTCCACGCGATTCGCCGACTTGGATCGGGCACCTCCTCGTCCAATGAAATCGGAGGATGCCGTAGATCCCACCGACAACGCCCAAGGCTGATACAAGGAGAAACGGATACCAACCGATCGCGACCTCACTCCACGCTCCCCCCCACAATAACTTCGGGCCTCCGAAACCCAGCCCCCAGAACACCGCCAGCGCAAATCCGGGAATCAACACGTCGTGAACATGTCGGATCCGCCGTAAGTGATCCGGAGAAATGGGCCTCGCATGAACTCGATTGACCAATGTCACCCACAGCTCGGCATGGCCAGCCACCAATGCCAAGAGTATTGCCAGATTCCACCCAGCCATCCGGTTCCCTCCGTCAGAGAAGATGCCCCAAGTCCAAAGGGCGAGCCGCATTCTGGTGCAAAGGCTCGTCGAGGACGAGAGAAGCTTTGCCGCATGGCCTCGGACCTGCGGCCAGAGAGATTGAGCGGCACGGCATCACCGCGCCGAGGTTTGGCGGATGGCTCCAATCTGATATTGGGGTAATTTCCGTCTCCGAGCTATCCTGTCCCGGTTGTGGACTCTTTGTCTTCGAGAAAGAGCCCAAAGCCCACACACCTGCACGGAATGGATGCCGTGAAGCTTCGCAATCGCCTGCTGATTCGCCTGTTCGCCCGATT
>Ga0105046_10013626_pt1 | contig 12580 bp, 12 predicted proteins | sample MAT03_FD_78385 | JGI IMG/M metagenome (GOLD analysis project Ga0105046, IMG submission 78385) | Freshwater microbial communities from Lake Fryxell liftoff mats and glacier meltwater in Antarctica - MAT-03 (megahit assembly) | ecosystem: Environmental > Aquatic > Freshwater > Ice > Liftoff... | reverse complement strand
GTAGGTCACTTAAATCGTTCCCTCCCTTCGGGGAAACCATCGTAATTATACCTACCAGAAAGGACAAGGCGCACTCCCTCCCCATGCCTAAAGGCAGGGGTATCCCGCGCCGATTCGATGAATGATGAGGGATTCACGTAATTATGCCCACCTATAATTGGAATGTTCTCATTGTGGACGATGAGTACGACAGCATCCAGGTGATGACTCGTGTGTTCACGTATCATGGCGCAACTGTTTTTGTGGCCCGCAATGGCCATGAATGCCTCCGGATTCTTAAAGACTTTATACCATCCATCATTTTAATGGACATTGATATGCCCATTATGGATGGATGGGAAGCACTGGCCCATATCCGTGCCAATCCTGCGACACATCATCTCCCTGTGGTGGCGATTACAGCGTATCACTCGGCCAATGTTGCCGAAGATGCCGCCCAGGCGGGATTCAATGGCTACTTTGCAAAACCTGTTAGTATTCGCTCCATCATGCCTCGATTGGAGCAGATTATCCCCAACGCATAATGTGTCTATAGAGAAAAACATCACGCCTCTTTTGCATTTTAGACCCTCCACCTAAAATTGCTTGTTGTATTGACGCTGCCTGCGAACTGGTAAAACACTTTGTGTGTTTCACTCCTGGAGGTGACATCTCCCTACAGCTTGGCTGTTGTTCGCGATATGATGGCTGTTCTTATTTGATGGAGCGAGGACTCTTTTATGCGTATGCTGGATGATGGCCCACAGGGTTATTTTTTCGAGGATTTTGAATTGGGCGCCAAGATGGTCACGCGGGGACGCACCATTACCGAGTCGGATCTGGTGCAGTTTGCCGGGCTCACGGGCGATTACAACCCCATGCACACTGATGCTGCCTATGCTGAAAAATCGTTCATGGGTAAGCGCGTGGCGCATGGCATGCTGACGCTGAGCTATGCCATCGGACAGGCGTATCAGCTTGGCATTCTGGAACGCACGGTGCTGGCCTTCCGCGAACTGGAGATGAAATTCAGCGTGCCTGTCACCATTGGTGATACGATTCATGCGGTGATGACTGTGCTGGAGAAGAAAGAGGCGCGGCGATTGGGTGGGGGGACTGTGCAGCTTGAACTGCGCATCCTCAATCAAGAGGATAAGGTCGTCCAGAAGGGCAGCATCACGCTGCTGATGGCGTCACGGCCTGCGGCAGATACACCTTCGGTCTAATCAGAGGGTTAGAATGGGATTGTGGGCACGATGCATCGTGCCCCTACAAAAACGCTCTGTGAAGTGAAAGTATCTCTTGATCGCTTTCAACTTATGTTATTACCACAGTGCTGCATAGCGAACTGCTATGCGAATTGTCTCCAGATGAATATCGACAATATCCTCAACCAGCGACGCATATCCCCCGGCCATTGACACCGCCACAGGCACACGCTCGGCAAAACAGGCACCAAAGACCATGTCATCGCGTGCGGCAAGGCCCGCTTTGGTCAGCGAGAGCTTGCCTAATTTATCGCCGTAAAAAGGATCTGCGCCGGAGACATACAGCACAAGATCGGGCTGCGCGAGATAAAAGGCCCGTTCCAGCGCGATTTCCAGCGTATCGAGATAGGCGGTATCGTCTGTGCCATCCGGCAGGCCAATATCAAGATCGCCCGCGATTTTGCGGAAGGGGTAATTGCGTTCCCCATGAATCGAAAAGGCGAAAATGGTGTCATCACCGCGCGTAATCTCGGCTGTGCCGTTGCCCTGATGCACATCGCAATCGACCACGAGAACGCGCTGCACGCGGCCTTCCTGCTGCATGACCCGCGCTGCAATGGGGCTGTCATTGAAGACACAGTAACCTTCACCGTGCGCAATGCCTGCATGATGTGTGCCACCTGCGAGATTCGCGCTCACACCTTCACTGAGCGCGGTACGAGCTGCACAGATCGTTGCGCCTGATGACCGCTGCGAACGCTCGACCATTTCCGGTGTCCAGGGGAAACCGATACGCCGAATCTCCTCGATGGTCAGACGGCCGCTCTGCACCCGATCCAAATAATCGGCATCATGGGCCAGCAGAATTTCGGCATCAGTCGCGGCGGGCGGGCTGAATAAATCCTCGTCAGATAAGACGCCCTCAGCGAGAATCCGCTGACGCAAGCGGGCATATTTGGACATGGGAAAGCGATGATTATCGGGCAGGGGCAGCACAAAATGATCCGCGTAGTAGGCTTTCATGCAAAATCCGCCATCACCATATCCGCCGCCACCTTGCCGGAGAGCATTACCATCGGCACGCCGCCGCCGGGGTGCGTTGTGCCGCCTGTGAAATAGAGACCTTTCACATCCGGGCTGCGATTGTGTGGACGGCGAAACACGCTGAAACGGCTGTTGGCAGACGGCCCATAGAGCGCACCGCGCCACGCCCACGACTGCTTTTCAAGATCGGCAGGAGTCATCATGACTTCAGAGCGAATCTGAGACTCGATGTCATAGCCGCGCTCGTAGAGGCGCTGCATGATCAAGGCACGATAAATATCACCCTGTGCTTCCCAATCGTAGCGATCTGACAGGGGCGGCGCATTGACGAGAATGAACCAGTTCTCATAGCCATCTGGGGCATGGGTGGAATCTGTCTTCGATGTGATAGCAACATAAATTGTTGGATCAACGGAGGGCATGAGCGTCTTGAAAATCGATTTAAATTCAGCTTCATAGTCACTTGAAAAGAAAATATTGTGATGGGCGAGTTGAGGATAAATCCCTTCAAGGCCCAACATCAGGATAAATCCCGAACACGAAGGCTCATAGCGGCTGAGGCGCTTAATACGGCTCTGCATCTTCGGCTCATGACTCAAGAGGCGATTCAGGGTCGAGGTCACATCGGCATTGGAGATGACCACATTGGCGGGGATATGCACACCATTCGCCAGCCACACGCCAACAGTCTGACCATTTTCCACATGCAGACGTGAGACTTCCGCCGATGTGATAATGTCAACGCCGCACTCCTGCGCGACCTGTTCCAGTGCTGCCGCAATGCGATAAATGCCACCTTCGGGATACCAGACGCCGCCTGAGAGTTCTACATCGGCAATGACATTGAGAGTGGCCGGGGCGAGATAAGGGCTGCCGCCCACATAGGTTGCAAAACGCCCTAATAATTGGCGCAAATACGGCGATTTGACATGTGCCTTGATCGCTTGATTCATGGTGCGCAGTGGATCAGCCTTGAGCCAATCGCGGAGAGGGACGCGCAAGAAGCTGGACAGCGTGGGCGGCTTGTCGTAGATGAACACGGGCCCGGTGACGCGATGAATCTGCGCCGCATAAGCCAGATAGCGCTGATAGCCCTCGACATCGCGGGTATCGAGTTGAGCAATCTGCTCAAGAGTCTCGTCCAGATTGCGACGAATATCAATCGTTGTGCCATCGGGGTAAAAATAGCGCGTCAGGGGGTCAACGGGCAGCAGTGTGAGGTAATCCTCCATGTGTCGCCCAGCGGCCTGAAACAAATCCTCGAAGACGTGGCGCATTGTGATGACGGACGGGCCTGTATCCCAGCGAAAGCCATCCTGTGTGATCTCGCTCATCTTGCCGCCGACACGCTCATTTTTTTCGAGGATTGTCACCTGCCATCCGGCGCATTGCAGGCGAATGGCTGTACTGAGGCCGCCAATCCCCGCGCCGATGATGACTGCTTTTTTAGCCACGAGCCCTCCCGATGATACGACCTTTCCAGCGCGGACCGCCTGTACTATGCCAGCGCAGCGCTTGAAAGGCAATCACAGTCATCAGAAGAACAGAAATCGGCAGCAGGAGAGCATCAATAAGGCGCTGGCGGGAGGAGATGGCTGTCAGTGCCCGCAGCAGCACGCCCATCGCGATGAGTATGGCTCCCCACGCGGAATAGGGGGTAAATAACAGCATCCAGGGCACAAGAAAAATCGCCCAATGGAAAATTGTCGCCACGACAAGAGCGCCTGCGCTGCCATAGCCTGCCAGAATATTCTTGGCAAAGCCATCGCGCACACTGGGCCAATCGCTGTACATGCGGCATAAAATCAGGTTTGTGCCATCGCACAGACGCAGGCTTAGGCCATGCTGTTTGGCTCGCCGCGCCAGTAAAACATCTTCCAGCACGCTGGCCTTGACCGATTCATGCCCGCCCACCCGCTGATACGCTGCCCGCCGCCACGCCATACACTGACCATTGGCGGCGGCAAAGAGCGCAAACGGGCTGTAATGCGTCATCACAAGGGGTAAATAGCCCACAATCGCCAGCATGATAAGGGGCACGACAAGGCGCTCGGCCCATGTTTCGGTGACTTGCGTGGGCCACACCGAGAGCAAATCGGCGTTGTGCTGCTGCATCTGTCCGATGAGGGCGGCGAGTGCATCGGGCTGCCACTGGGTATCGGCATCGGTAAAGATCAAAATATCGCCTTTGGCATGCTGAGAAAGGACATGACAGGCATGATTTTTTCCTGTCCATCCTATAGTCATATGAAAACCCGACAGAATCTGCAAACGGGGATCGTTTGCGCCTGCTTTCAGGGCAACGGCGCTTGTACCGTCTTTGGATTGATCATCCAGCACAAGAAGTTCAAAATTTGGATAGGTCTGCTGCAAAAGGTGTGTCACGGTCTGGCCGATGACAGCCGCTTCATTGCGGGCTGGAATCAAAATTGAGACAAGCGGGGTATCCGCTGAAGTCATAGGGTATAAGCGTGGGAAAATCAGCGTGTTGAGCAGGGCATTGAGCAGCATGATCCCCAGGACAAGGCCCACAAATGCAATGAAAATCATCATGGGGACTTGTCCTTACGCCCTATACGCAGACGGGGCCATTGACGTAGTCCGGTGCGATGTTTAAAGAGGATCAGCGAAAAAGTGAAGACAGCCAGCGCCATTAAGGCGGGATCGGGGTGCACAATGAGGAGATAGATCAACCAGATACCTGCTGTGAACACAGCCACCCAATCGCTGCTCGTGAGAAGGGCAAACAACAGCACTAATACACTGCACAGGATCAATCCCGCCTCAAAGGTGAGGATGCCCATCCAGACCCCGCCGCTGGTCGCAATCGCTTTGCCACCATTGAAATTGAGAAAGGGCGAAAAGGCATGACCCAGCATCGCCGCCGCACCGATGGGGACAAGACTCAGATCCGTCCGGCCAAAATAATGATAGGCCAGCGCAGCAGGTACAACGCCTTTGCCAATATCACATATCATGGCGAAGACAAACCAGATTTTGCTGCCTGTCGCACGCAAAACGTTGGTCGCGCCGGGGTTATGATCGCCAAACTGACGAATATCAACGCCGTTGAGCCGCCCAATCCACACCGAGAATGGTAGCGCCCCGAAAAGAAAACTAGCCAGTGTCCAGAGCAGTATCTCCATATCAGGCTTTCCTTCGCCATGTCTGATAGAGCGCTAAAACCCACACTGTGCCCATAACGACCAGACCCACCAGTGCCGGGCCAGGCTGTCCCCAGAATATCGCCTGTCCAACGCCCTGGAAGAACCAGACTGCCGCATAGATAAAGCCCAGCGGCAGGGGTTTAAGCGGCGCAGGACGGATGATCAGGGTGATCACAAAGGCCGTAACGAACCAGCCCGCATAATTGGACCAGGGAATGCCAAAATAGCCGTTCGGCTGTGCCCACACCCAGAAGCCGCGTGCCACCATCTGCGGATCAAGATACAAATCCCAGGCTGTGAGTGCTGCGGCACTGAGGGCGGCAAATGCAATCTGTCTCTGCCATCCCCGCAGGTGTGCCCCCAGGATTTGCTGCGCCATGACCCATGAGGGCGGCAGCAGCATAAACCACGCTATCGGTATCAACAGCGGAACGCCAAAAATTTGCGGCTGCAAGAGCTTCGTATAGTGATATACACCAAACGGGAGGCCCGTATTTGAGCCGAGCCATTCAGCAGCCCAACTCAGAATGGCAGTCAGGACAAATGCACGAACCGCCTGTAACCATCCCCACTGCTGCACCAGAATCGCAAACACAACACCTGCCTGCACCAGTGCTGCCAGTGTAATCCCGGTGGGAAAACTTGCCTCACCGAGCACCCACAGGCTAATGGGCAGGGCCATCATACTGACAAGCCATGCTGATGTGAAAATCCACGCCCGCCGCTCATCGGGGGGGCGCATGTAAAACCAGCGGATCGGGAAACGAGCATTCGAGGTCATGCTTTGAGGATTGTCCCCAGATCACCGACGACTTCGAGGCCGCTGTTAGGGCTTTCGCCCTTGAAGATACGAGTCTTGCGTGTGCCTTCGATGGAGGACAGTTCGACTTCAATACGGGCTGTCATGCTCTCATCCACACGGCGCTGCATGCCCTCACGGGTCGGGGCCTGGAGTGCACTTGCATCAGTGCGCCATGCGCGAATTTTGAGTTCCTGATTGCGGGTATACAGCACCCAATCGATCTTATCATCCGCCACATGCAGATGATCGATCTGTGCGCCTGTATAGGTGGCAAAGCGATAGAGTGAGCCCGCGTGCAAAAAGCCCACCACAAAGCCTGTGAAGGGTCGGCGGATCGGGCCATAGCCGGGAATGGTGGCAATCGAGCCGCTCAGGGATGTGCCAACAGGGGCGAAGTGATTTGTTTGCATCCAGATATAGCTGGTGGGGAACGCCTGTCCCCAATCTTTTTCCAGATAGCCACGCCCGCCCGTGAAGTCGATCTCACGGCCATTGATGGTCAGAGACCCTTTGAGGCCGTGTGAAAAGCTGAGAACGGCATGCTTGCACTCCATATTCAGCCAGGCATAAGGGCCCATAAAGCCCGGACTGGTCGCGGTGACCGGCCAGGGGTTGATTCCCTCAAGCTGGACTTCGCCTGTGATCTGCGTCTCTCCATCATCAATATTCAAGTTAAGGCGCTGATCGCTGAAATTGCTGGTGCCCACGCGCACTTCAAATTGATTTGGATCGGCCTTGAAGAAGCCATAGCGATGATAGGTGGAGGTGCCGCGTGTGCCATCCAGCACCTGAATAAACGTATGCGTTTCACCGGGGGTTTTACTCACGAAGGCCCCAGGGATGATGGCGTAGCGTTCGGTTTCATCGGCGTTGACGAGCTTAAAGTACCAGCCCTCGAAATAAGGCGGTCTTTGCCCAAGTCCCTGATAGCGAGCCGGATTGAGTGTGTTTTGAATGAATGACACCATATTGGCAGAAGTCCTTTTCCCACGGAGTGTAATGGAGATGGATGAGACCGCGCTAAGACACATCTCAGCTTACGGCTCACTCTCGATCATCAAGCGCACACGAGTATAGATAACGCAAGTTCAGATTATACCCATTTAAGATCATCTATAGATGAGGCAGATATTCGGATTGATTTATTGCCCTGCCCTGCAAAGTCAGATAACATAACTATAAATATCCTATTGATGCATTGATGTAGCCTGTGACAGAAACGATCCAACTGGTCGAACAACATATTATTCGTAAAGACGACCCACGCTGGCAAGCAATTGACGTGGCCAGTTTTGCCGCCAAGAATATCTACAATGCGGCGAATTACAAACTACGTCAAGCCTTCATCTTTGAAGGTCGTTTCATGCCTTACGCTGAACTCGACACATTCTTTAAACAGGCCGATCTGCTACCCGATCAACAGCTCCCCTCCAAAGTCGTTCAACATGTTCTGCGTCAGGTCGAGCAGGATTGGAAAAGTTTCTTTGCGGCCAAGGCAGCATGGAAAGACCATCCCGAGAAATTCACAGGTTCACCCAGACTGCCCAAATATAAGCACAAGACCGAGGGACGGAATCTGTTGGCCTATCCCGAAAACGCGTATTTCAAGAAGGCGCTCAAGAAAGGGGCTATTCAACTCTCACGACTCGATTTCACGATTCCGACGAAACAGCGACAGATTAATCAAGTGCGCATCGTGCCGCAAAAAACGCACTACACTGTTGAGGTGGTCTACACGAAAGTTATAGAACTCGCTCCAAATCTCAATCCAGACTGGATTGCCGGGGGCGATCTGGGTATCGATACCTTGCTGGCGTTAACTTCCAATAAGCCGGGCTTTGTCCCGCTTCTTATTAATGGACGACCACTCAAGGCCATCAACCAGTTCTATAACAAGCATGTGGCTACGCTTCACAGCCAACTACCCAAAGATACGTATACCTCACACCGCATTCAGGCCGTCACCCACAATCGCAACCAGCGCGTCAAAACCGAACTGCACCGTTGCAGCCGTGCCGTCGTTGATCATCTCTCTGCGCAAGGGATTGGTGTGTTCGTCATTGGGAAGAACTATGGTTGGAAGCAGCAAGTCACCCTTGGTAAACGCAACAATCAGAACTTTGTGGGTATTCCTCATGCCCGATTCATTGACATGCTGACTTACAAAGCCAGGCTGGTTGGGATCAAGGTCATGGTGCAGGACGAAAGTTACACAAGCAAGTGCAGTTTCCTTGACAACGAACCCGTTCACAAGCATGAGCACTACAAAGGCAAGCGCATCTGTCGAGGTTTATTTCGTGCCAGTGACGGGCGCTGCATTCAGGCCGATGTCAACGGCGCGTACAACATCCTGCGCAAAGCAGTCCCGAAGGCGTTTGCTGACGGGATAGGGGCTGTCGTAGTTCAGCCTGTACGGGTTTACCCCTGTGCCAACTAGAGGTATGGGTCTATTTGCCCATATTTTTTAGATACTATAATGAATCGTGTTGCATTTGCCGATTGTGAAAGAACTCAGACTGTGATGAAACTCCTGTGGCGTGGCATGCTGGTCCTGCTATTGATCACAATAGGCCGTGTGTGGGCCCAAGATGAGCAACCAACCCCCACGCCAATCGCACCCCTGCAAATCGTGGAGGGGCAGTATGGAGAGGCGAGCCTCTATCAAGACATCATTCCCCAGGGGCGGGCCGGGCTGCTGCGCGTGACTGGGGCAGATCTCGACACGGTACAGGCGGTTGTCTTTGATCAGGCGCTTAACTTCTTTTCACAGGGCGAAGACACCTATTATGCGGTGTTCGCTGTCCCGATCCCACAGAAAGCCCGCACCTATGATCTCCCTGTCACTCTGCGCACGACGCAGGGCAAGACAGAAACACTGATCCTCAGCCTGATTGTTGATAATGGCGGCTTTTTAACACAGGATGTTTTGCTCATTGGGGAAAAAGCCTTTCTCGTGAATCCAGAGATTGAAGAGGCCGAGCTGACACGCCTGTTTGATCTTGCCGCCCCTGTGACGGAAGAACGCCTCTGGGATGCCAACGGCTTTCATTCCCCTGTACAGGGCGAATTGACCTCACCATTTGGGGCTGTGCGTGTTTTCAACAACAACTTCAATACACTGCATACCGGATGGGATTATCAGGTCGGGATTGGGCAGCCTGTGATGGCGACTGCGGCAGGCACTGTCGCATTTGCCGGACGCCTCGATATACGCGGCAATTACGTGATGATCGATCATGGCTATGGGGTGTATTCGGGCTATGCGCATCTCTCCGTGATTTACGTCACACAGGGCCAGCCTATCAAATCAGGGCAGATCATCGCCCAGGTGGGCACGACAGGCCGCAGTAGCAGCCCACATGCCCATTTCGAGATGATCGTGAATGGGGCATGGATCGATCCGGTTGATTTCCTCAGACTGCCGCTGCCATAGGGCAAGGCATGCCTTGCCCCTATACGATCACCCCCATATCGAGCAATGCCTGTATCTCCTCTTCATTCTTGCCCAGAAGCGCGCGCAAAATCTCACGGCTATGCTGACCAATCTGTGGGGGAGCACTGCGTGTCTGGGGCGGGGTGGCACTCAGCTTGAGAGGGGAGGCCACCAGATCAACGGACTGCCCATTAGATAGTGTCAGAGTGTCGATCATGCCGCGTGCGTGGGTCTGCGGATCATTGAGCGCCTGAGCGACACTCTGAATCGGCCCTGTGGGGATGCCCAATGCCAGCAGTCCCTCGACCCATATATGGACAGGCTGCTGCACAAAATAGCCCTGTAGCAGCGGGATCAATTCGGTGCGATGGGCCACCCGTGCGGGATTGGTAGCAAAGCGCTCATCACGGGCGAGATCAGGCTGTGCGAGCAGATGGCAAAGCTGCTGAAATTGGCGATCATTTCCCACAGCGACAACAAACGCGCCATCCTGCGCCTGAAAGGTCTGATAGGGCACAATATTGGCATGCTGACTGCCATAGCGCGGCGGATTTTGCCCGGAGACAAGATAATTGCTGGCTACATTCACCAACGCGGCCAACTGCGTCTCATAGAGGGCAATATCAACGTGCTGGCCCTGGCCTGTACGCTCGGCATGGCGTAGAGCTGCAAGGAGAGCGGTGCTCATATTCAGGCCCGCGATCACATCGGAAATCGCCACCCCGACTTTCATCGGTTCGCCCTCTGGTTCGCCTGTAATTGACATCAGGCCGCTCATGGCCTGGATAACATAATCATAGCCGGGGCGCTCGGCATACGGGCCAGTCTGCCCATAACCTGTGAGACTGCCATACACCAGCGCGGGATTCAGTGCCTTCAAATCATCATAGCCCAGACCGAATGCAGCCATTTGGCGCGGCTTAAAATTCTCAACGACGATGTGACTGTGAGTCGCGAGATCACGGGCAATCTGCTGCCCGTCGGGATGCTTGAGATTGAGGGCGAGACTACGCTTGTTGCGATTGACGGAGAGATAATAAGCACTCTGGCGATCCAGGCCGTCCCCAGCCCAGGGCGGGCCCCATTGACGCGTTTCATCTCCGATCAGACTCTCAATTTTGATGACTTCGGCCCCCAGATCAGCCAGCATCATCGTGCAGAGGGGCCCAGCGAGGACGCGCGTAAAATCCAGCAGACGCACGCCTGCTAACGCTTGTTCCATTATGGGAGAGTCCTTTATGGGAGAGTCCTTGAGAGGGTGTTTATAGATAAGACTACGGTGTTTGCCACCCCACGAGACTTGTCCGTGATGCGGGCCCAAACGCGACGGGCTGTTCGAGCGTCCCATCGGCCCGCACAATCACAACATTGGGATACGTGGCACCCTCTGTCGCGTCATACCACATCGTCTCAAACGCAATCCATTCGCCATCGGGGGACCACTTCGGATTATCGCCATAATATGTCGGTGTCGTCAATTGTGATTTGCCCGTCGCGACATCCATCACGAACACACGCGGATAGCCATCAGCCGCAGACATGTAGGCAATCTGTGTGCCATCGGGCGAGAAAAAGGGGTCACTGTCCATATAATCGTTGTCGCTCAGGCGCACGATGTCGCCTGTCTCGACATGCAGCTTCCAGATTTCGACGGCATGGGGTCCGGCGCTGTCCCAATCCACGTCTTGAGGGTAGGAGGCAAAGGTCATCCACTGGCTGTCTGGTGACCAACTCAGGGGATCATCCGCCGCATAGAATGTGCCATAGAGCCGTGGTGTACCCGTGATGCCTGTGGGCGTCAACCACAATTCGCGCTCGTAATACTCTGCGACCCATTTCCACTGTGCCATCCATTGGCCGTCCGGGGAGACAACTTTGTAGCGCTCAGGCCATGTGACCTCATCGGGGGCAGGCATCGTGCGTTCACTCGTCGCGAAATCAATCTGATAAAACGTGCCGTCGCTCTCCAGATACGCAAGCGGATAGGCGGGAAGAGCAGGCATGAGGGTGGCGCGATGTGTAAACACCATCACCAGAGCGATCGCCAGCATGAATAGGCCGCCCGCTAGTATGAGGTGCGTGGAACGAGGTGTGTGTTTGGCTTTGTCATTATTTTTGCGTTTAGGGAACATGTCGGCTCGCGTTCTGTCTCATGGCATCTAATGAGCAGTATAACGGGTAACAGCTCAACAGACTTGACGACTTCCCTATGCTTAGCGTGTCTTGCTGTGGGAGTTCACGTATTAACCTCCCACAGCAAGATATGTGCCGGTAAAAAAACCCGTGTGACGTACTTTTAATTGATCTTCACACGGCGGCGCACAAACTCGGTGAGCAGACGCACACCATACCCGCTGGCCCCAGTGGGTATATAGGGGGTGTCACTCTCGGCAGTCATCTTGCCTGCCATGTCGATATGCGCCCAGGCAGGATAATCGACGAAGTTCTTGAGGAAGATGGCCCCCACAGCCGCACCCGCGACTTTGGCCGTCGATGAGTTTTTCATATCGGCGGTGTCGGACTCAAGCAGCTTCTGATATTCGGGGTAGAGAGGCAGCTCCCACACCCGTTCATAGGTGGCTTCGCCAGCGACCTGTAAATCACGCGTGAGCTCGGAGTCAGTGCTGAAGAGACCAGCGGCGACATGGCCCAGCGCGGTCAAAACGGCCCCTGTGAGGGTGGCAATATCGATCACGACAGCCGGGTTGTAGCGTTTGGCATAGACGAGCGCATCAGCCAGCAGCAGGCGGCCTTCGGCGTCGGTGCTGATGATTTCGATGGTCTTGCCATTACTGGCCGTGATAACATCGGTGGGCTGATAAGAGCGCTCATCGACCATGTTATCCGAGGCAGGCACAAGCCCCACAACGGCAATCGGCCAGTTGAGGCGGGCAATGGTGTACATGGCCCCAATGACTGCTGCGCCGCCGCTCATATCCATCTTCAT
>Ga0105046_10013624_pt1 | contig 12581 bp, 8 predicted proteins | sample MAT03_FD_78385 | JGI IMG/M metagenome (GOLD analysis project Ga0105046, IMG submission 78385) | Freshwater microbial communities from Lake Fryxell liftoff mats and glacier meltwater in Antarctica - MAT-03 (megahit assembly) | ecosystem: Environmental > Aquatic > Freshwater > Ice > Liftoff... | reverse complement strand
TGGCTCCGTGAGTTATTGCACCACCGAATGAAACTCATCCCTTTCCTCTCGCTCGTTCTGCTCGGCCCGATCGCGTTTGCCACGGCGGCGGACCCTGTGCCACCGGAGGGGATGGTGCTCATCAAGGGCGGGAAATTTTCCATGGGCAGCCCGGATGGAGCGAGCGACGAGCAGCCGGTGCATGAGCTGACGCTGAAGCCTTTTTTCATCGATCGCACCGAGGTGACGAACGGGCAATTTGAGGAGTTCACCAAGGCGACGAGCTACGTGACGACTGCGGAGAAGCTCCTGACTTCAAAGGACATTCCCGGTTTGCTCCCGGAGTTTGAGGGCAAGACGCTCTCGCTGTGTTTCCGCGCGCCGAAGGGCGAGGTGGACTTGCGTCAATCGGGCAACTGGTGGGTGCCCGTTGTCGGCTCGAACTGGAGGCATCCCGATGGTCCGGAGTCGGACCTCAAGGGCCGCGAACGGCATCCTGTCGTCCACGTCTCGTGGGACGACGCGGTGGCGTATTGCAAGTGGGCGGGCAAGCGGCTGCCGACCGAGGCGGAGTGGGAAAACGCAGCGCGTGGCGGACTGGATGGCGCGCGTTTTGTGTGGGGCAATGAGTTCAACCTCGGAGGAAAATGGATGACGAACACGTGGCAGGGGAAATTCCCATCGGAGAACACTGGCGAAGATGGCTACAAGGGTTCCGCCCCGGTGGCGTCCTATCCGCCGAATGGATACGGCCTTTTCGACATGGCGGGGAACGTCTGGGAGTGGTGCTCGGACTGGTATCTGCCGGAATATTACCAACGTTCGCCGAAGGAAAATCCGGTGGGGCCGGACACGAGCTTTGATCCCGATGAACCGGGCACGATGAAGCGCGTGACGCGCGGCGGCTCGTGGATGTGCGCGGACAGCTACTGCCGCGGCTACCGGCCCGGCGCGCGGATGAAAACTTCGCCGGACACCGGATTGCAGAACACGGGGTTCCGTTGCGTGAAGGACGTTCCGTGAGCGGAGCGGATGAAACAGCGAGACTGGCGCGCCGGACGGGGCTCATCGTTGCCGCGATCATTTTGGGCGCGGTTGCGCTGACGCTGGCATGGCTCGTGCCGGAAGGGCTGCGGATTGCGCGCAACCGCGACACGCGCCTCCGCGATTCCGCGGCGGGGAGCGACATGGTGCGGGTCTCCGGGGCATCATTCACGATGGGCGCGAATGACGGCGCTGCCGACGAGCAGCCGCTCCACGATGTAAGAGTGAGCGAGTTCTGGATGGATCGAAATGAGGTCACGAATGAGGAGTTCGCGCGATTTGTGAAAGCCACCGCATACATCACCACGGTGGAGAAGAGCGCTGCGGGTTCGTGGTGTTTCCGTCCGGAGGCTGGCGCGGAGGCGGGCAGGCGGCGCACTTGGATGGCATTGATTCCTGGCGCGAACTGGCTGCAGCCTCGCGGTCAGGAATCGATGGCTGATGGCTGGGAAAAACGTCCCGTCGTGCATGTCAGCCACGACGACGCGAACGCCTATTGCAAGTGGGCGCACAAGCGGCTTCCGACCGAGGCGGAGTGGGAGTGCGCGGCCCGCGGTGGACAGATGCTCACGCGTTACCCGTGGGGAAACGGAATTGGCGACGGCGGTCCGTGGCAGGCGAATCTCTGGCAGGGGAAGTTCCCGGAGAAGGACGATGCGCTCGATGGTTTCGCGGGGCCCGCCCCGGTCGGCAGCTTTCCGCCGAATGGATTCGGCTTCCGCGATCTCGCCGGGAATGTCGCTGAATGGTGCGCGGATTGGTATCAGCACGACTACTACGCGCAGCTTCGCCCGGATCCGATTCGCGCCGCGCATCGGAATCCGAAAGGCCCTGATTCAAGCGTGGATCCGGGCGAGCCGGGTGTCTCGAAGCGAGTCGTGCGCGGCGGCTCGTGGCTGAGTGATGCGGTCGAGTGCCGCGTCTCCGCCCGCGGACGTGAGGCGCCGGATTTCACCGCGGAGTGGATCGGATTCCGATGCGTGAAGGACGTGCAGTGAAAACGGACGCCGCGCGGTTCAACTGGAAGAAATGGCGCAGCCGCCTCGTGCTGCTCCTGTTCCTGGTGCTGACGTTCGTCGTGCGCTGCCATAACCGCGGGCAGATCTTCCACCACGGCGGCGTGTACTTTGTGGATGGCGATTGCTACTCGCGGATGACGCGCGCGAAGTCGGTATTGGAAGGCCACTGGATCATCCGGAAACACGATTTCGAAAACTGGCCGCAGGGAATCATTCCGCACACGACCGCGCCGATGGACTGGCTGATTGCCGGGTTGAAGCCGGTGGTGGAGGTGGTTTTCAAGATTGCCGATCCGCGTGGTGCGAGTGTGCTGAAGCGACAGGCGCTGGATGTCGCCGGGGCGCTGGTCTCGCCGTTGCTCGGGATGGCTGTGGCAGCGTGGCTGTGGTGGTGGGCCGGGCGGATGCGGCTGCCGTATCGCACCGCCATGCTCCTGCTTTTCGCGCTGAGTCCGATCGCGGTTCACGGGACGGTGCTCGGGCGGCCGGATCACCAGTCGCTGCTCCTGTTCCTCCTGGCGGTCGCGCTCGGTTGCGAACTGCGGCTGGTCCACAGCGCGGATGATGATCGCATCGTCCGGCGCGCGTGGAGCATCGCCGCGGGGTCGGCGTGGGGCATCGCGCTGTGGGTGTCGCTCTACGAACCACTCGTCCTTTTTCTTGCGGTGATGCTGATGCGCGTCGTGAACGATCGCGCGAATCTGCTCGCGCGGGGGAGACGATCGGGATGGCTTGCGCTGATTGGTTTCGTGGCGCTCGGATTGATCGTGGATGGATGGCGAGTCGCGTGGCCCGATCCCGCGCTGCGGGAAAACTTCGCGCGATGGTCCTCGACCATCGGCGAACTGCGGCATCTCAGTCTCGCCGGGCCGCTGCTGTGGGAATGGCTGGGGCTGCTGGCGCTGGTTTGCCCGGTGCTGCTCTGGCGGGCAGGTCGCGAGGATCGGCGCGCAGTCGGCGTGCTCGCGGCGCTGCTGCTGTTGCTGGGATTCACGATCTGGCAGATGCGCTGGGGTTACTTTCTCCTGCTTGCATTCGCGATGTCGCTGCCGTGGCAGCTCCGCGCCTTTCGCAATCCGTGGATTGCCTGGCCTGCGATGCTGCTTGCGATGTGGCCGCTCGGTTCCTCGTGGTGGCGCACTCTGCGTCCGACCGACTCGATGCGGGAGGATCAGGCATGGCGGCAGTTGTCGCACGCGCGGCTGCGTGCCATCGCGGACAAGATGCGCGCCGAGCCGGGAGGCGGATTCCTCGCGCCGTGGTGGACGTCGCCGCAACTGGCGTATTGGTCCGGCCAGCCGGGAGTGGCGGGTTCGAGTCACGAGAGTCTGCCCGGCACGCTGGATGTCGCCCGTTTCCTCCTCACGACGGATCCATTGAAGGCCGCGGAGATCTTGCGTCGGCGACAAGTGGGCTGGGTCGTGGCGGACAATGCCTCCTTTGATGTCGTGCAGCGGGATCAACTTCTCGCGGTGACGAGTTCCGCATCGCTGCTGGCGCAGCGGATCCCGGAGGAGCCGTTCGCGGTCACGCTCGCGATGCACCCGAGTGAAGTGCCGGATTACCTCCGCGAGATCACGCCCGCGGAGCTGGGCCTCGTGCGCGAGTTGCAGCCAAAGGACGGCGGTTCCCCCGAAAGCCGCGGAATAAAGGTCTATGCAACGCAGATGCACAGGCTGTATCGCGTGGAGTCGAATCTTCCATGAACTTCGATTTCGCAATCATCGGTGGCGGGAGTGCGGGCTACGCCGCCGCGCGCACGGCGGTCGCGCTTGGCTTGAAGACGTGCGTCGTGGATGGCGCGGAAGTGCTCGGCGGTCTCTGCATCCTGCGCGGCTGCATGCCGAGCAAGACGCTGCTCGAATCTTCCAGCCGCTTTTCCACACTGCGGCGCGCGCAGAAATTCGGGCTGCGGGCGAGCGGGCTGGAGGTGATCGGGCCGGAGATTCTGGCGCGGAAAAAGCGGCTCATCGGCGAGTTCGCGGCGTACCGGCAGGGGCAGTTGGGCGCGGGGAAATTCGCACTCGTGCGCGGGAATGCGCGCTTCACCGATGCGCACACGGTGGAGGTGGATCTTCGCCACTGTGGAACGCAGCGGATCACCGCGAAGACTTTCCTGCTGGCCACCGGCTCGGTCGTGAGCGACGCGCCGCTGGCCGCGCTGAATGCGATCGGCTGCTGGACGACCGATGACGTGCTCGAAAGTCCCGACGTTCCCGCTTCGATCATCATTCTCGGAGGCGGGGCCACCGCGGTGGAATTTGCCACCTACTACGCCGGGCTCGGCCGCGACGTGACCCTCATCCAGCGCGGCGCGCAGCTCTTGCGCGGGACGGATGCGGATCTCGCCGCCGCACTCGCGCACGGTCTGCGCGAACGCGGGGTGAAGGTCTTCGTGAACACGCGTCTCGTCGGTGCTGAGAAGGCGGGCGGGCGGAAGCGGATCATCTTCGAGCACGACGGGAAGCAGATCACCGTGGAGGCCGAGCAGGTGCTCCAGGCGCTGGGGCGTTCGCCGAACACGGGCGGGCTCGGGCTCGCCGCCGCCGGCATCGAGATGCTCCACGGACGGACTGCGATGCAGCCGACGCAGCAGACCAGTCAGCCGCACATCTTCGCCGCGGGAGATGTCTCCGGGCCGTATGAGGTGGTCCACATCGCCATCCAGCAAGGCGAAGTCGCGGCGCGAAATGCGGCACGTGTCATCGCGCCCGGAGAAGCGCTGGAGGAGACGGATCTCCGGCTGAAGCTTTTCGCCGTCTTCTCCGATCCCGAGCTGGCCGTCGTCGGCCAGACGGAGGGCGAACTGCGCGCATCCGGCACCGCATTCCGCGTGGCGACCTACCCGTTCAACGACCACGGAAAAGCGCTCTGCATGGGCGAGACCGACGGCTTCGTGAAACTGTTTGCCGCCCACGGTGGCGAGATCCTCGGCGGCGCATGCGTCGGCCCGCACGCCGCGGAACTCATCCACGAAGTCGTCGTCGCCATGCGCTTCCGTGCGACCGCCGCGCAACTCGCGGCGATTCCCCACTATCACCCGACCCTGAGCGAAATCTGGACGTATCCCGCCGAGGAACTCGCAGGCTGAATCGCACGGCTGGCGCTCCGGCGACCGCCGCAAGTAGAAGAGGCCCAGCCTCTCGCTTTCGAAAGCCAATAAGATTTTCTCAGACTGAATGCCAGAATGCAGGAGCCGACGATGGGTGCTGTAGCGTAGCTCTCCAGAGCTGCGCAACATGAGGCTTGCCGTGCGGATTCACCCGCGCAGCTCTGGAGAGCTACGCTACTTTCCAGTCTCGCGCCGACATCTGGCAACTGGACTGCACAAATCGCATTGCGGAAAGAACGAGCGGTAAAATCCCGGCGGCGCAGTCCCGGGCGGGATGTCCGGGAGGCGGTGGTTGCCAGCGGCATTACCCGCGTGTCGTGGGCATGTAGCGGTAGAAGACTTCGAGCATCAGGATGCAGAGCGAGGTGCGGTAAACCGCACCGGTGATGTTATCCTGCAACTGCGGGCCGACGGTCCTCCCACCGGGAACCGGCCAGCTCCCGTCGGGGGTCTGCGCATTGCAAATCTCGTCCTGGAACCAGCCGTTCCATTTGGTCCATGCTTCACCGCCAAACATGAGGCACGCCTGTGTCTGGTAATACCAGGCGTAGAGGTCTGCGCTCGGTCCCATGTAACTCACCGGCTTTTTCTTTTCGGTTTCTGCGAGCACCCACTCCATGCCCGCGCGGAGTGCGGTGCGGTCCACTTTCCAGAAGAGCTGGCAGAGGAGGCCGACGCCGGTGAGGCTGTAATCGTCCGTAGGTCCGCGGTAGCCGTAGCCGCCTTTCGGCCCCCGCACGCGCTCGACGTATTTCAACGCCTTGTCGAGGGTCTGATCGACGCCGGGGATATTGAGCTGGCTGAGGTGCGCAGCCTTGAGCGCCTGGATCTGCCAGCCGCTCACCGAGAGGTCGTCGGCGCTCCCGTCGTAGGAATACATCCAGCCACCACCGGGGCCCTGGCCTTGGATGATGTGCATCGTGGCTTGCGTGAAGAGGGAGATGATGCGGCGGTCTCTGGTCATCGTGTAATACTCGCCGATCGCGTACGTGCAGATGCCGTGTTCATAGACGCCGGACTGGTTGAATTCCTTGTTCATGCCCAGGCGGCCTTCGTTTTTGACGCCGTTGGCGTAAACCCACTCGAGGGCCTTGCCGACCGTCTTGCCGAATTGCGGCGAGTCCTGCAGCTCACCATGACCGAGAAAGCAGAGCAGGCCGAAGCCGGTCATCGCGCCCTTGTAATCATCACCCCAGGAACCATCCTCGTTCTGATTCTTCATGAGCCAGGCAAGACCGTTCAGCACCGCCTGCTCAGACTTGGCCTTCATCCCGTTCAGCGCCATCGCCCTTGCCCTGCCGGCGCCCATGCGGCCGCTCATGGTGCCAGGTAGATTGCCGGAAAACCCGGACGTTCCCCTGAAGGCGTTGGCGGTGGGTCTGGCGGTGCTGAGGTTGAGCTTTAGAGTCACCGGCGGCTGGGCGACGGTAAAATTGCGGGCAGGTGCCGAGGTGGTGATCACGTCCATCTTCGGGGCGCTGACGTTCGGAACCTGCGGCGCGACTGTGGGGACCGAGTCCGCGGGCAGCTCTGGCGGGGGCGTGAGATCGTCGGTCGCGGTCATGAGCCCGTCGCCACCCTCGGCGACGAAATCCGGTGGCTCGTTTGCCGCCTGGAAGAGGACGATGGAGCCCGCGAGAATCACGATCACCGAGTGGACGACGAGCGAGAGCATGAAATAGCGCGACTCGGCGATGCTGTGCAGCAATCTCTCGCGGAGCGGCAGTACCGGATCGGGTTCGGCCTGCAGGGCGGAATCCTTGGGAACAGCGGCGCTGGCTGCGGACCATTTTTCGCCGCGGAGGTGACATGATACCGGGCCAAAGCGAATCTCGTCTCCCTCGGCCAGCGTGGCTTCGCTGACCGGTTTGCGGTTCACTTTTGTGCCGTTGGACGACCCAAGATCGCGAAGCAGCAGCTTTCCTTCTTTGACGGTGACCTCGGCGTGATAGATCGAGATGCACTCGTGATCGAGAACGACGGTATTCTTCGTGTGGCGTCCGATGGAAATCCGTTCGCCAGCCACCGGATAGGTCCGTGACGTTCCGGCTTCAGAGAGAAAGACAAGCTGGTGGGTCATACGTGGGGCGTACGATGATTGTGAGTTCAGCCTTTGAGGACGCGAAGGCAACCGGAATCTCCCTCGCCACCCGACTATTCTTCCGGCCCGGTCCTTCCGCTGACTTCCCGCCTGCACCCGCCCGGTGCGTTTGAAAAGTCGTGTGATTGACACGCCTTCTTCGCGACCCATACTCGACGCCGGTTTAAGGACGAAAAGTTGAAATTTCCGCCTGAAAACCGGCCCGCTTTCCGCATGCCGGACGGTGGGAAGAATCCAAACCAACAACCAAGAATCATCATGGCAGACATCACTACCAACCAAAAAAATCTCCTCAGCGCCGACGTTGAGATCAAGGGATCGATCAAGTTTCTCAACGAACTCACCGTTGACGGAAAGGTCGAGGGCGAGATCAATTCCGCGGGAATCCTGACCGTCGGGGAGAACTCCGAGATCAAGGGTGAGATTAAGACGAAGTCCGTCACCGTGCTCGGCAAGGTGCATGGCAACATCACCGTCGAAGATCGCTGCGAATTGAAGGCGCGTGCGGTCCTCTTTGGGGATCTGAAGGCGACGCGCCTGGTCATCGAGGATGGGGCGACATTCGTCGGGAAATCCGAAGTGACGCCGAACAAGGTCGCGATGAAGCAGCCGGAGATCGTCCGGGCACCCGACGCGCGCGCCGAGGGACGCGGCCGGTAGTCGGCAGGCAACCACCTCCCCGGGGTTTTCCGCGCGCGCTGCGCAGGTCGTCTCACCGTCGCCCTCGTGGCGCGCGCCCCCCCTTTTTGGAAGGCGAACTCCGGGATCTCCTCCGTGGCGAAGAACGCTCGCAAGAACAGCGATAAGATATCCGCCGTGTGCCCGCATTGCGGGTTCACGCAGGAGGAGTCTGTCATCGCGAAAAGCACTTTCTGCAAGAAGTGCCAGGAGCACTATTCGCTCGAACGGGGGCTGGCTGGCGAGCGGAGCATCATCAAGACGCCGTCGCTTTTTTCAAAGCTGACGCGGCTGGTCACCGGGGAGAAGGAGCGGGAGGTCTGCTGCTTTTCCTGTTCGCACAAGCAGACGCTGAGCACCGCGGCCCATAGCACGATGTGCCCGGGCTGCGGGGCGTACATGGATCTGCGCGATTTCAAGATCGCGAGTCCCTTTGGCCGCAGTGTCCAAACCGCGGGAGAGGTCCATATCGCCGCCAGGGGCGATGTGACGAGCACGCGGCTGATGTGCGGCTCGGCTTTGATCGAGGGCAGCCTGCGCGGCTGCATCGTCTGCACGGGGACGGTTCGGGTGAAGATCAAGGGCCGGCTCACCGGGTTGCTCGATGCGCAGCAGATCCTGGTCGAAAAGGGTGCCGACATGGAGTTCGCGCGGCTGCTGCGGACGAAGGTGCTGGAAGTACACGGCAAGGCGCGGGTGCGCATCGTTGCGGACAAGGTGATCATCGCAAAGGGCGGCTGGCTCGAGGGCACTGTGTACGCGCGGGCCATCACGGTGGAGAAAGGGGGTGTCTTCAGCGGCGATCTGAACATCAGCCAGGAAGAATTCGACATCCCGGATGAGCCGATGGAAACCGACCGGCACATCGCGCGCTTCGATGACGACAACATCGCGTACGGACCGCCATAGCGGGAACTCATACGAGTTATCCAGACTGATTGAATGAAGGCAGAGGGGTGGCGTAGCGTAGCTCTCCAGACCTGCGCGGGTGGTTTCATCCGTGAAGCCTCGTTTTTGCGCAGATCGGGAGAGCTGCGCTACTTCCCAGTCACGCGCCGCCATCTAGGAACAGGACCTTGCAAATCGTATGAGGAACTCGTCCCGTTCGTCCGGAGGGAGCAAGGAACGGAGGCATGCTCACCGCGCCTTGCCGGCAGCACACGCCGGCGGCGTGGACCTTCTTCCAATCGCAGCGTGGCGATGCGCGTTATTTCGGCGGGGAATTGGGAAGCGGAGGAACGGGCGGTGGAACCGCTGGCGGCAGTTGCGGGGCGGCAGGCGAGGGCTGCGGGGAAGGGGCCGGAGATTCTGCGCCGATGGGTTTCTCGGCTGGCGGCTTCGGTGACCCGGGCTGCGGATCCGCAGGTGTGGCAGGTTTCGGAGCCTGAGGCGTGAGCAGCTTTGACTTCGGAGGCGCGGCGGGCTTGGGATCGGGTGTCAGTACGGGCTTGGGCTCCGGTGCCGGCGCCGGGGTGGGAACTGGGGTTGGCCTCGGGGCACCACCGGTTTTTTTGCCAGCAGGATTTCTCACTTCCTCAAGCAGTGTGCGGGCGTCGTATGAGAAAGGATTCCCCGGGAATTGCTGCTCGACGGTCTCGAGTATCAGCCGCGCCTCATCGGGGCGATTCATGGCGGCGAGGACGCGGGCCTGGCCGGCGAGGCCGAGAGGTGCAAAGGCGCTGCGGCTGTGCGCTGTGGAGAAGTTCTGGTACGCGGCGAGCGCGGCATCGAGTTCCCCCGCGGTTTCGAGCGAGGCTGCGAATGCGTGGGCCGCAGGCACGCGGAGGGGATGCACCTGATACTTGTCGAGGAATTCCTTCAGCGCATTGGCCGCTTCCTTCGGCTTGTTCTCCTTCCGCAATTCCTCGGCCAGTCGGAAGTACGCGGTGCCCGCGGCGGCGGTGCCCGGCCACTCGGTGACTACTTTGCGGAAATCCTCGGTCTTCTGCGCGGTGGCGAGCGCATTCTCGGAACCCGTACGCCGGCGATACTCCTTGAAAAGAAACGCGCCATACACGCCGACCCCGATCAGCGCCAGCAGCAGCAGCCGGATGATGAGCTTCCGATTCTGAATCCAGAACACCAGCAGATCGAACTCCTCCTCCACCTCCGGCTTGGGCGCGGGAGCGGGAACTGCCGGGCGAGGCTCATTGGGATCCGAGGCGGGTTGGGACATAGGGGCGGGAAATTTTCAGACCGGGCGGCAAAGTGCAAGCGCTCCCTGAGCCCGGAGCGGGATATTCCCGTGATTCAACGGGAGCCCAAAGGCTGGTTGCCGGCAAAGCCGAGCGGCGCGTGAGTGCCGCGAGGCTTTGGACTGCGGGGGCCTGACCCCATTTTGGCTTTGCGGAGGAGCCACGGGCGAAATCGCGGACTGCGCCACGCGGACGCAAAGCGCTGGGTTGCTTTGCGGGGCAACGGTGACTTTGCGCGTCGGACCCGAGACGAGGGAAAAGCGGCGTCAAGCCGCGCGCAGTCCAAAGGCTGGTGCCACGCTCGGCGCCACCATTTTGCTCATCCGCCGGACTCACTTTGAATCACAACCGGATATTCCCGCGTGGTGCGTTGCGGCTTGCAAAGCTGTCAGCCGGACGACGACCTTGCCTTTCTCCGGCCAGCAGCCGTTTCATGCACGACCAAGCCCAACCTGCCCAGCGCGCCGATATCCGCGAAATCCTCGCCTGGGGCCGACCCTGGCGGACGTCGTTCTGCCTCGCCGTTCTCGCACAGATGGTGTCGATGATGTTCGGGCTGCTGTTTCCGTGGTTGATGGGCCATCTGGTGGACGCGTCCGTCCCGAGCATCAAGCTCCTGCCGTCGGACGGCTGGAGGCCGGACATCGATACCGTGGCGCTCGTTTTGCTTGGCACGCTGGCGATCCAGGCGGCGCTGACCTTTTTCTACTCCGCGACGTTTCACACCGCCGGGCAGCGGACGGTGGTCGAATTGCGCAAGCGCCTTTTCGGGCGGCTGATTGAATTGCCGATGAAGTTTTTCGGCGAACGCCGCGTGGGCGAACTGACCAGCCGGCTCGGCAGCGACATGAGCCTGGTCGAGGATTTCTTCTGCGGCGCGGTGCCGCAGGCCATCCGGCAGGGCATGCTGATGATCGGCGGGCTGGTCGCGATTTTTCTCACCTCGCCGCGGCTCGCGGGGCTGATGCTGTTTTCCTTTCCGGTCTTCATCGCGCTCGCCGTGCTTTTCGGCCGCAGTGTCCGCAAGGTGTCGCACCTCGCGCAGGAGAACCTGGCGCAGTCGGCCACCATCGTGGAGGAAACGCTCCAGGGGATTTCAAGCGTGAAGGCATTCGGCAACGAGGGATTTGAACGACAGCGCCATGCTGCGGCGATGGATTCCTATCTGGCGACCGCACTGCGCGGCGCACGTTATCGCGCGGCCTTGATCGCGTTCATCATACTCGGGATCTTCGGTGCGATCGTCCTGGTGCTCTGGTACGGCGCGCGCCTGATGCAGGCGGGCGTGCTGACTCACGGGGAACTGACGAAGTTCACGCTCTACATGCTGTTCATCGGCGGCGGCGTGTCGTCGCTGGCCGAGGTGGTGAGTGCGGTGCAAAAGACCATCGGTGCCTCGCAGCGAATCCGCGAACTGCTGCACGAAGCCGTGGAAAGCCGGCTGCCGGCCTGTGGAGATGGCGGCTCGCTCCTGCCGTCGGGAGAGTTGGCGGTTCGATTGGAGGAGGTGCATTTCAGCTATCCTTCGCGCACGGATCTGCCGGTCCTCCTCGGCGTGACGCTGGAAGCGAGGCCAGGGGAGCGCATCGCTCTCGTCGGCCCGAGCGGGGCCGGGAAGAGCACGATCATCTCACTGCTGCTCCGCTTCTATGAGCCGGACTCAGGCCGGATCCTGATCGGCGGGCGTGATGCGAAGGAACTCGATGTCGCCGCGCTCCGGGCCCAGATGGCGATCGTGCCGCAGGAGGTGCTGCTCTTTGGCGGGACCATCCGGGAGAACATCGCCTACGGCCGCCCCGGTGCGAGCGAGGCGGAGATCCGCGACGCCGCCCGGCGCGCGAACTGTGCGGAATTCATCGAGCGGTTTCCCGAGGGCTACGAAACGCTGGTCGGCGATCGCGGCGTGAAACTCTCGGGTGGTCAGCGCCAGCGCGTGGCCATCGCCCGCGCGTTCATCCGGAATCCGCGCATCCTGCTGCTCGACGAGGCCACCAGTTCGCTCGACAGCGAGAGTGAGAAACTGATCCAGGATGCGCTCGAGACGCTGCTGGCCGGGCGGACTGCATTTATCATCGCGCATCGCCTCGCGACGGTGCGGAAGTGCGACCGCATCCACGTCATCGATGCCGGGCGCATGATCGAGAGCGGGACGCACGACGAACTCATTCAACGGCCAGGCGGAACCTACCGGCGTCTGGCGGAGATGCAGTTTGCCAGCTAGCCCGCATTTCTCACACGCTTGGGTAAACGGGGGACAGCGTGTTGCTGCCCGCGGTTATTTTAAGTGCTCAGTTCTCATTTCTCAGTGCCCAGTCTCGGACGCAAACTGAGCACTGAGCAGATGCGAGCGCAAAAAGTCTGGAACCGGAAACGTTCAGCTCGAATATCAACGACTTACGTGAAGACATCGGGCGGTTACGACGCAAAACAGACTGTTCGGGGACTTTTTGCGC
>Ga0105046_10013623_pt1 | contig 12581 bp, 9 predicted proteins | sample MAT03_FD_78385 | JGI IMG/M metagenome (GOLD analysis project Ga0105046, IMG submission 78385) | Freshwater microbial communities from Lake Fryxell liftoff mats and glacier meltwater in Antarctica - MAT-03 (megahit assembly) | ecosystem: Environmental > Aquatic > Freshwater > Ice > Liftoff... | reverse complement strand
CCTCCCGGTATAAACCACGTTGCCACTCGCTTTAAGGCTCGTTTTTCGACCCTCCCAATTTCGTTGGGAGGGTAACTGTTTTGGCTTTCGGCAGCCTTACAGAGGGGCTGCGAGGAACGTCAACTTAAGGCTGTGAGAAGTGTAAAAGCTGTTCACCAATGCCTCGACTTCTATCCACTGATCGACGGCCGCGTCACTCTCTTTTAAGCTCGCCTTGGCAATTGGGAGGAAATAACTCGCGTACGCTCGCCCTCCCCTTGAACCTTTAATCATCTCAAGCGCTTCGATTTGCTGCTTCAATGACTTTGATCGGGCAATGTGCTGTTGTTGCATCACCTGGGCATCACCTAAAGCAATCGGAAACTCGGCACCGTCGGACCTTTGGACTTTAACTATCGAACCGATAAGCCACTTGCGGCCAGGCTTTGATCTAATGGTTATCGATAGCTTACTACTCTCGTCTTTCAATGCAATTGTCCATTTATGCTCCTGCTTACCACTGATAACAACCGGCGTTTCAGGTGTAATCAATACGTCGTCGGGAAAACTCCATTCCGCGCGAACGGAAGCTTGTTTTGCGTTTACCGGAAACGGAATTCGAAATTCTTGTTTTTCAACAGAACGCTTCAACACAACCGTGAAAGATTTCTCAGTTAACACTTCTGTACCGTCGTCGTTCGATTCCGCTGCTGAATCCTGCATCGCTGGATCCTCAGCAGATTCATCCTGCGCGTCATCAAACGACTCGTTGAACGATTTGAGTTCAGTCTCGGAAGCGGAATTCAAATCAGGTTTTGACGCGGGCCCCGAGGCTGGCATTTTGGATGATAGTAGGCTCGTTATCGACGCAAGCTTCGACGGGTCAAGTTCACTATCGGCACTGTCACCATCTGATCCTTGCATCAGCTTTTCTTGTAACTCTTTAGCAAGATCCACTTCAAGTGCAGGAGCGACTTCAATAGCCTTCAATTCGTTGCTCACTGTTAGCTTCAAGTCGTTAGGAGTTGTTGTGGTAGTATCCAGTGTCAACTCCGAATCCAATGGCACCTCCGCTGAAGGCGTCACATCTGCAGCAGCATATTCCGGTTCCGTTGCGGTCGATGTAGATTGTGAAGACGTCGTTTCCCGTGGACTCGACATCTGGCTTGGCCAAAGTGCGTAGGTCAACGCGCTCAAGGCTAGGATTGCTCCAGCAGCCGTTGGAATAGCCCATGGCTGACGAAGAAATCGATGCGACAACGTTGAGTCTGAAGCTATCGAACCCTTTTTGCGGTTCGTCTGATTAGCATTGGATGGTTTGCTTAGTCCCAACGGGTTGGATACGTATTTGGCAGGAGCAAGTCCGAGCGAACTGGAGAATAGATCCGTAGCGACACGTGATGGCTTCACGGAAACCTTGGAACAAACTAAGCCTTGACTTTCAAGCAAGCTGGACAAGGTCTCTTTACTCGGGGTCTCAGTCGACATCTCTTTATGCTTGCGGGCTAAAAGCTTGGCGTGCTTATTCAGCTGACGAATCAGCGTTGGATCGTCGATCGGAGTAGAGGAACTAGTTCGCTCATAGCGAGTGTCGGGTACAAATCGCAGAATTCCATCGGAAGCAATCGCGATCCCAGTCAACGATTTCGAGAAAAGTGATTTTTTCAACGATTGAGTCGCCTGTCGAAACCAATCACGAAGAATGAGCGATGGCGGCGGACCATATTGCTTTACAAGTCGATCCAGAAAGAGCTCGCTCGGAACGATTGCGACGTGAAAGAGTCCCGAAGGGGTTTGAGAATACCAAACAGACCACTCGTTGGACGAGTTTTGTGGATTCTGATACCAAGCTGTCGCAGGCGGACTCTTCTCAGAATCTGACTTGAGAATCGATTCAGAGGGTCGGTCTACGGAACGCCACGCTACTACTGATTCGCCTGAATTGCGTGCAGACGAATTTTGAAGAGGAGACCGAATACAGAGCGTTTCCGAGTCGACTACAACTGAGTCCCAAGAAATCTCAGCCAAATCGATAATTGAAAGGCTGCTTGGGACCATTGCGTAACCGAAACCTAGCTAAAGTTATTTCTTGCGGTGACGAATTCTCGCTCGCATTCGTCGCTTCTTCCGACCGACTTTTCGGCGACCACGCCCAGTTTTCTTTACTCCCACGAAATTCTCCTAACAAGCAATTCTGAATCCGAAATCGATCTATTGACCGAGTTGTAACATGCCCGACGGTCGTACGAGAAATCCACCTCGCTCGCACCATCGGAAGCCCCGTAGAATACACGAATGTCGCCATTCCTTTCAAGTGCTGAAAGCGAGCTATAGGGATGATTTCAGCGGTTTTATTGGATCCTGGAGGCTATATTTCTCTCAACCCGCGTTTTCCACGGCGATTCACTCAGAAGGAATCTGCCAAATTGTCTCGCCTCGGGAGGCGGTTTGCATTTGCCAAAGGCTGCCACCGGCCGTCACGAAGAGCGTCTTAAAATCATCGCCGCCAAAGCCACAGTTGGTGGTTTCGTCGCGAGGAATCGGGGCGAAATCGAGGAGTTTTCCTTCTACGGAAAAGACGTATACACCTGCGGTTGGAGGCGACGCAGTTTCATTCGGTAAATTCGGCTTGTTGAGCCCTGCCGCCACGTATAACCTCCCGTTCATGTCAAGTTTCATGCCATCTGGACCGCGAGTTGTCTTCCAATCATAAATTAATTTTTGTGTATCAGGGGCAATGGTTCCATCACTTCGAAGATCAAATCGGTAGAGCTTTCGAGCCCCCCCTTCCGAGTTATTGTTGTCGGCGACAAACAAATAGCTGTCGTCTTTTGTCACAACTAAACCATTAGGACGATCAACCTCGTGCGTAATAATTCGAGTCACTAAACCATTTGGGTCGATTCGGTAGACTCCTTCGACGGCACGCCCCGATTCATCATTCAATTCCATTCCGGTTCGATCTCCGTAGCAGGGATCGGAAAAATAGATTCGATTGCGAGAGTCTATTGCCAAGTCGTTTGGTTGATTGAACTTTTTTCCGCTGAACGTTTCAGCGAGTACAGTTGTCGATCCGTCTAACTCCAGCCGAGTAACCCGTCGCCGTAGTGGTTCGCAAATAATCAGCCGCTTCTCACGATCAAACATCAGTCCATTGGAACCGGCGTTCTGACGATAGATGGTCGACTCCCCCGTCTTATCTCGAAGATTAATATTCCCTTCGCCACTTGTTAGTAGACCTAGCTCCGGATGCCAAGCTGGCCCTTCACCTGCTCCGTGCTCTTGAATCAGTTCGGGCTTCGTCGTAAAGATCGTCATTGGCTCGTCTCCGAATGATTCGAAGCCTAGGATCGAAAGGCAAAACGCAGCCGAGATAGAGAGACACATTGATTTCATTGCAAGTAAATCCTTTGAAATATGAGTTATGTATTATCCAAGGATACCATTGATAACATGCCCATGGACATCCGTCAGCCGTCGGTTAATACCGTTGTGATAAAAGGTTAGTTTTTCGTGGTTGAGTCCAAGAAGATGAAGAATCGTTGCATGGAAGTCAGGAATGGTGACTTGGTTTTCGGCTGTAAAGTAGCCAATCTCATCCGAACTACCGTAGGTAATTCCCTTCTTCACACCAGCCCCGGCAAGGAAGCAAGTGAAGGCCAATGGATGGTGGTCGCGGCCAGGAGCGCCGATACCCTGCGTTGTCGGACTGCGGCCAAACTCGGTAGACCAAACAAACAAAGTATCTTCTAGCATGCCGCGTTGCTTCAGGTCCTGAATCAATGCAGCCACTGGCTTGTCCATCGTCAAGGCTTGTGTGTCATGGTTCTCCCGGACATTTTCGTGGCCATCCCAATTGATACGAGGCGAACCAAATGATCCACCGTTCAGGATTTGAACGAACCGAACCCCACGCTCAAGGAGTCGTCGCGCTGTAAGGCAGTTTCTCGCAAAGCCTTTGTTAGATGGATCATTCAGTCCATACATCTGCTGAGTTAACTCGGATTCACTCGAAAGATCGGCTACCTCCGGGATGCTTGCTTGCATTTGTGCCGCCAGTTCATAAGACCTCAACCTAGCCGCAAAAGCGCTATCGCCTGGATTCCCTTCTGCAAATTCTCGGTTCATCATGTCTAACATTTCCATGTCAGCCAATCTTGCCGACTTCGAGATACTTTGTGGTGTCTTGAGGTCCGGTACTGGTTCGCCCGTTTGCGTACGAAAGGCAACTCCTTGATGACTAGCCGGTAAAAAGCCCGAGGTCCAATTGATCGAACCGCCTGCGGGCAGGCCGCGTGGATCGGGTAAGACAACGAATGCGGGAAGGTTCTCGTTCTCTGTACCAAGCCCATAACTTAACCAAGACCCCATGCTTGGAAAACCGTTCTGCGTAAAGCCGCTATTCATCTGAAAGGCGGCTGGCGTGTGATTATTACTCTTGGCAAACATCGACTTGATGAAACAGAGATCATCGACACATTCCGATAAATTCGGGAGAAGGCTGCTTACCCAAGCTCCCGATTTGCCATGCTGTTTGAAATCATAGACGCTCTTCATCAGCCGACCTGGTTGGCCAAAGAAGCCAAGATTTTCGCCTTTCCCCTCTAGCGACTTCCCGTCCATTCTCTCGAGCTCAGGTTTATAATCAAAGGAATCCAGATGGCTAACACCTCCAGCACAAAATACTTGTACAACACGTTTGGCTTTTGGGGCAAAATGGGGTTGGATAGCCGAAGCACTATTGGAGCCGGCAGCACTCAGACTGTCTCGATTTAAAATCCACGCGAGGGCGATTGCTCCTAATCCGCCACCAGCGTTCCATAGAAAATGACGACGCGAAAACGGCGTCATCTGTTCCTGCGCATCAAAAGAGTTGTATCGACTATTTGACATAGATAAACTCCGTCGAATTGAATAAAGCCCAGCAGAGACTAAAAAGCCCACGTTCTTCGACTGCGATACTTGCTCGCTCAATTTCATCTTGGATAGGGAATCTTCCAAGTGCCAATTGATAAACGATTTTGATAGCCTCTAAAACATCATTGTTCGACGATTGTAGGGCTCGCTTGGCAAGGTGACCCGACTGGCGTTGCACAAAAGAGTTATTCATCAACTCCAGCGCTTGCAAGGGAGTCATTGTGATTCCGCGACGCGGTGTTTTTACCGAGGGATCGGGGCAGTCGAATGAATCAAGCAAGGGATCCTTGCCACTGTTGACGTTCATTCGATAGACCGTCCGCCGATTAAATTCCGGCTCCCAGCGATCGGACGGCGTATAAAAAGTCGCATTGAAATCGGTCGTTGTGAAGGGGCGAAAACTAGGTCCACCAACAATGGGATTCAATTCTCCGCTTGCGAAAAGCATCGCATCACGGACCGCCTCGGCCTCCAATCGACGTGGCGTAAATCGCCAAAGAAATCTGTTATCCCCATCGATCGAAGCTGCTTTCGCATTGAAGGCAGAAGATTGCTGATAAGTTGACGAGTTGACAATTAATCGATGAAGCGATTTCACGCTCCAGCCGCTTTGAATGAATTTCGCTGCAAGCCAATCGAGTAGCTCGCGATGGCTTGGGGGATCGCCACTAACACCTAGATCGTTAGGCGTCGCTACTAAACCTTGCCCAAAGTGCAAATGCCAAACTCGATTTACCATCACTCGTACTGGCAAAGGATTGCGATCGTCGGCCAACCAATCGGCGAACTTTAATCGGCGATCTTTCTCAGGCGCGTCGGCTGAGAGTCCGAAATTTGCATCCAATTCAAACACCGCAGATAATCCGCCAGGCGTCACCTCCTCTGCCGGCGAACTAACCTCGCCTCGCTTTAGCCGCTTCGTTATCGGAGGTTGAACTCGAACCCCGACGTAGGACTTGGGTGGCTTTTGCAAATCTAGAAGAGCCTGCTGATCGCGTTGCATTTCTGCTGAAGCTTTTGCGTGAGCTTCGGCTAGCTCTGCAGTTAGGCTTGAAAGTATTTCCGCCTTCGTCGGTGCATTTCCTTGAGCTCGAAAAGACGCCGCCACTTCATCTCTAGTCAGCGCGCGATCGTAAAGAGCCGCCTGCTTGATTTCGCCCGTAAGCCATGGCCGGCTGCCTCCGGTGTGTCGAAGACCTAGGAGAATTCGCGAGCTTCCGGCTGGAAAAGTTTGAAGAGGAGTCGATGGAATATAAGGTTTTCCCCATGGCTCGCCGTTACGATACATCGCGATACTATTATCACTTGAATAGACAATTGCGAGATGAATAAACGTATCTGGTGCAGAAGATTCTTCCGGTGAATCCAAGTCGCGGGTTCGAGAGAAACCGTTGCTTCCCGCCATCCATTTCTTGGGCTCCCTTTCGCCAAATACGATCGCATCAAATATACTTCCGTTGTCTGTCTCAATAGTAATAGCGGCTCCGCCCCCTTGATCGAGGCTAGCAAGCGAGACAAAAACTTCGAGTGTCTTTTCGCGAATCGTATGCGTTAATGCGGTTGTTTTAAAGAAGGCACCGGCTGCAGGAAGATTTAAGACTACCGAACTCGTTGGGGATTTCTTGATCGAGGCGCCTCCGTTCAGTTCGCCTTGTGCAAATTCAGAGTTTGGCTCGCTAAAAACCCATCTATTCAAAGGAAGTGGAACAGTCGTCTCGGGCTTCTCGTTACTTTGGATGAAGAACTGCCTTATTCCCTCTGTTTCAATTTCTCTTACAGTCTTGCTAGCCAGATCGATCTGACTATCCAAGGCTTCACGCATCTTAATTCGCGACTTCGCTTCTTCGTTGCTTGAGATCTCGCGTTCGCCGTGCTTGACTCCTTCAAAAACTGATTTGATTCGGTAGTAATCTTCGTGTGGTATTGGGTCGAATTTGTGAGCATGGCATCGAGCACAATTGATCGTCAGCCCCAAGAACGATTGGCCGACGACACCGATCAAATCCTCTAGTTCATCTTCCCTTGTGATTGCTTTCTGGATTAGATTTGCCTGTGAATTCCCAGCTTGGTCCCACGGACCGCAGACAAGCAAACTCGTTGCAACAATGCCGTCCGTGGTTATAGGTTCCATCACATCTCCAGCAATCTGCTCTCGCATGAATTGCGTGTAGGGCTTGTCATCGTTAAAGCTCTTGATGACGTAGTCTCGATAGTGCCATGCGTTCTCTCGTATGCGATCATATTCAAAGCCTTGGCTTTCCGTATACCGAGCCACATCCAACCAGTGCCTACCCCAACGTTCCCCGTAATGAGGAGAACTCAACAAACGCTCGACCAGTAGCTCATAAGCGTTTGGTGATTCGTCCGCTAGAAAAGCCTCTATTTCTTCGATGCTCGGAGGAAGTCCGACTAGGTCAAAACTCAATCGCCGAATGAGAGTACGACGATCGGCTTGTGGAGAAGGGGACAGCTGTTGCTCGTTAAGTTTTTCCCGAATGAATTGATCTATATTCGCTCGATCATCAACTACCGCCTCTAATAAACGTAATGGCTGTAAGGACCAGTGTGAGCTTGCGTGTCGCGCCTTCCCAGCAAACTCATCTGGCCAACTCGCTCCTTCATCAATCCAGGTCTTGAGTGTAAATAACTCCTCGTTGGTCAGTTGCCCCTTTCCACTCTTCTTAGGTGGCATCAGCAAGTCTTCTTCTTCGCCGCTAGCATAGCGGAATATAGGGCTATTCAATGAGTCGTTTGGCACAATTGCTACCTCACCAAAGTCGCCTCCCTTGAGTGCGAGCTCACGAACATCCAGCCGATAGCCACTCTTCTGCTTCTTCGGCCCATGGCATTCGTAGCAGTAGCGTTCGAATAGAGGACGAACATCTCGAGCAAAATCGATTTGCGCGGTGGCCGTCGAAGCGATTGACCAAACCACGAAAGCCGTAGTCCATCGACTCCATGCATTCAACCACTGACGAAGATCGATCCAATTTGGATCCATAGATACATTCTCCAGAACGCAAACTTCTAAGCGGTTAATTGACCTCAGAACACTATCTTACACGGCATGTTACTATTGGCAGAACTGCTTTTCGCCTAAATCATTTAACAATTCTACACCATCACGGACACAACTGCTTGGCTAGGAGTATTCTTAAGCTCTCATAAGATCGACAATCGTTTTGCTTACGATTGCAAACGAGCGATTACCTCCCGATTCGACATGTTATGCTTACATCACGTCTAATAGCAATCACTCAAAGTAAAAATCTTCCAGAGAGACATCATGTATTGGTATCGATATTCAATCGTTTTCATTTCCTTTGCTCCGATATTTGTCTTTTCACCGGACGTATTGGCACAAGAGAAGCCGCGAATCCAAATTACTGCTGAGCAACTTATCTTGCCCGGTGAAGTTCTTGCAATCGATGATTTGCAGGGATTTCTATTCCTTCCGGAGGTGGCCAAACGGAAAAATCCACAACCGTGGATCATTTACGCGCCGACTCTCCTACCGACCTACCCAGACATCCACGAGAAGTGGATGCATGAACAATTCTTAGCGGCAGGCATAGCAGTAGCGGGAATAGATGCCGGTGAAGCTTACGGCAGTCCTGCTGGGTGTGACGCAATGGATAAGCTGTACAAATTACTAGTAGAACAACGAGGGTTTTCCGAGCGTCCCTGCCTACTTGGCCGCAGTCGAGGAGGACTTTGGGTCAGCAGTTGGGCAATACGCAATCCATCTAAAGTTTCCGGAATCGCGTGCATCTATCCGGTCTTCGATTGGACTACCTATCCAGGAATCGCAGCGGCCGCCCCTGCCTATGGTCTGACAACTGAAGAACTCGAGAAACAAGTCGAGCGACTTAATCCAATTCGCAATATCCGCAAGTTAGCCGACGCAAAGATTCCAGTTGCAATTATTCACGGCGCGATCGATGAAGTCGTACCACTCAAACAGAACTCGCTTCAACTGAAGAACATTTACAAAGAAGCCGGCCAATCGAAACTCGTCGACTTAATCATTATCGACGACCAGGGCCACAACTATTGGCCCGGATTCTTTCAAAGCCAGCAACTGGTTGACTTTGCGATAGCTCAACTTAATTTGGCGACCCAGAAAACCCGCCAAAGCACCCAAATCCCGAACCGTTAGGAAGTGAACTACCGTTAAACGAGGAATCGCGGGATAACCATTTCACCAGGGCTGCATCGAGCCGTTCTAAGTGGGATGGATTTCGTTGTATACCGAGCTTTTTCGTTAACGACTCCAGTAAGACCGCGATTTTCAAATGGGTGCAAGGTCCGATTCGATTACAAATAAAGGTTGCGCATCACTATAGATGATTTCTATGGTTGAATCGTTGGAAGAAAAATTCGATATGATTTGTTCTTAAGATAAGATGTCTCCGCATGGGATAGGATAACACCTCTTCAGCAGAGATTGTTCGCTGAACATCCCGGAAAAGATCGTCCAAGAATTTTCATGGACAGACAGGTAAAAATTTTCTCGGACCACAACATCCTCCCCTCCCCGGCGTGGCTATCGCCCGCCGCCCCTCCCCAAACTACGTTTCGGGAGAGTTACATTTATCTGTTGATGAGGCGTTAAACGAGAAGTCTCCTTAAATTTCAACAATCATATTGACGCGAGCAGGACTCGCTGTACTATTTGCAGTAGTACAGTAGTGCATGATTACTGTCGCCGGAGGATTGAATGAATATCCAAATAGTTACCAGTAGCAATACGCCAATCTTTCGACAGATCATCGATCAGGTTCGTCGCTTAATTGCGACTGACCAGTTGGCGGTTGGAGATAGCTTGCCCAGCGTGAGGCAACTTGCGAGGGATCTCGTGGTCAACGCGAATACGGTTGCCAAGGCTTATGCGGAATTGCAACGAGATGGGGTCTTGGAGAGCCAGCAGGGGCGAGGCGTATTTGTAGCTAAGAGGAGATCGCTCTTTACTAAGGCCGAACGCAACCGTCGACTTGACGAAGCTATCGAGCGACTCATTGGAGATGCAATTGCACTCGATTTTCCTGCTGAAGAAATTGTTCAACGACTATCTACGAAATTGGAGTTGCTGAATCATGAGCGACGTTGATGCTATTCGTACTTCGGGGCTGACACGATATTTCGGAACACGCGCTGTCGTCAAGGATTTGGATTTTGTAGTAATGCGAGGTTCGGTGGTCGGTCTGCTTGGTCTTAACGGAGCTGGTAAAACGACTTTGATTCGCATGATTATGGGACTTCTATCGCCGACCCGTGGCAGTTGCAAGATACTTCGGCAATCTAGCGAATCACTGACTCCCGAACTTCGGTCTAGGATCGGTTATACCGTGGAGGGGCCCTATCTATACTCGTGGATGCGAGTAACAGAATGTGAAGTGTTTGGACGAGATACATTTCCACGTTGGAATCGTGAAATGTTCTACGAATCGGTTGATCGGTTTGGAATCGACACTTCGCAGAAAGTGAGCTGGCTCAGTCGCGGCCAAAGGGCTGGCGTATCGCTATCTTCGACCATATCGTCGAATCCGGAGGTGCTTGTGCTGGATGATCCAGCACTGGGACTGGATCCGGTGAGTCGTCGTGCATTGAACGAGACGATTCTTGATTTTTGTGCTTCGGGTGATCGAACGGTACTTCTAAGTAGTCATCTTTTAGACGATATCGAACGGGTTGCTGACCGCATTGCAATTATGATCGCTGGCCGTCTTCTGGTAGACACGACTCTCGATGAATTTCGCGCGCGTATAATCGGCTTGGAGCATTGACGCGATAAGCGACCCAGCCCTTCAAAAGGTAATTCCGCGACTCATACACAGCCGACCATTCGCCGGAAGATGGATCGTCACCGTAGTCGATGCCGACGATGTGACACTTAAAACGCTAGGTGCGATGGGGGCTGGGCCGGCCGAGCCGATGGAGGTCACATTCGAAGATGCAGTCCTTGCGTACTTGTCGCGAAGTCGTCGAGGCGAATCGTTTCTCACTAGTGCAGGAAACTAAAGAAAGAACGTTGATATTAAAGCATTGATCGCTAAAGAACTGCGGGAGAACATCTGCTGGTTTCCGATTGGCCTGCTGGCGTTTTCGATAGCCGCCTACCAATGCGTACCCTCGTCAGCTAATTTCCACTGCCTCGCGGATTTTTACCTACTAAGTATAGTCATGTTTATCGCGCCAGCATTGGCGTTTGCATTGGGAATATTGCAGTCAGTATTGGATCTACGCAGTGCGTCACGAGCCTACCTGCATCATCGAAGTGTTTGGGGAAAAGAAATTGTTTTATCAAAAATCCTTTCTGGATTCTTTAGCATCATTTTCACATTTGGGGTTCCCTTCCCATTCGAATGGATAGCATTCGCGATCGGAATCGGTGGTGTTTTAATAGCGAGCGGTTCCGCGTGCTATGCGTGGCAGATCCTGTCTGTCAGTCCAGAGGGTAGCAAGCTTTATAAAAGCTCATTCCTATTTAGTTCAATACTCGTAGTATCGTCTGTCGCTGGATGTACAACAGCGCTTTTCTTTACTGGGCTTTGGCTTCAGTCGCTAGCAAAAGATTCTAGAGTGCTTTCGAATCAATACTATTACGGTGATCCTTTAATTGATCCCAAAAATGGAGAAGTGTGGGTTCGAGACATTGCGGATCCAAGCAAAGGTTGCAAGTTGGGGATTGGCGGTATCCCTCTAGTATCCGAGAAACTACCCACTGATTTACGATTTAAACGCTTTAGTATGATCCGGTCGTTTCTCGGAAACTCTGGCGGAGGGATCTTAAATTGTTTCAGCAGTTTCGACCGCGAAAGCCTGATATTCGTCGATCGCAAAGGATACATCCTTCGATATCGCAGAAACTCTCAGGACAATTCGATTCGTCTGGTTGAGATCATCGCTTCCGATGGCATATATCCGCCTGGAACCTCGCAGGGAAAACCTTTTGATTCGTCTGTGGAGACTTTCGGTAGATCACCCTATTCGACAGTCCATTTTTCGCCGCTGATCGTGGATAAATACGGTATCTATCAGTTAATAGAAACCATCAACGCGACGTCGAAAATCGAGAAACTTCTAGACCGTTCAATTGATCAAGTCGTAATTGCGAACACCCATCACGCTTCGTGATATTTTCGGAGAATCAGATTCTAGAGTATCAACTACTTGACGACCAAGGCAGTGATCGATGGTGGTCAAACCCTACCAACCACGCAGGTGACTCAGATGATTTGTATTATGGCAACGCACGATATCCGAACGTCCTATCTAGTCAAGGTATTCCGAATTTAATCGCAAAGCTTGTTCGTAGTATGGATATACCGCTGGACTACCAGGGCAGAGCAGTGAGCTCGGCTATTATTTCATTTCGGTTGCTTAGTTTGCGAGGAGTATCACGCCGAAACATACGGCTTTGGGTGTTTGGTAGCTTACTTCTTGGAGTTGCAGCGCCGCTGGCAATTGTTGCAATCTATCCAAAATTGATTCGCGAACGATGCAAGACTTGTGGAAAGAGCCGTCGAGTGGATCTCGCATTGTGCGAATCGTGCGGTGCTAGCTGGGGCATAGCCGAACCGTCCGACATAACGATCATAGAAGCAAAAGTTGCATTTCCCTGTGCCGATGGCGCTAGCCACGGATGACGCGCGGCGATTGTTTTGATTGGATGTTAACGGGGG
>Ga0105046_10013622_pt1 | contig 12583 bp, 11 predicted proteins | sample MAT03_FD_78385 | JGI IMG/M metagenome (GOLD analysis project Ga0105046, IMG submission 78385) | Freshwater microbial communities from Lake Fryxell liftoff mats and glacier meltwater in Antarctica - MAT-03 (megahit assembly) | ecosystem: Environmental > Aquatic > Freshwater > Ice > Liftoff... | reverse complement strand
CAAGGGGGTCGGACGTGGGTTGGGGGTGCTCGACCCGATTACCAGCCCGACCTTCACGTTGGTTCGCAGCTACCCGGGCCGACTGCTGCTGCACCACCTCGACGTCTACCGGTTGACGCAACTCGACGAGGTCCTTGAGCTGGGATTGAGTGAGCTCCTCGATGACGATGCGGTGACCCTGATCGAATGGGGCGATCAGATCCTGGCCGCCCTGGGGCCGGACTATCTCGAGGTGAGGATCGAGCTGGGAGCCGAGGACGACGACCGGTTGTTCGCCTTCACCCCCAGGGGGAGCAGGTGGTCGGCTCGTCGTCGGGCCCTCGCCGTGTCGCTGGCGGCGTGGACCGTCGAGGCCGACGAGGCGACCGATGACCCGAGCTCCGACGACCGGCCAGGCGATGCCGCGTGCTGATCCTGGGCATCGACACCGCCACCGTGCAGGTCAGCTGCGCCATCGGCGGTCACGAAGGAGTGATCGCGTCGGCCCAGTCGGCCAAGGGACGCCGGCACGCGGAGAGCCTGGTCCCGTCGATCCAGTTCATCTGTGCTCAGGCTCAGATCGAGTTGGATGAGATCTCGGTCATCGCCGTGGACCTGGGACCAGGGCTGTTCACCGGCATGCGGGTCGGTATCGCCACGGCCAAGGCGTTGGCGCACGCACTCCGGGTGCCCATGATCGGCGTGGCCAGCCTCGACCTGGTTGCCTTTCCCGTTCGGCTGAGCTCCCGGCTGATCGCTGCGGCCATCGACGCCCGCCGTGGTGAGCTCTACTACGCGTTCTACCGCCAGGTGCCGGGGGGCATCCAACGGATCGGTGAGCACAGCCTGGGCACGCCGGACGACCTGGCCTCGGAGGTGCTGGCCAGCGGGGAGGAGGTCCTCCTGGTCGGTGATGGTGCGCACCGTTACGCCGAGGCCTTCGAGGGATTGTCCCGAGTGGATCTGGCCGATCCCTCATGGAGCTTTCCGTCGGCGGCGTCGCTGGTTCAACTCGCCCACGCGCAGGCACTGCGGGAGCAATTTCAACGGGCAGAGGACCTCAGCCCGATCTATCTCCGCAAACCCGACGCCGAGATCAACTGGGTGACCCGGGACGTCACATGATGGGAGACGCGTCGACGGTCGAGGCGTTGGTCCTCGGCCCCGTCGAGATCGTTGCCATGCGCCGCCGGCACCTGCGAGGAGTCGTGAGGATCGATCAACAGACCAACCACCGGCCGTGGTCTCATCGCTTGTTCGCCGGGGAACTCGATCTGGGTGATCAGCGGTACTACCTGGTCGCCCTCGACCGGAGCGTGGTGGTCGGATACGGCGGGCTGATGCTCACGGGATTCGAGGCCCACCTGACCACCTTGGCCGTGGATCCGGTACATCATCGACAGGGGATCGGGGCTCGGCTGATGGCTCAGATCTGTGCCGGCGCCATCGAGCGGGGCGTCGACGACATCACGCTCGAGGTCCGGATGACCAATCGAGGAGCCCAGGAGCTCTACCGACGATTCGGGTTCGTGCCGGGCGGGGTCCGTCCCGGGTACTACGCCGACGTGGGGGAGGACGCTCTGATCATGTGGGCGCACGACCTGGCGTCGGAGGGCTACGCAGAACGCCTGGCCGGGATCCGGACCGGCTTGGGTACTGCGTAGTGTGACGGGTGTGATCGACCCGTCCGCCCCGATACTCGGCATCGAGACGAGCTGCGACGAGACCGCTGCGGCGGTGGTAGCCGGGGCTCGCACCGTCATGAGTTCGGTGGTGTCCAGCCAGATCGACCTGCACGCCCGCTACGGCGGCGTGGTCCCGGAGATCGCCAGTCGGGCTCACCTCGACCTGATGATGCCGGTGGTGGCCGAGGCCATGCTCGAGGCCCGGGTCGAACGCGGCGACATCGCCGCGGTGGCGGCAACATACGGCCCCGGCCTGATCGGGGCATTGTTGATCGGTGTGTCCGCGGCCAAGGCGTTGGCGCTGGCGTGGGAAGTTCCGTTCGTGGCGGTCAACCATCTCGAAGCGCACTTGTACGCGGCCCTGCTGGAGGATCCTGATCTGGAGTTCCCCGTCGTGGTGCTGCTCGTCTCCGGTGGTCACACGCTGCTCGTTCGGATGGACGCCCCGGGTTGCTATGACGTGATGGGGTCGACCGTCGACGATGCCGCGGGAGAGGCCTTCGACAAGGTGGCGCGGTTCCTGGGCTTGGGTTACCCCGGGGGACCGGCCATCGACGCGTTGGCCATGCAGGGAGACCCGCAGGCAATTGCGTTCCCTCGGGCGATGCTGGCGGACGGCTACGACTTCAGTTTCAGCGGATTGAAGACCTCGGTCATCAACTGGGTCCGCAAACACCCCGAAGTCGAGACCGCAGACGTGGCAGCGTCGTTCCAGCAGGCGGTCGTGGATGTACTGGTGGCCAAGGCGGCCCGGGCAGTCGAGGACGTGGGCGCACAGGGGCTCTGCCTGGCCGGCGGGGTCGCCGCCAACAGTCAGTTGCGGGAGGCGGCGCTCGACGTGTGCGTCGACCGCGGGCTGCGGGCCTATCTCCCCAGCCGGGCGATGTGCACGGACAACGCGGCAATGGTCGCTGCCGCTGGGTACCACCGACTGCGTTCGGATGGCCCGAGCCCGTTGGACACCGGCGCCGTTCCCGGGCTCGGCCTGGGCCTGCCCGCTTTCTGAGGGGCCGCTGAGTGCTCGCCGAGGTGGGTTGCTGAGGCTTTCTGAGGGGCCGCTGAGCACTCACCACCCGCGACTGCTAGGTTTGGCACTCGCACCACACGAGTGCCAAAACCGTCCCCCCGTGGGCGAATCCACCGATACCCAGAAGCCAACGGAGGCATCTGCATGAACCTGCAGCCACTCGAAGACCGCATTGTTGTCAAGGCCGCTGAGGCCGAGGAGACCACCGCTTCTGGCCTGGTCATCCCTGACACCGCAAAGGAAAAGCCCCAGCAGGGTGAAGTCCTTGCCGTCGGCCCAGGCCGCTTCGGCGACGACAACGAGCGCGTTCCCATGGACGTGAGCGTCGGAGACAAGGTCGTCTACTCCAAGTACGGCGGCACCGAGATCACCATCGAGGGCGAAGATCTCCTCATCCTCCAGGCGCGCGACGTGCTCGCCATCGTGAAGTGAGCTGAGGAACCAACATGGCAAAGATGCTGAAATTTGATGAGGACGCTCGACGCGCCCTCGAGGCGGGCGTCAACAAGCTCGCAGACGCCGTCAAGGTGACCATCGGCCCCAAGGGCCGAAACGTGGTGCTGGACAAGAAGTTCGGCGCCCCGACGATCACCAACGACGGTGTGTCCATTGCCCGGGAAATCGAGCTCGAGGATCCCTTCGAGAACATGGGTGCTCAGCTGGTGAAGGAGGTGGCCACCAAGACCAACGATGTCGCTGGTGACGGAACCACCACCGCCACCGTGCTGGCTCAGGCGCTGGTCCGCGAGGGCCTCCGCAACGTTGCGGCGGGCGCCAGCCCGTTGGGCCTGAAGCGGGGAATCGAGGCGGCTGTCGCTGCCGCGGTCGAGGCCATCAAGGCCCAGGCCAAGGACGTGGATGACAAGTCCGAGATTGCCCAGGTCGCCGCCATCTCGGCGGCGGACTCCACCATTGGTGAGATCATCGCCAACGCCATCGACAAGGTCGGCAAGGACGGCGTGGTCACGGTCGAGGAGTCGAACACGTTCGGCATGGACCTGGACTTCGTCGAGGGCATGCAGTTCGACAAGGGCTACCTCTCCCCCTACTTCGTCACCGATGCCGAGCGCCAGGAAGTGGTCCTCAACGATCCGTACATCCTGTTCCTCAATGGCAAGGTCGGCTCGGTGCAGGACCTGCTCCCGGTGCTCGAGAAGGTCATGCAGTCGGGCAAACAGCTCGTCATCGTGGCCGAGGATGTCGAAGGCGAAGCCCTGGCCACCCTTGTGGTGAACAAGATCCGCGGCACGTTCAGCTCGGTGGCCATCAAGGCCCCCGGCTTCGGCGAGCGCCGCAAGGCGATGCTGGCCGACATGGCCATCCTCACCGGCGGCCAGGTCATCTCCGAGGAGATCGGCCTGAAGCTCGATGCCACGACGCTGGACCTGTTGGGCCGTGCCCGCAAGGTCGTCGTGACCAAGGACGACACCACGATCATCGAGGGTGCCGGCGCTGAAGACGACGTGAAGGGCCGAATCGCCCAGATCCGTCGGGAGATCGAGGACACTGACTCCGACTGGGACAAGGAGAAGCTCCAGGAGCGTCTCGCCAAGCTCAGCGGCGGTGTGGCCGTGGTCAAGGTCGGCGCCGCCACTGAGGTGGAGCTCAAGGAAAAAAAGCACCGCATCGAGGACGCCCTGTCCGCAACCCGTGCGGCGATCGAGGAAGGTGTCGTCGCTGGTGGCGGCACCGCGCTGCTGCGGGCCCGCGCCGCAGTGCTGGCCGCTGCTGAGGGACTCGAGGGCGACGAAGCGACCGGCGCCCGCGCCGTGCACCGCGCACTCGAGGCTCCCGCCCGGCTCATCGCCGAGAACGGCGGCTACGAGGGTGCGGTCATCGTTCAGCAGATCGAGCGCGAAACCGGCTCGATCGGCTTCAACGCCGCCACCGGTGAGATGGAGGATCTGGTCAAGGCCGGCGTCATCGACCCGGCCAAGGTGACCCGCGCCGCGTTGCAGAACGCTGCGTCGATCGCCGGCCTCCTGCTCACCACCGAATGCCTCGTGGCCGACAAACCCGAAGAGGCCGCTCCGGCCATGCCGGGCGGCGGCATGGACGGCATGGGTGGCATGGGAATGATGTAAGCGGAACTCTTCCGGGCCCCGGCCCCGAAGCGATCGACGTCACGAGCAGCCTTCGGGTTGCTCGCCACGGCCTCCGATCAGCTTCGGGACCGGGGCCTTGTTCCGTTGTGGGGCGTTCATCGCGCCATGGTGTGGTGTCAGACAGCCGCGAAGCGCGTTGAATCGGCCGGGGTATCGTCCGGACATGGCGGGGAACGGCAAACGGGGTGGGCCACAGCACATTCCGAGGCCGGACTCGGTCCGACCCGGCGCCCCCGCACCATGGTCGTCACTGGCTGACCCGGCCCAGCTGATCGACGTGGCGCGTCTGCGGACCGTCTTCGGTGGGCGTGCGGGTGAGGCCAGCCCGGTGGCAGCCGAAGGCGGGAGCGCGTCGGCGGTCCTCGTGCCGATCTATCCCGATGACCAGGACCGGCTGCACGTGGTGTTGACCCGGCGCGCCACGACGTTGCGCACCCATCAAGGTGAGGTCAGCTTTCCCGGCGGCCGGGCCGAGCCGGGCGAGGATCCAGTGACCACGGCGCTGCGGGAGGCCAGCGAGGAGGTGACGCTCGACCCGAACGACGTCGAGCCGATCGGTGAGCTGGATCACCTCTCGACCGTGACCCGTCGGGCGTACATTGTCCCGGTCATAGCCGTGCTTCGAGGCAAGCCGGAGTTGGTGCCCAGTGAGGCCGAGGTGGCGGCGGTGCTGCATGTCCCACTGGCCGAGCTGTTGAGCGGCGAGGTGTATCGCGAGGAGCGCTGGGGCAGTCCGCCGGAGGATCGCGGGCTCCACTTCTTCGAGCTGCACGGCGACACGGTCTGGGGCGCAACGGCGGCCATGTTGCGTCACTTCCTGGTGTTGTCCCTGGGTCTGGACCCCGGTCCTCGGATCAACTGGGATCCGGCCGGCGGCAGCAGCGTCTGGATGCCGCCGCCTGGTTATGAGGATCGCGTGGTGTAGTTCGGCCGTTGGAGAGGGTGCCGAACTGGCGGCCCCTCCGATCAGGCGAAGGCCCCTCGGGCGCGCTCGGCCGGCAAGGTTTCGAGCACGCCGCCGCGGGGGAGCCGGAACTTGGCTCCGGTCCACGGTTGGGCGCCGGGGTCGTAGGTGTCGACCAGTCGGAAGTCGATCTCCACCCGGTCCGGGGTCACGTCGACGATCACGTAGCCCTGGTCGATCAGGTTCACGTGGCGCATGCCCGGGTTCTGCGACACGATCCATCGTTCTGCCAGGCCGAGCACACTCTCGGCAGTGTCGAACGGAAGTGAGCCGAGGATGCTGCGTCGTGGATCGGGGTCGGCGGTCAACGACCCGGAGACGAAGTCATGGGCCACGATCGGCGAGCCGAGGTTGTCCGGGTCGGGGCGCAAGGCCGAGGCCATGAAAACGTGGGTGTGGGCTGAACAGAACACCGTGTCGGTGACCGCTGTGTCGTGGAGGTGCGAGAGCAGGTCGCGCCGCTCGGCCTGGTAGTCGTCCCACGCCTCGTTCGGGGCGTAGATCCCGGCGTTGGGTGGCAGGTCCGGGCGGAAGGGCCGGAGGAACTCCTCGTTCACCAGGCGCCACGGTGCGATGTTGTATCCCTGCTGGACCAGGCGCCAGTTGGCCGCCGATCCGGCGAGCCGACTCCGGAGCCACGAGTTCTGTTCGGCGCCGAGGGTGGTCCGGGTCGGGTCGTAGGCCTCGTTGCCGGGCGGACCGGTGAGGTCGATGGCGTCGATGGCCGGGTCGCGGTACTGGCGCACGTCAAGCACGGGCAGGTCGGCCAGCGATCCCCACGTGAGGCCCCGGTAGATGCGATCGCCCACCACGCCCGGCAGTGCGAACGCTTCGAGCCAGGCCTTGCGTGCGTTGGCGCCTCGAGTCGGTTCGATGGTCCGGTCCACCCCGTTGACGAACTCGCCGTCGTCCCACATGGCGACCATGGGGAGACGGGCGTGGAGCTCTCGCAGTCGCGGGTCCCGGCGCCACCGCCGGTACAACGCCCGGTAGTCGTCCAGCGACAACGTGGAGGTGTCGTTCACATAGATGTAGTCGCCGAGGTGGACACAGAAGTCCAGTCCAGGCTCGTTGGCAATGGCGGTGTGGGCCGAGAACCAGCTGTCGTTGAGCTGCTGGCAGGACGTGAAGGCGAATCGGAGATGGTCCGGCGTGGACCCGGTCGCCGGCGCGGTGCGAAGTCGGCCCGTCTCGCTCGACGTCGGGGCGTCGCCGAGGGTCTCGAAGCGGTAGTAGAGCCACGCATCGTTGGGCAGGTCGTCGACCGCGATGCTCAGGCAGAAGGCATTCGCCGCCACGGCCGCAGCGGTGCCGCTGGCCACGATCGACGAGCCGGCCTCGTCCTGCGACACCATCCACAACACCGGGACCGGCTCGGCGCCCTCGGCGGCCACTCGGGTCCAGATGCTCGATCCCCCGGGTCGGGGATCTCCCGATCCCACGCCGTCCGGGAAGGGTCCCGAGCCGGGTTGGTCGTGGACCGGTGGTGGGAACCTCGACGGCGGGCTGACGGTGCAGCCGGCCACGAATGCCGCGCCAGGACCGGCCAGTCCCAACGCAATCAGGACCTCTCGTCTGGTGTAGCTCCGCCCCATGACCTCTCCCACTCCGTCGACCCCGCGCGAGCCCACCGTCGCCGTGGCCCCTGGGGTTCGCCGGCCGTCTCAATCGCCAGCACCACAAAGCCTGGCAGGTCCTGGTGACGTGTGCAGGTACGACGGGCGAATACCTGGTAGCGAGTGCGGCTCGAACCGGGCCCGTTCCAGGCCTCGGTGGCCAGAACGCGGCAACACGGCTGGTTGCACACCGCAATGGTCGTAACGTTGGCCCATGCCCACAGTCAGCTTCGACGGAGAGACCCACGGCGAGATCGTCCTGAAGGTCAAGCGATGGATGGCCTCGCTCGAGGATCACCCCGATGGCAATCTCAGCGCGGTCGATGCCATCGAGCAAGGTGCCGAGCTGACCAAGGACGCGCTCAGGATCATCGCGGCCGCTGCCCCTGGTCCCGTGGCGCAGAGCGAACTCATGAAGGGGCTCACCAATATGGGTTACAAGGCGACCGACGCCACCAAGTCAGCGTTGGTCAGCGGGCTGGACTCGTTGGAGGAGGTGACGGGTGGCAGCGTGGTCAGGCAGGTGAGCAAGGCCGGTCGCCGCGCCGCCTACGAGATGAACTCCACGATCGCCCGCCAGGTCCTCCGCTCCTTGCGCGGCTGAGCTCCGCTGTACGGGCGGTGAGCCCGCGGTCGGTAGGATCTCCCGTTTCCTGCACGGAGGTTCCGCCGGATGAGCGGTGACATCGAGATCGGCCTGGGCAAGTCTGCCCGACGCGGCGTTCGGTTCGACGAGATCGGCATCGTTCCGTCCCGTCGTACGCGTGACGCTGACGACGCCGATCTGTCCTGGCGCATCGACGCGTTCGATTTCGGCATCCCCGTGCTGGCCTCGCCCATGGACTCGGTGACGAGTCCGGTGACGGCGGCGGAGATGGCTCGTCTGGGTGGGGCCGGAGTGCTGCACCTCGAAGGCGTGTGGACCCGCCACGACGATCCGGAACCGGTGCTGGCCGCCATTGCCGGCGCCACTGCGGCCGACGCTGGCGAGGTGATCCGATCCGCCTACGCTCCGCCTGTCGACGAGGGACGGGTCACCCGACGGATCGCCGAACTGAAGGCCCACGGCGAGACCGTGGCGGTGGCGGTGACTCCGCAGGGCGCCATCCGGTTGATCGACACCATTCGCGAGGCGGAGCCGGATCTGCTGGTGATCCACGGCACGGTGGTGTCCGCCGAGCACGTCTCCTCAGCCGCGGATCCTCTGAACCTGAAGCAGTTCGTGCGGCGCCTGGAGATTCCGGTGATCGTCGGGGGTTGTTCCAGTTATCAGGCGGCCCTGCATCTCATGCGAACGGGTGCGGCAGGAGTCCTGGTCGGCACCGGGGCCGGTCGGACCTCGAGTGCCGGGCGAGTACTGGGTCTGGCCGGTGCCAACGCCACCTCGATCGCAGATGCCCGAGCGGCACGCATGCGTCATCTGGACGAAACCGGGGTCTACGTGCACGTGATCGCAGATGGCGGCATGGCCGATGCCGGTGATGTGGCGAAGGCCATCGTGTGCGGGGCCGACGCAGTGATGCTCGGTGGGCTGTTGGCGTCGGCCACCGACGCGCCCGGTCGAGGATGGCACTGGGGGATGGCGGCGGCACACCGGACGCTGCCCCGGGGGGATCGGTTCTCGGTGGAGCCGGTTGGATCGCTGGAGACGGTCCTGACCGGGCCGGCGGTCGATGCGACCGGCCGGAGCAATCTCATGGGCGCGTTGAGCAAGAGCATGGCGGTCACCGGGTACGGGTCGTTGAAGGAGTTCCAGAAAGCGGAACTGATGATGCTCGGAGGTGACCGGTGATCGGTCCGCCGCAGACGGTGCTCGTCGTCGACTTCGGCGCCCAGTACGCCCAGTTGATCGCTCGACGGGTTCGTGAGGCGCACACCTATTCCGAGATCGTGCCGCACACGATCACCGCTGCGGACATTGCTCGGCGTCAGCCGACGGCCGTCATCTTCTCGGGCGGTCCCGCTTCGGTGCACGCCGAGGGAGCGCCGGGCATCGACCTTGGCGTCTACGACCTGGGCATCCCCATTCTGGGGATCTGTTACGGGGCGCAGCTCCTGGCCCGGGATCTGGACGGCGAGGTTTCAAAGACCGGCCGGGGCGAATACGGGCGCACAGCGCTGACGGTGGCAGAGCCGGGCGTGCTGCTTGGTGACGACTCGCCCCAGTCGGTCTGGATGAGTCACTTCGACACCATCACGAAACCGCCGGTGGGCAGCCTGGTGACGGCGTCCTCGGCGGAGACGCCTGCGGCAGCGTTCGAGGACCCCGAGCGCGGGATCTACGGGGTCCAGTACCACCCCGAGGTGCTCCACACGCCACGCGGTCAGGAGTTGATGGTCCGGTTCCTCGACGCTGCCGGCTGCACGTCGTCGTGGACCATGGAGAACTTCGTCGACACCACGATCGAGGCGATCCGAGCTCAAGTGGGCTCAGGTCGAGCCATCTGTGGGTTGTCCGGCGGGGTCGACTCCGCCGTGGCGGCGGCGCTGGTGCACCGCGCCATCGGCTCGCAGCTGACCTGTGTGTTCGTTGACACCGGACTGATGCGCAAGGACGAGGGCGAGCAGGTGGTCGAGACCTTCCGTCGTCATCAGGGAATCGAACTGATCCACGTTCGTGCCGCTGACCGATTCTTCGAAGGACTGGCCGGCATCACCGAGCCCGAGGCCAAGCGCAAGGTGATCGGCGAGCGGTTCATCCGGGTCTTCGAGGATGCGCAGGGTGGGATCACCGACGCGGCCTTCCTGGTGCAGGGGACGCTGTATCCCGATGTCATCGAGTCCGGCACGGCGCACGCGGCCAAGATCAAGAGCCACCACAACGTCGGCGGGTTGCCCGACGACATGACGTTCGAGTTGGTGGAGCCGCTCCGGAGCCTGTTCAAGGACGAGGTCAGGGTGGTCGGCTCACAATTGGGACTTCCGGACGAGATCGTGTGGCGCCAGCCCTTCCCCGGACCGGGCCTCGGCGTGCGGATCATCGGCGAGGTGACGGCGGACAAGGTGCATACGCTGCAGGAAGCCGACGCCATCGTCCGCCAGGAGATCCGGGCCGCCGGCCTGGAGCGCGAGATCTGGCAGGCGTTCGCGGTGCTGCCGGACATCCGGGCGGTCGGGGTCATGGGGGATGAGCGGACCTATGGGTATCCGATCATCATCCGCGCCGTGACCAGCGAGGACGCCATGACTGCGGACTTCGCCCGGTTGCCCTACGAGGTGCTCGAAGCCATGGCCTCTCGGATCATCAACGAGGTCCCCGGGGTCAACCGCGTGGCGTACGACATCACGTCGAAGCCGCCGGGCACCATTGAGTGGGAGTAGCGAGTGACTGGGCGGAGCGCGCGAACGGGCGTCGTGCGCGAACGTGAGCGGCGCTGCGTGTCGTAAATGTCACAGTTGTCACGCGTTTGTCATAGAGGGACCTCCCTGGCACACTGACCACCACATGTTGTCGACCCCCGTCCGTCGCTTCGCCGCTGTTGCGGTCGTGCTCTCCTGTGCGGTCGCGCCCGTCATGGCATCGGCGGAGCCGATGAGGCCCTCAGCACCCAGCCAGAATGTCGGTGATCTCCAGGCTCGCGCCAAAGACATCGCAGCGCAGCTGGAACGCCTGAGGAACCAGTCCGACGGTCTGAACGAGGACCAACTCGACCTCCAGGTGCAACTGGGCGACCTAACCGCTCAGATCGCGGCCAATCAGGCCGAGGTCGACGCCGCCCGGGCCGCTCTCGGCTCCAACCAGGATCTGGCCAAGCAGTTCGCCGTCAACGCCTACCTGGGCGGCGGCACGATCGATCCGGTGCTCCTGCCCGCCGCGGACACCGCCGATGCCAGCCGCCGGACCACCTTCATCGAGTCGGTCCAGGGCGACCGCCAGCGGATCATCGAAGACGTTCAGTCGGCGCAACAGGATCTGGCGGACAAGGAGGCCGAACTCGGCTCGGCCCAAGCGTCGCTCGATCGCAAGGCTGTGAAGCTGAAGTCCACGCGGAGCACGCTCGAGTCCACCATCGCGGCCCAGGAGCAGTTGTTGGCGCAGGTGAATGGCGATCTGGCGACGGCCGTGACGGCCGAGGAGGCCAGGGCCGAGGCCGCTGCTGCGGCCGAGGCGGAGCGCCAGGCACGAGATGAGTCCGACCGTCAGGCACGTGCTGCTGCTGATCGTCAGGCCGTGGCTCTCGGTGAGTCGCAGCGCCAGAGTGCTGCTGCGCGGCAGGCGGAGGTTGGCCGCAGCGCCTCGCGGTCGGCCGACAGCGAGGCCACGTCGGGCGACGACGGTTCCGAGACTGATCAGCCGTCGGCAAACGACCGCGCGCTCGATGACGGCGATGTGGCGTGGCCGGATCCCGGTCCGGTTCCGGCCGGCATCGAGTCGGTACTGGCACGGGCTCGCGAGCAACTGGGCGTTCCCTACCGGTGGGGCGCCAGCTCGCCCGGCCGTGGCTTCGACTGTTCGGGACTGGTGCTCTACGCCTATCAGGCCGTCGGTCGTTCGCTGCCCCATTCCAGCCGGTCGTTACGGGCCATGACCCAACGTATCTCTGCCGCGCAACTGCAGCCCGGTGACCTGGTGTTCGGCGGCAACCCGGTGCACCACGTCGGCATGTACATCGGCGGGGGTCAGATGATCCACGCGCCCCACAGCGGCGACGTGGTCAAGATCTCGGGGACCTACTCGAGCTCCGGCCCCGTCACCTTCGGTCGACTCTGACCCGGGCCGAACCGCGCACCTCCCCGAACCGCGCACCTCCCCGAACCGCGCACCTCCCCGAACCGCGCACCTCCCCGAACCGCGCACGGTTGGCCACTCGTGAGGTGGTCACAGGTGCGCGGTTGGGGTCGGCTCGGGCGATGAGGCGGGCCGCCCTCAGGTTCCGGTCAGTGCTGCCACCACCGGAGCCATGTCCGCCACGGCATCGGCGGGGATCCCGATGTAGCTGAACCCCCAGAGCTCCCGGCGCATCTGGAGGTTCTCGATCATCTCGCCCACCGTGCCGATCAGGGCATGCGGCGTCTGGTAGCCCTCGGGCACCGACATGCCGAAGTACGCCGCCAGCACCTCGGCGGTTGGCTCCGGGTCGTCAGTCACGACCGCCAGTTCCAACCGGATCTGCAACTCGATGTCGTCGAACCGGTCGCCCGCCGCGTCGCGCACCCAACCCATCTTGCGGTCCGTGGCCTCGGCGGTGGCCGTCGGCCCCGCGTTG
>Ga0105046_10013620_pt1 | contig 12584 bp, 10 predicted proteins | sample MAT03_FD_78385 | JGI IMG/M metagenome (GOLD analysis project Ga0105046, IMG submission 78385) | Freshwater microbial communities from Lake Fryxell liftoff mats and glacier meltwater in Antarctica - MAT-03 (megahit assembly) | ecosystem: Environmental > Aquatic > Freshwater > Ice > Liftoff... | reverse complement strand
CCTCTCCCGTCGGGAGAGGGTTGGGGTGAGGGGGTCGGTGAAAACCCCGTGGCTCCATTCGCCAACGTTTCATGGAGAGCCTCGTGTTCAAAAATGACCTGTTCAGGGGCCATGAACCGTGGAGCGAGGAAGACCGCAAGCGGCCCTCATCCCGGCCTTCTCCCGGGGGGAGAAGGAGAGTTCGCCCAGAGGGTTTCGGAGGACAGAGCCAGAGGTTCGCTGGAATGGGAACCGCACCTCCCCTCACGACCGGGCAACTAACGGCTCAGGGGTCGCAGCCGATAGTAACGCTGTGGCGATCGCTTGAACGCGTCGTCGGCCACTTCCAGCGCTTCACCCGTATGCACCGCGACTCCGACATCCGTCCATGTCTTCAGGTCGTCCGAGCCTTCCACCACCAGCACCTGGTCGGGAGCCGCATCGACCTCGAAGAGCACCTTCCCTTCAACGGTCCGGTGCGATCCACGAATGCGGGGCACAGTCGCTTCGTCTCCCGCACCGATCCAGCCCACACCCCGGACCACCACCTCGGTTCCGTCGAACGACACGATCCCTTTCCAGACGGAGGTGCCCGCCATCCCGGCCGGAGGCGTCGCGATAAAGGACAGCATCCGCACGGCATCCCCGAAGAACAGACCCCAGCGAATCTTGCCGTTCGCCGGATCGTAAACGCCGTCCTCACTGACCGCCGACACCTGCCATCCGCGGGGAACGTTCTCCTCAACGGCTACCGCAAAGGTTCCCAAAGGCGGTTGGATGTGGATCTCTACCCGACCACCCGTTCCAGGCTTCTGAACGGTCTCGGCGTGCCGCTCGGCGACCCCTTCGGGCACATCGACGACCGCCAAGCGGGGGGATCGGCTCGCCAGGGCCAGACCCGAGGGGCGGGTTGCGGTCGGGACCCAGCACGCTGGCGGTGCGCCAGCCGCCGCATCGAACCGATACGCCTCGCCCGACTTCCAGATCAGCCCGGCTCGCGTGACATACGCCACGGGGATCGCTCCCTCATCCGTGCCCCACCCCGTGCCGCGTTTCCACGCCGCGGCGTACGCGGTCAACTCGTCGGCCACGATCACCTTGTTGATGGGTGTCGCATCTGCGGGATGATGCTCACCCACAGGTTGCAGTGCTTTGTCGCCCACCACGGGCAGGGACTTTCCATCCAGGGACGATTGACCTGTGAACGTTTGAACTCCGAGGGCTCCCGCTGGCGCGGCAACACGATAGGTTAATCGTCGTTCATGGGTGTCCGTGAATGGCCCAAACTTCACCTTTTCGGTGACCGCATCGAAGAATCCTCCCTCCGAGATTTCCGAAACGACCCACCCGGTGGGCGGCACCTCCTCGACCGTCCACGCCGCCCCACCCCGGGGCGGTTCCGCCAGCAACGCGACATCGAGGAGGGTTCCTGGAAAATAGGCGGGAGGCAGGTCCCGCCGCACGAAGGCGACTTCCTCCATGGCCCGCACGATCACCGTCACCACCGGCGAGGTGTCGTGCTCGCCGGAATTGTCCACCGACCGCGCCGTAAGCCGGTGCAGACCGGACGTCGCATCCTTCCACTCGAAGGTGAGGGCGTCGTGTTTGGAACTCGCGATCAGGGCGCCGTCCGCCAGGATATCCAGTCGTTCAACCGTGCCGTCGGCATCCCTGGCTTCCGCCTTCACTGTGATGAGCTCGCCTTCCACGAACGCCGAACCGCCCCGCGGCGAAACAATCATCGCGACCGGTGGCCGGTTGTGGGTTTCTTCCCCATCACGGATCACCACCGTCGCGGAACCCAACCGGCCGATCCGATAGCACTGGGGTGGCGGCGGGAAAATCGCCGGACAAATCGGCGACTTCAGAGTGAACAAAACCTTCTCGTCACCTTCCTTGGCCTTGTCCCCGATTGGTGTTACCGCGACGCGTACCGACTCGGCGTCGGCGGGAAGTTCGACCCGTCCCGAAAGGGTCTCGAAATCAATCCCGTTCCGCGCCTCGCCATGCAAGGAGTACAAGACGGTAACGGCCACATTCTTGGGCCCGCCCACCCGCCGGATCACGAAAACGCCGACATCTGCCGGCGACGTGCCGACTGGTTCGTGCGCCTTCGGATCGGTGGCCTCAACTTCCAGCACCACCACCTCCACCTCCGCTTCGAAACCCACGGATATCGGAACAACGGGTGCCTCTACCTCCGCCCCGCTGGAACTCTTTCCACGTGCCGTCAGACGGTGTTCTCCATTCTTGGCTCCCTTCCATTCCAGCACATGCTCGATCGGCGTGCCGGGGTCCGGCTCACGAATGAAGGTGATCTCGGAAACGCCAATCGATTCACGGCCCGAAAAGAACTCCACCCGTGTGATGGCACCCTTCGGGTCAACTGTGACCGCGTGGATGGGGAGGGTCGCCAAGGCGGGGAACCGTTCACCGGCAGCAGGTTTCAGAATCCGTATCGCGGGAAGGCTCGCGGTGTCAGCGTCATGGATGACCACCGTTGCCCGATCCGGGGACGCTTTCAGACTCACCAGGGGCAAGGTTTCCGGTGCCGTCGACACAGTCACCACGATTTCCACGGGCTTCGAGATTGCGGACGTATCAGGCAGCGAAACTCCCTGGGCCCAACTCCCCAGGCCCAACAGGATTCCCGCCCAAGCCAACCACGCAGCCGGTAGACAGCGGCGAACGTGCGTTAAGGAGAACGTATTCATGAATCGAGGAAGGTACGACATATCGACGATGGCACTGGGTTGTTTCCGCCCCTCGTCGCGATCGGTGAAGAGAAACCCCACCCCGGCGAGGGGTGGGGCACGGGAGCCTCGCACTGCGCTGTCAGTTCGTCAAATGAGCCTTCGATTCAACCTGGAACGTGCGGTTGCAGGTGCCACCGAGACACAAAGCGAACGGTGATAGGGGCTTGAAACAAGTGTGCGCCCAACAACGGGGCAACGCTGCGAACCGCTCCGAGCCACGGATTCGCGCCCCAGCGCGTGACTCCCCGGCAGAAACCAGCGGTCGTTTGCAGCCTCAGCCCACCTGCGACTCATATTGCTCCGCCGACAGCAGGCTGTCTGCCTCGGGCGGGGCGGCGGGGCGGAGCTTGAAGAACCAGCCTTCGCCGTAGGGCGCCGTGTTCACCCAGCCCGGATTGGCGGGCAACGCGGCGTTCACTTCCACCACTTCTCCGCTGATTGGCGCGTAGATGTCGCTGGCGGTTTTGACTGATTCCACCACGGCGCAGGCCTCGCCAGCCCGCAGGTTCCGCCCCACGGCAGGCAATTCCACAAAAACGACATCCGTGAGCTCGTGCTGCGCGTGATCTGAGATTCCCACCACGGCCAACCCTTCACTCAGGCGGACCCATTCGTGAGACTTGGCGTAACGGAGATCGCGCGGCACGTTCGACATGCCCCGATTTCACGCCTGCGAGGCCCGGTGGGTCAAACTGGTTTTGGAGGGACTGTACCGACCGGCCGCCGATAGAGCGGTTTCTTCACCACTTCTGCCGGGTACCGGCGCCCCCGGACCTCAATCATCAAGGGGCGACCAGGCTCGGCAAACTCCACCGGAACGTAGGCCATCCCGATTCCGACCCCCAGCGACGGACTCATGGTTCCGCTCGTCGTCTCCCCCAGAGGAGTGCCATCGCCGCCGTCCGCCAAGACCCGGTAGTGTTCGCGTAAGGGCGGCGCCCCGGCTGCAACCCGGAAGGCGATCAACCGGCGTTTCGTTCCCTCCGCCCTCTGCGCCACCAACGTCTGCCGGCCGCAGAAATCGGCCTTGTCCCAGCCCACAAACACCTCCAACCCCGCCTCGACCGGGGTGGTCTCCTCCGACAATTCATGGCCATACAAGGGAAAGCACATCTCCGTCCGAAGTGTGTCCCTGGCTCCCAACCCGCACGGTTTCAACCCGTAGGGCGTCCCCACCGACAGCAACCGTTCCCACACCTCATTCACCACGGCGTTGGGCGCCACGATCTCAAACCCGTCTTCACCCGTGTAGCCGGTCCGGGCGAACCACACCGGCGTTCCGGCAAACGAAAACACTGAAATCCGATTCCGCTTCAGTTCGGACGGCCGCGTCGCCAACGAATCTTCCATGGCAAAAGAACCAGGAAAAACCGCGTCGATAAACTCCACCACCTTCGGCCCCTGCACCGCCACCGCCGACAAGCGGTCCGTCGCGTCCGTCATCTGCACCTCGTCGCGCCCCGGATACTCCAGCAATCGCGCGGTCAACCACGCCAGGTCCACGTCTACCCGCGAGGCATTGATGATCAGCAAGAAATCAAGCGGACCTGTTCGGTACGCGAACAAGTCATCGATCACGCCTCCGGCTCGATTGCACAGGAGAGTGTACTGGCCTTGCCCGACACCCAGCTTCCGGAGGTCATTGGTGAGAACCGTGTTCAGGAAGTCTTCCGCGGCCGAACCCCGGACAAAGGCTTCCCCCATGTGCGAGATGTCGAACACGCCCGCCGCCTGGCGGACGGTTTTGTGCTCATCCAGGATCCCGGTGTACTGGATGGGCATCTCCCATCCGCCAAATTCCACCAAACGAGCCCCCAAACGACGGTGAGCCTCAAAGAGCGGCGTGCGCTTCAGCATGGCCCAAGCCTAATGAATGCCGGAACTCAGCCAAGGCCGATGACGTCCCAAGCTCAGTTCTGAGGCTTCGGCTGGAACAGACCGCCCACCGCCTTCTTCGCGTCCTCAATGTTCTTCGAGCTCAGCGCCGCTTGTGCCTGCGCCTTCAGCTCATCGATCGTTTTCTGCTGCTCCGGCGTCAGTTTCAGATTGGCGAGGGCCGCCTGAACCTTCTGAGCCGCCTCGGAATCCTTCCCCTCCGCGATGAGCCTCTTCACCTCGACCACCGCTTCATTGAACTTGGACTGCGCCGCCGCACCGGCATCCGTCAGCGCCTCCTTCACGACCTTGGCCGCTTCCTCAAGCCGGGGCTTGGCTGCCTCCACGGCCTTTACCACCTCGTCGCTGGCCGCCTTGGTCGTTTCCGCCGCCTTCTTGGCCGCCGCCTCCACTGCCTTCACCGGATCGGACGTCCCGCTGGCCGCCCCACTGCCACCCGTCGACTCTGTCGTGCTGGAGCTGTCGCCGCACCCGGTCCAAATCAATCCCGCGCCTACCAACGCCAACGCCGTCCTCAGTGTGCTTTTCATGGAGTGAACTTTCTCTTCAGCTTCTGCGTTTCGGCGATCATGAGCAGATTCCTGCGCCTCTGCAAATGCCCGCCACGCGCAACCCTACCCCCGGCGGGTCGATGGTGCCCGCCATCTCCACCCCGCATCTCCCTTCCGTTTGACAGCCACAACGACTCCCAGGCTCGCCACCGGCGTCCCGCTCCCTAACGTCACCCGCCATGGCGCAACGCCTCTTCCTCCTCGACGGGATGGCCCTCATTTATCGGGCGCACTTTGCTTTCGCCCATCGCCCCATCCGCACAGCCGCCGGATTCAATACCTCCGCCCTCTTTGGCTTCACCGCCTCTCTGCTCGACATTCTACAAGCCGGCGAACCGACCCACCTCGCTGTCGCCCTCGACACCCCCGCCCCGACCGCCCGTCACATCGCCTACCCCGACTACAAAGCCCAACGCGAGGCCATGCCCGAGGAACTCGTCGCCGCCCTCCCCCACCTCCGTCGCTGGCTCGACGCCCTCAGCATCCCCTGCCTCCTGCTCGATGGCTACGAAGCCGATGACATCATCGGAACACTCGTCCACCAGGCTGAACCCGCCGGTTTCGAGTCCTTCATGGTCACCTCCGACAAAGACTTCGGTCAGCTCGTCTCCGAGAAAACCGTCCTTTGGAAGCCTGGCAAGCAAGGCTCCGACACCGAAATCCTCAAGCCCGCCGACGTCTGCGCCCGCTGGAATATCGCCCGCGTCGAACAGGTCATCGATATGCTCGGCCTGATGGGCGATGCCTCCGACAACATCCCCGGCGTTCCTGGGGTCGGTGAAAAAACGGCCGCCAAACTCCTTGCCGAATTCGACACTCTCGAAGGTGTCCTGGCCTCCGCTTCCCAGGTAAAAGGCAAACTCGGCGAATCCCTCCGAACCCACGCCGATCTCGCCCGCCTCAGCCGTCAACTCGCCACCATCGACATCCGGGTCCCGCTCGAAGTCTCCCTCGACGACCTGGTCCTGCGGCCCCGCGACGATGACGCTGTCCAGGCACTTTGCGTTGAGTTCGAATTCAATGCGCTCGGACGACGCCTCTACGGCGAAGCCTTCAAAGCCGGACGCGGATTCAAACCCGCCCCGCCTGCCCCGGCACCCAAAGCCCGGCGACCGACACCCGCCCCCACCGGAGGGCAAGGCGACCTCTTTGCCGCACCCCAACCTGCGGCCGGCCCAGCAACCGCCTCCCGTGCGTTGGTCGCGGACGAGACCACGCCGGACGCAGAAGCCTCCGCACTCGACAGCGGCGTACCGCCCCCTACCACCCGGCCCGCGTTGAAGACGATCAACGAGGTGCCGCACCACTATCAGATCGCGAACACCGCGGACCAACACCGGGACCTGGCACGCGAACTCGCCCAGAGGGACGCGTTCTGCTTCGACACCGAAACGGACGGCCTGGATCCGCGCGTCGCCCGCCTTCTCGGCATCGCATTCAGCAATGCCTCCGGCCGCGGATGGTACGTTCCGATTTCCCCGCGACTCGGCCCTGGAGTTGCACCGCCCGAACTCGAAGCCTTCCGTAGCCTCTTCGCGGCAAACCTGAACCTCAAAGTCGGGCACAATCTCAAATTCGACCTCGCCATTCTCCGCGCCCAAGGCCTCGAGGTTTCCGGACCGTTTTTCGATACCATGATCGCCCATGCACTCGTGGAGCCGGAACTCCGTCACGGCATGGATTACCTTTCCGAGGCGCTCCTAGGGTACACCCCGATCCCCATCGAACAGCTCATTGGCCCGAAGGGTCCCGGCCAGAAAAGCATGGCCGACATCCCCGTGGACCAGGTGGCCGAGTACGCCGCCGAGGACGCCGATGTCACCTGGCAACTCCGCGAACGCCTCGCCCCAGCCCTCCGCGACCAGGGCCTTGAACGCGTGTTCTTCGACGTCGAAATGCCGGTCCTGCCTGCCCTGGTCGCGATGGAAGCGGAAGGCATTCGTATCGACGCCACTGTACTCGCCGACCTCAGCCGCGATTTGGCCAAGCAGATGACCGCCGCCGAAGCCGACGTCCACCGACTCGCGGGACACCCCTTCAACGTCCATTCACCCAAGCAACTGGGAACCGTCCTGTTCGAGGAACTGAAGCTCGTCGAGAAGCCGCGTAAGACGCCCAGCGGGCAATACGCCACCGACGAGCAAACCCTCCAGTTGCTCGCCGCCGAACACGAAATCGTCCGGCGGCTGCTCGATCACAGGACCGTCTCCAAACTCAAATCCACTTACACCGACGCATTGCCCGAAGAGATTTCCCCCATCACTGGACGCGTCCACACCACCTTCCATCAGGCCGCCACCGCCACCGGCCGCCTTAGCTCCGTGGACCCCAACCTCCAGAACATCCCGATCCGCACCGACCGCGGTCAGGAGATCCGCCGGGCGTTCGTCGCTCGCGATGGTTGGCTGCTGCTGTCCGCGGACTATTCCCAGATCGAACTGCGCATCATCGCTGCGCTGGCGCGCGAAGAGGCCATGATCGAGGCCTTCCGCCAGAGCCTCGACATCCACGCCGCCACCGCAGCCCGGGTCTTCGGGGTCGCGCTCGACGGGGTCACTCAGGAGATGCGACGGCGCGCCAAGATGGTGAACTTCGGCATCGCCTACGGCATCTCCGCCTTCGGACTCGCCCAGCGCCTGGCCATTCCTCGAGGCGAAGCCTCGGAAATCATCCGGCAATACTTCGAGAGCTACCCGGGTATCCGCCGTTACATGGACGAAACCATCGCCAACGCCAAGAGCACGGGCTACGTCCAGACGTTGACCGGTCGCCGGCGTTCCTTGCGGGACATCACCTCCGCCAACGCTAATGTCCGGGGCGCCGCCGAACGCAACGCCATCAACACCCCGATCCAAGGCACCGCCGCCGACATGATCAAAATCGCCATGGCCCGCATCCATGTCGAACTCGGGCGCCTGCGTCTGCGCTCACGCCTGCTCCTCCAGGTCCACGATGAACTGGTATTCGACCTCGCCCCAGGGGAAGAGGCCCAACTCCGCGCCCTCGCCGAGGAGAAAATGCGCACGGCCCTGCCCCTGCCCGGCGACGTGCCCATCCTGGTGGAAATCGGAACCGGCCCCACCTGGCTCGCCGCGCACTGAGGGCCGCTCAGCGTTCTTCGACGCGGAAGTACAACGGGGACACCGACAGGGAATTCACTCCCACCCGCACGATTGCGCCCGAATCCACGTCCCTCACGAAGATGTCGGTCATGCCGTTGTCGTCGCCCGGCACCCGATTGGATGCGCTGCCACCGAACACGACCCACCGCCCAGCTTCCTGGATGAACGGGAAGCGATCCTCCATGACGGGTTTCTCGGCATCCCGCAGCCCCCGGGTTCCCCGCTGATCCGAACGATCTGCCCCGCGACCTCGCGCCGTCACCGCGTTCGAGAATAGGCGAGACGCCAGAGTCCGGGCATCCAGGGAAAGACCAACACCCACAACCGCCTCACCACCGGGCTCATCACCGCTGTCTGCAATGCGCCCGCCCATTTCAGTCGTCGGCCAAACGTCCTCTCCCAATCGTCGTTGAGCGCGGTGCGAGCGGACTCCCAGGTAACTTCGCCCTGGCTCCATGCCGACAACCGGGGAGCCGCCAAAGACGCGGATTCCAGTGCGATGGACATGCCGTTCCCGGTCACCGGCGGAATCATCCCGCACACATCACCAATCCGGATCTCGTCCTTCGCAATCACCCGCCCCCCGCTCAATGGCAACGCTGCGACCGCCGAGAACGAAGCTTCGTCGAACTCGACCGCCCGTAGTCTCTGCGCGAGCGGCGAACCCGTCGCTCCTCGCAGCCTCTCGCGCCACGTCCTCCGCAGATCCGCCAGCGGCGTTCGGGATCGGAACAGGCCGCACACATTGACGCGACCGCCCTCCACACCGCACAAACCCACATAGGCGTCCGGGTGAAAGTGCATTTCGAGGTCCGCCGAAAGTTCCACCCCCAGCGCGTGCGCCTTCAATCCCAGCCACCGCCAACCCCCGTCCTCCGCCCGCGGCTCTCGCCCGGTCGCGCGCACGACCCCGGGAACGTTCAAGGCACCCACGAACCGTTGCCCCGCCCGCAGAATCCCTCCCTCCGCCAGCAGCGTGTCGGCCAGAACCGCGTCCAGCCGGTGGCGGGACACACACAAGGCGGGCTCGGGCAATTCCGCCCGCCCCATCGCTCCCTTCTCTGAGAAGAACGCGACGCTGCGTCCCAACACCGCTCCCTGTTGCTCAAGGATGGAAAGGACCCCGAGTTCGGCCAACACCTGCCGTCCTCGCCCGCTGAGAAACTCGCCGCACACCCGGTGCCGCGGATACGCCTGCGCTTCCCAAACCTCGCAGGCCACGCCCAGGTGCCGCAGCCGGATGCCCAGAGCCAATCCGGATAACCCACCGCCTACGATGGTAATGGGTTCCCCGATCTTCAACCGGCTGCCCTCCCCTCACGCCACGCCACAAAGAGGTGGCTGAACGGTCCTACGCGACGCTCGGTCATTCTCCATCCTCCATCCGTCGGCCACAGCGCCGAAATCTCCCCGTCCAGGAATCCCGCCTCCACGCTCACCCGCGCATCATGGCGGGTCACCTCGCCGCAGCCAATGCACCCCAGCAGTCGCACACCCCAGCGCGCCATCGGCGACCGCCGCGGTTCACAAGCCACCATCAACGTGCAGGCTCCGGCTGCCGCCGCCAGCAATCCGCCCAACGCCGTGTCGTCGAAGTGATGCAGGAACAAATTCGCTAACACCACATCGCCGCCAGCCACCTCCGGCCGCGTCAACGCCGTCTGCGCGTCGTCTGCCATCACCGTCGTCTGCCAGCCCCGTTGCCGGAACCGCTCCAACGTCGGCTCGGAAACCACTGGTTGCTGATCCACTAGGTTCAGGCGACGCGCCCCCTCGACCGCTTCACCGCGGGACATCCGACACAGCGTCGCCCATGTCACCCACCCGTCTCCCGTTCCCAGATCCGTGACCATCCTGTCCACCCCGCAGCGCCACCGGGGCCGAAGCGCTCCCGCCAGCCAACGGGCATTTCCCATCCACGCGTTGATCCGTCGCAACTCCCGACGCGACCGTATCGCCCGTGGATCCGTGGACGGCAACCCGTCGAGGATCTCGGGTGATAGTTTCCGCCTCATTCGACCTCCAACAACGCTCCGTGGGAGCTGAATCCTGCGCCAAAACTTGCCATCCACCACCAACCCCCCGACCAACCCCGGCGCAACGCCTCCGCCAGCACGAACAGGACGAACGGACTGCTCAGGTTCCCGTGTTCTCGCAATATCTCCGCACTCAGCTCCGTGGCCGACTCATCCAAGCCCAACGCCTCCCGGACCGCCTTCAAAACATCCCGACCGCCCGCATGCAGAATCCAGCGGCTCACCGAGTCTCGACCCAATCCACGCCCGTGCAGGGCGGTCTCGGCCAACGCCGCCACATGACGGGCTGCCAATCCGGGAACTTCGGGACCCAGGATGTTGCGGAGCATTCCATCCCGCGTTTCAAATCGCAGACAATCCCGATCGTTCGGACTCAAGGCCGTGAAACCCTCCACCCAACGGACCTTCCGCCGACCCACCGGCGCCTCGGCCGACAACACCGCCGCCGCACCACCATCGCCGAACAGGCAGTTGCTGATCAGCACCCCTGGATCGTTGTCGATGTAGAAGGCGGCTGAACAGATCTCGACGCAGACCGAGAGCACATTTCGGCAGCGACCCGAGGCCAGGAGCGCTTCCGCCGTGCGCAGGTTAGGAACCGCCGCCCCGCACCCCTGGCCCACAAGGTCCAGGAGCAGGGCATCCGACCGCAGTCCCAGGCGCTCGGCCACGTAGCTGGTCAGCCCGGGACACAGATAGCCGGTGCAGGTGCTCACCAACAGGGCATCGATCGCACCCGGCGCCAGCCCTGCATTCTGGAGCGCGCGCTCCGCCGCCTCGGTTGCCACGGCCGGGGCATGGCGGGCAAAGCGGGCGTGCAGCACGTTAGGTTCGAGGGCGAAGGCCTCTTCCAACCGATCAAAGGCCAAATACCGAGACTCGATGCCGTTGGAACCGCCGAAAACCCGACGGCAGATCGCCTGGGACCGGGGCTCCAAACCCGCAAACCCCGGCCAGTCCCGCAAGACCTCCCAACATTGCCGCTGGGTGAATCGTTGGGGCGGCGTTGCAGTCCCGAGTCCCACAAAATACATCGTGCGAGTGTAGGCGAAGGTCCCGAGTCTGCCAGTAACCGAGGGGTGGTTTGTCTGGAAATCCTTCGCATTAGCCCGCAGATTGAGGCTCGACGCCGGCCCTTTCCGGGTGGCTTCCAAAAAAATCCCCAAAAAACACGCTTGCACACCACCCTCCCCCCTCGTATATCCGAATCCGGTTTGCCCAAAACACTCGAATTCCCAGTGGAATCGCTTCCTAGCGAGATGTTTCTTCAACAGGTGAGGGTTGCTTGAGTCGCCCGTTTTCGCCGCGTCATGCCCCGGCAGGGCCTTCGCTTCGTATCAACGGAAAGATTCGCGCCCGGGAGGTGCGCGTCATCGGTGATGACGGACAGCAGCTCGGGGTCATCCCCCTGAGCGAAGCTATCATCCTGGCGCGCAATAAGGCCGTCGACCTTGTCGAGATCGCTCCCAATGCCAATCCCCCCGTCTGCCGGCTCATTGAGTTCGGCAAGTACAAGTACGAGATGGAGAAGCGGCAAAAGGAGAACCGCAAGAGCCAGCACGCCAATAAAGTTAAGGAAATCCAGCTGAGTGCGAACATCGACCCGCACGATTTCAAAACCAAGGTCTGCCACGCCATCGACTTCCTCTGCGAAGACATGAAGGTCAAGGCCTCCCTCCGCTTCCGAGGCCGGGAAATGGCCCATACCGAGTTCGGCTTCCGCGTGGTTCGCCAGTTCATCACCGATATCACCCCGTGGGGACATCCAGATTTCGAACCCAAGCTCACCGGCCGCTCCATCAACGTGATGGTCAGTCCTCTTCCGAAAACGAAGCGGGCCAAGCGACCCGACGACCTGCCTCCGGCACCCCCGTCCGCCTCGGAACCTCAAAATACTGACGACAACTCCGACGACGCGTCGGAATCTGAATCGGAATCTGAATCGAGATCGGAGTCCGAGTCCGAGTCCAAGTCCAAGTCCGAGTCCAAGTCCGAGTCCGAGTCCGAGTCCGAGTCCAAGTCCGAGTCCGAGTCCGAGTCCGAGTCCGAGTCCGAGTCCCAGGAAGGTGCCAAAGGCGGTCCCACCGAACCGCCCGCTCCCGACGCCCCACCCGCGTAGGTTTGGCTGCCGGAGTAACGGCTTCATCTTCAACCCGGCGCGGATCCCACGATCCGCGCCATTTCGCTTGGTTTCGCTGCCTCAGCGTCCGGAGCGATTCCAGCCCTCACCCTTGCGACCCGGCT
>Ga0105046_10013619_pt1 | contig 12584 bp, 9 predicted proteins | sample MAT03_FD_78385 | JGI IMG/M metagenome (GOLD analysis project Ga0105046, IMG submission 78385) | Freshwater microbial communities from Lake Fryxell liftoff mats and glacier meltwater in Antarctica - MAT-03 (megahit assembly) | ecosystem: Environmental > Aquatic > Freshwater > Ice > Liftoff... | reverse complement strand
GCCACGACTAATCAGAATTTCTTTGAGGCGATGACGTACTCTATAGTTATGTCCCGGCATCAATTCAGCACCGCTATGAAACAAGTGAATTTCTAATCCCTCTTCCTGCTTAAACTTTCCTCTATCCTTTAAAATCCATCCGTTACATCCGTTACAAAATCCGCTGCCGAACTTCCTTCTTCCTTCTTCCTTCTTCCTTCTTCCTTCTTCCTTCGCCATACGAGATTGCATATTTAATGCTAATTCTACGCCGCCTGCACCGCCGCCAACAATAGCAATCCGTAGGGGTTTTTCAGGATAATTTTGCCTTTGATTAATTAACTGATTCCAGTTAGCTAAAAACTCCGGTACCGGTTTAGCTGGAATGGCATATTCTGCGGCACCAGGCACAGATAGAGTCGCGGGAGTGCTGCCGATATCCACAGAAAGCACGTCAAAATTAACTGGAGGGCGAGTTTGACAAATGACGCAATTTTTGCTAAAATCGATCGCGATCGCCCGATCGATAAATATCTGACACTGGGCAAATTCCGCCAGCGATCGCAAATCGATATGACATTCATCGTAACCGTAAAACCCCGCAACGTGTCCGGGAAGCATCCCGGAATATGGTGCGTACAGGACATCGCTAATCAGAGTCAAACGCACTCCTAGCAATGGTTTCATGGCGAACATTTTCAATACGATAGCATGACTATGACCGCCGCCAATTAAAACTAAATCTTGTGGCATGGATATTTCGTGTATCAAATATTGTAGGCTAAAGTGCGATCGCAAAGATCGATCGAGCAATTTCCATCAACCAATTCGGAAACCAGCGCAAATGGCTGTAGACTGTAGAACGAGTAAATGTTATCACCAAATTATGCCAGGGTGTGTTTAAATAGCTAACTCACCATTCAACATTATGACATTACGCATCATTCCTCGCGCTTGGCTGCGATCGATTAAAACTCTTTTCCCGCTGCTGTTTGCTCTGTCATTCATTATAGTATTGCTGGCGAACAACTTATTTATGCCCGCGCTAGCCCAACAACCCCGTCAAGAAATTCGCGGAGTTTGGATGACAACAAACGACAAAGACATCCTCAGAGATAGACGCAAAGTAGCAGATGCTGTCAGTAAACTCAAACAGTTAAATTTCAACACAATTTATCCCGTAGTTTGGAACTCTGGTTATGCAATGTATCCCAGCCCAGTCGCCCAACAAAGAGACATTCAACCATTTGTTTATAGAGGGTTAGACGGACAAGATATGCTCGCAGATTTAATCGCTAAAGCTCACCGCCAAGGCTTGCTAGTAATCCCTTGGTTTGAGTTTGGTTTTATGACACCTCCTACCTCAGAATTAGCATTAAACAATCCCGAATGGCTGACACAAAAACAGGACGGTAGCCAAACATCAAACGGCGCCGGCGGCGAAGTAGTTTGGCTCAATCCCTTTCATCCAGAAGTGCAGAAATTCATCACCGAACTCGTACTAGAAATCACCACTCAATACAACGCCGACGGCATTCAATTTGACGATCACATGAGTTTACCGTCCGAATTTGGTTATGACAAATATACAATTGCTTTGTATACCAAAGAAACCAAAAAAGCTCCTCCAACCGACTCTCAAGACGCAGCATGGGTGAAGTGGCGAGCTGATAAAATCACGGCTTTTATGTCAAGACTAAATCAAGAAGTCAAAGCAGTCAAACCTCATGCGATTTTCTCAATTTCTCCCAATTACTACGAATTTGCTTACAAATATCACCTGCAAGATTGGCTGGCTTGGATACGTTTGGATATTGCCGACGAACTAATCGTGCAAGTGTACCGTTCCAATCTAGAATCATTTGTAGACAAGATTAGCCGTCCAGAAATGGAAGAAGCAAAGCAAAAAATTCCCACAGGAGTTGGGATTATGACAGGTTTAAGAAATCGTCCAGTAGCGATACAGCAAATCAAATCTCAGGTTCGGGCAGTCCAAGAATACGGCTTAGGTGCTGCTTTCTTCTACTACGAAAGCTTGTGGGAAGATGCACCCGAATCAATTGCCGATCGAGTTTATCAATTCAGTGCTTTTTTCCCATCTTCGGCATTCCGAACAGCGCTACAAATGCCCAGACGCGCGGCTACTTTCCCTGCGCCGCCACCACCAAAATCAGACCCGAAAGCTAAGCCAAATCAACCTGGAAATAACAGCAAACCTTCCCCGGCACCAACTACATCAAAGAAGTAAAAAGTCATTAGTCATTGGTTAGAAACCATTAATCCGTAGGGACGGGTTTTACAACAATAAGGCTCTTAGGGCGGCGTCGGAGCAACGGCCCACAATAAAATTCAGTCTTTGTGGAACAGGCCGGAAAGCCTGTTCTTAACAGAGGTGCAAAATGTCAATTTAACCGGAGTTAATATAACAACTACCATCCACAAAAATGCAACCTAACAAAAACATTTTACTACCAAAAATGGGATGCAGCACTTGGGCTTGGGGCAACAGATTGCTTTGGGGCTACGATGAAAGTATGGATGAGGAATTGCAAGCTGCGTTCAATCTTTGTGTCAGCAGCGGTGTCACTTTATTCGATACTGGTGATTCTTACGGAACCGGGAAATTAAACGGACGCAGCGAGCAGCTTTTGGGGCAGTTTTCTCAACAATATCAAGGTGCAAATAAAGAGAGTATTTGTATTGCGACAAAGCTGGCTGCTTATCCTTGGAGACTGACGCGACAATCAATGATATCGGCGGGTAAAGCCTCTGCTTCGCGGCTCGGCAAAAATGTAGATTTGGTGCAAATGCACTGGTCTACTGCTAATTATGCTCCTTGGCAAGAAAGCGCACTTTTAGACGGTCTAGGCGACCTTTATGAGCAAGGATTGGTGAAGGGTGTGGGTTTGTCTAATTACGGGCCGAAACGGCTGAAATGGGTGCATCAAAGATTTAGTTCGCGCCAAATTCCAATTATTACATTGCAAGTGCAATATTCGCTACTTTCTACCTATCCGGTAACAGAACTAGGATTGAAAGATATTTGCGACGAATTGGGGATAAAATTGATTGCTTACAGTCCTCTAGCCTTGGGATTGTTGACTGGAAAATACTCAGAGAATGGCTTATTACCTAAAGGTATCCGAGGTTTGGCGTGTAAACAGATATTGCCGGGAATGCAATTACTTTTGGGATGTTTGCGAGAAATAGCGGCATTGAGAAACAAGACTGTTTCACAAGTGGCAATCAACTGGTGTATCTGCAAAGAAACCATGCCGATTCCTGGGGCGAAATCTGCGGCGCAGGCGAGAGATAATATTGGTGCTCTGGGCTGGGAGTTAGATTGTGGAGAGATTGATGAATTGGATAAGGCGGCGGCGAGTGCAGATAAGAAAATGGTACAAAATATCTTTCAAACGAGATAACCCGGTTCGTAGTGAGGACTTTAGTCCGCATCAATCAGAGGACTGAAGTCCTTACTACGAACCTATAAAAAAACTAATTGCAAAACTTTTCTACGCACCGTACAAACATTTCTACACCCATCCCCAATGCTGTTTCATCAAAATCAAAGCGCGGGTGATGGTGCGGGTAAGCCAAGTTTTTTTCTGGATTGGCCGAACCTAAAAAGAAATAGCAACCGGGGACTTCTTGCAAAAAGAATGACATATCTTCGCCGCCCATTGTTTGACATTCCGGCACGATTCCCGCAGGAGTTTCCACAACTGATTCTGCGACACTACGCACTAATTCAGCCATCTTGGTATCATTGATTGTCGGCGGGTAATAGAAAGAATAATCGAATTTGTAATTTGCGCCGTAACTCTGACAAATTCCGGCAATTATTTGCTCGATTCGCTTGTCAAAATAACCTTGATATGCTGGCTTGAAATAGCGTACAGTGCCACCAATTTGAGCGGTATCAGCAATGACGTTGTGGATGTGGCCGGCGTGGAATTTACCCACTGTTACGACTGCGGAGTCGATCGGGTCAATGTTCCGTGATACGATCGACTGCAAGGCATTGACAATTTGGGCTGCAACCACGATCGCATCTACAGTCTGATGAGGCATCCCACCATGTCCACCTTTACCCAAAATTGTGCAATCAAAAGTTTCCACAGCCGCCATCAACGCGCCACTACGCACGCCTACAGTACCTAAAGGCAGATTGTTCCACAAATGCAAGCCGACGATCGCATCAACATTAGGATTCTGCAAAACTCCCGCTTCAATCATCGGTTTTGCGCCTCCTGGGCCTTCTTCGGCGGGCTGAAAGATCATTTTTACTTTACCCGAAAAGCTGTGTTTGTGCTTGGCGAGATAGCAAGCAGTACCAAGGGCGATCGCAGTATGACCATCATGACCACAAGCGTGCATAATTCCGTTATGCTGCGATCGATAATCGACCTCATTTTCCTCTTGAATTGGCAAAGCATCCATATCAGCCCGAATTGCCAAAACTGGCCCCGGTTTGCCGCTGTCTATAGTTGCCACAATCCCAGTTTTAGCAATACCAATTTGATGCTCAATTCCCCATGCTTGCAACTTTTGCGAAACAAACTGGGCAGTTAAATTCTCCTTAAAACTCAACTCAGGTTTTTGGTGCAAACGCCGTCGCCATTCTACTAACTGCGGCTGTAAATTTCTAATCTCAAGTCGTAATTGAGATGAATCGACAGAAGTTAAATGTGGTAAAGTAGAAACCATATTATTTGTTAGTTGTTATTTGTTATTTGTTTACTGATTTTACTCTTTAGCTGGCTCTACCTGAGAACCAGTTAAATAATTTTTCTTCTCTGCGCTCTCTGCGCTCTCTGCGGTTAAAATAAAATCTCAGATTTTTTACCACAGAGGGCGCAGAGTACGCAGAGAAAGATCAGATTGAGCAAGAGAGGTGTTGAGAATGGGGTTATTTAGCAGTCTGAGGAACCAAATTAACTCCTGGCAATAAGCGTTCTAAATCTAATTCAGATGCTGATGCCGCTAATTTTGTCAGGTCATTTGGATCGTCTAAATGTGGCAAAGTACCCAACACAGGAATTTGAGTCAGCGACTGGATCAAATCAATTGGTGCCCAGTCGGCAATTTCTTGTTCTGAACAAGCTTTAACGCAATTAAGCACAATTCCTCTAAGCTTAAAGCCTGTGTGTCTGGCGAGAGCAACGTTCGCTACAGCTTGCCCGATCGCACCTAACCTCACAGGTACCACCAAAACTCCCCTCAGCCGCCAATCCCTGGCAATATCAGCCACCGTCAATTCCCGCGTTACGGGTGAACCAAGTCCTCCCAAAGCTTCCACTAACACAAAATTCTTGCGCTCACAGAGGCTTTGCAGCGTCGTCCAGACCTTTTCCAGCTCGATATGTCTCCCCTCTTGTTCGGCAGAAATCGGCGGTGCTAGAGGCGCGCTAAAGTGCAGTGGATTGAGTTCTTCGGGGGATTGGTCGAGTGTAAATAAACGGGTGTAGAGTTCCCGATCGCCCGTTCCGGTTTGCAGCAGTTTCATAATTCCCAAACTGCGATCGGGAAAATACATTTGCCAATAAGCAGCCAGAGCGCTGGTCAAAACAGTTTTGCCCGCGTCGGTATCAGTTCCAGTAATTAGCAGCGAGTTCATAAAAAGAATAGCTAATAAGTAATGAGTAATTATCCTCAACTTTAGTTTAGGAGACTTTTGCCAGTCTAGGGCGAAGGCGAAGGCGCGGGAGTTGGCGCATCCTCTGGCGAAGGCGCAGGAGTTGGTGCAGGTTCTGGCGAAGGCGCGGGAGTTGGTGCGGGAGTTGGTGCGGGAGTTGGTGCGGGAGTTGGTGCGGGAGTTGGTGCGGGAGTTGGTGCGGGAGTTGGTGCGGGAGTTGGTGTCGGCGCGGGAGTTGGCGCGGGAGTTGGTTTCGGCGCGGGAGTTGGCGCGGGAGTTGGTTTCGGCGCAGGAGTTGGTGCGGGCGTCGGTTCCGGCGCAGGAGTTGGTAAAGGTTCTGGGCTGAGTTCTGGTAAAGGTTCTGGGCTGGGTTCTGGTAAGGGTTCTGGGCTGGGTTCTGGTAAAGGTTCTGGGCTGGGTTCTGGTAAAGGTTCTGGGCTGGGTTCTGGTAAAGGTTCTGGGCTTGGGCTTGGGCTTGGTAAAGGTTCTGGGTTTGGTATTGGAGTTAGTGTCGGCGCGGGAGTTATGAGTTCTGGTGTCGGAGTGGGTTTGGGGCGCGGATTGTTGTTGAGAAATGAGCCGACTAATGCCCAGGAACCGAAGCCTGTCAAGATTACTAAGCCCGCCAATAGTCCGATCGCAGCAATGGGATTGTCCCACAAAGAGCCACCAGCCGGCTCAATTAACGGCTCTGGCTGGTTTTGGTTTTGCGGCCCGGCACTTAGGGGCATCATCGGATCGGGTTCCGGCGGCCGGCCCACGGCTACCGTTGCTATTAGCGAAGCATTTGACGGCACTACTGCTGGCGCGGGTGGTACGGTTTGCTGGTTAGGGTGAGGATTTGTTTGGCCGTCGAGTGCTTGGGCGACTTCGCTGACAGATTGATATCGATCGCCCGGAGAGCGATTTAACATCCGATTCAGCACCAAAGCCAAACCCGCGCTCACCTGCACTTGCTGCTGCCAATTCCAGTGCAGCGTTGTTCGATCGAGCAATTCCTGCGGTTCTTTGCCTGTCAGCAGGACGATCGCCGTTACAGCTAAAGCATACAGATCGCTGCTGGCTGTGGCTCGTCCACTTTGCAATTGTTCGATCGGCGCATAGCCGATTTTACCGACAGTTGTGGCGTGGGCTGTGCCTTCGGGAGACAAGACTTTGGTGGCGAGTTCTTTTACCACTCCAAAGTCAATCAGTACCGGCAACTGGTCGTTTTCACGGAGGATGATATTTTCCGGCGAGATGTCGCGGTGGATGATGCCGCGGGCGTGGATGTGAGCCAGTACCGGCAGCATTTGCCGGATAAATACCAAGACTTCGGCTTCACTGAAGGTGCGGCCTGTTGAAGTTCGATCGAGCAACAGTTCGCGGTAAGTCATCCCTTCCACATAATCCTGCACCAAAAACAAACGCTGATTCTCTTCAAATATTGCCCGAAACTGGGGAATTTGCGGATGCGCAATTTGATAAAGAATTGCCGCCTCTCTGAGAAACAATTCCTTCGATTTTTCCAAAACGTAAGGCCCGCTTTGCATCGGAATCAATTCTTTCAGGGCGCAGCGTTCTTGAAACCTGCCCGAATCTTCTACTAAATAAGTGCGGCCAAATCCTCCTTGACCTAGAATATTTAGCAAGCGGTAGCGGTTTTGTAGAATAGTTCCAATAGCAATAGGTGGCTGCATAAGTTTAAGTAGAAACTGTTAAAAAATAGGCGATCGCTAGACGGACGGCGGTTGAAACCGCGTCTACACAAACGATGTCCGCCTCCGCGGACTGAAGAAAATGAAGAAAACAACGTAATTTCAACCGCTCGGTATTCAACCCGCGGAGGCGGGTTTTGTTTGTATAGACGCGGTTTCAACCGCCCTAAATATTTAATGCCCAAGAGCTTACTTCACTGTCTGTAGTTCCCAGTCCCGAACAAAGTTAGCATTTTACATTTTTTTGAGCAACTGTGAGCAATCGGGTTTTTGGGGGCGATCGAGAAAAATGGGCAACCACGGGGGGTTTGCCCCTACATTTCGTTTATTTGGGCGATCGCAAAAGCGAAAAATTAGGAGATTTGCTGCTACATTCTTCCTAATGACAACTGACAACTGACAACCGACAACTGCCAACTCCCAACGGCCAACTATCAACTGTCCACTGTCCACTGTCAACTGTCCACTGTCAACTGTCCACTGCCAACTGTCAACTGTCCACTGCCAACTGTCAACTGTTAAGCTTTGCTTTCACCATGTCTTGAATTCTGTTACCGTCTGCCTTACCCTTAAGCTGCTGCATTGCCTTGCCCATCACCTTGCCCATCTCTTTTGCAGAAGTAGCGCCCACCGAGGCAATCACTTCATCAACGACTTGACTCACCTCTTCGTCAGACATTTGCGCCGGCAAATACTCTTCAAGAATTGCCAACTCCGCCACTTCTTGTGCCACTAAATCTTCGCGGCCACCTTTGCGGTATTGCTCGATCGAATCCCGGCGCTGTTTGGCTATCTGCATCAAAATTTCCAACTCTTGAGCTTCTGTCAGCGTCTCTTGCCCGGAGGGACGGAGGCTGACTTCTTTTTCGAGAATAAATTTCTTGATGCCCCGAACTGTTTCCAAGCGAACTTTGTCCTTGGACTTCATCGCTGTTTTAATTTCTGCGTCAATGCGTTCTCTTAAGCTCATCAATTTCTACCTTGCTTTGCCTGATGTCAAAAATCTGGAGTATGCTTCCGATTCTTAACTTTTTTTGCAGTTTTTTGCAAGTTTATTGCCTGTTGGTGGCATTTTGATCGCGATTAACCCGGATTCGGGCCGGACAGCTTCGGGCTGCGATCGAATTTTGGGTAGCTGCACTTCGAGTATAGGCCTCAAATTGACGATCGGCAGAATTTTTAGGCATCGGACAACACCCCAAACATAAAATCTATCAAAATAGTGGCTGAATATTTCTAGTTTCAGATGGTAAGATAGCGGTGGAATAAACGTCCTGCAAGAGGCCTGCTGTGATCCGTTCTGCTACTTTACCGCTTCCGCTTCCCCAGTCGCCGGTTTCTGCTCACGACCGTCTGCGACTGTTCTCCGGTTCTGCTAATGTTCCCCTCGCCCAAGAGGTGGCTCGCTATCTGGGGATCGATCTGGGGCCGATGGTTCGCAAGCGGTTTGCTGATGGGGAACTCTACGTTCAAATTCAAGAATCGATCCGCGGTTGCGATGTTTACTTAATTCAGCCTACTTGCTGTCCGGTAAACGATCGCCTCATGGAATTATTAATTATGATCGATGCTTGTCGTCGCGCTTCGGCAAGACAAGTTACTGCCGTGATTCCCTACTACGGCTATGCTAGGGCAGACCGCAAAACAGCCGGCAGAGAGTCGATTACTGCGAAGTTGGTCGCGAATTTGATTACTGAAGCTGGGGCTAATCGCATTTTGGGGATGGATTTGCACTCGGCTCAGATTCAAGGCTATTTTGACATTCCTTTCGACCACGTTTACGGGTCGCCGATACTCCTAGACTATCTCAAGAGCAAGCAGTTGAGCGATATTGTTGTGGTTTCGCCAGATGTTGGCGGAGTCGCCCGTGCGAGAGCTTTTGCCAAAAAGCTGAATGATGCGCCACTGGCAATTATTGACAAGCGCCGTCAAGCTCACAACGTCGCCGAAGTGATGAACGTCATCGGGGATGTCAGGGGCAAAACAGCGGTGTTAGTGGACGATATGATCGATACTGCGGGGACGATTTCCGAAGGCGCGAGATTGTTACGTCGCGAGGGTGCGAGGCAGGTTTATGCTTGTGCTACTCATGCAGTTTTTTCGCCTCCGGCGATCGAGCGTTTGTCTAGCGGCGTGTTGGAAGAAGTAATTGTAACCAATACAATTCCTGTCCCAGCAGAAAACTATTTCCCGCAGTTGACTGTGCTTTCGGTAGCGAATTTGCTGGGAGAAACTATTTGGCGGATTCACGAAGATAGTTCTGTTAGCAGTATGTTTCGCTAGAAAAAACAGCTACTTTTTGAATATTTGTTTTAGGGTGCGTTAACTAAGTGTAACGCACCATTTTTTTATAGGAGATCCCCCTAAATCCCCCTTAAAAAGGGGGACTTTGATCAGACTCTTGTCCCCCCCTTTTTCAAGGGGGGCTAGGGGGGATCAGGCTGAACTGCACCGTTTGGAGATCCCCCTAAATCCCCCTTAAAAAGGGGGACTTTGATCAGACTCTTGTCCCCCCCTTTTTCAAGGGGGGCTAGGGGGGATCAGGCTTAATTGCACCGGATTGAATTTTATTGTATTTGTACGATCGCACTTAGCATCACCGGAACAAGAGATGGTAAAATTCTATCTTGTTGTCTGAAGAGTGCGACCTCTTTTTATTCTAGATAGGTCTCATCAAAATAAGGGGTAAATAGGGAAAAATCATGAAACATTCACTCGTACGAACAGCAGCCGCACTCGTCGGTTCAGCAATTTTAACACTCGGGGCGATCGCTCCGGCGAAAGCATATACTTTTGACGAAACCGAAATTAACCAAGATCGAGTAATTGCGATCGCCCAACCGGGCGGTTTGACCGGCTACCAACTGCTAATTGTAGAACAAGTCACAGACAAGCGGCAATGCTGGAGCGAAAGCGGCTCTAATCCCGTCGTAGTCAATCCGTTATTAGCTACTTTTGATTTCACCGGCATTTGCGGCCGCGCCACCGACAGCAACGGCTTTTCTATTCGGATGGCAGGCACCGATTTAGCCTTAAAATATAGTCTAAGTGTGCAAAGCATTGATGGCAATGTTTTACTAATTGGAACTTCCATCGATCCCAACGTTCAACCGATAATTATCGGCCGCACAAACGGCGATACTAACGGCTTTATGAAAATTACTCTCGATCCTGCTTGGCGCTTGGCTAAAAGAGCTTATCAAGGCAGAGTATTAGGCCACTTTTACTTCACTAGCAGTCAATCCGCACCGGGAGAAACTGGCAATACCGGAGGAAATACTGGCGGAAATACCGGGGGAAATACTGGCGGAAATACTGGCGGAAATACATTCGGAGACATTGCAACCGATATCTACACTTCTGAAATAAAAGAAGCTGTGGCGCTGGGATTTGTAGCCGGATTTGCTCAAGATAATACCTTCCGGCCGCAACTTGCTGTTACCAGAGAGCAATTGGTATCTTTAGTATTAGAATCATTGAAAGGAATACAAGGTGCTAACATCACATTTCCTAGCAATGTTTCTACCCGTCCCTACAGCGACGTTGATAGCACGCGCTGGAGTGCCGGAAAAGTTCAATTTGCGCGAGACAATAAGATAGTCAGCGGTTATCAAGATGGAACTTTTAAACCTACGCAGCCTGTCACTCGCGCTGAATTGATGGCGGTGATGCGAAGAGCGGCGGAATTTGGTTTGTTGGCGCGGGGAATGCAGCCGAATTTATTGGCTAAACAGCCGCCTAAAACTTTTTCAGACACTCAGAATCATTGGGCTTCTGCGATTATAAATCAAATGTCTGGTTATTGTGGTGTAGCTTCTGCTGTTAACGAAGTTGGAACTCGTTTTGCTCCCAATGATTCTGCAAAGCGGAATTACGCGGCGGCGGCTACTTTGCGGATGCTGAAATGCGTTAAAGCTCAGTAGGATTATTGTAGGGTGCGTCACAGAAGCGAATGCAAAATAATTGGGATTTTCCCAAGAGACGCGCCCTATATTAAGTGGACATCTGTCAACTGTCAACTGTCAACTGTCAACTGTCAACTGTTTATGCTACACCATAATCAGTATAGGGTCGTTTGTAGGGCGGTTGCAATCCCAAAACAATATCCTCCCTCGGCACTCCCATTTCAACTAATTCCTCCGCTGGATTTTCCTCTGTCAAATTTTGTTGAAGCCAGATTTTTCCATCTTTTATATCAATGTGAATGATGGTTTGATAAATTCGGTTAAGGTGTTCCCAGCCGACATTCATCCACTGATAATGATCTCGTTCTGTGTCGCAGATAAGTTGCACTTCGACTTCATCATCGGAAACATCATCTTCAGCATAACGGGTGATTAATGTCTGAACGTATTGACGATATTGAGCTAGTTTGTCCATTGCACAATTACCTCATTTTTTGAATCGTATACGATTAGAAATACCTGATACTGTTGTACCGCAGCTTGAGTAAATTCAGACTGAAAAAATGTTCTATACACGTCAATTGGTACTGCCAAGTATAATTTCCGATTGGGTTCAACCGATGCCAAGGCAAGCCGATAACTGAGAAATTGCCCCAATGCAGCATAAAAGTCTGTAATCGGAGAGGAATTGAGGAAGCTTTTGATTTCGACTGCAATTTTCTCCCCTCCTCGCTCCGCTGCAACTAACTTTTATGCTCCCAAATCGACCTGAAATTTAATATTGCCAAACTTAAACTTTAGTGGATCGGCAGTAATCACCCACTGTTCTTTTTCAAGGGCCCGTTTTACGGATTCGTGGAAGGTATCTTTTGCAGACACAAATTTAATCTCAGCACGATTGCATACAACTATAAATTATAGCGAAATCACAGTATATTGTCAATCAGTAAAACACTAAGTTTCTCAATATTTTTTAGCCAATGCGGACTGAAGTCCGCACTACAAACAGGTTCGTAGTGAGGACTTTAGTCCGCATATTACTTGTTTCCCGACTCCATTTCCTTGCGTTTCTTCGTTGATGGCTGTTTGCGAGTTTTAGGAACCGGGATTGTCTCAGACTCGGGCTGTGCGATGTCTTCGGTTGATTTGCACAAGTCATTCAATAACAATTTCTGCTGAGATTCGAGCTCATTCAGCAACTTTGATGCTGTTTCTAATATTTGTTTTCCTTGTCGGACTTGAATAGTAGTTTTATTTTCGATCGCATCCAGCAACACAAAAAGTGATACAATTTGCCAAATATCTAAATCATCGCCGATCACAGCGCACTCAGACACAATTTTGCCATTGGCTGGGGCGTGAATT
>Ga0105046_10013618_pt1 | contig 12584 bp, 12 predicted proteins | sample MAT03_FD_78385 | JGI IMG/M metagenome (GOLD analysis project Ga0105046, IMG submission 78385) | Freshwater microbial communities from Lake Fryxell liftoff mats and glacier meltwater in Antarctica - MAT-03 (megahit assembly) | ecosystem: Environmental > Aquatic > Freshwater > Ice > Liftoff... | reverse complement strand
AAATAAACATTCCGTATTTGACGGATCCAAACGCCGTGAGATCTTGAAGTTTGGTAAGATGGGCTGCTTCCAAAGCAGGTTTCAATAACAAAGGTGTAATGACATCGTCAATCAATGAACTTACAATCTTATTAAAAGCCACCCCAATAATTACCCCAATTGCGAGATCCATTACATTGCCCCGCATAGCAAATTCCTTAAACTCAGAAACAAATCCCATAAAACATTAAATTAATTGTGTAACACATTTTTTGCAAATCAGCACTTTTGAAAAGTAAAATACAAAATCATCTTCCCAATGGCCATTTTAGGTCTATCGCATTTGTATTAAACACAAACTCATGCACATTCTTTTTCCTTCATAAATCAACATCAATCCCGTGGATAAATTGGATTAATCTATTGGAGATCCTGCCCCTTTTTGAACAGATTAACTATTCTTCATCAGCTACAAAACAGCTTTTAATCAGTTTTATATAAATCCAAATAGCATTCAACTAACTTTGGTGCTTTCGTTTTAATCCGCTTTTCAGTTCAAATGCATTTATTTAAAATCAGCACCAAATACACTTCGATTTTCTTTTCGCTTTTATTCCTGATATCAATGGCCGGATGTGGTAAAAAAAGAGAGCAATCAAAGGCCGTTTTTACAGAAATCACGGAATCGGTATACGCATCCGCAAGGATAAAAGCAGAAAATCAATACTCGCTTTACCCTACAATGAACGGAACTTTAAAGTCGGTTTTTGTAGAAGCCGGAGATACAGTTGCTGCTGGAAAGGAATTATTTAAACTGGACGACCTCACTTCCGGACTGACTGTGGAAAACGCCCGCCTGGCTCTGCAATTAAGTGAGGAGAACGGCAGAAAAGGATCGGATAAAATCAGAGAACTGGAAATCAATCTCAACCTCGCTCAGGAAAAATACAGGCTGGATGCCGATTTGCTCAAACGGCAAAAAAATCTTTGGGCACAGGGAGTAGGTTCCAAAGCCGATCTGGATCAGAAAACACTGGCTTTCGACAATTCGAAATCGAATCTGGAATCGGCCAAAAGTCGCCTCCAACAAATCAAAACCCAGCTTCGGAACGATGTTGAAAAAGCCCGGATCAACTATCGCATCAGCCAGAAGCAAAACAGAGATTATTTAGTGAGAAGCATTCGGGAAGGAAGGGTATTTGACGTTCTCAAAAAGGAGGGAGAAATCGTAAGCCCTCAAACTCCTTTGGCGGTTATGGGAGACATCGGCTCCTATCTCATTGAAATGGAAGTTGACCAGACCGACATCACCCGGATCCGGAATGGCCAGCGTGTCGCACTCACCATGGACAGCTACAAAGGGCAGGTATTTGAAGCGAGCGTATCTAAAATTTACCCAATTATGGACGAGCGTTCGAGAACCTTTAAAGTGGAAGCCCTTTTTAAAGAAAATCCACCTTCACTTTATCCGAATTTAACTGCGGAAGCCAATATTATAATTGTGGAGAAACCAAAAGCACTCACTATTCCACGCAATTATCTGGTGGATGGTAAATATGTGCTGGTTGGAAAAGATGAAAAAAAGGAAATCAGAATCGGGTTAAAGGATTACCGCAAAGTGGAGATTTTGTCAGGCATCGATACTTCAACTGTAATTTATAAACCCTGACCCATGAAAATATTTTTGATACTGGATGTTGCAACCGGGTTTCTTCTGGCAAGGCTAAAGCAGTCGATAGTGGCGGCCGTGGGTGTAACTTTTGGTGTGGCGATGTTCATTGCCCTGGTGAGTTTTATGAGTGGCCTCAATAATCTACTGGATGGGCTCATTCTGAACCGAACTCCACACATCCGATTTTACAACGAAATCAAACCCTCTGAAAATCAACCTGTAAATCTGTCTCAACAGCATAAAGATGCATTCAATTTTATCCGATCCTTAAAGCCTAAAGACCAGGGAAAAGAAATCTACAACAGTAAATCCATTTTACAGGCTTTAAAAAATGACCCGCGTGTGATTGATGTAGCACCCAAAGCCGCAAGTCAGGTTTTCTTTAATACGGGCATCATTGAAATTGCCGGACTGGTGAACGGGATCGACATAGCAGCCGAAGAAAAATTATTCCGTTTTTCTGATTATGTGCTGGAAGGAGATATTAACACGTTGGCTAATGCCACCAATGGTATTTTTATCGGGAAAGGAATTGCCGATAAGCTTCTGGTTGATGTTGGCGATGTAATCCAGGTTACAACACCAAAGGGCGACATAAGCAGTCTGAAAGTGGCGGGAATTTTCCAGTTTGGACTGGCAGAAATTGACAACGTTACCTCCTATGCCTCCCTTTCTACAGTTCAGAAACTGCTCGGAAAACCAGCATCTTACATAACAGACATCCAGATAAAGCTCACAGACATCAAAGCTGCCCCAGCTACAGCCATTGAACTTTCGAAAGAATTCGGAATTGATGCCATCGATATTCAAACCGCCAATTCTCAATTTGAAACCGGAAGCAAAGTGAGAACCATCATTTCCTATGCTGTAGGCATCACCTTGCTCATTGTGGCCGGGTTTGGCATTTACAACATCCTTAATATGCTTATTTATGAGAAAATGGACTCGATCGCCATCCTGAAAGCGACGGGTTTTTCCGGCAGAGATGTTCAATGGATTTTTATCCTTCTTTCACTCATAATCGGGTTGGCAGGTGGATTATCCGGACTGGGTTTCGGATTCATTCTCACTGGAATTATCGACAATATTCCATTCGAAACTGCTTCATTACCAACCATTAAAACCTATCCCATTGATTATAAGTCTGCCTACTATTTTATAGGAATCACTTTTGCGATGGTTACCACCTTTTTTGCCGGACTTTTCCCGGCACGAAAAGCAAGTAAGCTGGATCCCGTCACTATTATAAGAGGGAAATAAGGATGGAAAAAAATCAAACAGCACCCGTTCTTCAAGCCAAAGGCATCTGCAAATCCTTCTTCGACCCGGTTGAAAACAAGGTGTTGAAAGACGTCACATTTCAGATTGAAAAGGGATCTTTTTGTTCTGTTGTGGGGAAATCGGGTTGCGGGAAATCAACCTTATTGTATATTCTTTCCACTATGGATACAGAGTTTGAAGGAGAATTATTTCTGGATGGACGATCGTTGCGTGGGCTCAACAGCATCGAACTGGCGAAGGTACGGAATGAAAAAATTGGGTTTGTTTTCCAATTCCATTACCTTCTGGATGAGTTTACCGTTTTAAAAAATGTGATTCTCCCCGGAATTAAACTTGGAAAACTGAGCAAAGAAGAGCTGGAAAACGAAGCAATGAATTTGTTAAAAATAATGGATGTAAGTGAACAGGCGTTGAAAAAACCCAATCAGCTATCCGGAGGACAAAAACAGCGAATTGCCATTGCAAGGGCATTAATTAACAAACCCGTGATCATAATGGGTGATGAGCCCACAGGAAATCTGGATAAGAAAAATTCAGGCATCGTGTTTGATATCTTTAAGGAACTGTCGCAGGATAAAAAGCAATCCCTGCTTATTGTAACCCATGACGATGATTTTGCCCAACGAACCGACCGCATTATTGAAATGGAAGATGGAAAGATTATTTCATAAAATGTTGGATGAGACTAATCCAGGATATTAAAAATTTCTTCAGAAAATTGGGGCCCGGATTAATTACCGGAGCAAGCGACGATGATCCATCCGGCATCACAACCTATTCGCAGGCGGGAGCGCAATTCGGAACACACCTTTTATGGACGGCCATTCTCACCTACCCATTGATGGTTTCAATCCAGGAAATGTGTGCAAGAATTGGACTTGTTACCCGAAAAGGACTTACAGGCATCATCAAACAACGATATCCAAGACCCGTTTTGTACATCCTTCTGGCACTTAGCTTTCCATCCATTGTTTTGAACATCGGAGCCGATATTGCGGGAATGGGTGCTGTGGCCAATCTTCTATACCCAAAAATTCCACCTTTTCTGTTTTCAATCCTGTTCACAGCTTTTCTGATGTATTCCATTGTTTTCTGGAGTTACCGCAAAATCTCAACCGTTTTAAAATGGCTCTGCATTACACTTTTTTGCTACCTGATCATTCCTTTCCTGGTAAAAACGGATTGGATGGATGTTCTCAAACACACTTTCATTCCCGAAATTGGTGCGGGTAAAGCCTATTATTTTGCCCTGGTTGGTATTTTGGGAACCACTATTTCTCCGTATCTGTTTTTCTGGCAGGCGAATATGGAAGTGGAAGAACTTGAGCAGAAACACTTGATCGTCGATAAACAAATCATTACCGATATGCAGTCGGACGTGAGCAGCGGCCTGTTTCTCACCAATATTGTTTTCTTTTTTATTATTCTCACCACGGGAACGGTCTTGTTCAATTCCGGTATTCACCAAATAGACACCGTTGAACAGGCGGCTAAAGCGTTGCAGCCGCTGGCAGGCGATTTTGCGTACTGGTTATTTGCGCTTGGTGTGATGGGAACAGGCTTCCTGGCAATACCTGTACTGGCGGGTTCACTTAGTTATATGATTGCTGAGACCTTTGGGTGGAGAGAAGGGCTGGATAAAAAATTCCACCAGGCAAAAGGCTTTTATGTGGCCATGCTCATTTCCCTTTTAGTGGGCTTGCTTATTCACTTTCTGGGATTAAGTCCGGTGAAAGCATTGCTCTATACGGCTGTTTTATATGGGATTACGGCACCATTCCTGATCGGAGTAGTCCTCCACATCTGCAATACAAAATCCATCATGGGAGAATACGTGAATGGTTTCTGGTCAAATTTTTTCGGAATAGCCACAATGGTATTGATGTTGGCAGCTGCAACTGTTTTGCTGATCCTTTAAATTTAAAACAGAATAGAGTCCCCTATTTACCAGGGTTTTCAGGTCTATTTTTCCTACCACTAAAGAAATTGATAAACAGAACCACGAAGACAAGAAAAATAAAGGATTGGGCACATACGAGTAGTTTTCCTGCGTTGGTTATTGGGTGAATATCGCCATACCCAAGTGAGGCAGATGTTACAAAACTATAGTAGAGGTAGTCAATCCCGGATACCGCATTTTTTGTGAGCATATCAAAACCGGAATAAACCACCGCAAAGTTGAAAGAGAGCTCTATGTAGTTAAACAGCAAAAGCAATATGGATCGGTTTGAAGATCGGATATGAGAAAACATATCAGAAACAAAAACCAATGCCGCAATGTAAAGCACGGTTTCAAGCAGAAAGTAAACGGATAGAAAAAGAAAGAAGGGGTTGCATGTCAGATGAAAATAAAAAATGAGGATTGGGCTGATCACCTTCATCAGAATATAGAATTCAATGGCCAGATTTTTGTATGTCGATCCTTTATGACCGAAAATATGACGGATGTAAATGCCTGGAAAAAAGAATTGAATACTAATCAGGAAAAGCCTCAGCAGTCTTTCGAGCCCAATGTCGTTGTGCCTGTCATTTTCCCAAACGCCCACCAGGTGCATCCATTGTTTTTCAAGAACGGGTGTATCTGAAGGCAGATTATGTTCTGGCTTGCCAAAAAGTAGCTTGGTCAGAAATCGAGTCATTTTTTGGATGTGGATAAGCGTAGGATGAATTCCTTGTAAATTTGATTCTTAAAATCAAAAAGGGCAAGATGTTTCTATTCATGTCCTTTTCGTAATCTCAGTCTATTTCTATCAAAATAAAAGTGAATAACGGTCAACGTTTTTCATGCATCGACAAACTGTAAACTCTTAACTCTTAACTCTCAACTGTAAACTGTCAACTGTCAACAGTCAACTCCTCAAAAGCGCCGGTATCACTTCTTCCGGTTGATTCACAAAAGTCCACATGCTGCGGTGCGCATCTGCCATAAATCTTTCAGAAATAGAGCGTTCCAGCATTTCTTTCATCGGATCGTAATATCCATCGGTATTCAGAATCACAATCGGCTTATTGAAAATTCCCAGTCGCTTAAGTGTGATGGCTTCCAGTAATTCTTCAAATGTACCACAACCTCCTGCCAGTGTGATGAGCCCATCCGATTTATCAAGAAAGGCTTGTTTCCGTTGGTGCATGGTGTCCGTAAAATGGAAATCCTTCACTCCTTTGTGATCCCATTCCACAACTTTCATAAAATTGGGCATTATTCCCGTTATGTTGCCGCCCTTCTCCAGGACGGTATCGGCCAATTGTCCCATCAAACCTTGAGAGCCACCCCCAAAAACAACATCCAGATTTTCATCCACCAGATAGCCCGCCAGTTTCCGGGTTGCTTCAAAATACACCTCACGTATGTGGGGGCTGGAAGCACAATACACACAGACCGTTTTCAAAAAATATAGATTTAAATACGAGTGCAAGGTGAAGTAATGTGGTGGAAATTACAACAGAAAGAACCATTCAGGAGTTTGCAACATAAAAGAAACTAATCACACGATTGCATAATAAATTTTTAGTTTTGCCCAAAAATAAATCCATGAAAATCAAAACAATTTTTACTGCTATTTTTCTGTCCGCCACTCAATTCATTTTTGCCCAGCAGTTCGAATGCAAAACCACTAAGCCGGTTAATTATCCCTGGTATTTTTTTGTAAACTATATTGCCTATTCTACTGAAAACACAAATTATTATTATGGAATAAATAACTACGATTATTGGGGAGAATACACGATAATCAGCAAAACATATTTCGGTAAAAAAGATAAAAACTGGTATGTAATTCCAGTTAATAAGCAAACCAATACTCCTTCCCCCGCTTTCGTTTTCAACATTTATTACAATGATATTGACGGAAAAACAGAACGCTCAATATCAAGGTGCATCCCATATAAATCAACCATTGATAGTGTGGTTTGGTATGGAATTGGCACTTATCAGATGAATCAATACTGGTTGTTTGAAAAGAAAATTCACCCAAATGGAGAGGTCTTTCAGGAATGGTCTCCTAAAGTATACCTTGGAATGATTCCCGATTCAAAAGATCAGCAAGATTTCAGGGAATGCTCTAAAGATGGCGAAAACCTAAATCTTTACATTTACCAGTATAATAAGGAGATGACTAACAGAACAGACTATTATAAACTAACACCTACACTTAAATTTATTCATAAACTATCCATCACCATGCCTGCTCTGACTGTTGATGACCGCACCGTTTTTAGCAGTGCAATCGAAAACAACAAACAGTATTTTTGTGTCAAGAATGATATGAATGAAAGTTTTATTTTCCGGACATGGGATTATGATTCGAACGCCGAAGTGATGGAAAACAAACTGATTATCAGCACAAATGGTAAAGGGATAAACAGTTATGAAACAAGCTATGATCAGGTTAAAAAACAACTGACAATAGTGGGCGCTTACAGGAATGATAAATTGAAAAACAAACTTTTATCGGATGGATTGTTTTGTATAAAAGTTGACTTACCAGCCAGCAAAATAATTAGCGAAGTATTTTCTCCTTTTGAACCAACTTTTGGGAAGGACAACAATCCAAGAGCAGGTACTTATGGAAAAAGAACAGACCAACAGTTTTTTTCTCTTCTACCATTGCGAACCCATGCATTTCCTGATGGTACTGTCCTACTGCATTTTTGTTCCTATAATGATTACCCAAGGGCAGAAGGAGGCCAAATGGGAGCGTTATTTAATCCAGAAGGGCAGGTAAAGAAAGTATTCTTCATTGGTGGAAAAAATGACAAGCTAGATGAAATGCGCCAAGGTAAATATGCTGATATGTTTTTGCACAAAGGAAAACCGGTATTCATTGTGAAAGGAAATGTAGGGGATTTAACAAGTACCACCTTTAAAGAGGCTGGAAAAGGTCCAGAAGCACTTTTATGGATAGCAGTTGATAGTGAGGGAAATCGGGAAGTCAAAGAGATTTTCCAGTATAAAGCTAGAAAAGATCTCAAAAATCTCAGACCGAGGTACATCAAAAAATTTGAGAATAATGAATTCTATTTCCGTTTCAGGCCAGATACTGATGAATATCAATTCGGCAGCATTAAGGTTATTGACTAACTTTCAGAGAACTCAACAGCACTATTTCTGTAAATGAATTTAATTCAACACGATGATAATCTATCTGTTATCTCATTTCTATTCATTGCTGCAGGAATTTTCTTTTCCGCGTGCCGCCATGAACCGGATCCGGCAAGCCTGCCAAAAATTAGTTTCTCAGCAAGGATCCTTCCCATCATCCAAAGCAATTGTGCAAAATCTGGATGCCACGATGGCGGAGAGCAATTTTCACTCAATAATTTCGAGCAGATAAAAAATAAGGTGAAATCGGGAAATCCGCACCAAAGTGAGCTATATAATAATATGATCTACCTGGATGATGCCAGGGTAATGCCCCCTCCTCCCGATCAACCGCTGACCGAAGAACAACTTAAACTAATCTATACCTGGATACTTCAGGGCGCAGAAAATAACTAGAATATGAAGACAAATTTTCTGCTCTTGTGCCTCATCGGGGTCTCTTTTCAGGCTTGTTACTACGACAAATACAACGAGTTGCACCCCAACAGCACCGATCCATGCGATACTACCCAGTCTGCCACTTTTAACCAAAGTGTCGTTTTAATTCTACGAAACAATTGCATTTCCTGTCATTCGGGTTCCAATCCCTCGGGAGGACTCCGGTTGGAAACCTACCAACAGGTTTCGGCTTACAGTGCAAATCCAAAATTTTTACAAAGCATGAACCATTCAGGCACGGCAAGCCCAATGCCTCCCGGAGCAAAAATCAGGGATTGTGAAATCACCAAAATTGCATCCTGGATACAAAATGGAGTTCCTGAAAAATAAAACAATGTACACGGTAAGTCAAATCGTTTTTATCTGGGCAATTTTATTTTCGGCTTTCAACGCTCTGGCTCAGCAATCCGGTCCGGGCATTGATACCCTCACAGGAAGAGTGTATTCACCGAAGAAATTTACAGATTCAACTTTTGCAGGAACCCATCTGGTCAATTTCCATACCACCCAAATGCACAAAAAAGGAATGGTTGAAATGCACATTCAACATCGGTTTGGCGAATTAAAATCGGGTCAGGAAAATCTTTGGGGAATTGATGGACCCGCAAACATCCGTATTGGATTGGACTACAGTCTGAGCGACAATCTTGCCGTAGGACTTGGCCGCTCTTCCAGTAAAAAACTGGTCGATGCATTTGTGAAATACCGGTTTCTACGCCAGAAAAATCAGGGCACTCTCATCTCTATGGCGTGGATTTCTTCGTTTAACCTACTGACCGACAAAGACCCCAACAAAGGATTGAGCTCCGCAAAATATCCATACAACTCAAGCCGGATTGTGTACATGGGCCAGCTACTGATTGCAAGGAAATTCTCCCAAAGGTTCAGTCTCCAGGTTGCCCCGACAGTTATCCACTACAATCTTGTGGAGAAATTATCGGATAAAAACGACATGTTGATGGTGCCCGTTTCGGCACGATTCAAGTTTACCAAATGGCTTGCGATTACATGCGAATACGGCATTCGGACTTTCCGTTACCAAAGAGATCAAACCGCATTTCACAACAGCGCTTCTCTCGGCTTCGATATGGAAACCGGCGGCCATGTGTTTCAGATCTTTTGCACCAATTCATTCGGAATCAACGAAGTACAGGCCCTACCCTATTCCACCGGAAACTGGGAAAAAGGAATTGTGCGGATTGGCTTTAACGTGACCAGGGTTTTTTAAGAAAATTTGCAGAAGAAAAACGGCTGATTTTTTCGTTCGCCGGATCCTCCCGAATTAATTTTCTCATTTCTGTTGGCATTTGCAATACAGAAATGGCATTTTTGCGCTCCTTTTCAGGACCACAGCTTTTCAAATCTATGCCCGAACCTTATAAAATTCTGATCCACGGCGGTGCCGGAACCATTCTTCCTTCTTCTATGACGGCGGAATTGGAGGTGCAATACAATAATGGATTGTCACTTGCCTTGTCTGCCGGATACAAAATTCTTCACGACGGCGGCCCATCACTGCTTGCAGTGGAAACATCCGTTAAAGTACTCGAAGATAATCCTCTTTTTAATGCCGGTAAAGGATCGGTTTTTACTCACAATAAAAAACACGAAATGGATGCCTCCATCATGGATGGCAAAACATTGAAAGCCGGAGCCATTGCCGGAGTGACAAACATTAAAAATCCGGTTAACCTGGCTTTGAAAGTGATGCAGGAATCAGACAATGTGCTTCTTACAGGTGAGGGTGCCGAAAAATTTGCGGCTTTGCATGGAGTAAAGCAAGTAGAATCCTCTTATTTCTATTCCGAATTCCGGTATCAGCAATTGATGGCGATTATTGATACCCACAAAGCACAACTGGATCACAATGTGAAACTTCCGGTGAGCGAAGACAACAAAAAATTTGGCACAGTGGGCGCAGTTGCTCTTGATAAAGACGGAAATCTTGCCGCTGCCACATCAACTGGTGGATTGACCAATAAAAAATACGGTCGGGTAGGCGATTCCCCCATCATCGGTGCCGGAACCTATGCCAACAACGAAACCTGTGCCGTATCAGCAACCGGGCAAGGAGAAACATTTATCCGCTATGTGGTTGCCTATGATATTTCCTGTCTGATGGCTTACAAAGGATTTTCTTTAGCCGAAGCCTGCCGCGAAGTGATCTCAAAAATCGACAAAGCCGACCCGGAATGTCGAGGCGTTATTGCTCTTGATGCGCAAGGAAACTTCTGTTTTGAATTCAATACACCCGGAATGTACAGAGGCTTGATGCAGGAAGAGGGAGTTGCGCAGAGTTGGATTTATAGGTAGGTTTTTTCAAAAGCGGTTGGCGCCTTTGGCCAGACCGCTTTTGAAAAAACCGCCTTTGGCCAGACCGCTTTTGGCCAGACCGATTTTAATCACACAGCTTTTAATCAGAGCGCTTTTGGCCAGAGCGCCTTTGGCCAGACCGCTTTTGAAAAAACCTCCTTTGGCCAGACCGCTTTTAATCACACAGCTTTTAATCAGAGCGCCGTCTGGCGTTCCGCACCGACGGCATTGTGATTGTAAATTATATTTTTCATTTTAATCGCTTGGTTTCTGTGAAGGTGAAATATGTCCCATTAAAACCTTTTCTGCTTTTCGCTCGAATTCTGAAAGAACTTATATACTTTCGATTTCCGTTTGTGTGAAGATTTTGTTTAGGATTTTATGAATCAATTTCATCAGAAAAAATACAAGCCAATTTTGTAGTCAACTATTTTCGTCTCTAAAACACGACTACAAGAATATCCAAAGGTTCATCACCAATATTTAAAAACCTGCTCCACAATAAAGCACCTTTTAAAAATCACCAATCAACCTCTTGTCTTCTTATTTCAAAGACAATACCCAGCCTTCAGGATGCACCGGAGCCAACAAATTACGTGTTGGATTAATCCAAACATCCATCTCTTCCAATGGAATAACTCCTAACAAAGGTTCAGAATCACCGGGCAGCACATACGCATTTCCTGTGCTGAACCGATCCTGAAAACGAACTTCCACCGGTCCTACCACGGGAAGTTTTATACGGGAACCATCCGCTAGTTGGGCCATCCGATGGTCTATAACGGGTAAACCCAAAATTTCCAGAATATTCTCATTAATGGTAAGCATCAAAGCACCCGTATCAACCAGGATGTTCAGCCTATAATTCCGGACTTCCTCAATGCCGATTTCACCCAGTTTGGATTTATACAAATCGCCTCCGTTTACAATTTCAATGTCTGCAAATACATGTCCCATACATTCAGTTTTAGAACTTCAAAGGTCAGAAATCCTGAATAGAAAAACCAATAATTTTTGCCGTTTGATTGTTTTGAATTTACTCAAACCGGGCGGTTTCACTCAGTATGAAGCGGACAAAACTTTAGTGTTCCAGGAATTATGAAAATCAATCGTATCTGTTTTTACTATCAATTTTATTCGTCTGGAAAACAAAAGCTGTTTTGTAGTCGTCAATCTCCCTTATGTTCTAACCTGCTCCTTTAATAACGGCAGCCGAAGAATTCTGGATTTTGAGCCCCTATTCCAGAACCATAAACATCTCAATGGCATAACAAAACTTCTGGAAGAAAGCCGTTTTAGACAAGTAGAAATCGGCATATTGGGTGAAGTACTATGGAAAAACAGCATCCTCACCGCTAACGATGAACTATGGGATTACGACATTTCGACTGAGTATATTTATTACGAGGGCAAAAAACTGTAACACTTTTGTATTCAGGACAAACTAAACCATTTCCAGCCGTTAGGTCTTTCGTATTGACGGAATTGCTGGAAATGAATGAAACTCCATTTTCGCTGAAAGTAGATTTAAATTTTCATCGCCGTCAGGTCTTTCGACTTTCATCGCCGTCAGGTCTTTCGACCTTCATCGCCGTCAGATCTTTCGACTTTCATCGCCGTCAGATCTTTCGACCTTCATCGCCGTCAGGTCTTTCGACCTTCATCGCCGTCAGGTCTTTCGACCTGATGGATTCATCGCCGTCAGATCTTTCGACCTTCATCGCCGTCAGGTCTTTCGACCTGATGGATTCATTGCCGTCAGATCTTTCGACCTTCATTGCCGTCAGATCTTTCGACTTT
>Ga0105046_10013617_pt1 | contig 12584 bp, 9 predicted proteins | sample MAT03_FD_78385 | JGI IMG/M metagenome (GOLD analysis project Ga0105046, IMG submission 78385) | Freshwater microbial communities from Lake Fryxell liftoff mats and glacier meltwater in Antarctica - MAT-03 (megahit assembly) | ecosystem: Environmental > Aquatic > Freshwater > Ice > Liftoff... | reverse complement strand
TCGAGGATCTCCACCAGTCCCAGGCGCTCCATGTGGGCCAACAGCAGCGGCACGTCGTCTACCCGTGCGGTATGTATCGTTGGTTGCTCGCTCATCGAGCGAGCCTACCCTATCTTGCGAACCCTGTCCAGAAATCAGCGAACGGTAAGGTGAAGGGTAACATTACTCGTGAGGCACGCGCTCGCCTAAAGTAAGATCTTTCGTGAGGCCATGCGACGCTAGAAGACACTAAGCTTTTGAAAGCGGAAGCAAGGGTAGTGCTCGCGAAAAGTCGGAGCGTCAGGCCTCGCGTATATCGCGGCGACGAGGACGACCGGCATCTACACGGTCATAGCGGCCTTCTCGCACCTTGACCCGGCGGTCATCGAGCTGACCATCGCCGGCGAGACCCTCGAAATGACACCTGAATACCCCTTCCACGTCCTGCTGCGCGGCTGGATTGACGCTGCTGAGCTTACCGGACGGGAATGGCAGTACGCCAGGCCAGTGGTTGCTGGTCATAGTCACCATACCTTGGAACATCCACTTCGGCTCCCGGCAAGCGCTGGTGGAGGTCGTCGATTCACGCTAGCGCAGGCTCGTCGTGGGCGAGGCCCACCTTGCCTAAACCCGGCGCTGAGTCGGCTGGTCGCTGCTCACCGCTCACCGCAGTGGCGTTGCACCTCATCGCGGCGGTGTCGACCACATCCGCGAACTGGTGCACTTCTTCAAGAGCGCCTGACTCCACAGGAACGCCTTGATGCAAGTGCGGCATCGGTTCAGCCTGAACGTGTCTGCTCGGACCGCCCTTCGGGTGCCGGGAGCGACCGGCACCCGAAGGGCTATGATCCGCCCCAACAGGGCTCACGGCAGACTGAGTACTTGGTCGATCAGCCAGACTCCGTTGCCGGACGGCACGAGATAAAATTCGAAGCGCTGAGCGCTCGCCGCTGTACAGCCGTCGCCGTATTGGAAGTAGAGCGTCGCCGTGACGACACCGGGGTTTACCGCCGTGATCTCAGGCTCGGCGCGGCACAGGCCCCAGTCCCGGATGCCCTGCACGAAGTTCGCGAAGTTGTCGTCGTGGCTGACGACGCGAAACCCGGGGGACAACCGTGCCCAGGCCGTCTCATACTGACCGTCTGAGACCAGCGCCCAGTACTCGCGCACGCTCTGCGCCAGCAGATCGTCCGGGTACGAGCCCGCTGGAGGCGCCGAAGCGCCCGCGGCGACGGCGGTATCGATGCGCCATTGCCCGCCGGTGGGTTCGACGACGAGGCCGTATGTCAGGCGCTGGTCCTCCGAGATGGTGCAGGCGGGTCCATGGGCAAAGCGCATCGTGGCGGTCACAGCGGCGCTGGCGCCTTGCTGGTCGACGCGTTCAACCAAGGCTTCGGCCCAGCAGAGCTGCCACTCCTGAAACCCCCGCACATACGCGTCGAAGCTATCGCCGTGGCTGATCTGGCGGAAGTACGGTGTCAGATATGACCAGGCTTGCTGGTACTCTCTCGCGCTCGCAAGGCCCCAGTAGATCCGCACCGCTTCCCCGGGGTCGGCGGGCGCCGGGGCTGTCGTGGGTAGCGCCGACGGCGCTGCCGTCGGCGGCGGGGACGGCGGCATGGTTGGCACGTGCGATGGGGCCGCGGGCGGTGTCGGAGGCGGATCGGTCGGCGCTTGGTCGGGCTCCTCGGGCATCGCGGTCGGTGCCTGGCCCGGCCCCTCGGGCACAGCGGTCGGTGCCTGCGCCCCTGTCTCAGGGTTTGCCGTCGCCAGCTGCGCGGCGACGCCTGCGCCCAGAGCCGATTGGAACAGCAGAGCGCCGCACAGCAGAACGGCGAGCATACCGACCAGCCCCAGGGCGACGAGCGCCAATCGCGCTGTTTGTGGCCGGGCCATGGGAGAGGGCGCTGCCTGAAACGGCGTCTGGGGTCGCACTGTGGGGGGCGAGGCCAGGCTGGCGGTCAAATTCACGCGCGCGCACCACGGGCATGCGCTGAGATGGCCGCTATAGAAGTGGTCTTGACTCCGCGAGCAGGCGACGAGGTCTCGCTCCGCCGCCTCCAGAGCGTCGGCCCACTCCAAGGCCGTCGGGCGCGCCGACGGCTGTAGGTACCCATTGACGAAGCAGCGCAGCATCATGCTCTGAATGTGCGGGTGTAGGCTGTTGAACGCGGGGGCGTTCGGGGGCGGCACAAACTGGCCGTTAGGCTGGTAGGGGAAGATGCCCTGCGTGATGCAGTGCGTGAACACCTGCCCGACCACCGAATAGCCGGGGTTCTGGGGAGCCCCTGTGAACGGGTGAAAGCCCTCCATGAGCAGCTGGAAGATGATCACCGCAAGGCCGAAGGCGTCGTGGTGCGGCGTGCGGTCGACCTGCCGCGCCTGCATACCCTGCAGCTCGGGTGGTGTGTAATCGGGCACGCCGACCGGGCAGCGAAAGAACTGTCCGTTGCCGGCCGGCACTTGAAACGAATCGGTATCGATAAAGGTGATCAGCGCCGTCGCGGTGACCAGGACGTTCTTCTGATTGATGTCGCCCACAACATAGCCCCCGTGATGGAGGGCGTGGAGGCCCACGGCCATGTTACGCGCCGCCCGGTGCAGGCGGCGCCAGTCGAACAGGATCTTCTGGGCCGTGCGGTGCTGCGGGTTGAAGACTTCGAAGATGCTGGGGCTCTGGTCGATGCGCGGCATCAGAAAGCCCGCGAAATGTCCCTGGTCATAGATCAGCTCGCTCGGCCACGCGATCAAGGTGTGGAACGGCGAGCGCGTTGCGGTGCTGTCCCGCAGCGGTCGCGCGACCATCGCCGTCAGCTTGCGCTCCTTGTCGCGGGTGCGATGGTTCTGGTGATAGATCTTCGCGACCTTGTCCGCCTGATGTTCCACTGCGTAGACCGTGCCCTCGCCGCCCCGGCCGAGCTCCGCCCCGAGGCGAATCGGTGCGCCGGATGCTGTGTTGTAGCTCGTCATGGGCTATTCCCGGCGAGCGGAGGTACGGCGGCGCAGGCGCCGATCACCACCAGCGTTTTGTCGTCTTCGGTTCGCTCACACACGCGCTCCGAGTCGAGGAAGGCCGCCAGTTGGGCCGAGCCGGACGCCGGGTCAAGCGCCGGGCCTACCGCCGCAAACAGCGGTGCGAAGAACGGGACGAATGGTTCGCCCGAGGGCAGCCTGAGGGCCAACTGCTGGAGGCCGTCGCTCAGGAGTGCCACCCTGTGGAAGGACGCGGCCCGCGCGGTGAGGCGCAGCTCTGCCAGCGCCGTCGGCGCGGTCAGCGGCAACACCTCGTTCAGGAACTCGCCGCTGTGCGGCGTGCTCAGGGTCTCGATGCTGCCGTCGGCATGCGCTGCCACGACCGCCCCGTCGCCCAGGTGCCCGATAGCGACCCCGCCCGCGGCCAGCGCGACGACGATCAGCGTTGTGCCATAGTGTGCTAGCGGCTCGCCGCTCGCCTCCGCCAGGGACACCAGCTCCTCGCGCGCGGCCCTGAAGGCCTCGCCGACCCTGGCCAGCATTGCTTCGAGGTCGAGCACAGCGGGGGTGGCAGTCTCGATGGCGGTCCGTAGAAATGCGATCGCTGTGTCCACAGCCGTGGCGGCACCGTCGCGGGAGCACGGCGCCGATCCCAGCCCGTCGGCCACGGCGGCCAGGGCCCAGCCGTCGAGCGACAGGGTCGCGTGTGCGTCCTGGCAGGGCGTGCCTAGCCGGGCGTGGCTCGTCCCAGCAACCGAGGCGCTGATAATCGTCCACATCAGATCTCTCCCCACCCGGCGGGAGACTGGAGCGGCACCGTCTCGCCCGGGATGGAGTGGGATACGCTCGAGAGACTCGACGAGAGCCAGGTGAAGAGCTCGCGGAAGCTCAGCCCGCGCAGCTTCAACGGCTGGCGTGTCGAGAGCTGGCCCAGCATTGCCATGTCGGCCCCCTCGACGCCCACGGCGAAAAATGCAAGCTTCTTGTTACCTTCAGCCTCCTGCAGACGCCGGGCGGCGACCCGCCAGACCTCGCCGTCGGTCGGCTGACCGTCGGCGATCAGGAAGACCCACGGGCGGTAGTATGAGATGCCGTTCTGCTTGTATGCCTGCTTGCGCTGCTCAAGCCGGTCGAGCGCGAGGTTCAGCGCGGTGCCGAGGGGCGTGTCGCCGCGGGCCTGCAGGGTTGGCGGCGTGAAGTGGCTGGCGGTGACGAAATCCTGCACCACGGCGACGGGGCCGAAGCCGATGATCGCGATCTCCACGCGCAGCATTGCCAGGCGGTCGGTCGCGAGTTCACGAGCAAAGGTCTGCAGGCCCACGTTCAGCTCGCTGATCGGTGCGCCCGCCATCGAGCCCGAGGTGTCAAGCAGCAGTACACAGGGGCAACGCGGCTCGGGGTTCGTGCTGAACTGCACGTCATCGAAGTTAATCGCCATTGTCATACACTTTCCGTGGCTGCTACTCAACAGTTACGCTGACGCTATTGTAGACAGACATCGTGTTTACGACCATGATGCGTACTTAACAATTTCGCGAGGCTCTCACAGCGCGGTTTGTGATGGCAATAAGCTTGAGGACGACAAAAACACACTGGTCTGCGATGACATAATTGTAATTTACTAGATCAGAATCATATATCTTTTTTGCTAACCTGTACGTTTAAATAAGTGAGCAGTAGAAAGCACGACAATACGATTGAGACACTATAGATTGTAGTTGCTGGCGAAAACTACGCTTGGGTGAAAGACTTCACTCGTGTAGCCATCCGGCTGAAGCATTGTGAATGATTAAATTGTAGGCCGCACATTTACTACAAACAACCGCGAAGGTCTTTAGGCATGGAAAAGGCAATGACAATAGCAACCATCACCGTGATAGAGCTACTGGCAGATGGCATCATCAGCGCGCTATCGAGCAAGGTTGTTGATAAGGTCGAGCAGCGCTTGCGTAGTGAACCTGCTCGAGTCGCTCTACAACAAGCCATCGCCTCCGCAGTGCGTCGGTATGCAACCTCCGACTTTCGCACTGATATCGTTGCCCCGTTGCTTGATCCGCAGGGTGTCTTCAGCGATCAACAAGTGATTGCTGAAGTGGCCAAGCTTTTTACGTTCAATGAGCTTCCAGACGCTGAGATCATCGCTGCTGCGTGGCGTCAACGCCTTCAAGCTCCCACTTCCTGGCAATGGCGGGACTTTGCCAAAGAGTCGCAGGCTCTGCTCAGCTTGATCGTAGACGAGCTGCGCAACAGTGCTCTGTTTCGCGAGGCGTTTTCGGCGCGTGACATAGGCAAAATTGCGGAGAGCGCGCAGGCCTCACGTGAACTCCTGACCGAGATTCTTGAAGAGCTTGGCTCTATCCCGCGCTCCTTTCACTCTGAATATATGGTGCTGATACAGGCGATCAACACCTCCTCGCCCCGGGCGCGCGCGCAGGTTCGTGACTTCAGTGGGTTGATCGCCGAAAAAACCCAGGAATTTGTTGGTCGCTCCTTTGTGTTCGAGCAATTTCGTAAGTTTAGGGACGAATGCAGCAGCGGTTACTTTGTTGTCGCTGGCGATCCTGGCATTGGTAAGTCGGCGCTCACCGCATCGTTGGTGCGCGACCAAGGCTATGTGCATCACTTTAATATACAGAGTGAGGGTATCAATACAACCGACCAATTCGTACGCAATATTTGTGGGCAGCTTGCGGCCAAGTTTTCTCTGGGCGAGCTTGCGCTGCCCGACCGTGAGATTCGTGATGCCCAAGTGCTGAAAGACTGTTTGCGTGTGATCAGCGAGCGACTTCCGCCCGGCGAGCATGTTGTCATCGCGCTCGATGCGCTGGATGAGGCCGATGATCAGGAGTCCCGCGTCGCAAACACGCTCTTTCTGCCAAGAAACCTCCCCGCTGGAATTTTTGTCTTTGCGACCTGCCGCCCCGAGCATCACCGAATCCGGCTCAGTACCGATTGCGCGAAGCGAGAATACACTATTGATACGACATCTGGCGAGAATATGGCCGATATTCGTCAATTCCTCGGCCGACGCAGCCAGCGCTTAGGTATCCAGCAGTACATCACTTCGCAGGAGATCGATGAGGACCTGCTCGTTGACCATCTTGCCGAGAAGAGTGAGGGTAACTTTATGTACCTGCGCTATGTTTTGCCTGAGATCGAACGCGGCACCTACCGTGATGTCGACCTTAGGCAGATACCATCTGGCCTGAAGAATTACTACAGCGATCACTGTGATCGTATGCGTCAGGCAGTCGGCGAGCAGCAATGGTTTGGCTCTAGTCTGCCCGTGCTTGCCGCGCTCACAATCACCAATGAGCCAATCTCGCTCGACGTGTTGACGCGTGACGCTGGTGTGGGCAACCCGCTGGTTGTGCTACAGGTGTTGGAGCAGTGGTCGTCGTATCTGCACAAGGAAAAAGTCGCCTTTGGAGAGAAGACGAAAACCTGCTTTCGCTTGTATCACGCTAGCTTCTACGATTTTATGCAAGCGAATGAGCAGGTCGCTCTTGCAGCAGCCATGCGGCGTCGCGAGCAACGACAAGATGAACTGCTCGATTGGTAGGAGAGGAAATAGGTGAGCAAGCTCCTCCAAAGGCTTAACGACTTCGCCGACAGCGATCGAGAATTGCTGACCAGGGCTCTTGTCGACACACCTAGCACCTATGCTCAGTCAGACAGGTTACATCAAATCCTCTGGTTGGAGACCTCCGCTGCCTCCGGACGCACTCACCCGGAATGGTATCTCGCGTGGGAGCGCTTCGGCCACCTCATACGCACCAATGCGGCACCGCGCTCCAGCACTGATTACTACCTTGAGGCCGTGAACTTTGCAGCGCAGCAGGCCCACGCAGTCACACTACTCGCGAGCGATCAGGCGAGCCGCAGCCAGCCGCTGGTCTTATCGCTGCGCTATCGCCTCATCACGGCATCTGTTACCAGTCTGGCCAAGAACCTCCCTCTGCCGATTCTGATCGCCTTGGCTCAAGAGGAGAGATGGGATTATCAACGTGCGATCACCTATGTCCGTGAGATCCCAGAGGAAGGCCGGCGCGCCGAGGCGGTGATTGCGCTCGCTCAACTTGCCGGCAAGCATGAGTCTATTTGTCAACAACTGGTCGATGTGATTCGCAATATACAAGATGCGCAGCATCAGATAGCAGCGCTCACGGGCGTTGCCCCATACCTGCCCTTTTCTTCGTATGCTCAGCTCGTGAATCTCTGTACAGATCGCGCGCTCAGCGGCTTTCCACGTGAACGCTGGGCGGATGTGATAGCCGCGCTTGCACCGGCGCTCCCGCCCGACTTGCGCACACCTGCGCTCGAAGCGGCGACGCGGCTTACAGCTCAGGAAGGGCGCTACCGCGCACTTTTGCCGCTCGCGCCAATGCTTGAGCCGGAAGGGTTAGAAAAGGTCATTGAGCTACTGGATCGAGACAGGTCGACCCTCGCAGTTCATCACTTGCGCCCGCAGCACCAAAGCGTCGACGATTGGCATGCATTGGGCGCTGCTGTGGCTATGCGCCTCGCTGCTCTGGGCATGAGCGATCGTGCGTTCCAGAGCGTGAGCGCGCTTCGCCCGGACAAACGTCGGATCATCACTGCATTACGCCTTTTGCGCGACGCACCTGAGCACCGTCGTCAGGCAACACTGCGGGAGGTGTACCAGGCGAGTCTATGGCTTCAGCAGGATTCCCCAAATAACTTTCTGACCCACGATCCGGAAGTGCTGATTGAGGCAATCCCATACCTTCCGACACTCATTTGCCCAACTGCCATTGAAATCGTTATCCAGCATTGGGACCTTACCCAGAGGGCCTGGTTCTTCAATCGACTGCCGGCGCCATGCACCGAGCCGTGGTGCATACAGGTGTATCGCCAGGCGCTCAATGCACTGTATTTTCGACGTGATAGAACTGGGCGCTTTGACAATATCGTGTGGCGTACGCGCGCTATTCTCGCACTCATCCCCTTGCTCCCACACGAGCTACTTGCCGACGCACTCGCGGTCGCGCGGCTGAATCTCGCTGAGGAACTGAACGATATCGAAAACCGTAAAGAGCCTACTTCTGCAGATGATGACGACAAATGGGCCGGTTGGGATGTTACCTCAGGCGATTTTCGCCGGTCGTTGGCACGTCATCTGGCTGCCTCGACGCTGGCCGATTGTCTTGAGTCGCTCATACTTTTAGCGCACAGGTCACCAGAACAGCTCCTTCCCTCGGTATTGGCGGAAGTTGACCGCATTTCCGATCCACTAGTACGTCTCGCCGCACTCGCTGAGCTCGCGCCGCACCTACCGGCGCAGGCGCAGCGGGCGGTGCTCGCTCTGGCGATTCGATTGCAGGCAGCGAAAGAAGCGCCCGGTGAGGGGTCGACGCGGGATCAGATCGCCGTCGCGACCGCGAAGTTAGCTCAAGCGGCACCAGAGCAGATGCGCGACACGCTTTTTACCCGCGCACGCAATCTGCTCACCGCGCTCGGCAATGACAACATGCTCGCGGCGGGCAGCCAGATCGTAGGATTGCTTCCATCAAATTATCTGCCGCCACTCCTTGATCGGGCTATTCAAGCCTCTGAAGAAATCGGTGATCAGCGCCAGCAAGCTGGATTTGTGGCCGCGCTCTTTTCGGCAATGCCTTTTGAACATCAGAGTGACGTTATTGATGAAGTTGTTGACTTCGTCTCTTCTACATATGAGTGGCGCGCAAAAGATAGTCAGGTAAATCGCTGGATACAGGCAGATCGGGAACATGTGCTGGCGCAGCTCACTCCCATCCTGGCACGCCACGGACGGCTCGACGATGCGCTCGGCGTGATCAATGAGCAAGCGTCTGATCAACGGATAGAATCTCTCGTTACGTTGATCCCGGCGGTGGAGGTGGCGAGACGTGACGAGTTGTTCATCACGGCTCGGAGGTTAGCTGAGCAGACACGATCCACGGATCGCTGGGTTCTGTTGGCGAGCCGTCAATCACGCTACCTCTCTGAGGCGCAGCGGCTTACCTTACTCACGTTGGCTCAGAAGATCGACGACCATCATAGGCGTGCTGAAGCGCTGGCGGAACTTATTGCCTGCCTTCCCGACAAGCAGCAAGAGCTGGCGCGCGGCTACCTGGCGGCTTACGTCGCCACCCATGAGCAAGCGCCGCTGCCGCTGCTGGCCGCAATTGTGCCGCACATCTCCACGATGCTATCACTCGATTGGAAGAAGCAGATCACGTACAGCCTCACAGAAAACATGCTCAATCGGGTCGGTATACCTCAGCTGGATAGCCCGCATCCAAGCAGGCCTGCGATCAACCCACTCCAAGACCCCGAGGGGTATATGCAGGCTACCTCGAAGACATCTATCGAGGAGTCTCATCACCAGTTTCTAGCGGTGCCAAAGCAGGTAGGCGCCCTGCGCACGCTCGAAGAGAGCCTGGGCTTCTCGTTTATGCCGGCTATGCCGGCGCTCATACAGTCGGCACACGAGGTAAGTGAGCTCTGGCGGCGGGTCATCCTTTTTAGTAGCGCGGTGCCACATATGCCCGAATCTGCTCGAAGCGACGTCGCCAACGCGGCATTTGATGCATATGGCGAAACTGGCGAGCTGTTCGATGCGGGGGCAAGCTTGCAAATAATGGGCTTACTAGCCCCTTACCTTGACCATGCGCGTCAGTTGCAAGCGCTACAAATTTTCTTTCAAGCGATCGGTATGCTCATATCTACATATGAGCGAGAGCCGATCGCAATCGATGCGCTACGCAATCACGTCGCATCGCTTGGGCTGGTGAACGATCAGAGGCTCTATGATGCGTGGCGGCAATTTCTTGACACCCAATCGCAGATAAGCCGCCGGAGATTATTTTTGGCATTATGGGCAACCCTTCCGATCGGCCTGCAGCTTGGTGGGAACGCGCTCGCGACTGAGTTATTCTACGCAGTTCGCAAGGTATCCAGGTGGTGGCCTTGATGGTAATGAGCCGACGTCCCTGTTTCTATCTGCATTATAACTCTGATCCAAGGAGAACAATATGTTTGGAGATCTCAAGCACAATATCGATGCTTTAATGGCCTTGTTAGTTACTCCTACTTGGGGACGAGCTAGAGAGGTAATAGAAACTCGATCCGATGTTTTGCTTACTGACAGGTTTGATGCAAGCTTTGATCTTTTTACGATGCCCTTGCGCAGTAGTCCGGAGACAGCCGCCTTGTTACAAGAACATCGCCGATTGCTTCAGCGTTGCCGTACTGAGGGTGTAGCAACCGTTTTCAGTGAACTGCCAGACGATGGTGAGAAGCCAAGGTTACGCAAGAGCCACATGGGTGTGCTTGATTCTGATATAAAGAATATAGCTACAAAGATAGGAATTTCGCCTCAAGCATTGGCCCCGTGGGCTGAACAATTTATTGGTGCACTTCAACAGGTCCCTGGTGTTCCGCGTCTCATGGAGTCATTCCTGAACCAGATTGCTAAAACGGTACAATCAACCGATCAACCCCTTGTTGATGCTGTTGACGAAGTTTCTCAAAGCAACCTCGCGCTACAGGCTGGTCTCGCACAACTCTTGGAAGACAAACATTCTCAAGATTCAATATCTGTTGAGCCGCTTTTTGATCTAGCGAAGCAAACAATGGATGGTAAATTGATACGTTATATCGCTATGCCAACTTGGGATGAGAGTCGAGCTTTTCTTGAAAAGCATCCCGAGTTGCTTGCTGTCAAAATAGACGCAGATCTGCAGCAGTACATTCAAGGTGCAACATTACGTGGGGATGCAGATCAGGTGAAGGTCTTTGAGGAGCATCGACAGCTATTGCAGCGCTGTCGCGAAGTTGGTATTGACCAGGCCTACGCAGAGCTAACCGTAACTGATCCCGATGAGTTGCTCCATCTGATCGGGGATTTCATCGGGCAACCTGGCTGGGAGGAGCGCCGCCAGTTTGTGCATGCGCACCCGAATATCCTATCAGACACCACCGATGACGTGCTGTGCCAACTCATTGACAGAGCCCAGGAGCAGGGTCGCAAGCGTACGGTTCAGACAATGACTGAGTGCCGCGACCTGCTACGGCTCTGTCGGGAGAACGGTACTGACGCGGCCTTTGCCGAATTGATGGGTTTTCTCAACGAACCCGCACGCCTCATTGAGTTGCTTGTGCAAGCCGAGACTTGGGAGGCGTGCGGCGATCTGCTGCGGGAGTACCCGCAACTGCTTGAGCCGGATGTCGACGACCTGATCTCACGGATCATTCATGATGTGGAATCGCAGCGAGATAAGCGTGCGCTTGCACTGTTGGTTCGACACCGCGAGTTCTTACAGCACTGCCGCGAGATGGGCACCGACCGGGCGCTCGCTTTGTACACCGGTTTAGATGTGCCAGTCCCTGAGTCGTTTCAGAATCAGGTGCGCGCTGCCCGCAACGCCGAGCGTCGTTTTGATCGGCGACAAGATCGAGCGGCATTGGGCGAAGTGATGGCCTCATGGGCACGTATTGTGGCCCACGCCGATTTCAACTCTGCCTCCAGCGGCTTCAAGCGTGCGTGTCTTCGCAGTCTGGGCACCTGGCAAGAATATCGCCTGCGCTCAAGGTGGCGCGAGGCTGCTGATTGCATACATGCGATCCAGACCTGGCAGCAGGTTCTGGCCTATACCGACGTATCGTCACACGATATGCCCCTCGTACACAAGCACTTGGGCGAGCTCTTGCTCGAAGCATTCGAAGAGACGCAGGCGCAAGCGGATATTGATGTGGCGCTCGATCACTTTCGCGCGGGGCGTGCGCGCTGCGAAACCAACACGCCCATCTACGGGCAGTTCTTGTGTGGGCTAGCCAAAAGCTTCTATCTCCGCTATAAAACCGCGGGGCAGGATATCGCCGACCTCCAAGCTGCGATCGACGCATATGAGTCAGCGCTGGCGAGCGATGAGCTAACGATAGAAGATCAGCTCACCGCACTCACAGGGTTGAGCCTTGTCTTCAGCGAGCGATTTACAGCCCTCGGCGATGCCGCCGACCTCGAGCAGGCCATACATTATCAGGATCGCGCCGATCAGATCCGGAGGTGATCGACATGCCGAATGCTTTACAGTTTTTTGTTATTCTGGACGGGGTTCACCGTCTGGTCAACAGCATCAGGTCGCATCGGTCGGACCTTAGCAAGGCCGTCGACATCCTTTTGAGCGAGGAAAAGGCGCTCGTCGAATTCTCGCCATACGTCACTATCCCATCTCTGATCAGGATCACGAGCGAGATGCAGCTATGGACACGTGTTTGTCTCAGCTCGCTGCTCTTGAGTCGATTATGTGTCGGTCTGCGACTGAATCGCGAAATAAAACAGCAAGCAATAGAAGCGATTATCGCGGCATATGAGCCTGCACAAGGTGAAGATAACGGCGCAACGTCCACTGTGAAGCTATTGTCACTGGCCGGACTGGGTTTTCCGCCCGCGATGCAGACTATTGAGCTTATAGCTGAGCAGATGGGTGTCAATGTTCAGCAGGTCGCCACCTCGATATTTACAAGCGCCATACAGGCCGTTGCAGAAAGCCATGATTAGTGACCGAGCCCTCGTAGCTATGAACTGTTGAAGTACAACTCTCGATACCTCGGCGCTGGGCAAAGCTGGTTCCACGTCGCGACGCTTG